>Ga0299914_10001082_pt1 | contig 17455 bp, 19 predicted proteins | sample RVTome_10_FD_201361 | JGI IMG/M metagenome (GOLD analysis project Ga0299914, IMG submission 201361) | Soil microbial communities from uranium-contaminated site in the Upper Colorado River Basin, Wyoming, United States - RVT153D57 (version 2) ...
GCGCTCGCGATCGCCCGCCTTCATGGCCGTTCTCGTGTCGCTCTGCACCTGCTCGAGGATCGTCGCGCTCATGCGCGTACACGATAGCCCGGCACACCCCTGCGACCGCAGGCCACGTCAGCCGGGGAGCTCGACCGCTTCGACCTCGCCCACGGGCAGCTGCAGGAAGCGGGTGCCGAGCCGCCGGAAGGCGTCGGCGTCGCCCGTGCAGAGGAAGCCGTAGTCGCCCTCGCCCGCGGCCTCGGACGCCAGCCCGCGAGCCTCCAATGCTCGCTGGGCCGCCGCGGCCAGGGCGTGGCCGGCGGTCACGAGGCGCACGTCCCGGCCGAGGGTGCGCTGCAGCATCGGCGCGATCAGAGGGAAGTGGGTGCAACCCAGGATCACGGTGTCGACCTCCGCCTCCAGCAGCGGCCGGCAGTAAGAGCGCGCCGTGTCGACCACCGCCTGGTCGAACGGAAAGCCATTCTGGATGATCGGGGGCAGGTCCGCCGCCGCGACCTCGGTGACCTCGATCTCCGGGCGCTGGCGCTCCAGCGCGGCCCGGTAGGCGCCCCCCCTCACGGTGGCCGGGGTCGCCAGCACACCCACGCGGCCCGATGCCGTGATCGCTGCCGCGATCTCCGCCTCCGGCTCGATCACCGCGATCACCTCCACCCCGGCGGGCTCGGCCAGCCGGCGGGCGACGTCCAGCCCGGCCGTCGCCGCGGAGTTGCATGCGATCACGAGGAGCTTCGCGCCACGTTCGAGCAGGTAGCGCGTGTTGCGCTCCACGCACCGGCGCAGATCGTCCTCCGAGCGAGTGCCGTAGGGAAAGCGGGCCGAGTCGCCCAGGTACAGGTAGTGCTCGTGCGGAAGCGAGACGAGGAACTCGTGCAGAACGGTGAGCCCGCCGACTCCGGAGTCGAAAACCGCGATCGGGAGGTCCCGCCCACGCGCCTGATCCGGGCTCACGACGGCGACATCCTCATCGCGGCCCAATCGCCGGAGGTGCGAAGCTCGTCGCGGGCGAGCCCCGAGTCCGCGAACGCGGCGGTCACGGTCTCGACCTCCCGCTCCAGCATCCCCGAGCAGACCAGCGTCGCCGGTGGCTCGGCGAGGCGAAGGGCCACCTCCGCGAGGAGCGGCCCGGTGAGATTGGCCACGATCGATTGCGCCCTGGGCGCAGGATCCGTGCGCAGATCGACGCGCCGCGCTTCGATCCGGACCTCGTTGGCCACGGCGTTCGCAGCCGCCGCCTCGACCGCGGCGACCTCGTGGTCGACCGCCGTGACGGGGTTCCAGCCGAGCTTCGCCGCGGTGATCGCCAGGACCCCCGAGCCGGATCCGAGGTCGCACAGCGACCCCGCGGCGAGCCCGGCATCGGCAAGCTCGACGAGCAGCTCCACGCACAAGCGGGTGGTTGCGTGAGCCCCCGTCCCAAAGGCCTGGCCGGGATCGACGACGACGTCGAAATAACTGCCCGTCGGTTGCTCCGCTCCCGCTTTGGAATCACTGCCCGTCGGTTGCTCCGCTCCCGCTTTGAACACCTGGTCCCCGGCTCCGCCGGGGACATTTTGATCTGCTCCCGCGTCCGCTCCGACGGGGTTTCTGGCGGGACGGGGTTCAGCCGAGGGTTTGTTGGGATTTGGCGCCCAGGAGGGGCGGATGACCACGCGGCCGTTCGCGATCGCCACTGGCCTATGGAAGTCGCGCCAGCGATCCGCCCAGTCGTCGGGGATCTCCTCGGAGGTGACCGAGATGGCGTCTGCTCCGGACCTCGCCTCGAGCGAGCCGAGATCGGGCAGCTCGCCGGGCGAGCCGTAGAGGGCGTACTCGACCCAGCCCGGACCCTCGTCCTCCTCGACGCCGCCCGGAGCGAGCACCACGAGCTCGGCGAGCACCCGCTCGGCGACGGCCGGCGAGCAGCGAACGGCGAGGCGGATCAAACCCGCCGGGCGCGGCGGCGTCGCCGGCCCCGGCGGCTGCCGTCCCCGTTGTCGCGTCCGGCCGCCAGGTGCTCCTCACCCAGCGTCGCATCGAGTTGCTCGGCGAACGCGCGCTGGCCTTCATCGAGCCCGGACGGGATGACCACGTCGAGCAGCACGTACTGGTCGCCGCGGGCCGGGCCGCGCAGGCTGGGGAGCCCCATGCCCGCGAGCACGACCCGCTCTCCGGGCTGCGCCCCAGCGGGGACCTCGACCTCGCGCTCCCCGTCGAGGGTGGGCACGCTGACGGTTCCCCCGAGCATCGCCCTCGTGGCGGGAATCCTGGCGACCGAGATCAGGTGCTCGCCGCGCCGCTCGAGGCGCTCGTCCGCGGCCACCGCGACCTCCACGTAGAGATCCCCGGCCCTTGCCCCCGCGTCGCCGGCGTGCCCGGCCCCGCTGATACGGATGCGCTGGCCGGACTCGATGCCGGGAGGCACCTCCACCTCGTAGGTCCGTTGCTTCACCACCCGGCCCCTCCCCTGGCACTCCCCGCAGGGGGACTCGGGTACACGCCCGTCGCCGCCACATTGCGGGCAGGCGACGGCCCGCATCATCTGGCCGAACGCGGTACGGGTGACCTCCCGCATCTGCCCCGCGCCATCGCAGCGCTCGCAGGTGCGAATGGGTGTCCCGGGCTCGGCGCCGTTTCCGCGGCAGTGCTCGCAGCTCGACACCGCGTCGAAGGCGACCTCGCGCATCGTGCCCGTTACCACCTCCTCCAGGGTGATCTCAACCGTCGCGGCCACATCACCACCCGACGCGGGCCCACCGGCGCCGAAGATGTCACCGAAGATCGGATCCCCTCGCCCGAAGAAGGCGCCCAGCACGTCCTCGAAGCTGCCGAACCCCGCGGCGCTCGGCGACCAGCCACCAGTCCGCAGGCCCTCGTGGCCATACGTGTCGTAGGTGCGCCGGCGCTCGGCATCCGAGAGCACCTCGTAGGCCTCGGCCGCCTCCTTGAACTTCTCCTCCGCCTCGGGGTCATGGCGGTTGACATCCGGGTGCAGCTCGCGGGCGAGGAGGCGAAACGCCTTCTTGATCTCGGGCTCGCTCGCCGCCCGGTCCACGCCGAGGACCTCGTAGAAATCGCGCGGCACCGCTAGCCCTCGTACACGGTCTCGAAGAAGCGGGAGAGCTCGCCCGCGGCCTCGCGGACCGAGGAGATCGCGGTTGCGTAGTCCATGCGAAGCGGCCCGACCACGCCCACCGTGCCCAGGTTCCGGTAGCCGAGCCCATAGTTGGCCCCGACGACGCTGACGGAGCGCAGCTCGGGCGCGGGGTTCTCCTCCCCGATCCAGACGAAGGCGGAGCGCTCGGCGAGAGCCGATCGCAGCACCCGCAGCAGGCTGGCACGCCGCTCGAGCGCGCGCATCAGCCCATCCGCGTGCGGGAGGTCGGGGGCGTGCTCCTCCGAGAGGAGGCGCGCCGCGCCCTCCACGTAGAGATCCTCGCCCGCACGCTCCTCCAGGTCGGTGAAGGCGCTGGCGATCTCGTCCAGGAAGGCGCGCTCGAGCTGGCCCAGCTGCTCGTCGGCGAGGATGGAGCCGGTCATCCGCGCTCCCAGCGCGAGGCCTGCAAGGCGCTCGTTGAGGTAGCTCGAGGCCCACTCCACGAGGCCCGCGTCGACGGGGCCCTCGAACGTGTACACGCGCTTGGTGACGGCGCCGTTGGAGGCGATCACCATCACCATCACAACGCGGGTCTGCAGCTGCAACACCTCGATCCGGTGGACGTGCGAGCTCGAGGCGGGCGGCGCCGTTACGAGCGCGAGCAGGTCGGTGATCTGCGAGAGAGCGGTGGTCGTCGCGCGCATCGCCTCGTCCACCTCGCGCCGCATCCGGGAGAGGTCCAGGGCGGAGCCGCGCCTGGGCGGCGGCGCCTGAGAGGCGAGCAGGGCGTCCGCGTAGACGCGGTAGCCCACGTCAGTGGGCACGCGTCCGGCGGATGTGTGGGGGTGCGTGAGGTATCCCGCGCCCTCGAGCGCCGCCAGCTCGCTGCGGACCGTCGAGGGGCTCCAGGGAAGCGCGTCCCCCCCGGCGATGGCCTTCGAGGAGACGGGGCGGCCGGACTCGAGGTACGAGCCGATCACTGCCCGCAGAATGTCCTCTTGGCGCTCGGTGAGCATGAGCTGATTCTAGGAGCGCTCCCCAGCGTGCCTGAGAGACTGCCTTGCATGAGCCCCCGAAGCCACCGCTACGAGATCGGCCTTCGCTGGACTGGCAACCTCGGCGAGGGCACCGCCTCCTACCGGGCCTACTCGCGAGAGCACGCGGTGACCGCCGAGGGGCGCCCGGGCCTCGAGGGCTCGTCGGACCCGGCCTTCCGCGGAGACGCCTCGCGCTGGAACCCCGAGCAACTCCTGGTGGCGGCCCTGAGCCAGTGCCACCTGCTGGCCTACCTGCATCTGTGCGCCGTCTCCGGCGTGGTCGTCACCGCCTACGAGGACCGCGCGGACGGCACCATGGCCGAGGACGGGCAGGGAGGTGGGCGCTTCACCGAGGTGACCCTGCGACCTGTGGTGAGCGTGGCAGACTCGGCCATGGCCGAGACCGCCCGGAAGCTGCACGACCGAGCGCATGCGCAGTGCTTCATCGCCAGCTCGGTCAACTTCCCCGTGCGACACGAGCCTGAGACACGTGTGGCTAGGAACCTGTCTCGATAGGGGGCTGGGTGCGTTCAGCGCAGCTCGAGCTCGGCCGAGGCGTTGCGGATGATCCGGTTCTCGCCCTGAGCCGCCTCGGTCTTGGTCACGATCCGCGCCTCGTCTGCCTCTGTCACGGTGGCTGTGACCACGATCTCCTGCTCGGGCAGACCCATGCCGCGAAACTGAACCGCCAGGCGCTTCAGCGAGCGCGGATCCCCCCCGACGGCATCCGTGTGGGCGCGAGCCACCTGCGCCATCGAGTAGAGCCCGTGGAGTATGCACCCCGGGAGGCCCACGCTCTTGGCGAACTCCTCGTCTATGTGGATAGGGTTCATGTCGCCCGATGCCTCCGCGTAGCGCCTGGTGAGTCCGGCGTCGGGGGTGACGCGCACCTCGGGAAGCGACTGGCCCTGCTCGAAGCTCGCCATCTCAGACCCCCCGCACGATGTTGGTCCAGGTTCCCCGCACCGTCTCGGCGCCGTCCTGGTTGGTGGACACCTGCTCGAAGACGTAGAACCCGTTTCCGTTGCGCTCGGTGATGGACGTGCACTCGACCTCGGTGGAGATCAGGTCGCCCGCGCACACCGGCTCGCCCCAGATGAACTCCTGGCTTCCGTGGACGAGCCTGGCGAAGTTCATCTCGAGCTCGGGGTCGATGACGGCGGGGGCCAGGCCCAGCATGCCGTAGACCACGCAGAACATCGGCGGGGCCACCTGGCCGCGAAATCCCTCCGCCTTCGCGGCCTCCGCGTCGCGATAGATCGGGCTGCCCTCGCCCACCGCGTCCGCGTACTTGGCGATCCTCTCGCCCTCCACGGTGAACGGATCGGAGGACCACTTCTTACCGACAGCATCGGTCTTCAGCGCCATCGCGGCGGCAGTCTAGCGGCCCGCTAGTGCCTCGATCCGGCAGCGTCTCAAGCCGGGTCGTTTCCACGCGTTCGAGGCCGGGTACCAACGCCTGCGTGGACGCCGCCGACGAGCCCGGCCAAGGCGCGGCCGGGCGAAACGAGACGGAGAAGGAGCGGCTGGACCGCAACCTCCAGGACCTCCTCGCCGGGCTGCGGGTGGCGCTCCCGGGCGTTCAGGTCCTGTTCGCCTTCCTCCTGATCCTCCCGTTCCAGGTCGGCTTCGCCGACAAGGTCACGGACTTCCAGGAGGGCATCTACTTCGTCACGCTCATCTCCACCGCCCTCGCCTCGATCCTCCTCATCGCCCCCTCGGCCCGCCACCGGGTTCGCTTCCGCCAGGACGACAAGCGCTGGGTGGTGCTCACGGGAAACCGTTTGGGGATGGCAGGGCTCGGCTTCTTGGGGCTCGCGATCACCGGAGCCATCCTGCTGATCAGCGACGTGCTCTTCGGCCGAGCCGAGGCGATCATCGCCAGCGGGGCGGTGGCGCTGCTGTTGATCTGGCTCTGGTTCGTGGCGCCGCTCCAGCGGACGTGGCGCGACGAGGGCGGTCCCGGCGGACGTGGGACCTGACGGGCCTCAGCCCGGTGCAGACTCGCGCTCGCGCGCGGCCCGAAACGCCCGCTCCGGGTCGAGGTAGAGGGCGAGGTGCACGCACCTCTCCTCGCCGTCGATCTCGAACAGGTAGGCCACCCGCTGGTCCACCTCAACTCCGCTGTCGCGGCCCAGTCCCGTCTGGTCGACGATCGCCACGGCGTGACGCTCGCCTACGGCCTCGACCCGGCTGAGGTCGAGGTCGAAGCGCTCCCACGCCTCCATCCACTCGGCCGTCCACCCGAGGAAGCCGTCGGTGCCGCGGAAGGTTCCCGTGTTCGGCCCCTCCGCATAGCCCTCGATCTCGGGGTGCATGACCGCGAGCGTGCCCTCGATGTCGCCCCGGGCGTAGCTCTCGATGCCCCGTCGGGCGACCGCCACGCGCACTTCTGCGCTAGGAGCCACTCTCGAACTCCAGGACGGCGAGGAACGCCTCCTGCGGGACCTCCACCGCCCCGACCTGCTTCATCCGCTTCTTGCCCTTCTTCTGCTTCTCCAGCAGCTTTCGCTTGCGCGTGACGTCGCCGCCGTAGAGCTTCGCGGTGACGTCCTTTCGCAGGGCCTTCACCGTCTCGCGCGAGACAACGCGCGACCCCACCGCCGCCTGCACCGGCACGTCGAAGAGCTGGCGGGGGATCGTCTTCCGCAGCCGCTCGACGAGCGCCTTTCCCACGCGGGTCGCGTCGTCTCGGTGCACGATCACCGAGAGCGCATCGACCCTGTCGCCCGCAAGGAGCACGTCGAGCTTCACCAGCTCCGAGGCCTGCATGCCGATCGGCTCGTAGTCCAGCGACGCGTAGCCGGCCGTGCGCGACTTGAGCTGGTCGTAGAAGTCCAGCACGATCTCGGCGAGCGGCAGGTCGTAGCGGATCTGGACCCGCTCCGGTGAGAGGTAATGCATGTCCACGTGGTTTCCGCGGCGGCCCTGGCAGAGGTCCATCACGGCGCCGACGTAGTTGGACGGGGTGATGACCGAGGCCCGGATGTAGGGCTCCGACACCGAATCGATGATGCCGGGCTCGGGCATGGCGGAGGGGCTGTGCACCTCAACGACCTCGTCGCCGTGGACGAGGACCTCGTAGGACACGTTGGGCGTCGTGGCCAGGAGCTCGAGGTCGTACTCGCGCTCGAGGCGCTCGCGCACGATGTCCATGTGCAGCAGGCCCAGAAAGCCGCAGCGGAAGCCGAAGCCGAGGGCCTCGGAGGTCTCGGGCTCGTACGAGAGCGCTGCGTCATTCAGGGCGAGGCGCTCGAGCGCCTCGCGGAGGTCGTCGTAGCGGTCCGTGTCGAGGGGAAACAGGCCGCAGAAGACGACGGGCTGGACCTCGCGGTAGCCGGGCAGCGCCTCCGAGGCGCCGTTGGTGCGCGAGGTGAGGGTGTCGCCGACCCTGAGCTTCGCGACGTCCTTCAGGCCCGTGATCACGTAGCCCACCTCGCCGGCCTCCATGCCCTCCGAGGCGGACATCTCGGGCTTGAAGAATCCGATCTCGTCGATCTCGGCCTCGGTGCCGGCCTGCATCGCGCGGATGTCCTCGCGGGAGCGAAATGATCCGTCGACCATCCGCACGTAGGCCACCACGCCGCGGTACTGATCGAACTCGGAGTCGAAGATGAGAGCGCGCGGCGGCGCCTGAGCCTCGCCCTGGGGCGGGGGGATCCGCGCCACGATCGCCTCCAGCACCTCGCTCACCCCCTCCCCGGTCTTGGCGGAGATGCGCAAGATGTCCTCCGGGTCGCAGCCGATCAGGTCGACGATCTCGCCCGCCACCCGGTCGGGCTCTGCGCCGGGCAGGTCGACCTTGTTGAGGATCGGGATCAGCTCGAGCCCGGCCTCGACCGCCGCGTACGTGTTGGCGACCGTCTGCGCCTCCACGCCCTGGGCGGCGTCGACCACCAGCAGGGCACCCTCACAGGCCGCCAGCGAGCGCGAGACCTCATAGGAGAAGTCCACGTGCCCGGGCGTGTCGATGAGGTGGAGGAGATACGTCTCTCCGGACGCCGCCGTGAACGACACGCGTACCGCCTGCGCCTTGATGGTGATCCCGCGCTCACGCTCGAGGTCCATCGAGTCGAGGAGTTGGGGGCGGTGCTTTCGCGATTCGACGGCCCCGGTGAGCTCGAGCATGCGGTCGGCCAGGGTCGACTTGCCGTGGTCGATGTGGGCGATGATGGAGAAGTTGCGGATGCGTTCCATGTGGCGTTTCTGCGGTCGGCGGGGCCGCGGGCAAGTATGGCGACGTGCACCGGGGACGTCGGACCGGAGGCTCAGGGCTCGCGCGGGCGGCGGCGCACGAGGCCGGTGATCTGGCGGGCCTCGGGCACCCGCAGCGCGAGCACGGCGATGCCGTACACGACCGCCCCTGCCAGGAGCGCGAGGCCCAGCGAGGCGATCTGGCCGCCGAGCCCTCGTCCGAGCGCCTCGTCGAGGGCCTCCCAGGTGAAGTAGGAGACGGCCCCGAGGGCCGCCGCGGCGACGGTGGCGCGCACGGAGGTCCAAAGCAGCCTGCCAAGCTCCAGCCGGCCGAGGAAGCGCCTCAGCAGGGCGGCCTGCGCGGCAACGCTCACGGCCGTCGCGATACCCGTCGCGGCCACGATCCCGGCCACCTCGAACTCCCGGTAGAGCGCAAAGGCCACGAGCGCCGTGACCGCGAGGTTGGCGCCCGAGATCGCCGTCGGAAGCCAGGGGCGCTGGAGGCTGAAGAAGGTCCGGGTCATCAGCAGGAAGAGCCCGTTGAACGGCAGCGAGAATGCGAACCAGAAGAGCGCGGTCGCGACGAGCTCCGTCTGGGAGGCGTCGAACTCCCCGCGCTGGTAGATCAGCCGGGTCATGGGCTCGCTCAAGACCAGGATGGCGACCGCCGCCGGCACAAGCAGCAACAGGATCTGGCGCATGCCCGTTGCCATCGTGCGGCGCAGCTCGTCGAGGTCGTTGCGCGCTGCAAGGCGGGCGAGCGTGGGGAAGAGCACGGTCGCGACCGCCACGGAGAAGATCCCCTGGGGCAGCATGTAGATCCGAAACGCCTTGTCGATCGCGGCCGGGGCGCGCTCCGCGACGAGGGGGTCGGGGATGAGCGTGCCGAAGAGGCTGTTGATCACGAGGTTGAAGTTGATGAGCCCCAGGCTGATCGTCACGGGCAGCATCAGCAGCAGCACCCGGCGAACCCGCTCGTCGCGAAAGGCGGCCCCGATCCGGGTCTTGAAGGGATCAACCAGGGCGCGCCGGATCCCGAACGGCGTGTTGCGAAGGTCCGCCAGCGGCAGCAGGAGCTGCACCACCGTCCCCACCAGGACCCCGATCGCGTAGGCGTAGATCTCGTCGCCCTCCGGGAACATGGGCGCTCCGGCGACGAGCACGGCGATGATCGCCACGTTCCAGAAGAAGGGCGAGATCGCGAACACCCAGAAGCGGTCGTAGGAGTTGAGGACGCCGACCACCATTCCAGTGACCCCGAGCAGGACGAGGATCGGAAACAGCAGGCGTGAGAGGGCGACGGTGAGGTCGAGGAGCTCACCCTCGAAGCCGGGGGCGAACAGGGGCATGATCTGCGGCGCCAGGAGGATGAAGAGGGCCGTGATCGCCCCCAGGATGAGGGCCACGAGGAAGATCAGATTGGAGGCAAGGCGAAACGCCTCGCGCCGGTTGCCCCGCTCGAGCTGCTCCGTGAACACGGGGACGAACGCCGCCTGGATGGCCGCGTCCGCGAACAGGCTGCGGATCAGGTTGGGGGCCTGGAAGGCGATCGTGAAGGCCGACATCGGCCCCGTGATCCCGAAGTACGACGCAGCGACGATCTCGCGTACGAGACCGGCTATCCGCGAGAGCCCGGTGGCGAGCGAGAAGAAGGCCGTCGAGCGCGCCAGGCGGCTCACGTGCGCCCCGCTAACATGCCGCCTTCGCGTATGGCCAACATCGCCTCACAGAAGAAGCGCATCGCCCGCTCGGAGCGGGAGCGCACGGAGAACCGCCGGGTGACGACCATCGTCAAGACCCGCTTCCGGCGCCTCGAGCAGGCCGTCGCCGCGGGCGACGCGGACGCAGCGGACACCGCCCACCAAGCGCTCGTCTCCCGCGTCGACAAGGCGGTGCAGGCCGGAGCCCTGCATCCCAACAACGGCGCTCGCAAGAAGTCGCGCGCCGCCCGCCTGCGCGCCTCCATCTCGTAGCCGCGCCGCCGGCGCGCTTCAGCCTCTTGCACCGGCCGCGCGGCGCAGCGCCAGCGTGAGCGCCACATCGCCGGGATAGTCGGCCCCGCCTCGGGTCCACCACTCCAGGTCGGCGATGGCGCACGTGGCTGCCCGCAGGTCGTCGAGGCTGGCGCCACGGAGCCGGCGCATCAGCATCTTCGCCGCGTATGGATGCATCGGCAGCGATGACTCGACCTCCTTGGGCGAGCGGCCGCGCTCGAGCTCGGTCAGCGCATGGTGGGCCTCCCGCAGGCGCTTGGCGGCCTGGTAGATCATCGGCGTCAGCGCCTCTCCCTGGCCCGTGAGGCGCTCGGCCGAGACGAGGGCGCCGGCCGGATCGCGATCGAGAAGGGCGTCAGCCAGCGTCCACGAGGCCTCCTCCGAGGTATCGGCGATCATGGCCTCCAGGTCCTCGAGCTCGATCCGCCCGCCCTCCGGCGCCCAGGTGGCGAGGCGGTCGAGCTCGGTGGAGAGCCGCACCGTACCCTCCCCCATCCGCTCGGCAAGGAGGCGCGCGGCCTCGGCGTCGAGCGAGATCCCGCGTCGCTTCGCCTCGGTGCTCAGCCAGGCCCCGAGCTCCCGGGCCCGCGGAGCCCGGAAGGTGATGACCTCCCCGCCCGCGGCCTCCACCGCATCGGCCAGCCCCTTCGGGGCGCGCACCTTCGGCGGGCGCTCACGCGCCGCCAGCACCACGGTGAGATCGGGCGGGAGGCCGCCGAGCGCCTCGATCACCGGCGCGGCCTGCTTGGCCGACCAGCGCTCGGCGCCCTCTGCCAGGAGGAAGCGGCGCCCCGGCGTGAGCGTCAGCGCGGGAATCGCGGCGACGAAAGCCTCCGCGTCGGGGGCGCCGCCGGGCTCCGGGTCGAACACCTGAAGCGCCCCGGGCCCACCCTCGCGCTCGGCGCGCAGGCGCAGGCGGCCGAGCGTCGCGTCAAGCTTCGCGTCGTCGCTGCCGGCGATCAGGTATGCGGGGCTCAGCTCGTCCGCAGGCACCGCGCGAGTCTAGATGGGCGCTCCGCCGGATCGGTCCAGATGGGCAATTCCATCTACGCGATGAGGATGGAGATCGCCGACAGCACGATCGCCGCCCCCGCGATCTTGAGGGCGATTGAGCGGCCGAAGCCGGTGAACGCCACCCGCAGGAACGCCAGCGCGGCGAGCACGCCGAGGGCGCCCCCCGCCCAGCCCAAGACCAGGCTCACCGGCTTGATTCCCGACGAGATGTCGTAGCAGTCCTCGGTGGGGAAGGCGGCGCCGCCAACGTCATCGCAGATCGGGCTCGAGCCGAGGTCGACCATCACCGTTATCACCACGGCGGCCGCGAAGCCGATCACGAGCGCGGCAAGGCCGGCGAGCGCACGAATCCCGCCGCTCGCCTTGTCGGGGTCGCGTGCCTCGGGGGGGTCCGCCGGTGGCGCGGGCGGCGTGGCGGGGGCGGGCTGAGGGGGCGGGGCCTGGTCGTTCATGGGCGCGAGCCTACCCCACCCGAGGCCGTCCAGCCTCGGGCGGTCACATCGATCGTGATCTCCCCGTGGGCGTCCGTTCTCAGCAGGGGCACCTCGTGCTCGGCGAGCGTCGCGAGCGTGCCTCGCGCGGGGTGACCGAAGGGGTTGCCGGCCCCGACGCTCGCGACCGCGAGGCCGGGGGTGGCCCGCTCGATGAGGCCGTCGAGGCCGGCGTCCTCCGAGCCGTGGTGCGCCAGCTTCACGGCGTCCACGCCGCCGGGATCGAGCGGCACCGCCTCAGCCTCGCCGTCCCCGGTGAGCAGCAGGTCGAAGTGACGCCAGCGGGCCACCATCACCACGGATGAGGCGTTGGGATCCGCCGCGCCGTGGCTCGAGGGCATGCCCGGAGGAGGCCACAGCACGTCGAGTCGCAGCGGTCCAGAGGCGAGGCTGTCGCCCGTTTCGAGGACCGCGAGCCGGGCTCCGTAGGCGTCGGCCGTGCGCGTCAGGCGGCCCGCGGGCACCCCGTGGGCGACCATGCCGACTCGAATCCGGGCGAGCACCTCTGCCAGCCCGCCGGAGTGGTCGACCTGATCGTGGGTGATCACGACGGCGGCGAGCTCGTCGACGCCCCTGTCAACCAGCAGGTCCGCGACTCCAGCCCCTGGCGGACCCGCGTCGACGAGCACCGGCGCCCCGCGCGCGGGGCGCAGCAGGATCGCGTCGCCCTGGCCCACGTCGAGGACGCTCACCTGCAGGCCCGGGGAGCGCGAGGGATCTGGCTCGCGAGGGATCGCGCTCGCCGCGGCAAGGCCTCCGACGAGCAGGCTCGCGCCGGCCAGGGCGACGGCGCTGCGGCGAACGCCCAGCGCACGGCGAGCGCGCCCACCCGCCGCGAGCACGCGGGCGCCGAGGAGCAGGACCCCGTAAATCGCGATCAGTCCGGGGATGCCTGGGGACGCAAGCTCCACCTGCGCCCACCCGGGAGCCGAGAGCCAGCTGGCCGCCTGCGCGATGAACGCGGCGAAGAGCCCGGCGAGGCCGGAGATCGGCTCGGCCGGGAGCGCGGGCACCTGGCCCACAGCGGCGGCGAGCATCCCGAGCCACATCACCGGCGCCACGGCCGGCAGGGCGACGAGGTTCGCCGGGAGCGCGGCCAGTGACAGCCGTTCGAAGTGAGCGGCCATGAGCGGCGCCGTGGCCACCGTGGCGGCGAGGGTCAGGGCCGCCCCCTCCGCAAGGGCCGCCCGCGCTCGCCTGCGCGGACCCGGTCCGGCGAGCGCGGCCCGCAAGGGCGCCGCCCAGAGGGCGATTCCCGCCACCGCCGCGAACGAGAGCTGCCAACCGACATCTCCGGCGGCGCGCGGATTGAGCGCGAGCGTGAGGGCCGCGGCCAGACCCATCGCGTGCCAGCGCGAGGCGGGACGGCTGGCGAGCGCCGCGGCGAGGCCCGCGGCGCCCATGATCCCCGCCCGCTGGATCGACGGGCCCGCGCCGGCCATCGGCACGTACACGGCGATCAGAGCCAGAACGCAGACCAGGCGAGCCCGAAGGGGCACTCCCGCGAGGCCCAGGAGCGCACTCGCGAGCAGCGCGAGCAGCAGTACGTTCTGCCCCGAGACGGCCAGGAGGTGGGCCAACCCTGAGCGCTGGAACTCCTCGACGGTGACCGCGTCGATCAGGTCGTCCTGGCCCAGGACGAATCCGCGCAGCAGCGCGGCCTCCGGCGCGGCGGCACCGCGCCCAAGCGCCTCCTCGGCTCGGCGGCGAAGGCCGTCGATCGCCCCGGAAAGGCCGCCGCGGCGCGCGCCGGTTGGGATGATCCCTCGGGCCTCGATCACGCGCGCGACGCCCTCGCGCGCGAGGTGGGCCCGCTCCCAGGGCTGCGGCTCGCGGACGGGCCCCGTGGCCACCGCCTCCTCCCCGGGAGCGAGCTGCGCGACGGGCTCGGAAGCGACCGCGAGAACACGACCGTCCTTCGTCTGGAGCAGAACCCTGACGTCCCCGTTCGAGCGGCGCGGAACCGCGGCCACGAAACCGCGAGCCTCGACGGTGCGGCCCTCGGGCGCCCGGTACGCCTGGCCGTCGATGGCGGCCGTGCGAGCGGCCCCGAGCGCGAGCCCCGTCGCCACGGCGCACACGGCCGCGCCCGTCAGCAGGACCGCCTCGTGCCGGTGGCGGCGGGCAGCCGCCGCCAGCACCGCCGCGAGAGCCACCGCACCCAGGGCGGCAGCGTGGCGAGGAGGCGGGTCCAGGCCGGTGAGCGGTGCCGCGGCGAGGCCGCCGACAAGCCCCACCAGCGTCAGCGTTCGCAGTCTGCGGGCCCGCCGTTGCCCCGGCGCGCTCACGGCTGAAGGCGGTCGCGAAGCGCCTCCATGGTCGCCGGCCCGATGCCACTGACCTGGTCGAGCTCCTCGATCGAGGAGAGGCCGCCCTGCTGGTCGCGGAAGTCGAGGATGTCCTGTGCGGTGACCGGCCCGATGCCCTCGATCGTGTCGAGCTGCTCCAGGGTCGCCGTCCCCAGGCTGATCGGCCCGTCGGCGGGCGCCGTCGACGCCTCTCCGGCGGCGACCCCGCCGGGGCGAGCCGCCCGGGCGGGCACGGTTATCTGCTGGCCGTCGGCGATCCGGGCGGCGAGGTTGATGGCGTCCGCGGCGGCCCCGCCGGTCGGCCCACCGGCGCGCTCGATCGCGTCGGCCACGCGCGAGCCTGCGGGCATCCGGTAGACGCCGGGCTTCGCCACGGCGCCCGCCACGTGGACCACCGCGTCCTCTCCACCGCCCGCGTCCCCGGCGAGCACCTCCCCCCCGTCCTTCGCCCCGCCCTCCCCCGCGAAGGCGATGCCGCCGGCGTCGGCGCCGCGCTGGGGCCCCGAAGCGACCCATCTCGCGCCGACGAGAAGGACCGTGGCGGCGATCGCGCCGTAGAGGAGCAGCTGCGAGCGGCTGAGAGCGGGCATTCGCCCAGGGTGCACTCGGGCCGCGCGCGCGAGCCGCGCAAGATGCGCCGGAGCGCGGTCAGGAAACGGTCAGCTTCGCTCCCGTTCGCGCGGCGCGGCGCTCAGCGCACCACGAAGCCCGTCTCGCCCGCCGGGTCCTCCTCGATCACCTCGACCCCCTCGACGGCCGCCCCCGCAGGGCCCCGCCCGGCGAACGCGACCAGAGCCGCGACCGCGTCCTCCTCCCCCTCGAAGGCGGCCTCCACCGCGCCGTCGTCGCGGTTGGCCACCCAGCCCGCGACCCCGCGCTCGGCCGCCAAGCGACGGGTGGTGTCTCGAAAGAAGACGCCCTGAACGCGACCGCGGACGACCACGCGTTTGCGGCGGATGGCCACGGTCCCGAGGGCGACTGGGCTACTCGTAGTCCTCGTCGTCGTAGCCGGCCGCCTGGGCGGCGAGACGGCGCGAATAGAGCTCGTCGGCCGACACGGCCGGCGACTGGACCGAGACGAGGGCCAGGACCTCGTCGCCGTCGTTGGCGACCGAGTGGTCGGTGGCAGGCGGAATCAGGACAAGATCGCCCTCGGCGAGCGTCTGCGTGTCGCCCGTGGCCGACATGGTCCCCGTGCCCTTGACGACCACGTAGACCTGCTCGGCCTCCTCGTGGCTGCGCAACTCCTCGGAGGCGCCGGCGGGAACGGTGAGCCAGTTCACCGAGCAGTGCCGCGACCCGAGATCCCCGGCATCCATGAGTAGGTGCGAGTTGAGGCGGTGGACGTCGACGACGGCCGCCTCGGAGAACCGCCTGACCAACACGCGCGCCTTTGTACCAGAACCGGGGCCTGGCCGTTCGCCGCCAGCGGGCATCCGTGTCACAGCTGGCATCGCCACCCCGTCTCAACAGGTGAGAATGAAGGTGACGACGAAGGAGCTGAGATGAGGATCTTCGTAGCGGGCGCCAGCGGGGCGCTCGGCAGGCGGCTGGTGCCGCTGCTGGCGGACGCCGGTCACGACGTGGTCGGGATGACCCGGAGCGAGGGGAAGCGCGACCTGCTTCGGGGTCTGGGCGCGACGCCGGTCGTCGCCGACGCGCTCGATCCCGATGCCGTCGGCCAGGCCGTGAGCGAGGCTGAGCCGGAGGTGATCGTGCACCAGCTGACCGCGATCCCCGACTCGCCCAACCCGCGGCGACTCGATCGCGACTTCGAGCTCACAAACCGGCTCCGGACCGAGGGGACGGACCACCTGCTCTCGGCCGCCCGGGCCTCCGGCGCTCGGCGTCTCGTGGCGCAGAGCTTCGCCCCCCTCTCCTACGCGCGCACCGGCGGGCCGGTGAAGGCCGAGAGCGACCCGCTCGACTCTGACCCGCTGTCCGAGCTGCGGGCGACGTACGACGCGATCCGGCACGTCGAGCGTGCCGTCACCGGAGCCGACTGGGTCGAGGGCGTCGTGCTCCGCTACGGCGGCTTCTACGGGCCTGGCACCTCGATCGCGGCCGATCCGGACAGCGAGCAGATCGCCGCGGTTCGCAAGCGGAGGTTCCCCGTCGTCGGCGGTGGTGGCGGCGTCTGGTCGTTCATCCACATCGACGACGCGGCGAGCGCGACCGTCGCGGCCGTGGAGGGCGGAGCGCCCGGCGTCTACAACGTCGCCGACGATCAGCCTGCCCGCGTCTCGGAGTGGCTGCCCGGGATGGCTGAGGCGCTCGGAGCGAAGCCGCCGAGGCGGGTGCCGAAATGGCTCGGTCGGATCGTCGCCGGGAGGGCCGCGGTGATGATGATGACCGAGATGCGGGGCGTGTCGAACGAGAAGGCGAAACGCGAGCTCGGCTGGCGGCCGGCCTACTCGAGCTGGCGGCAGGGCTTCGCCGAGGGACTAGGCCCGTGACGGAGGAGTTGCTCGAGAAGCTGCGGCCACGGGCGTTCGCGATCGCCTACCGCATGCTGGGCACGGTCAGCGAGGCGGAGGACGTCGTCCAGGAGGGGCTGATCCGGGTGCACGACGCGCTCGCGGCGGGCGAGGAGATCGCCTCCCCACAGGCATACCTGGCGACCGTGGTCACCAGGCTGGCGATCGACGAGCTGCGCTCCGCCCGCGCCCGGCGGGAGAGCTACTACGGCGAGTGGCTCCCGGAGCCGGTGATCACCGACGACCGCGACGACCCGGCGATCCAGGCCGAGATGGCCGACTCGCTCTCGCTCGCCTTCCTGGTGGTGCTGGAGAACCTGTCGCCCGAGCAGCGGGCGGTGTTCCTGCTGCGCGAGGCATTCGATTACCCGTACTCGGAGATCGCGCAGATCGTCGGCCGCAGCGAGGTCGCGACTCGGCAGCTCGCGACCCGGGCGCGGCGCCACATCGAGGCGGACCGCCCCCGCTTCGAGCCGTCGCCCGAGCAGCACGAGGAGCTCACGCGACGATTCTTCGAGGCCACCCAAGACGGCGACCTGGAAGCACTCGAGGCGCTCCTCGCCGAGGACGTTGCGCTGCACGGCGACGGCGGCGGCAAGGCCCCGGCCCTGTCGCGGGCGCTGCACGGCCGGGGCCGGGTGGCGAAGGCGCTGCGCAACTGGGGACGGACGCTGTCGCGACTCGAGGGGATCTCGATCAGGCCGGCAGAGGTGAACGGAGCCGCTGGCGCCGTCACCTTCGACGGCGAGGGCCGCGTCGTGAGCGTGATCGCCTTCGACGTCTCCGAGGGCCGGATCCAGAGCATCCGCTCCATCGTCAACCCCGACAAGCTGCGCCACCTCGGCCCGGTCGGCGACCTGGGC
>Ga0299914_10001084_pt1 | contig 17451 bp, 19 predicted proteins | sample RVTome_10_FD_201361 | JGI IMG/M metagenome (GOLD analysis project Ga0299914, IMG submission 201361) | Soil microbial communities from uranium-contaminated site in the Upper Colorado River Basin, Wyoming, United States - RVT153D57 (version 2) ...
TGATGTTCTGACCCTCGTAGATGTATTTGCGGAGGTAGGTGCCTCCGTTGATGATGGCGCCGTCCTTGATGACCATGCTGCACGCCTCGGCGGTGATGTTCTTCATGCGGATCTGATACAGCGCGCCGTTGCCGACGACCTGCTCCCGCCTGACGGTCTGTTGTTGTCCCGTCGTGTTGATGACGCCCTTGCCCTTGTACGGTCCACCGGAGCCGGTCTTGCGGATCCACAGGTCGGGCTGGCAGGCGCCGAGCACGGCCACGATGCCGAGCACCGCGGGTACGAGCAGTGCTCGCCGCGTCCACCGAGACCTTGTGTTCATGCCACCAACTCCTATTCGGGCGAATTGCTCTGTGTAGTCGTGCGCGCTGAAAGCGTCAAGGACTCACGGGTTGCGAGGACGATTCGTCCAGCCGCCGTCCCCGGTCGGATACCAACCGCCGGCGGCGAGGGTACCGCCGTCGACCGGCACCGAGACACCGGTCACGAAGCCGGCGAGGTCGGACGCGAGGAAGAGCACGACGGCGGCGACGTCAGCCGGTTGACCGAATCGGCCCAGCGGCACCCACGTCGGAATCAGGGAGCGCTGTTCGGGCGGCACCAAGCGTGCGTACGGCACCTGGATGGTCTCGGTGACGTCGGGCGCCACCGCGTTCACGCGGATCCCGGCGTGGGCGTACTCGATGGCGAGTGAACGGGTGAAGCCCGAGATCGCACTCTTGAACCCGGAGTAGACGGCGCGGGTCGGGATGGCGCGGAACGCCTCGACCGTCGACACGTTGACGATCGCGCCGCGGCCGTGCTCGAGCATCGAGGGGAGAGCGGCGCGCGACATCCGCATCACGTGCTGGAAGTTGACGCGGTAGAGCTCGTTCCATTCGTCGTCGTCCTGCTCGTGGAACGCCCGCCGCGGCCCGCCGTAATGGCCGACGTTGTTCACGAGGACGTCGATGCGACCGAAGGCGTCGATCGTCGCGGCGTGCGCCTGCTCCACCCCTTCCGGCTCGCGTACGTCGGCGACCACGGCGACGGCGCGGTGGCCCGCGCCGTCGATGGTGGCAACTGTTTCCGCCGCCCGGGCTTCGTCGATCTCGACGAGGGCGACCGCGGCGCCCTCGGCCGCAAAGCGCTCGCTGATCCCGCGCCCGATGCCGCCGCCGCCGCCGGTGACGACGGCGACGCGGTCCGCGAGCAGACCCCCGTCCGCGGCCATCAGGGCCCGACCGCGAAGCCGGTCACCGTCGCGGCCCCGGGGTTCGTGACCCACACGGTGCGGTCGCCGGTGGCGACGCCCCGAACGCCTCCCGCCACCGGGATCGTGGCGGTGATCTGGGTCGTCTCGGGATCGATGCGCAGCAGCGTGCCCTCCTGCGGATTGGCGACCCAGACCGAGCCGTCGCCCACCGCGACGGCGGCGGGCTCGTCGCCGACGTCGATCGTGGTCGCGGCGGGGAGCTCGGGCGTCGACGTCGTGGTCGGGGCGTCCCCGCCGCCGGCGTCGTCGTCACCGTCACCGCACCCGGCCAGCGCGGTGATGACGAGCAGGCCGACCAACGCCCCGCGGGCGTTCACACGAGTCGAGCCCGCCAGCGGTTGCCGTCCCACGCGCCGTAGATCATCTTCGGGCTGCTCGCCGCCGCCGCGAACACGTGGAGCCCGAATGCACCGAGGTTCTCGACGGAAACCTGGGGGCGGGCCGGGTCGGCACCATCGGAAATAGTTCGGGTGTCCCAGGACTCGCCACCGCCGAACGAAGACAAGAACGCGAGCAACGTGTCGTGCTTGGCGCCGGCGACGCCGACTGCAATCGCGTCGCCGGTTGGGCTCGTGCCGGCGAGGTCGGCGGCGGCGACCGAATCGGTCGTTCGTGGTCGCGGCACACCCGGCGCGACGCGGAGCTCGTCGCCGTGCCCATGTGAGGGAGAGTGCGGGACGGGACGGCCGGGGTCGGCGGGGTCGACGCCGAGCTCGTGCAGCGACCGGATGATCTCGGCGTGGCTCCGCAGCAGGCCGGCGACGAGCAACGCGAGCAGCGCGATCGCGACGGCTTCGACCACCACCAGCACCAGCACGGTGGCGAGTCTCGCGCATCGGCGCGCTGCTCGCGGTGCCCTCCTACTTGACGCGCACCACCGCCCGCACCGTGTCGGTGGCGTCGTTGATGAGCGACCGGGCGGTGACGGGCACCGTCTTGGTGGCCGTCGGAGTTGCGTTGCCCGCGACCTTGACGACGGCCTTGATGGTCGGGGCGACGCCGGCGGAACCGACGGTCTGCTGGAAGGTCCCGGCGGTGATGGCACTGGTGACGTCGACCCCGGCGACGCGGTACGCGACGCCGAAGCCGGGGGTGCCGGCCGCTCCGGTGACGACCCACGTGTCGTCGATGGGCTTGCCGTCGTGCTGGAACGCGACGAAGAACCGGGCCTTGCGGCCGGCCCGCACCTTGGCCCTGCGCGCCTGGTCGTCGCCGGTGGCGTTGTGCACATCGTCGCCGACGAACCCCGGGTCACCCTTCAGCCGGATGCGGCCGTCGGGCTGCCATGTGGGAATGAAAGGGTCGGCGGCCGCCTCCGAGGCGACCGCGACGAAGGCCAGGGTCATCCCCAGCACCCACAGGACGGGCACCGCCCGACGCGCGATCCGGACTCTTGTCATGCAGCAATCCTCCTGAAAGGAATAATGAGGGTGAAGTGGACATCCTGCTCGCCCAGGCGGGGGTCGTCAAGGGCCGTACGATGACCGCCCGATGGGGCCCCGCCAGATGTCGACGTCAGAGAACGCGCACCGCGTCTTGCAGCGGAACCGCCAGCCCGGGGGCTACACCGTCCCGGCCGAAGGCCTGTACCCGTACCAGTGGTGCTGGGACAGCGGGCCGATCGCGTTGGGGTGGGCCGCGGCGGGCGACTGGGATCAGGCGTGGACCGAGCTCGAGCGACTGATGTCGGCCCAGTGGGACTCGGGGATGGTCCCCCACATCATTTTCTGGGAGGTGTCCGACGACTACTTCCCCGGGCCCGAGGACTGGGGCACGCAGCACGACCCGCCCACGACCGGGATCACGCAACCACCGCTCCCGGTCACCGCGGCCGTTCGTCTTTGCCAGCAGGACCCGGACCGGGCACGCGCCAAGGAACGGTTCGGCGCGCTCTGGCCGAAGTTGGTGGCGTGGATCGAATGGCTCGACCGGGCACGACGGGGCCCGCACGGCGCGCTCGTCGTGGTGCATCCATGGGAGTCGGGGATGGACAACGCGCCGACGTGGGACGGCCCGCTCGGCCGCGTCCCGGCCATCGACGAGCTGCCACTGGCGCGCCGCGATCTCGAGTCGGTTGCGGCGTCACAGCGTCCGAGCAACGAGGAGTACCGCCGGTACATGGCGATCGTCGAGGCGTTGCGCGACCGCGGCTGGAACACCGAGCGCCAGGCCGAGGACGGCCCGTTCGCGGTCGAGGATGTCGCGTTCACGGCCATCGCGACCCGGGCCGCGAGTGACCTCGCCGCGGTGGCACCCGAGCTGGGCCAGGATGCGAGCGCACTCGAAGCGAGCGCGACGCGGTTGCGGTCGGGCATCGCCGCGCTATGGGACGACGAGATGGAATGGTTCCGGCCCTACGACGTCCGCGGTGAGCAACTCGTCGGGCCGGCCACCGCGACCGGTGTGCTGGCGATGTGGGCGAATGCGGCGACTCCGGCGCAGGCCCACGCGATCGCGATCCGACTCGGCGAGTGGAGTGAGGGCCTCAAGTACGGCGTGCCGACGTGCGACCCCGAACACCACCTGTTCGAACCCGAGCGCTACTGGCGCGGACCGGTTTGGGTGATCGTGAACTGGCTCGTCGCCGAAGGACTCTCGCAGTACGGCTTCGACGCGCACGCGGCCGAGATCCGCGCGATGACGTCGGAACTCGTCGCCGCCGCCGGCGACAGCGAGTACTACGACCCCCGCACCGGCGAGGGCATCGGCGGCCGCGGCTTCTCGTGGAGCGCCGCCCTCACCCTCGCCTGGCTCGTCCCGTAGCCCGGCTCCCCACCGCTTTGGCGTCGTGAAACCGGGATTACCCGGGTTACACGACGCCAAACAGGTTGGGTGGCCGGTTCAGCCGCCGGTGAGCTCGGAGGGCGTGACGCCGAGGTAGTGCTCGAGGTTGCGGTGCATGTTGATGATGCGGCACTCCTCGCCCGAGAGCGTGAGGTGGGTGAAGCCGGGCTGGTGGAGGCCGCGCTGGGCGCGCTGGAGATTGCGGACGTCCTGGTTGAGCACGAGGCCGAAGTCCGCCCGGTCGGGCGGCAGCGTGACGGGGACGGCACGCGCGTGCGGTGACGTGTCGCCCGGTGCGTGGCGATCGAACACGAACGTGTCCATGTACGACTCGTCGGGCGTCGGGCCCGGTCGCGACTTGACCACCTGGAGCAGGTCGGGAAAGACAAGCACGGTCGCGTTCGGGAACAAGTTGTATTGCTGGAGGTTCATCAGCTGTTCGTCGGTGTAGCCGGAGAAATCGAGGCCCTTGGCCGCGTTCACCTCGCGCACCTTCTCGGCGAGCACTCCCCGCAGCGTGGATCCCTCGGGCACCGCGGGCGCGGAGCCCGGATCTTCGTGCTGCACCTTGCCGACCCGCACACCCATGATCTCGACGAAGGCACGCCACGTGGTGTCGACATCCGCGCCGTCGCGTAGCCGCGGGCTCGGCAACCCGTACGGCTGCTCGAGCTTGCCGTGATGACGCCACAGCCGTTGGGGTGAATTGACGTCGTCGACCATCGGCAGCATCTCGCGGTGGATGCCCTGTACGTGGTACGTCTCACTGAACCCGTCGATCAGTGTCTTCCAGTTGCACGGCAGCTCGACCCTGATGTCGTAGGTGCCACGGAACTCGCCGATGCCGGCCCACTCGACGTCGGCGGGCACGCCTTCCAGGTACTCGGCCAGCGGCTCGGCGTTGCAGTCGAAATTGATGAAGACGAGCGGGCCCCACGTGTCCACCGCCACCGGGAACAGCGGGAAGTCCTCGTTGCGCAGGCGCCCGAAGCCCTTGCGGGACGGGACTTCGCGCAGCCGACCGTGCAGGTCCCAGGTCCAGCGGTGGTACGTACAGCGAATCTCCGACAGGCCGGAGCCCGAACCGCTGCACAGCTCGTTGCCGCGGTGCCGGCAGACATTCTGAAAGCCGCGTAGCTCACCGTCGTCGTCACGAACGAGCAGCGCCGAATAGGGGCCGACCTCGTACTCGAAGAAATCGCCCGGCTCGGGCAGGTGATCGACGGTCGCGGCGATCTGCCACACGCGCGGCCACAGCTCGTCCAGCTCGCGCTGCGCCCACTCGGCCGACGTGTACCGCGCCGCGGGCACGAGGGTCGGCGTGCGCGCCCGGTTGACGCTCTCGATCGTCTCCCCGACCGGCGCGCTGTCGGTGAGGTCGGTCGACGTCACCGCGCTCCGCGAATCAGGGCGCCGGGACGTGCGCCGGTGTCTTGCCCGTCGCGCCGCACGACTTCGCCGCTGACGATCGTCGCGTCGTACCCGTCGGCCTCCTGGATCAGGCGGCGGGCGCCGCCGGGCAAGTCGTAGACCATCTCGGGCCGGTGGAGCGTGAGACCGTCGAGGTCGATGACGTTGAAGTCGGCCTTCTTGCCCGTTTCGATCGTGCCCCGATCGTTGAGCCCGTACAGCGACGCGGTGTCTTGGGTCATCTTGCGCACGACGAGCTCGACGGGCAGGCGCTCGCCGCGAGAACGATCGCGCACCCAGTGCGTGAGCATGTACGTCTCGATGCTCGAGTCGCAGATGGCGCCGACATGCGCGCCGCCGTCGCCGAGGCCCAGCGCGCTGGCCGGGTGCAGGATCATCTCGCGGATCGGGTCCTGGGTGAACCGGCTGTAGCCGAGCAGCGGCCGGAGCAGCAGTTCCCGGCCGTCTTGGGCGAGCAGCAGGTCGTAGAGCGCCTCGGCCGGATCTTCGCCGGACCGCTCCGCTCGTGCCGCGATGCTGTCTTCGGGCGGCGGTTCGTAGTCGGGCGGTTCGCCCAGCGGGAAGATGCGGTCGAGCCCGAGTCCGATGAACGCCATGCGGTCGTCGGCCTTGGGCGTCTCGGCGAGGAGGCGGGCGCGCACCTCGGGGTCTCGCATGCGCGCCACCTTCTCTTCCAGCGGCAGTCGGTCCAGTGCCTGGAAGCTGGGCCGCTTGCTCAACGGGTGGAACGTCTGGAGCCCGAGCAGCAGACCGAGCGGCCGGCCCGCGACCTGCGGGCGGATCGGCACGCCCTCGTCGTGGACCTCGAGCGCGAGGTCGAGCATGCGACGCCACTGGTCAGGGTCGATGTCGTGCTGGAGGAGCGCGAACGTGACCGGGCGACCGGTTTCGGCCGCCAAGCGGCGCATCCACTCCATCTCGCGGTCGGACGCGGCCAGGTCTTCGCCCATGACGCCGGCGGGCGCGAGCTCGAAGACGCCCGCGCCGGCTTCGCCGAGCGCGGCGCCCAAGCCGAACAACTCGTCTTCTGCGGCGTACGTACCCGGCACCGGCTCGCCGTCGATGGCGCGGTGGGCAATCGTGCGCGACGTCGACACGCCGAGCGCGCCCACTTCGATGCCCTCACGGACGATCTTGGCCATCGCCGCGATGTCGTCGGGGGTCGCGGGCTCGTTGCGGGCGCCGCGCTCGCCCATCACGTAGCCGCGGACCGCCCCGTGCGGCACCTGCGTGCCGATGTCGAGGCCGAGCGGCTGCTTGTCGAGGAAGTCGAGGAACTCGGGGAACGTCTCCCAGCCCCACCGGATGCCGGCCGAGAGCGCCGCGCCGGGGATGTCTTCGACGCCTTCCATGAGTCCGACCAGCCACTCGCGCTCCTCGGGCCGGGCGGGCGCGAAACCGACGCCGCAGTTGCCCATGACGACGGTGGTGACGCCGTGCCACGACGACGGCGAGAGCATGGGGTCCCAGGTGACCTGGCCGTCGTAGTGGGTGTGCACGTCGACGAAACCCGGCGTCACGAGCCGGCCGGTGGCGTCGATGACCTCCTTCCCTTCGGCCTCGACCGTACCGACGGCGGTGATGCGGCCGTCATCGACGGCAACGTCACCGGTGAACGGTGCGGCGCCCGTCCCGTCGACGATCGTGCCCCCGCGAATCACGAGATCGTGCATCGGTCCCCCTCGGCTCGCCGCCCAGCGTACATCTGACGGGTCGTCAGGAGCCTTCCGATGCGTTCATGGTGGTCCTCTGAGGACCACCATGAACGCATCGGGGGAGCCCGTCAGCTGGACTTGGCCTGCCGGGCGCGGAAGTCGCGGATCGTCATGCCGGTGGCGACGACGGGCTGGTCGCCGGCCCGGGCCGTGGCCGACCGGCGGAGGCCGAACATCGGCGCCAGCTCGCCGAAGTAGCCACCGGGGCCGATGACGTTCAGCAGCTCCTCGCCGCCGTCCGCCTTCTCCAGCAGGATCTCGACCTGTCCGGACTCGACGATGTACACGAGGTCACCCTGGTCGCCCTGGTGGAACAGCACCTGGCCGGGGGCGAGCTCGACCGTCTCGGGGTCGCGGGACTCGGGCGCGGCCCGGGGTGTCAGCTCGACGACCTGGTCGGCCAGGGGGAGCAGGCGCTCGTCGTGGGTCGCCACGATGACGGCCCGGCCGGGCGCGGCGAGCTCGCGCAAGATTCGGATCACGCCGTCGACCTGGATGTAGTCGAGGTGGGCGGTCGGTTCGTCGGCTGCGACCAGCGGGGGGTTCATCGCCAGTGCGCGCGCGATCGCGACGCGCTGCTGCTGGCCGCCGGACAGGTTGCCGGGACGGTGGTGACCGCGCTCGCCGAGCGCGACTGATTCGAGCACCTCGTCGGCGCGGTCGCGAGCCTCCTTCCGCGACCGGCCCGCCGAGCGCAGCGGGACCATGACGTTCTCGCGCGCGGTCAGGCTCGGAATGAGGTTGAACGCCTGGAACACGATGCCGACGGAGTCGCGCCGGTAGAGCGTCTTGGCCTTCCCGCTGAGTGCGGTGACCTCGATGTCGCCGACCTGAATGGTGCCCGACGTCGGGGTCAGGAGTGACGCCATCGTCGAGAGGAGCGTCGTCTTGCCGCACCCGCTGGCCCCGAGCAACAAGACGAGTTCGCCGGTCTTGATGTCGAGGTTCAGCCCGTCGATCGGGCGAACGGCGTAGCCGCCGCTGTTGTATTCGATCACGAGGTCGCGCACGGTGATGTCGGGCATCAGGCGCCTCCAAACGCAAGCGCGGGATCCGTTGTCAACGCGCGTCGCACGCCGGCGAGGCTGGCGAGAAGCCCGACGACGACCGCGACCCCGAAGAGCCGGAGGATGGCGATCACGGTGATCTCGGCAGGGAACGGCAGCCCCAACGCCACGATGAATGCCAGCGGTATCGCGATCACGGCCGCGAGCGTCGACAGGAAGACCGCCTCGAGTACGAGGCTGCCGACGATCTCGCGCTTGGGCGCGCCGATGGCGCCGAGCACCGCAAAGTCGCGGATTCGTTCGATCGCGGCGAGGAAGATCACCGAGCCGATGATTCCGGCCGTGATCAGCCAGAGCAAAAGGCTCACGAAGTTGATCGTGGACGTCCCCGACTCGGTCGTGCGCTTCAGGTCGGTCTCGGCGTCCTCGTTGCCGAGCACCTTGAATCCCTGCGGCACGTTCTCGGGCTCGCCGAGCACGGCCACGGCCATGGCGAGCGGTTGACCGCCGAATACGACGTCCTGCACATCGGCCAGCGGGACGAGAATGGTGGAGACGCCGAAGAAGAACCTGAGCCCGTCGGCCTGCCCGACGACCTCCATCTCCTTGTCGCCGAGCTCGAAGGTGTCGCCCACTTCGAGCGGGACGCCCGAGCCGATGACGGCCTCGCCCGGCCCCTCGGCGTTCCGACCTTCGACGACGTCGGGCGTTCCGAGACCGCCGGGCACGTACCCGATGAGGTTCACGTCTTCCAGCTCGTCGAGATTCAACGTGGTGCGGCTCACGACGATCGGATCTGCCTGCTCGACGCCCTCCGCCCCGTTGAGTGCCGCAGCCGTCGCGGCCGGAATCACTTCGCTGGTGGTGAACGGCCCGGAGGCGCCTTCGCCGACGACCCACACGTCGGCCGCGAACGCATCGACGAGGCGGCCGGGCTCCTTCTTGATGGCGCGGTTGACCCCGTCGAAGGTGAGCGCAATACCGAAAACCAGGGCGGTAACGAGCACCGCGACGAGAAAGCGGCGCCAGCGGAACTGGAGATCGCGTGCGGTGGTGACGAACAACAGCCGGCCCTCGTCAGGAACTGAGGACGCAGACTGTACCGGGACGGTGACCGCGCGTGAGGGCTCGGGGCCGCGGGAGGTCGGCGGAACGCGGGAGAATCGTCATCCGACGCGAGAGGAGCGCCAGGTGGGGTACCCCCGGGACATCGGGGTCGTCGACTTGATGATCGGCTTCCCGATGCAGGACAAGAAGGCGGTCTACGAGTACTTGAAGCGCGGCATGCGGGACTCCGAGAGCAAGGAGGAGTTCACGTTCCCGGCCGAGTACATGTTCAAGGACGTCCCGGAGGGCGCCGAGGAGGGCGTCGATCCGATCGACGTGGCGTTCGGGGAAATGGACCGCTTCAACGTGGCCGCGGGTCTGTTCGGCCTGTCGGAGCAAGCGATCGAGGCCAAGCGCCGCGACCCGAAGCGGGTGCACCTCTCGCTCGAGGTCGACCCGAACGACGTCATCGGCACGGTGACCAAGATCCGCAAGGCGAAGGACCGTCACGACATCGCGGCGGTGACCGTGTTCCCGTCGGGGTGTCTCCCGCAGGTGCCGGTCGACGACCCGAAGATGTACCCGTTGTACACGACGTGCATCGAGCTCGACATCCCCGCGGTGGTGAACGCCGGGATCGCCGGGCCCCGCTTCCCGTCCAGCTGCCAGCACGTCGAACGCTTCGATCAGGTCTGTTACGACCTCCCCGACCTGCGCATCGTCATGCGCCACGGCGCCGAGCCCTGGGAGGACCTGGCCGTGAAGCTGATGCTCAAGTGGCCGGGCCTCTACTACATGACCTCGGCATTCGCGCCGAAGTATTACCCGAAGGCCATCGTCGACTATGCGAACACGCGTGGCGCCGACAAGATCATGTACGCCGGCTACTACCCGATGGGACTCTCGTTGGAGCGCATCTTCGACGAGCTGCCCAACGTGCCGTTCCGCGACCACGTCTGGCCCAAGTTCCTGCGCGAGAACGCGCAGCGCGTCTTCAATCTGGAGGACGCGGCGTGACCGCGGCACGCGCCACCGACGCCGCCGACCGGTATCTCATCATCTCGGCCGACTGCCACGGTGGCGGATCGATCGACGGGTACCGCGACTACCTCGATGCCGCATGGCGCGACGAGTTCGACGCCTGGCGCGAGCAGTACCGCAATCCGTTCCGCGACCTCCAGGGTGGAGGGCGGACGCGCAACTGGGACAGCGACCGCCGGATCGAGGAGCTCGAGGCCGACGGCATCGTCGGTGAAGTCGTGTTCCCCAACACGGTCCCGCCGTTCTTCCCCACCGGCGCGCTGATCGCGCGGCCGCCGACCGAGAAGAACTACGCCCGTCGTCTCGCCGGCATCCGCGCCCACAACCGGTGGCTCGCCGAGTGGTGCGGGCAGGCGCCCGAGCGGCGGGCCGGCGTCGCGCAGATCTTTCTGAACGACGTCGACGACGCCGTCGCCGATGTGCAGGCGACCAAAGAGGCGGGCCTGCGCGGCGGGATCCTGCTGCCGGGCGTCCCCGATGACACCGAACTTCTCCCGCTGTACGCGCCCGAGTACGAGCCGCTGTGGGCGGCATGCGAAGAACTCGACGTCCCGATCAACCACCATTCCGGTGGCGGCTCACCGGACTACGGCAAGTATCCGGTCGCCGGTGTGATGTGGCTGGTCGAGACGCAGTGGTTCTCGCACCGGGCGCTCTGGCACATGATCATGGGCGGCGTCTTCGAGCGGCACCCGAAGCTGAAGTTCATCGTGACCGAGCAGGGCTGCTCCTGGATCCCGGGCACGCTGGCGATGCTCGACGGCTTCCACCGCGACATCTCGGCCGGCCGGGCGGGCGAGTTGAAGTTCGGCGACGACCAGGTCCTTTCCCGTACGCCGAGCGAGTACTTCGCCCAGAACTGCTACGTCGGATGCAGCTTCCCGAGCCCGGGCGAAGCCGCGGCGCGGTTCAAGGTCGGCCCCGACAAGTTCATGTGGGGCAGCGACTACCCGCACCACGAGGGGACGTACCCGTACACCCGCGAGAGCCTGCGCCGCACGTTCTCGAGCACCGAGCCGGCCGAGCTGCGCCCGCTCCTCGCCGACAACGCCGCCCAAGTGTACGACTTCGATCTCGACGCGCTGGCGCCCATCGCGGCGCGGGTCGGTCCGACCGTCGACGAGGTCGCGGTTCCCCTCGACGAGATCCCGTCCGACGCCACCAGCCCGGGGTTCTACCGGCCGTAGCTCAGCCGGTGAAACGAGGTTCGACGACGACCGGGACCGGTGCCGGCTCCGGTTCGCACGACCCGCCGCCCTCGTAGGTGATGGTCACGATGCCGTCACCGTCCGTTGCCGCACGAGCCGTGACACTCACGGAACCCGGACCCGGGCGCGAGGACGGGCGGTCGCGTCCGGCCCCGCTGACACCGACGACCCGCGCGATCCCTTCGACCGGATCCTCATCCTTCGCGAGAACAGGCCCATCAAGGTCTGCTCCCTCGGGCGGCGCGCGCCGCGTAGATTACTGACCTTATGGCGGAGTCGATTGAAGATCAGCTCGGGCGCGTCCCCCTCTTCGAGGGACTGTCCAAGCACCAGCTCAGCAGCATCGCGGGCCTGACGACGCGCCTGCACGAGGACGAGGGAACGGTCGTCGCCCGCGAGGGCGCGCCCGGTAACGAGTTCATCGTCGTCATCGAGGGTGAGCTCGAGGTGCGCAAGGGCGACGAGGCCATCGCGACGATCTGCGCGGGCGACTACGTCGGCGAGATCTCACTCCTCGACAACCGCCCGCGCACCGCGACGGTCGTGGCGAAGACGCCGGTCATCGTCGAGGTGATCAGCCGGCCGGAGTTCGCCGCGCTGCTGGCCGACGCCCCCGAGGTCGCCCAGGAGATCATGGCCCGCATGGCCCAGCGCCTCTCCGACAACGCCGAGGACTGACGCCGCTCCGAAAACTGTTTGGCGTCGCAAAGCGCACGTCATACGTCACTTTGCGACGCCAATGCCGTTCCGTGCTCGTGTTTGGCGTCGCAGACTGCACGTCCTACGTCACTTTGCGACGCCAAAGAGGGGACTAGGGCATGCCGCCGTCGACGGTGAGGATCGTGCCGGTCGTGTAGCTGGAGGCGTCGCTGGCGAGGTACAGCGCGGTGCCGATGATCTCGTCGGGCTCACCCCCGCGCTCGAGCGCGAACCGCTTGGCCGAGATCGCGAACGCGTCGAGGTCCCAGGCCTTGGTGACGTCGGTCATGAACGAGCCCGGCATGATGCAGTTCACGCGGACCTTGGGACCAAACGCCTGCGCGCACGCCACCGTCATCGCGTTCACGCCGGCCTTGGCCGCGGCGTACGGGATGATGCTGCCGTCGGGGCGGACGGCACCCATGCTGCTGACGTTGATGATGGAGCCGCCGTTCCCGGCCGCCATCCGGGTGCCGATCAGGGCACTGAGCCGGAACGGGCCCTTGAGGTTGACGTCGAAGACCTTGTCGTACAGCGCCTCGGTGACGTCGACGGGCGACGGGTAAAGAGGAGACATCCCCGCGTTGTTGACCAGCACGTCGATGTGGCCGAACGCGTTGTAGGCACCCGCGGCGAGCCCCTCGAGCTCGTCCCAGTGGCCGACGTGGCAGGCGATGGGCACGGCGCGGCGACCGGTCTCGGTCTCGACCTCCTTCGCCACCGCTTCGCACGCCTCGGCCTTGCGGCTGGACACGATCACGTCGGCGCCGGCCCGGGCGAAGCCGAAGACCATCGACCGGCCGAGGCCGCGGCTGCCGCCGGTCACGAGCGCGACCCGCCCGGACAGATCGAAGAGCTCCGCCGGAGTCTGTTGCTCCGTCATCGGCCGGAGTCTCGCATGCTCACGGCCACGTCTGACCGAACTGGGTCGACTCGACAATTCGACCGGTGAAGTCGGTGTCGATCTGCGCGACGAGGAACGCGGCGGCGGGCACGACCGCGTCGGGCGTCGTCCACCCGGTCCAGTCGTGGTCGTCGGCCATCTCGCGGGAGGCGAGCTCGGTCTTGACCGCGCCGGGACGGAGCGCGTTCGTCGTGATGCCGTCGGGGCGGAGCTCCGGCGCGATGCCCGTGGTGAATCTCTCCATCGCCGCCTTGGCGACCGCGTAGGTGACGTAGCCGGGCGGCATGTAGGGCGCGGCGGAGTGATCGGCGCCGCCGGACGAGACGTTGATGATGCTCCCACCGCCCTGGGTCCGCATCGGTGGAACGACCAGTTTCGTGAGCAGGAACAGGCTGCGGACGTTGGCCGTCATCGACTCGTCCCACATGTCGACAGTCGTGTCGTCGAAGAGCCCGCGGGTCGGCGCCATCGCGTTGTTGATCAGCGAGTCCACCCGACCGAACTCGGCCAGCGTCCGCGCGATGAGGCCATCGAGATCCTCGGGCACTCCGACGTCGCAGCGAACCGCGATGGCGCGACCGCCGGCGTCGGTGATCGCCTGGCTGGTTGCGTGGATGGTGCCCGGGAGGCCGCCCGGCTCCTCGGTAACGGTGCGGGCCGCGCACACGACGGCGGCGCCCCGGGCCGCGAGTCCCAACGCCAAACCCTTGCCGATGCCCCGGGACGCGCCGGTCACGACCACGACCCGGTCGGACAGATCCTCGTTCATCCCTCCAGATTGGCCCGCGCAGATGCGTCGGTGAAATGCGGGATGAGACTGCTCCACCCGGCCTGGTTCCGCTCGCGCCAGACCGGCGCCTCATTGCCGAGGCGCTCCCAGCCCCGATGCTCGATCTCGACGCGCGTGGTGGCCGTACCTGCGGCGACGAACGAGATCTCGACCTCGGTCGCGGCCGACCGGTCGCGTCCGATGTGCCACAGGTAGCCGAGCCGCCGCGGCGGCTCCCACGTCGTCACCTCGCCCCAGACATGCTCCACGCCGTCGGGCGTGCGTTCGAAGATGCGACCGCCGACGCCCGTCTCGAGCACCACCGCCTCCGGTCCGCCACTCACGGTGTGATCGGCGGGCCACCACTGCGCGATGCGCGCCGTCCAGACGTCGAAGGCGTGATCGACCGCGCAGTCGACGTCGAACGAGATACGGAGCGGCTCGATCACCATTCGCTTGTCGTGTTTTCGGCGACGAGACGGAAGCGCGCCGCCGCTTCACCCCACACGTCGGTGAGGTAGCGCTGGACCGCGGCAACGCCCTCGTCGTGCAGCCGGTAGATGTTGCGCGTTCCCTGCGGCTCCTCGACCACGAGGCCGGCGTCCTTCAGGAGACGAAGGTGGCGCGAGACCGCCGGCCGGCTGATCGGCAGTTCGTCGGCGATCTCGCGAACCGAACGGGCGCCGCCGCCCAAGATCTCGACGATGGCGCGGCGGTTGGGGTCACCCAACGCCTCGAACGGATCGCCCGCCGGATCCACGGCCATCAGTTCAGTTCCTCACAACCTGCGTGCAGAGAGCGCACCCAGTGTCCCTATGAAGGCATCTCGGCGCGTGCCTTCAGGCCGTTGGCGAACTGAGTGAATGACGGGCCGAAGTCGGGCAGGGAGCGTCCGATGACGCGGAGCATCGGGCCGGAGAACTCCTCGCGCATCTCGAAGTGCGTGGTGCCGTTCGGCCCCGGCGTGAGCGTGAACGTACGCGCGCCCTTGAAGAGGCCGAACGGCATGCCGCCGGTCCATTGCATCCGGGTGGGCGGCTCGAACGTCGTGACCCGCAGTTTGAACGCCCGCTTCGGATTGATCTCGGGCACGAGCTTGATCTTCTCGCCCGGCGCGATGGTTCCATCGATGCGCACGACACCGGAATCCCATAGCGCATAGCCCGGGGCGTCCACGAGCACCGCCCAGATCACCTCCGGCGTCGCCTCGACGTCCGCGCTGGCCCCGTACTTCACGTCCCACCCCATTCGCAACCGGCCCGTTACCGTAACAACACGGTTACCAGGACGCAAGGAGTCAGGGCAAGGCGGGAAGCTCGACGTCGGCGACCTTCACGTACCTGCGCGTCACGGCGCGCGTCGGGGTCAGTCGCACCAGGCGCCGGACCAGACCGGCAAGCGGACTCGTCGACTGCACCACCCGCGAGACGCTTCGCGCCTGGCGCGCGATCCCCTCGGGGCGGCGGCGCCGGCGCTGCTCGAACGCACGCAGCGCTTCGGGGATGTCGACCGCGTCGGTGAGCGCGGCGGCGAGAAAGACACCGTCTTCCAGCGCCTGGCACGCGCCCTGCCCGAGGTCGGGCGTCATCGCGTGGGCGGCGTCACCGATCACCACGAGCCGTCCCGACGCCCAGTGCTCGACGTCGACCAGCTCGTTGATATCAGTGCGGATCAACGCGTTCTCGTCGAACGCGGCGATGAGCTCCGGGACGGGTGCGGCCCAGTCGCCGAAGATGTTCAGGAGCGCGCCGCGCTCGTCACCATCGGCGGTCGTGTTCTCGGGCGCAGGCGCGGTCGCGAAGCAGTAGACCTGCTCGCCCAAGTGCCCCATCCCGAAGCGGTAGCCGTCGCCCCACGCTTCGAAGCCGCTTCGCAGCGGGACGCTGGTCGCTTTGGCCGCCGGAACGAGCGTCCGCCAGCTCGTGGAACCGGTGTAGCGGATGCGACCCGTGCCGAGCGCGCTGCGCACCACGGACCGCAGCCCGTCGGCGCCGACAACGAGGTCAGCGGTATCGGCGCCGCCGTCGGCGAACTCCACCCGCGCCAAGTCGGCGTCGTGGGTCACGGACGTGCACGCCCGGCCGCCCACTACGACGCCGGCCGGAAGCGCCGACAGCAGTACCTGTTGCAGAAGGCTGCGCCGGATCGCGAGCGACGGCGCTGCGAGGAGCTCGGTGATCGAGGCGACGTCGATGTGCACCAGCACGCGTCCATCGGCGGTGCGGATCTCGGCGCCCGTCGGCGGCGGACCGGCCTCGCGAATGAGTGATTCCGCAAGCCCCAAGCGATCCAGGACGCGCATCGCGTTCGGCGCGACGTTGAGGCCGGCGCCGCCGACACCCGGCCGCTCCTCTCGCTCGTAGACCCGCACGTCGAACCCGACTCGGCGCAGTGCGATCGCCGTCGCCAGCCCGCCCGGCCCCGCGCCTACGACGATCGCGGAACGCGTCGGATCGGGTGAAAGCACCGAGTGAGACTAGGTGCGAATCCTCCTGCGGACGGATGCGAGTGGTGGCGTGTCCACGGGGACCTACGACCCCGCTTCCTCGTTTGCCAGTGCCTCAATGCGGGGATGCTCTCTTTACCAGCAACGAGCAGAAGTGGCCGACGTCATCGAACGAATCACCCACGACCACCGCGAAGTGGAGCAGATGTTCACGGAGTTCGAGCGGACGAAAGGCCGTGAACTCACGCTCAAGATCTGCGACGAGATGACTGCACATACCGTCGCCGAAGACAAGGCGGTGTACCCGCTGTTGGAGCACGAGGCCGAGCAGGCCAGCTGACCGCAGGAGTTCTCAATGACGTCGTACGGCTTCACGCTGTCGAGCGAAGAGCACCCGCCCCGCGACCTGGTCGATTTCGCCGCCCAGGCCGAAGATCTGGGGTTTGACTTCGTCTCGCTCTCCGACCACTACCACCCGTGGACGACCTCCCAGGGCCACAGTCCCTTTGCGTGGTCGGTCCTGGGCGCCATCGCCCAGGCGACCGAGCGGGTGCAGGTCGGCGTCGGCGTGACGTGCCCGATCATCCGGATCCACCCCGCGATCCTCGCCCAGGCGACCGCGACCACCTCGCTGTTGTTCGACGGCCGGTTCGTCTGGGGGGTCGGGACCGGCGAGGCGCTCAACGAGCACATCTTCGGGGCGCGCTGGCCGCGCCCGGAGATTCGCCTCGAGATGCTCGAGGAGGCCGTCGACGTCATCCGTCAGCTCTGGACCGGCGACACCGTCGACCACCGGGGCCGGTACTACGAGGTGGAGAACGCGCGCGTGTTCGACCCGCCGCGGGAGCCGGTCCCGGTGGTCGTCTCGGGCTTCGGGACCGCGTCGGCCGAGCTCGCGGGCCGGATAGGCGACGGCTTCTGGGGGACCTCTCCGGAAAAGGAGCTCCTCGAGGCATTCGAGAAGGCAGGAGGAAAGGGCCCGCGCTACGCCCAGCTCAACCTGTGTTGGGCAGAGAGCGAGGACGCGGCCAAGAAGACGGTGTACGAGGTCTGGCCCAACGCCGGCGTGAGCGGGCAGCTCTCGCAGGACCTCCCGACCTGGACGCACTTCGAGCAGGCGGCGGAGCCGCTCACCATCGACCAAA
>Ga0299914_10001085_pt1 | contig 17450 bp, 16 predicted proteins | sample RVTome_10_FD_201361 | JGI IMG/M metagenome (GOLD analysis project Ga0299914, IMG submission 201361) | Soil microbial communities from uranium-contaminated site in the Upper Colorado River Basin, Wyoming, United States - RVT153D57 (version 2) ...
TCCACTCACGGAGAGGGAAGAGCATGAGAAGTCCTGCGTTGGTCCAGGTAACCGGCCCGCTGATGCCGTTCGTGGAGGGGTTCCGCGTTCGGCTTGAGCTGTTGGGTTACGCCCCGGAGCCTCGGGCCGTGCACCTGCGGCTGATGGCACACCTTAGTAGTTGGCTGGACGAACGCGGACTGGACAGCTTGGCGTTAAGTGCATCGGTCGTGGACGGGTTCGTTGTTGACCGCCGCGTCGCCGGGCACCGGGACGCCCGGTCGGTCCGGTCGTTGCGGCCGCTGCTGGAGTACTTGCGGGAGATCGGAGTGACCCCGCTGCTCCGCCGGCAACGAGCGGACGGCCCGGTGGAGGCGGTGCTGGCCGATTACGCCGACCATCTGCTCCACGAGCGTGGACTGGCTGCATCGACCGTCCAGCGCAGTACGGACCTGGTCCGCCCATTTCTGGCCGCTGCGGCGGCCGGAGGCACTCTCGACCTGGAGTCGCTGACGGCCGCTGATGTGATTGCGTTCATGCTGGCCCGGACCGAGAGCACCTCGCCCGCGACGGTGCAGCGCACGGGCACCGCGCTGCGTTCACTGCTGCAGTTCTTGCAGTTGCAGGGGAAGACCACCTCCTCACTGGTGGGTGCGGTGCCCACCGCCGCCAACTGGAAGCTGGTCGGGATACCGAAGTACCTGACGCGGGAGCAGGTCGCGATGTTGCTAGCCTCATGCGATCCGGTCACCGTCGTCGGGCGGCGTGACGCGGCGATTCTGATACTGCTGGCCCGGCTGGGGCTGCGGGCGGGAGAGGTGGCCGGGTTACGGCTGGAGGACATCGACTGGCGGCGTGGCGAGATCACCGTGCGGGGCAAGGGCAACCGCCACGAACGCCTCCCGCTGCCCGCCGACGTCGGGGAGGCGGTCGTGACCTACCTAAGCGGAGCCCGCCCGACCCGGGTGGCGGTCCGGGAGGTGTTCGTCGGCGCCCGCGCCCCGCGCCGGGCGCTGACGTCAGGCGCGGTCACGCAGGCTGTGGCGCGCGCGTCGCGCCGGTGTGGCCTGGAGACGATCTACGCGCACCGGCTGCGGCACACCGCAGCCACGGGCATGCTGCACGCGGGCGCGTCGTTGGAGGAGATCGGCCAGGTGCTACGGCACCAGCACACGCTGACTACCGCCACCTATGCGAAGGTCGACCACGCGGGACTGCGCGCGCTGGCCCGGCCCTGGCCGGGAGAGGCCGCATGAGCCCGCTGCACCGGCGGCTGCAGGAATACCTGGCCGTCCGCCGGGCCATGGGGTTCAAGATGGAGCGTCACGAGAAACTCCTGGAGCAGTTCGTCGACTACCTGGCGGCAAGCGATGTTTCCACGCTGACCACCGAGCACGCGCTGGCGTGGGCGACCTCCCCCAGCCAGAGCGACCCGCGCTGGTGGGCGGCGCGGCTATCCATGGTGCGCGGCCTCGCCGTGCACCTGCACGCGGTCGACCCTGTTCACCAAGTGCCGCCCCGGGGGCTGATCCGCCATGGCCGACGTCGCACCGTTCCCTACCTCTACACCGACCATGAGATCGCCGCCCTGGTCCAGGCTGCGGGCCATTTGTCCTTCCCGTTGCGAGCCGCAACCTACCAGACTCTGATCCGCCTACTCGCCGCCATCGGGATGCGGGTCGGGGAGGCGATCCGACTCGACCGCAACGACTGGGACGCCGAGCGCGGCCTGCTGACGGTACGGGGGACGAAGTTCGGCAAGTCCCGTCAGCTGCCGCTGCACTCGACGGCCACCACCGGCATGCAGGACTACCTGCGGCTGCGTGACCGCCTGCTGCCCTACCCGCACACCGGAGCGCTACTGCTGTCCACCCAGGGCTTCCGGCTTCGCTACGAACGGGTTTGGCAGACCTTCCATCAGATCCTCAACCAAGCCGAACTGCCGCCGCGTTCATCGGCGGGCACACCCAGAATCCACGATCTGCGGCACTCCTTCGCGGTCGCCACCCTCCTGGACTGCTACCGCGACGGCACCGACGTGCAGGCGATGCTGCCGCGCCTGTCGACCTACCTCGGACACGCCGACCCCAAGCACACCTACTGGTACCTGACCGCCGCCCCGGAACTGCTCGCCCTGGCCGCCGAGCGCGTCGACGCCCACGAGAAAGAGGCCCAATGACCACGCTCGCCCCCACCCTGCAGGCATTTTTCACCGACCGGCTGGCCCGCCAGCGGCAGGCCAGCCCTCACACCATCGCCGCCTACCGCGACGCGCTGAAACTGCTACTGGCCTTCGCTTCCCAGCGAACCGGCACCGCACCCTCCCACTTGGAGATCACCGACCTGGACGCGCCCTTGATCGGCGTGTTCCTCGACCACCTGGAAACCGCAAGGGGCAACGGTGTCCGCACCCGCAACGCCCGGCTGGCAGCAGTGCACGCACTGTTCCGCTTCGCAGCCCTGCAGCACCCGGAACATGCAGCCATCATCCAGCGTGTCCTAGCCATCCCACCCAAGAGGTTCGACCGCAGGCTGGTCACCTACCTCACCGAGCCCGAGGCCACCGCGCTCCTGGCCGCCCCGGAAACCACCACCTGGACCGGGCGCCGCGATCACGCCCTGCTGGTCCTGGCTATCCAGACCGGCCTACGGATCTCCGAAATCACGGCGCTGAAATGCGCTGACATCCGCCCAGGGAAAGGCGCCCACGTCAGCTGCCACGGCAAGGGCCGCAAGCAACGGATCACCCCGTTGACGTCCACCACGATCGCCATAATCAACGCCTGGCTGACCGAACGCTGCGGACTGCCCACCGATCCGCTCTTCCCCAGCCGACACGGCACCGCGATGAGCCGAGACGCCCTAGAACGCCGCCTTGCCAAGCACACCACGACCGCCGCCCGAACGGTGTCGACCCTAGCCGAGAAAAAGATCTCACCGCACGTCCTGCGACACACCGCAGCGATGCGCCTGCTCGCGGCCGGCGTCGACAGCACCGTCATCGCGCTCTGGCTGGGCCACGAAAGCGTCGCCACCACACAGATCTACATCCACGCCGACCTGGCCCTCAAAGAACAGGCCCTCGCACGGACCGCGCCGCTGGACGCAGCCCCAAGCCGCTACCGTCCCACCGACCGCATCATGACCTTCCTGGACAGCCTCTGATTATGCCGACCTCGCTGTCCGGAAACCCCACCGCCAGACCGTCCCCGGACAGCACCTCGGCATAACCCGCAGGTCGTCATAAGACGCGTTGCACAGCCAACGCGAGCACGCCAACTTCCTGGTCGCCGGCAAGGGCGCGGCCTACTTGCTGATCATCAAGCGGAACCAGCCGCACCTGTACCGGCAGCTCAAAGCCCTGCCCTGGGGCGCGGTACCGGTCAGCGACCACACCCGCAGCCGCGGCCACGGCCGCGACGAGATCCGCCGCCTCCAGGTGCTCACCACCGGCGGCCTGCTGTTCCCACACGCGGTGCAAGCCATCCGGGTCACCCGCCGCACCCGACCGCTGGGCAGCCGCCGCTGGCGCACCATCACCGTCTACGCGCTCACCAACCTGTCCGTCTACCAGGCCAGCCCCGCCCACCTGGCCGACTACCTCCGCGGCCACTGGGCAATCGAAGCCCTACACCACATCCGCGACGTGACCTACGGCGATTATGCCGTGCTGTGGGTTATGCCGATCGGCGGTGCGGTGGGTGGTGTTTGCGGTGGTCAGGGTGGTGGGGTGGGTGACGGACGCGGCATAATCACAGGCTGTCGAGGAAGTCGAGGAGGGTGTCTGTGGGGCGGTAGCGTCCGGCAGGTACGGAGGGCGCGGCGGTCCGCTCCAGTGCGCGTTCTTTGATCGCGAGGTCGGCGTGTAGGTAGATCTGAGTTGATGTGATCTGTTCGTGGCGGAGCCAGAGCGCGATCACGGAGATGTCCACAGCGGCTTCGCGACACCCGGTGGTGGTCGGGTAGCGTTACCCCAGCAGGCACCATCCCCGGGAGGTCTCCACCGTGACCGGCAAACCGCCAACGCCAAAGATCGACACAACGGTTCCGCACTCGGCGCGGATCTGGAACCACTGGCTCGGCGGGAAAGACAACTACCAGGTCGACCGGGACGCCGGTGAGCAGTACCGGCAAACCTTCCCGGGAGTGGTAGACGTGGCCCGGGCCTCCCGCGGGTTCCTGACCCGCACAGTGCGCTACCTGGCCGGACCGGCGGGAATCCGCCAATTCCTTGACATCGGCACAGGTCTACCGACAGTCGACAACACCCACGAGGTCGCCCAGCGGGTCGCACCCGAGTGCCGGATTGTCTATGTGGACAACGACCCGATGGTGTCGGTGCATGCGCGGGCGCTGCTGGTCGGCAACCCGGCCGGTGCCACCGCCTATCTCGACGCCGACCTGCGGGAACCCGACGCGATCCTGACCCAGGCCAAGAACACCCTGGACCTGCACCAACCGGTCGGGTTGGTCCTGTCGGGGATCATGGGACACGTTCCCGACACCGGCCAAGCCTACGCGATCGTCGCCCACCTGATGGAGGCGCTGGCACCGGGGAGCTACCTGTCACTCAACGACGGCACCAGCGTGGTCGCCGGCGAGGCGGTCGAGAAGGCCCAGCAAGGCTACGACGACACCGGCGCGGTCCCTTACACCCAGCGCACCCCGGAAGAGATCGCCGGCTTCTTCGACGGCCTGGAGCCGGTGCCACCCGGGGTGGTGTCGTGCCCGCAGTGGCGGCCCGACGCCGACACGTCCGGACCGGAGCTGGTGGACGCGTTCGGCGGTGTGGGTCGCAAGACCCGATAAGCCTCCGGCTGCCCCGGTCGGCTACGCTACGCGCCGCCCTCCGCCGCCTCAATGGCGAGACTCGTCCAGAACTGCAGGTGGCCCAGCCCGAGGGTGTCCCCGGTGGCCCGGTGGCGCAGCCGTAGTAGCCGGGCCAGCCGGCTGGCCTGGTCGACGGTCATCGGTGGTGCCTCGGCCGCGAGTTGCTGGATCTCCTCCTCGATGGCGGGGTCGGTCAGGTGCCGGGCCAGCGGTAGCGTTTCCCCGGGCGTTGAGGTTGCCAGGCTCGGTGGCGGGGTACGCTGCTGGGCGGTCACCCGTGTGGGTGGTCGGCACGTCGGTGGGTTGACGTGCCGCCGACGACGGGCGTAGCGTCATAATTGTCCTAATTGGGGCCATGCAGGTGCCGCCTCCTACGGCATCAGCCCCGCAGCCAGGGCCGACGGTAACGTCACGCCTCAAAGATAAGCAGACCCGGTTTACCAGGCCCGACCCGACACCACGACGCGCAGCCCAAGCGGTTCAACGGGCACTCCGGTCGGGAAGTCGTGCCCGTTCACCTCGACCGGCTGCCCCTTGGGTTGCCACTCCCGGCCGCCCTGGGCATACTCGCCGACCAGCTCCTTCTTCTTCGTGTCCACCGATACCACCGGATCACCGGTGACGCAGAAGACGACCGCCAGGTCGTTGATGTAGGTGAACTGGGCGTCCCGGTCGGGATGCTGGTTGCCCTCCTTGGTCTTGAACGTCGCCTGCTGCCGGTATCCGAGCTGGCGCACCAGCGCGGCAGTGGCCGTGGCGCTGACCGTGAACCCGAACCTGGCCAGACCCTTGGCCAGGTTGACCGCCGACTTGGTGGTCCAACGCAGCAACGACGTCGGGTCCCCGCGCGTCTGCGGCGCGATCAGCCAGTCCAACGCCGCCACGATGCCCGGCTGCGACCGCGGCACCGACGGACGACCCGCACCCGGCGCCCGGACCCGACCATCATCGACCACACCGTCACGGACCTCCCTGGCACCCTTGGACACGGTATTGACCGACACCCCCGCGACCCGGGCCACCAGCCGGATCCCACCCCAGCCGATGGCCTCGGCCTCAGCCCCCAGCAGATACCGCCACTGCCGCTCGTTCAACAACGGCCGCACCCTGGCCAGCTTGCCCGCCAACGCCTCCTGATCCACCAGACCACGATACGAAACGCCCATGAGGTACAGCTTCCAGCCACAGCATCACAGTGGAATTACAACCATTTAATTTACGCGTGAGCCCTAAGCCGCATCCAATGGCCGGTTCTGCCACTCCGCCATCGCATCCAGGACCCGGTCGGTGATGGCCGAAATGGTCTCCTTGGACACGCTGGCGCCGTACACCTCGGCCAGGTGAGCCGAGATCTCCCCGGTAGTCAGGCCCTTAGCCGACAGCGACAGCACGATCCCGTCCACCCCTCCAAGCGCCGCCGCCGCTTGCGGACGATCTGCGGAGCGCAGCTGGCATCCCGGTCGCGCGGTACGCCGAGCTGCACCGGCCCGACCCCGGTCAGCACCGTCTTAGACCGCGTGCCGTTGCGCGAGTTGCCGCCATCCCGACCGGCCGCCTCATGCTTGCCATAGCCGAGGTGAGCGTCCATCTCACCCTCCAGCGAAGACTCCAGCACCCGCTTGGTCAGCTGCTGTAGCAGGCCGCCCTCACCGGTCAGGCTCACCCCTTCGGCGCTGGCCCGCGCCACCAACTCGCTACCAGCTGCTCGTCGACCACCGCCGAGCCGACCGCCGGCGCCGCACCGTTGAACTCGGTCCTCGTACTCTCTGTCACAGGTGTCTCCTCGTCATCTCAGGAGTTACACCGTTGTTCTTACAGTCCCCTTTCCCCGATCGCGGTCAGCGACTTCGCCTCGGCCAGCACCGCACGCACCGCCACCGAAAGCAGGCTCGCCAGCCGGTGCCGCACACCGCGGCGGTCAAGCGGACCCGGCACGGGGTCAGGTGGGCCACCAGCCCCTGCTCCGGTGGGGTGGCTGGTCGTGGTGCCCAGCCGCTGGGCGATGCGGGCAACAAGCGATGATGGGGTGGCAGGCTCGGTCTTCCTATCATGATCAGCGGACTCAACACCCAGAAGATCTAGGCGGCCGTGCCTGTTTCGTTGATGGCGCCATGCTATGGGAGCGCCTCACCCAAGAATGTCTAACCAGGACATATCGCAACTACGCCGTACGCCGAGACCGTGGGTTCAAGAGGGCCCGGGCGCTCCCGCAATGTCAACGGTTGCCCTGGACAAGGTCTGGTCGATGAACCACATCGCTTGGCCGGTCGGGCGGATTCGCCCAGCAGGCGTGGCCGCAAGCGCCCGCGACACAGCGAAGTCCTTGCGGACCCGCGCGTACGCCGCCGCCTGGTGCGCACCGGACGCGAGGATGATGACGCATTCTGCACTGTTGATGAGCCGCAGAGCGAACCCCAACCGTCCAGGCTCACTCGGGTTACCGGTGTCCGGGCAGGAGACCACGAGTCGTTCGTCGTCCGAAGATGCCGAGCCGGCCCGGGAATAGAGGGTCGGACAGCAGTGGTCATCCAAGCCCAGGACGATCACGTCGAATGCTGGAATGCCGGCGGGCCCGGCTGGTACCACGGCGCGGATCAACCGCTCGTACGCGGCCGCAGTTGCTTCCGTTCCGCCAGCATTTGGCGGCGCCTGGTGCAGCGTTGGCGCAGTCCCTGACGCCTCGTGGAACAGAGTCCGTTGAAGTAGGCCGGCGGTACCGGAGTCCATCGGGCCGATCTCGTCATCCAGGACAAACACGGTACATAGGTGCCACAGGATGTCACGACGGTAATGGGCTGCGAGATGACGGTACAGTCTCTCGGCGTTCGCACCACCGGACATCGCCAGATAGCACGGGCGTTTTCGGCGTACGCATCGGTCAACCTCGCGTACCAGCTGTTCGCCGGCGGCGCGCGCCAGGCCGCGCTCGTCTGCGAGCACCCGCTCGGCGATTCTGGTCATCTCAGCCTCCCAAAAGGGACATTTGCGGATACCGCAGCCGCGGCCTGGTCAGGATAGGAGGGCGCATTCCCTCAAAAGGTCCGCTGCGCCTGCTACATCGAGCGGATCGACGCAGTACCGCGGCGCAGGGAAACGGGCGCGCAGCCCGAGGGCACGCTCCGCAATCTGGGAGGTGTCGCGGCGGTGGAGAACGGTGGCGATCCAATCCGCAACCAGATGCATGTCTCGCGCCTGCATGCCGACTCGTGTCAGCTCGGTAGTGCCGAGGCGAAGCCCCCGGGCGCCACGGCCATGGTGCCCTCCGCGGGGAAGGAACAACGTGTTGGTGACAATCTTCAGGTCGGCAAGTGCCCGGCAGGCGTGCTCGGCATCCCGCCCCAGCTTGGCGCAGTCCACCCAGACGTGTTGTGTAGACGTCACGTCCCGTGCGCCGACCGCCCGATACACAGGAACGCCGAACTCCGCGAGTCCGTCGGCGAGCGCGTTGGCATTGCGCACCATCTTAAGAGCGAACTCCGCCCCGAACCGGGCTGTTTCCTGCAGGCAGACTGCCAAAGCGGCGACGGAGGCGGGATGATTGTTCGACACGAGCGTGCGGACAACGCCGGACAGCCTATCGTGGTGTACCGGCGAGTTCGTCGCGGTGATGCCCTTCTGCGGGCCGCAGAGCGATTTATGTGTACTTCCCGTGATCACGTCGGCGCCGTGGGCCAGTGGGTTGGGGTACACACCACCGGCAACAAGGAGCATAACCTGCGAGATGTCCACAACAATGGTGGAGCTGGGAAACGTCTGGCGCAGTTGTGCCACGTCGTGAGGATGGAGGTTGTTGCTGTGGTCTACGTAGACGACCTTCGGTGGGAGCCCTGAATGCTGCTGGCTGTTGATCGTGTGCCGGCATTCGTCGAAACGCAGATAGCGGGATCTGCGGCCAACGAGGGCGAGCATTGGCCGGAGTGCCTCGTGCCCGCCATGTCGGGGACTGATGCTCCAGATCGCGTCACCCGCGTCTGACAGCGCCAGAATAGCGATCAGCATGCTTTGGAGGCCGGACAGCGGATCTGGAATGACGTAGTTTGCCTTCAGCAGGCGACGGAGCATGTCCGAGCAATGCGCATACACCGCCTGCAGCCGTCCGATGTCTGGGTACCGGATTGCCTTGTCGGAGTCCTCGGGCGGGGCGTGCAGGTACCGCTCGTGCTGCATCGTCAGGTACATGAGCTTCTGCAAGGGACTCATGACTCCCTCGGTCGGCACGAGCCGCACAGAGCCGCGGGTCTCGGTCTCATACATCGCGGCCTCGCGCAGCAGGGACGCGAGCCCACCCGCTGGATCCACCATGGCGCTTCCTCCGTGGCCGCTCGCCGTCGCGTCTACCGGTCGGCCAATTCAAGGTCGTCGGGCATCTCCAGTTCGCGTACCACGGCGTTGTCATCGCGCGGTCCGGTGACTGTTGGAACGTCGCCGCGGTTGTCAATCGTTGCCGAGCGCAACAGGCGAGTGCGCAAGTACCGCCCCCGCCACAGGACCGGCGCGGCATCGCGGCTGACGAACGAGGCCGCGACGTTACGCTGATAGCCGAAGCCGAGCCCGACGCCCGCTCGAGCCAGGTTGACGGTGCCATCGGTCATCGACGCTCCCAGATCGACGCTGGCCGCGCAGTTTGCGCTCCCGGACACTACAACGATCACTGGACCGCCGATGGCTATCTCCGTAACCACCGTCCAGCGCGGCGGCCAGCTGCCCCGACGGTAAGCCATGAGGATCTTCGCGTCGATCTCGGCTATCGAGTTGAGTCGATGCACCCGGACCGCGCTAGCCATGAGCGCGAACGCGGCGGCGCGGCAGAACCGGAACCTCAGTTCCGCATTGCCCCGCGCAGGCGCGGTTGACGCCAACCCGCCGTCGATCGTCGCCCCCACGCTGACTTCCGCGCCGTCACTGGAGTTGTACGCATAATCGACCGCGGTACCGACCGGACCGGCCGTAAACGGGATACCCAGGTCGCGGAGCGACGTGAGCGGTACCCAGCCGTTCGGTTCGGCGAGGCCAACGTCTCCGAGCGCTATGGATGTCCCCGGCAGCCAGACCGGGAGACGATCGAATCGTCCCCGCGTCTCGTGCCAGAAGTCTTTGTAGATCGATTTCACGGCTGCTCCAACCGAAGGATCGGTTCACGGGATGGCATTGGCACCGGCAATATGCGGAGATTGGCCGAGCCGTGGACGGAGTACATGAGCCCGAGCGGATTGCCTCGGTCCTGCAGCAGCCGCCATTTCGCGCTGTGCAGCGCCCGTCCGACTGTCTGGCCCTGCAGGAGCGCGGAGTAGAACACCCGGGAAAATGCCGCGGCGATACGGTCGGGAATATTGCCGGCCGTGGCGATGATCGACGGGTTGCGCATCTCATGGAAGGGCTTGAGGAAGCTCAAATAACGAGTCGGATCCAGGGGCGCCGTTCCACATGCGTTAAGGAACACCATCGGCATGGGAGCCGCATGCGTCGTGTTCAGCGCTCCGTTTCCGGAGCGTCGGTGGTCTCGCCATAGCCGGACCAAGTCGCCAACGAGGTCCCTAAGCCGTACGACGAGCCCATTGTCGCGCGCGTCGCTGAAGTGGAACGCGTAGCTGTCAATATCGTCTGACGACTCCGCCGCGCAGTGACAGGCAATATGCACCACTTGATCGCGGTACAGCCGCACCGCACCGTCAATGCCGATCCTCGGATCGAACAACTGCCGAGCGAGGCTCGGCGCCGATCCGTCCTTTGCGTCGCGTGGGAACGGGCCCTCTAGCACCACCTGGTCGCATGCCCGGAAGAAGCCGAGCTCCGCCTGCGCGCCTTGATATCGATGATGGTAGATCATGCGAACGGGCAGCCGATCCCAGGCGGACAAGTAGTCGATGGACTCGGTGCCGGCGTAGTGGTATCGCTCGACAACAGCAGCGAACCCCGGAAAGGTCCTGCATGCCGCCTCTAGTTGGGGCATGTCGGATATATGGACAGAGTCGCTGCCCTCGAACAGCGGCAGCATCTCCCATGGCACGTACTCGTCCTGACCCGCCACGACGTGGATCAGCGGGGGATCCGCAGACTCGAACGGCGTCGGGCAGGCGGCGGCGAAGAAGTCCAGCATCTCGCCGTCCGCCGTGCGGGCATCGTCCAAGGCGTAGCCGAGGAACACACGTCCGGCCTGTGCCAGCTGGTCCACCGTCCATCCGGCAGCGGGGAGAGGCAGGTCTCCGTCCGTCTGAACCTTCGCGATCGTCCGCGTGATCTCGCGGCCCAGAGCGGCGCAGCATGACCGAACGGTGGACTGTTTACAGAACCGCACCACCAGCTCTCCGGAAACCGCTGGGCTAGTAAGCTCAGCGACTAGGCCCTGATCGCCGACCGACCTCGTGCGAATGGTCACGTCCGGGACAGGCCGCGCAAGCAGGCGTTCGGCCGTCGGCGTCGCGTGGCCCCGGTCAGGTGGCGTCATCGGCCACTAGCACGTGGACCGGGATCGCCTGAACGAGCCGGCCGTGCGAGAGTATCGCGACCCGGAGGTCATACCTGCCCTGGTTGGGCGCGGTAAGCGTGGTCCGGTGCTGATATGTGTCCGAGCTGACTGCCAGCACGGTACGATGCCGCGGTTCAGCAACGTCGAGAAATGGCGCGTCGATGATCAGCTCGACGTCCGCCACGTCCGCAGTACGCCCAGAGGTCACGGCCGCCGGGCGCCACAAGGGATCGTCGGGCATGGCTGGCAACCGTGTCCGGTCGCCGCCGTAGTAGGCGCGACCGAGCGCAACTGTGACCGCGAGCTCGCACGCGACTGCGGCGGGTACCTCCCATAGCGGCGATCCGTCCTCCGACTCCCGGCGCACTGCATTGGCCAAACCGACCCACAGCGCGCCGACGAAGTTCACCGGAGTCGGACGGCTGGACCTACGGATCCGACTGGTCAGGTCATCGTGAAGCTGCTCGGCCATCCACGCCAATCGCAGCTCGAGGCGCTCCAGGATGCCTGCTACCTCGGCGCCGCGGGCCGACTGCATCGGTTCGCCTAGCACCGTGGCCAGTTCTGCGGGCCGGTGCGGGAGCTGCCCGAGCAAGCGCAGCACGTACGCCTGCTCGCTCCAGTCGCCGTGGTGGCTGAGCATTGTGCCCACCTCCGCCAGCAGTTCGCGTGCACTGGTTGAATCTCCGAGACGAATCAGCCACTCGCTACGCGCCAGCTTCACCCTCAGGTCGAGTGCAGCGACCGCCGCTCGTAGCGGGTAGCGGTCCTCGGCCTCGGATCGCAGACCGACCATCCTCGACTCGAGCTCAGAGACGATTTGACCGGCCTCGGCAAGGAATCCGGCCGCCGTCATCGTGCGGCTGAGCAAAGCCCGAGCCCGGATCACGCCGAGTTCGTCCTCCATCTTGCGGAAGTACAGGACTGCGCGGGCGGCATGCCTGATCATCCGGTCGGCAACCGACGCCGGCCGCGGCACCGGCGGCGGCGACCGGCCAGGAGACTCATGCGGCCACGGCCCAGTGTCGTCCAAGAGCCCCTGACACGCCTCGAAGTACAGCCGCGCAGTGCGGTACTCGATGCTCGCGGCGCGACGGGTGTTTCCCTGGGCGAAGGCGCGCGCCAGATCCAGGTGGTTCACGGCCTCCGGCACGTCGCCGCGCCGCCGGGCGGACTCAGCCAAACCGAGGTGTGCGCGGTACCTTGCGTTGTCGTCAGCCCGCGGCTCATCGAGGACTGAGCCGTACGACGGCCGCGCGCTTACCGCGTGGTGGTTCTCCGCTTGCAGCAGGCGGATCAGGTCCTTTTCCTCCTGGCACTGCGCGTCCTCGGCGACCTGGTAGGCCATGACAAGGTACCGGCCCGCCTCGCGGAAGTCCGCCATCTGCATGTACGACTCGGCGATCCTGCGTGTGGCACGGGCCTCGAACCGTGCTATCCGCCTTGCAGCCTGCGGGGCGACACTGTCTTGTCGTTGGATACGCGCTTCGTCGATGACCATCTGAAACGCCTGCTGCGCCTCGTCGTACCGTTCCACTGCGGCGTTGAAGGCACCGTAGGCGAGCAGCACCTCCATCTTGGCGCTCTGTGTGCCGCACTGTTCCGCCGCCTTCTTGGCCCACCCGAAGGCATCCAGAACGGTCGCCTGCCGGACACCGTCATCAACACATCCGCCCAATCGGACCGCGAGCCTCCAGCACAGATCCCACTGACGGCGATCGTGTGCGGTCTGCACTATCGGGACCAGGTTTCTGAACTCGGCGCGGATCCACCGGTCGGGCCGGCGACAGATCGCAGGTACGACTCGCCGATCGTCACTAAACCAGATGCTTTCGCACGCGAGCCCGCGTTCCTCGCCCGCGAGTTGGTCCAAAACGCGCGCGCTCAGCTCCATGTACGCTTCTTGGAGACGCTCCTTTGCTTCTTTCCGCTCGGCCGAAGGTAGTTCGTTGGCGCCGGAAGCGCGGGCGACGAGCCGGAACAGCGGATGCAACGCGTAGCGGACATCGGCCGGATCGTCAGGCGCCGAGACCACGCTCAGCAGTTGCACTGCGTGGAGCTCCGCCATCACGCTGTCCGCCTCGTCAAATGAAATGCCAACCAGGGGAGCCAGTACCCACGGGACGAACGTGGGCGACTCGAGGAGCGTCAGCAACGACAGCGCCCGCTGCTCGGGAAGTGGCAGCCGATGATAGTCGGACTCGATGCGCTCACGCACACTCCTCCCGCCATAGTTCAACCATTCCAGTCGGGTGCCCTCCGGCCGCAGCAGATCCGCCACATCGCACAGGTCCGTGCCATCGAGACTCACGCGGTCGCCGACGGTGCGAATCGCTAGCGGCAGGCGCCCGCACAGTTCGACCAACTCGACCGCACACTCTGGCCGCACACCGTCCGAGGTCCGGGACGCCGCCCGCAGCATGTCGAGTGCCTCGCCGAGGTCCGGTACTCCGAGACACATCGACGGTACGCCGAGGACGCTGCCGAAATCCTGCCGGCTCGTGACAATGACCACGCAAGTCTCCGAGGCCGGTAGAAGTTCGCGCACCTGCTCAGGGTCGGTCGCCGAGTCGAAGACAAAGAGCATGTGCCGGCCTGCGGTCACTGACCTGAATCGGCGGACCAGCGACGGCACGTCCGTGCCCTGGAGGACAACCCGCGGCTGCAACTGATTCGACAGGCTCTCAAGCACTTGGGCGGCGCCTCTGGGCTGTCCAGCCGCGCCAAGATTGACCACCAGTAGACCATCCGGATATTGCGCAGACAGCTCCCGTGCCAGCCGTTCGGCGAGCGCACTCTTCCCAACACCCGGCATGCCGTGTACAAGCAGAACCACTGGGCCTATGGGCACCCGAAGGTTGTGCCTTCCGTCTCCAGTCGCAACCGTGGCCTGCGACGGAGCCGCCCGCGTGGTAGCCGCACGGGATCCGATGCCATCACGTAACCTGCGTTGTACATCGTGCCGTTCAATGAGCATTCGCAGTTCACATTGCCGGCCCTGAAACACATCTGGCCGGTGCTCAGTGACGCCACTCCTCGTGGCAGCTTCCGGGGGCGCGATCGTGGAGGTGCGAACGGCAAATCGGCCATCCCTTCGACGCCAACGGGGCCTCATGCCATGTCACCACCCGGTTCGTCGGTGGTTCCGGGCCGCCGCACACTGTCTTGGTTGTCGCCACCGATCGCCGGTCCGATAAACGGCCATTCAGTTACGACTTCGGGCGTCCGCTCCTCCGGCTCAGCGAACTGGTCGGATCGCGGTTCGGGCTCGTTGTCCCGCAGCCGTTCGAGCTGTCGCAGTTGCGCCAGCGCCCGCTCCTGGATCCATCGATCGCTGCAGGTCCGCAGCGCTTGGACCGCTTCCGCCATGAGTGTGACCGCCTCGGCGAAATGGCTCTCGTCGGCGAGCGCATCTGCCACCAGCATTCGGCACCGAGCCACGCCGTACCGATGCCGGATGTCGGTGAACCGGGTCATGGCGCGGAGCGCGAGGTCCCGTCCGGGAGCGCTACGGCGTATCCTCAACATGAGCTTGGCCCGCTCGTGCTCGGCCCACGCCCACCAGAGTCGCTGTTCGTGTTCCCTGGCAAGGGCGGAGGCCTCGATCAGGTGATGCTCGGCCGCCTCGGCTTGGTCGCACGCACGCAGGACCACGCCCTTTGCGAATGTAAGGCTCGGCAGCAACTCCTCCCCTTCCTCTCGACACAGGCTCATTGCCGATTCAATGTCGGCGAGGGCAGAACTCGGCTCGGGCCCGCGCGCCCGCGCGAGGGCGAGGTCGCGCAGACTTCGGATGAGTTCACCGGCACTGTTCAGCTCGCGACTGTGTTGGACCGCGATCTCGAGGTACCGCATCGCCATCTCAAACCGGTGCGCCTGACGCTCGATTTGACCGAGGCAGCGGTACGCGCACGATCGGCCGGTCTCGCCAAGGTCGAGCGCTCGGGTGGCCAGGTACCGGCCGTCTGGTTGACGCAGCTCGACATGCAACTCGGCAAGCACGGCGGTGACCGTGGCTTCGTCGCCCCACAGTTCACTTCGTCCGGGATCGGGTGCAGACTGGATCGACTTCGTCGCGACGCGCTCTCTCGCCGACCACAAGGCGCCCTTTGCTGCGCCGAGGGCGTCGGCAAGACGTCCCTGATCCAGGCAACGGTAGACCTCGCTGCGGCTTGTGCCGGGCCACAGCCGCCTGGCTCGGGCGTCCGCCAGCCGTGCATGCGCACGCCGGTGCGCGAGCGCGGAGCTGTCGGCGGTGCGGCGGGCCACCGTCCACGCCGGCTCGAGGACCCGGAATCTGGACCCAGCAAGGTCACCCACTACTGACCGGACCAGTCCGATGCGTACCAGGCCCTCGATCGCATTGCCTGCACCGCGCTCGTCCGCGTCGTCTAGCAATGCCTCCACCGTCCACTGTTCAAATAGCGGCGTGTCCAGTAACGCCAAACGGCTCAGCGCAGTTCGCTGTGCCGCGGTGAGCAGCGCGAAGACCAGGTCGAACGCGGGTATACCGAGTGACGAGGATGCCGGGGTCGGGCTGGGTTGGATGAGACTGGCCGCATCCGCAAGGCCCAGGTGCGGTCGCAAGACCAGGGACGCGGCGACCGCACGGATCGCGTACGGGAAACCGCCGGTCGCGGCGGCCAACGCGTCCGCCGCCGCCGGCTCCCGGTCGACTCGATGAGTTCCCAAAGAGGCCGTGAGCAACGCGCGCGTGGCGTCGAGGGAAAGTGGCTGCAGGTCCAGGTGCACGTGGGCCGGAAGGTCCGGCCGCCGCACCGTAGAGGTGAGGACGGCCGCGCACCGATTGGAAGTGGGAATCATGGCTTCAGCCGAAACGGCAGCGTCAACGTCGTCGATCATGACAAGGACGCGACGGCGGGCGATAGCTTGTTGGAAGTCGACCTTGGATGAGGTCGCTCCGGCCGAATCCACTCTAGCAAGGGCTGCGGCGAACCCCTCCGCCACTTGCCCCGCCGGGTCACCCGCCCCGTCTGTCGCGCCGATTCGTGCGAATAGCTGACCATCGCGGAATCTTGGCGCCGCGGCGCCCGCTACGGCGGCGGCCAGCGCGCTCTTGCCGACGCCGGTCGGGCCGGTAATCACGGCGATGGGCGCACTGTCACCAAGGGTGGTGAGGTGCCGCGTAAGGATGGCCACCTCTCGGTCCCGCCCAATCAGCTCCACTGGCGGAGGCAGCTGACGAGGTTGGATCCGAACCCCGCGCGGGCGAACGTGATCGACCCCTGCGAGAACCCGACCCAGCCATTTCATCATGCACCGCTATTGGCCGGCCGAGACTGTTGATCCGATAGGCATCCCAACTGAAGACGGGGCAGCCAGAACGACCGCGATGGAGGATCTAGACGCGCCATGCCGGCTTCCGATCGATATGACCCGCACGCTGGACGATGGTGCGGCAATCCGCAGACAGTACCACCAAGAGTCGATGCGGCCCACCAAGCATCAAGATTCTGTCCGGACGAGCCGTCGTCCGGTGGCCGATCAGTCGAACGGCCTGAAGCCTTCTGGTTACGTGCGTGAATACCCGATAGTCCTACAGTCTCAGACCTCCGGAGCTGTGGGGCGTCCTCCCCACCGGCACGATAGCCGGCACGGCCTGGTACTGCTCGAACGCGCTCGACGAATGCCCGATCCGGATCAGGACGTCGAAGTCGCGCCACTCCGGCCTAGCCTGCATCAAAGCCAGCGCGACGACCCGCCTCCCGTCGCGGTCGCCCGCCTGCCCGCAGCGGCAGATTCGAGCGTCCGTTCTACCCGTTTCGCATGCTATGCACCCGCAGCTGATCGACTGTATCCACCAGCCACCGGCAACGCGCAGACCTCCGGACGTATCCATTCAGGCTCGTGGTTGATCAGGCGGGTTGCGGCGGCATCCAGGGGGTTCCGGCCAGGGCGTTGCGGAGGGCGTCGAGTGGGTGGATGCCGTGGTTTCGGGCGGTGGCCAGGTAGGAACGCACGCGGCAGTAGCGGGCTGCGGTACGCACGCTGCGCCAGCAGCCGCCGATCTTCATCTGGAGCTTGACAATGCGTTGCGGCTGCTCGGCCGGGTTGTTGGTGAACGGCACGGCGAAGTCGGCGGTGAAGCGCCAGACCTGCCCGGCGCGGGTCTGGAGACGGCGGGCGAGGGTGTAGCCGGGGTGGCGGCCGCTGG
>Ga0299914_10001086_pt1 | contig 17438 bp, 14 predicted proteins | sample RVTome_10_FD_201361 | JGI IMG/M metagenome (GOLD analysis project Ga0299914, IMG submission 201361) | Soil microbial communities from uranium-contaminated site in the Upper Colorado River Basin, Wyoming, United States - RVT153D57 (version 2) ...
GCCACTCGACTCACTCCCGAAGGAATGGCCTCGTTCGACTTGCATGTGTTAAGCACGCCGCCAGCGTTCGTCCTGAGCCAGGATCAAACTCTCCAATAAGAAAAGTCCAATCTGCTCTCTCGAACACTCCCGATTCTTACAACAGAAATGTCCGGAATCATTCACCCTTGTTGATCCCTGGCACCGTTCGGCTCTCGCCATTCGATGCCGTGCTCACCGGAAGGTGTACCGGCGAGCGGGACCCACACGGACGCACTCGACCTCGGTTGTCAAACAACGGCGGCAGCCGCATTGCGGCCGCCGCAAAGAGGTTCGGCGATTTTCGCGCCGAGCATATCAAACTAACAATTGGTGCCCGCTCCGTCAAGACCGCCGACGGTTCTCGCGGGCACCGTTTCGTCCTCTGATCCTAACCCCACCGTACCGCACCGGCAACCCCCGGAACGGGAGCGAACGCGACCGCCGAGAGCGGCGACGACTACTCCTCTTCGGCGTCCTCGTCTTCGTCGAATTCCTCTTCGTCCTCGTCCCAGTCCTCGTCCCAATCTTCCTCGTCGTCCCAGTCGTCGTCGTCCTCATCGTCCCAGTCGTCGTCGTCGTCCTCCTCCCAGTCCTCGTCCTCCCACTCCTCCTCCTCGCCGTCGGCATCGTCGTAGGCGAGGATGTCGAGGTCCTGGAAAGGGCCGGCGCTCATGAGCACGTCCGCCATTCGAGTAGCTCTCCTGTTGGAACGGGGCGGTTGCAGGTGGCCGATACGGTGGATCCGTCGAGGCTGGGCGATTTCCGCGTCCGGACCGGGGCCAAGGTAAACGCCGGGCTAGCCGTGTCAAGGCTCTTTTGAGGGTGTGCCGACGGGTGCGGTTCGGGGGGGTCAGCCGACCTTTCGCGAGGCCTTTTTCCGCTCGTGTGCCTTGAGGTGACGTTTGCGGAGGCGGATTGCGGCGGGGGTGACCTCGACGAGCTCGTCATCGGCGATGAACTCGAGGGCGGATTCGAGGGTCATCAGGCGCGGCGGTTCGAGCATGATGGCCTCATCGGCACCGGCGGCGCGGATGTTGGTGAGCTTTTTCCCCTTCGTGACATTGACCTCGAGGTCGCCGGCGCGGGCGTTTTCGCCGACGATCATGCCTTCGTAGACGTCGACGCCGGGGGCGACGAAGAGGGCGCCGCGTTCCTGTAGGTTGAAGAGCGAGTACGCGACGGAGGCGCCATCGGCCATGCAAACCATGACGCCGCGGTCGCGGCTTCGGATGGTGCCGGCCCAGGGGCCGAACCCGGAGAAGCGGTGGTGGAGCACGCCCTCTCCGCGGGTGTCGGTCAGGAACTCGCTGCGGTAGCCGAAGAGGCCACGCGCGGGGACCTTGTAGACGAGGCGGACGAGGGCGGAGGCGGAGGTACCGGCGCCCTCGGTGCGGGAGCTGGCGGTACCACCGGTCGCGCGCATCTCGAGCATCTCGCCGCGTCGCGGACCGAGCTTTTCGATGACGACGCCGACGTAGGCTTCCGGCACGTCGATGACGACCTCCTCGAAGGGCTCGAGCACCTCGCCATCGGCGCTTTTCCGCGTGATGATACGGGGACGCGAGACGGCAAACTCGTAGCCCTCGCGGCGCATCGTCTCCATGAGGATGCCGAGGTGCAGCTCGCCGCGGCCGGAGACGGTGAAGGTATCCGGCGAGCCGGTGTCCTCGACGCGGAGTGCGACGTTGCGCTCGAGCTCCTTGTAGAGCCGATCGCGCAGCTGCCGGCTCGTGACGTACTTGCCGTCGCGGCCGGAGAACGGCGACATGTTGACGACGAAGTCGACAGAGATGGTCGGCTCCTCGACCTTGATGCCGGCCAGCCGCTCGGGCCGCTCGGGGTCGGCGATGGTGGAGCCGATCTCGACGCCCTCGAGCCCGGCCAGCGCGACGATCTCACCGGCGGCGGCGGACGCGACTTCCTCGCGCTGGAGGCCATCGAAGATGAAGAGCTTCGCGACGCGACCCTGACGATCGCCCACATCCGGAACGAATCCGACGACATCCTCCGCAATCGGTGCGAGCAGCACGATGGGATCGCCCACGTGGACCGTGCCACGCTCGACGCGGCCGATGGCGAGCCGTCCGAGATAGGGCGAATGGTCGAGTGTGGACACGAGCATCTGGAACGGCGAAGCAGCGTCCGAGGGCGGCGCCGGAACGTGAGCGAGGATGGCGTCGAACAGCGCTTCCAGGTTCTGACGGTCGTGGGCCAGCTCCGCGACCGCCCACCCTTCCCGCGCGGACGCATAGAGGAACGGTGCATCGAGCTGCGCCTCGTCCGCCTCGAGCTCCATGAACAGCTCGAGCACCTCATCGTGCACGCGGAGGGGGTCCGCTCCCGGACGATCGACCTTGTTGATGACGACGATCGGCTGGAGTCCGAGCGCCAGCGCTTTCCGCGTGACGAAACGGGTCTGCGGCATCGGCCCGTCGAACGCATCGACCAGGATCAGTACGCCGTCCACCATCCGCAGGATACGCTCGACCTCGCCGCCGAAATCGGCGTGGCCGGGCGTGTCGACGATGTTGACCTTGTGTTCGCGCCAGTGGACAGACGTGTTCTTGGCCAGGATCGTGATGCCTCGCTCCCGCTCGAGCGGGTTCGAGTCCATGACACGCTCCTCGACGACCTGGTTCGCCCGGAACGCGCCGGCCTGACGGAGCATCTGGTCGACGAGCGTGGTCTTGCCGTGATCGACGTGCGCGATGATGGCGACGTTGCGAATCATGTCATGTGGCGCGGTGAGCGCCCCGTTCGGGTCCTGCCGCGCGGCCAGCCAGCCGCGGCGATACAGCCGGTAAAGTTAACCGAAGGACGAGTTTGACTCAATGCCCGGCGACGAAAGCCGCGGCGATCTCGCGCCGCCGCGGGCCGTCCCACTCCGCAAGAAACACACGCTGCCATGTGCCCAGCACCAGTGCTCCGTCCTCGACGAGCAGGGTGAGGCCGGGTCCGAAGAGCGACGTCTTGATGTGCGCATCGGAGTTGCCCTCGTCGTGCCGGTAATCGCCCGCATGTGGCACGAGCGCGCGCAGTGCGATCACGACATCGCGGGCCACGTCCGGGTCCGCACCTTCGTTGACCGTCAGTGCGCACGTCGTGTGGAGCGACCAGAGGTGGATCACCCCTGATGCGAGGCCCGCTTCGCGCACGGCCGACTGCACCTGTTCGGTGACGTCGAGGAGCTGCTCGCGCTCGGAGGTTCGGATCGAAAGTCGCCGCATGGCCGTTCCTCGCGTGGGAGTCGTTACGCGCCCTCGCTCCGGCGCCGGATGGTGTACATCGTCCTGTGCTCGACCTGGATGGTGACGTGGCTGATGCCGAAGTTCTCGTGCATGAGGGTGTGGATCTGCTCGAGCACGTGCTTGTAGTCCATCGGGTCCTCCACGAGAGCATGGCCGCTCATCGCGAGGAATCCGCTGCTGACCGTCCAGACGTGGAGGTCGTGGACGAGCTCGACGCCCGGAATGCTCTCGATCGCGGCTCGCACGGCTTCGAGGTCGATGTGGCGAGGAACGGCCTCGAGAAGGACGTCGACGGATTCGCGGATGAGCCGCCAGCTGCTGAGCAGGATCAGGCCTGCCACGATGCAGGAGATGAGCGGGTCGGCCGGGAGCCAGCCGATCGTCAGAATGACGACGGCGGCGAGGATCGCGCCGACGGAGCCGAGCAGATCTCCGACGACGTGCAGGTACGCGCCGCGCAGGTTCAGGTTGTGGCCGGCGGAGGCGTGGAGGAGTAGGGCGGCGAAGATGTTGACGGCGAGGCCGGCGGCCGCGACGCCGAGCATGAGTCCGCCCTCCACGGGCTCGGGCACGAGGAACCGACGGTACGCCTGCCAGAGGATGGCGAGCGAGATGACGACGAGCGTCACGCCGTTGGCGAGGGCAGCCAGGATCTCGATGCGGAGGTAGCCGTAGCTCTTTTCGCGCGTGGCGGGCCGCTGCGCGAACCAGAGCGCGAAGATCGAGAGGCCGAGTGCGGCCACGTCGCTGAGCATGTGGCCGGCGTCGGCCATGAGTGCGAGCGAGTTCGAGATCCAACCGCCGACGAGCTCCACGACCATGAAGGTGGCCGTGATCACGAGGACGAGGGTGAGTCGCCGCCGGCCGACCTCGCGGTGGTCGTGCACGTGCGCGCCGTCGTGATGCGTGTGCGCTCCCTCGCCGGTGCGGCTCTGTGCATCGGCGTGCCCGCCCGCCCCTGCCTCGTGCCGCTGAGGGTGGGGCGTGCCCTGCTGGCGCATCATTCTTCGGCGTTGCGGAACGCTGCGTCCGCGGGGATGACCCACCTCCACCGCTCGCCGATGTCGAACGAGCGCGCGGGCAATCCGTAGTCCCCGAGCTCGGCGACGCGCGCGATGAGCACGATCGCTTCGCCCGCAGGTACGGGTGCCATTTCGTTGGACGTTCCGGGGTCGACCCGGCCCACGCCGACGTCGCCACCGGCGCCGGCGGCCAGCCGGAACAGGATGGTCAGCGCGTGGTCCGTCTGGTTCTCGACCGTGACATACGCCAGTGCGGCGCCGAACCGGGCCGTCTCGCCGGCCGGAGGCGAGGGCGGCGGCGTCCGGCCGCATGCGGCGGCCCACGAAGCGAGTGCGGAAGCGATCAGGGCGGATCGAAAGCTGAGCTTCACGATCGAACAGTAGGCCGTGGGGACGGCCGCGCCAAGGCTCTATGACGTACGTGCGAGGGCGGCCAGCAGCTCGGCCACCTCGTGCGGTGAACGGACGAAGCTGACGGCGGCCGTATCGACCGGCGTCGGATCGCCCACGATGACGCCCTCGCCGCGGCCGTCGAGCGCGCGGAACGCGTCCTCATCCGTGCTGTCGTCGCCCACGAAGATGACGGGGCCGGCCGGCAACAGCTGCTCGATGAGGAACCGCGTGGCGCGACCCTTGTCCCACTCCACGCGAGGGCGGATCTCCACCACCTTCTTGCCCTCGGTGAGGCGGATGTCGTCGTGGCCCGCACACCGCCGCCGGACCTCCTGAACCAGCGCAGCCGCTGCGGCTGGCTCGTGGACGAGGCGGTAGTGGACGCTGAGCGTGAGACCCTTGTCCTCGAGCAGCACACCCTCCGCGGCAAGAGTCAGGGACTGGAGCTGCTCCATGCACGCATCGAGCGAGGGCCGCGCGCGCTGTGCTTCCGCATGCACGCGGTGCACGCCGGGTCCCTCGATCTCGAGGCCGTGGTTGCCAGCGTAGTAGAGGGCGTCGAGGGCGACGCGGGACCGGACGTCCGCCAGGCCGCGGCCGCTGACGATGGCAACCCGGGTGTCCGGTCTTCGCGCCAACGACTCGAGCGCCGTCCGCGCCTCGTCCAGCATTGCCGCATCGGCGGGCCGGGGCACGATCGGCGACAGCGTCCCGTCGAAGTCGAGGGCCACGAGCATCGCGCCGTCGCGGGCGCGCCGTTCCGCCCAGTCGGGCACACGCCCGGACGCATGTGGAATCATCGGTCGCACAAGGGGGTTCGAGGAATGCGGAGATTATGCGCGCGGATCGATCGCCGCAAACGTGCCGACCGCTTGCTGGAACGCGTTTGCAGCCGCCCGTTGCCGCCGCTAACTTGGGGACTGCGCGCGACGCCGTTCTGAACCTGCAAAACATGATCCGACAATGAGATCCGTAAGCATATCCGTTGCGGCGGCGGTGCTCCTGCCGCTGGCGGCGTGCGACATGGGCACGTTGCGCCCCGCATACGGCGAAGAGAACAGTGTGATCGTTCTTGCCGCCGACTCGGTCTGGGCAGCCGTCGGCGACAGCATCCAGGCTGCGCTCGAGCCGCGCGTGTTCACGGTCCGGGACGAGAAGACGTTCGAGGTGACACACGCCTCGCCGTTCGTCGAAGACTGGGTGAACCTGCGCTTGTTCAGACAGATTCTGGCGATCGGCGTTCCCGGCGACGGCTGGATCGAGCCACTGCTGGACGCCCACGGCGAGTCCGTGGACCCGCCGGCGGTCGTCGAAGTCGGCGACGTATGGGCACGCAACCAGAGCGTGACGGCGGTCATCGTGCCGCCGGGGTCGGACGGCAATGCGGTACTCCCGCAGCTGGCCGAGGTCGCCGGCATGCTCGACCAGCGCTACCGCGTGTACGCCCGCCAGCGGATGTTTGCGAGCGGACCCGACTCCGCGCTCGCCGATTCGCTGCGCTCGGAACGCGGATACACCGTGCTGCTTCCGAACGTCTACCAGCGGGAACGGCTGCCCGAGGCAGATGTGTTCCGCAACCATGCGGAGATGGGCGGCGTCCTGCTCCGCACGCTGTACATCGGGTCGCGACCTGAGGACGTCGCCGAACCGACGCAGGCGCTGGCGCTCGAATGGCGGGACTCGGCCGCGACCGCCTACGATCCGGGTCAAAGGGTGGAGGGCGCAGGGCTACAGAGCCGGACGATCGAGGTGAACGGTCGCGCGGCGTTCGAGACTCAGGGGATCTGGACGAGCGCCGATGCAACGTGGCCGGCCGCCGGCCCGTTCATCAGCCGGATCGTACCCTGTCCGGAGCAGAACCGCACCTACTTCCTCGACGCGTGGCTGTACGCGCCGGGCAAGTCGAAGTACCAGTACATGATCCAGCTGCAGACGCTGCTGGACTCGTTCCGCTGCGGGCCCGGCGAAGCGCAGGCCGCCGCCGGCAGCGCCGACTGACGCAGCGCCCGCATGTCGTTCGTCCACCTGCACACGCATAGCGAGTACTCGCTGCTCGATGGCGCGAACCGGATCGGCGACCTGATCCGTCGTTCGCACGAATACGAGATGCCAGCGCTCGCGCTCACGGACCATGGCTGCCTGTACGGTGCCTGGACGTTCCAGGAGCAGGCGAGGAAGGCCGGAATCAAGCCGCTGCTGGGCATGGAGGCGTACGTCGCGCCGGGCGACCGTCGCGCCAGGGGCGGCCGTCAGGAGAGCGGGCGCGAGGATGCCGGCGGCCTGGGCCGCGACGAGCGGTACTACCACCTGGTTCTCCTCGCCCGCGATGCGGAGGGCTATCGCAACCTCGTTCACCTCACATCGATCGGCTACCTCGAGGGCTTCTACCACCGGCCGCGGATCGATCGCGAGGTTCTGGCGAAGCACGCGAACGGGCTGATCGTGACCTCGGCATGCATGGCCGGCGAGGTCGCGCGGCACCTCGCCGCGGACCGCTGGGATGCTGCGCGCGAGACGGCGGCGTGGTACGCGGAGCTGTTCGACGGACGCTACTACCTCGAGGTCCAGGCCCACGATTCACCGGGCCAGCGCGACCTCAACGACCGCGTATTCCGTCTCGCGGACGAACTCGGCCTGCCGGTCGTGGCGACGAACGATGCGCACTTCCTGCGCGCGGAGGACCACGAAGCGCACGACATCCTGCTGTGCATCGGCCTCGGCAAGGACCGCGACGACGAGAAGCGCATGCGGTACGACCGCGGGCTGTACTTCAAGTCGCCCGCGGAGATCGCCGAGCGGTTCCCCGATCGGTCCGACGTCGTCCGGAACACGCTCGCCATTGCGGACACCGTCGATGTCCAGTTCAGGAAGCAGTACCACGTTCCGTCCTTTCCGCTGCCGGAGGACGCGCCGGACGAGGCGACGCTGCTCCGACGCATGGCGTTCGAGAAGGCGCGCGAAAAGGCTCTCGCCGGGCCTGACGATCCGCTGCCGGCCGGCTGGGCGGAGCGCCTCGAGTACGAGCTCGGCGTCATCACGAACGACAAAGCCGACTACGCCGGCTACTTCCTCATCACGCAGGACTTCATCAACTGGGCGAAGCGGCAGGGGATTCCCGTGGGGCCGGGGCGAGGCTCGGCGTCCGGCTCGCTCGTCGCGTACGTGCTCGGGATCACGGATGTGGATCCGCTCGCGTTCGATCTGCTGTTCGAGCGGTTCCTGAATCCGGACCGCGTGTCGATGCCGGACATCGATGTCGACTTCTGCTACGAGCGCCGCGGCGAGGTGATCGAGTACGTGCGCCAGAAGTACGGCAAGGACTCGGTGGGCCAGATCATCACGTTCGGCACGATGAAGTCACGGGCCGTCGTGCGCGATGTGGGGCGGACGCTCGGCTTCGAGCCGGCCGAGACGGATCGTCTGGCGAAGCTGATCCCGAACGCACCGAACAGTGCGCTCACGGTCGCGGAGGCGGCAGACAAGATCGTGGAGCTGCGCACGCTGATCGAGTCCGACGACCGCGTCGCGCAACTCGTGCGCTACGCGATCGTGCTGGAAGGTCTGTCGCGCCACGCAAGCGTGCACGCTGCCGGCGTCGTCATCGCACCGGGCCCGCTCCAGGAGTACGTGCCCGTCTGTACGCAGGCGACGCGCGGCGCCGGGGGTGACGGCGGCGACGAGGGTATTCTCGTCACGCAGTGGGACATGACGGCGCTCGAGCAGGCCGGCATGCTCAAGATGGATTTCCTGGGGCTGAAGACGCTCACTGTCATCCACGATGCCGTAAACTGGGTGCGGCGGCGGCACGGCGCGTTGCGACATCCGGACACGGGCGAGGAGTACGCGCGCATCGAGGACGTGCCGCTGGATGATCCCGACGTGTACGAAATGCTGGCGAAGGGCGGCACGACGGGCGTGTTCCAGTTCGAGTCGTCCCTTGCCACGGACAAGCTGCGATCGATGCGCTGCGACCGGTTCGAGGACCTGATCGCGACGAACGCGCTCATCCGCCCCGGCCCGCTGGACAGCGGCATGACGGACGTGTACATCCGCCGCAAGCTCGGCCGCGAGCCCGTCCGCTACCCGCACCCTCTCCTCGAGGAGGTGCTCGCCTCGACGTACGGCGTGATCACGTACCAGGAACAGGTGATGCGCGTCGCCCAGCTGCTGGCCGGCTTCACATTGGCGGAAGCGGACGTGCTTCGGAAAGCGGTCGGCAAGAAGGATGCGGCGCTGATCCAGACGGAAGTCGCGAAGCTGGTCGAGCGTGCGATTGCGAACGGTGTCGAACGACGCACGGCGGAGAACATTGCGGAACAGGTCGTGACGTTCGGCCGCTATGGCTTCCCGCGCGCGCACAGCGTGACGTACGCGTGGCTCAGCTATCAGACGGCGTGGCTGAAGCGGCACTACCCCGCGGAGTTCATGGCGGCGCTGCTCTCGTCGGTGGTGGACAGGACGGATTCCGTGGTCCAGTACATCTCCGAGTGTCGCGATCTTTCGCGCTTCGTGGCGCACCGCCCGGATGGCATCCAGGTGCTGCCGCCGAGCGTGAACGAATCGGAGTGGCGGTTCACACCCGTATCGGACGGCGAGATCCGGTTCGGACTCGGCGCGCTGCGCGGACTGGGCGCATCGGCCGTCAACAACATCATCGAAACGCGGCGCGAGGCCGGGCCGTTCGCATCACTGTTCGACCTCGCCGAGCGCGTGGACCTGCGCGCGGTGGGCAAGCGGGCATTCGAGGCACTCATCCAGGCCGGTGCGGTCGATGCCTTCGGCCACCGCGCACAGCTGCTCGCGGCGCTCGAGATGGTGTTGCGCGAAGCGCAGCTCCGGCAGAGCGAGCGCGAGTCGGGTCAGGTCTCGCTCTTCGATTTCGGCGGCGCGGCCGCCGAAGCTGTCGTGAGACCCGCACCGCCGCTGCCGGATGTGGTCCGCTGGCCCGAGTCGGAGCGACTTGCGAGGGAGAAGGAGATCCTGGGCTTCTTCATCAGCGGCCACCCACTCGAGCGGTTCCGCGATGAGCTGCGCGCGTTCGGCGCCGTCACGACGGCTACACTGAAGCAGTTCCGCGACCAGAAGGTCGAGCTTCCGTGCGTCGTCACGGCAGTGAGCCGCCAGATCTCGAAGCGGGACGGCTCGGAATGGGGCCGCATCACGGTCGAGGACTTTTCGGGCACGGCGACGTTGCTGGCGTTCCGTGATGCGTGGGAGCATCATCACGACCTTCTCGTCCAGGACTCGCCCGTGTTGATCCGTGGCACGGTCTCCGGCCGCGACCGCGACGAGGAAGCGCCGCCCATCTTCCTGGACGACGTGGTACCGCTCGCCGCCCTCCGGGGTAACGGCTCTCTCGCACTCGAGGTCGAGCTGTACGAAGGCGTCGCTACGGACGCGCTCGCCGCGGCCGCCGAAGCGTTTCGTGCGCATCCCGGCAGCTCGCCGCTGTTCGTGCGCTGGCAGCCGGCTGCGCCGGACAACGGAGCGCGCAGCACGGATGCCGCGCCGGACTCGCCGGACGCCGGCGGCAACGGATCCGGTCACACGGGCCCGTCGCTGCGGCTGCGGTCGCGGTCGCTGGCCGTCTCGCCGGATGAAGCGCTGCTGCACGAGCTGCGCGAGCTGTTCGGTGCCGACCGCATACGACTCGTACGCACGTGAGGGGGCCCGCGTGAGCGCACCGCGACCGGAGTTCGGCGACGACATCGGCGAGCTGGAGCGGCAGATCGATCGACTTCACGTGCTCGCGCGCCAGCGGGGGCTGAAGGTCGAAGATGAGCTGCGCGTCCTGGAGGAAAAGCTGGATCGGCTGCGCAAGGCGACGCGCCGCGAGTTCTCGGCCGTGGAACGCGTTCAGCTTGCGCGCCACCCCAAACGACCGTACACACTGGACTACATCGACCTCGCGTTCTCCGACTTTCTGGAGCTGCACGGTGATCGGTCGTTCCGCGACGACGAGGCGATCGTCGGCGGCTGGGCCCGTCTGGACGGGCGGTCCGTCATGGTCGTGGGCCACCAGAAGGGCCGCGACATGAAGCAGAATCTGCGGCGCAATTTCGGGATGCCGCACCCCGAGGGGTACCGGAAGGCGCTACGGCTGATGCTGCTCGCGGAGAAGTTCGGCCGGCCGATCGTCACGCTCATCGACACGCCCGGCGCCTACCCCGGCCTCGGTGCGGAGGAGCGGGGTCAGGCCGAGGCGATCGCGCGCAACCTGCTCGAGATGGCGCGACTCCGGGTCCCGATCGTTGCCGTCGTGATCGGCGAGGGCGGCAGCGGCGGTGCGCTCGCGCTGGGCGTAGCGAACCGGGTGCTGATGTTCGAGAATTCGATCTACAGCGTCATCTCGCCCGAAGGCTGCGCCGCGATTCTGTGGAAGTCGAGCGATGCCAAGGACCGCGCGGCCGAGGCGCTCCGCCTCACGGCCGAGCACCTGCTCGAGCTGGAGGTGGTCGACCAGGTCATCCCGGAGCCCGTAGGCGGAGCGCACGAGGACTGGAACACGACGGCGGCTTCGCTGCGGGCAGCGCTCCTCGACAATCTCGATGCGCTCTGTGCACTGGAGCCGGACGCGTTGCTGCACGCACGCTGGTCTAAATTCGAGGCGATGGGCCGCTGGCGCGAGCTCGACATCGTGCCGTGACCCGTAGCATCCGATAGAGAGGGTAGCCTCATGGGCGCCATCGTCGAAGTCAGCTTCAAGGGCAACCGACGGGACTACTACGCGTCGGAGATCGTGGATGTACAGATCAGCGACTACGTCATCGTGGAGGCGGATCGCGGGGAGGATCTGGGCCGCGTCACGGCCGCCGGCGCGATCGCGGAGCGCAAGTGCTCCGGCTGCTCCACCGGCTGCGCGGCGCCGGTGCCCGTCCTGCGGCTGGTCCGCAAAGCGACGGGCAACGAGGTGGAGAACGCGGTCCAGCTGCGGGCCGACGAGCCGCGCGTCCGCAGGATCACGCGTGAGAAGGTCGCGCACCACGGCCTGAAGATGAAGGTCAGCGAGGCCGAGTGGCAGTTCGATCGCAACAAGCTCACGATTTTCTTCACGGCGGAGCGGCGAGTCGACTTCCGCGAGCTCGTGCGTGACCTCGCCCGTACGTTCCGTACTCGCATCGAGCTGAAGCAGATCGGCGTGCGCGACGAAGCCGCGCTGCTCGGCGGCATCGGCCGGTGCGGCCGCGAGCTGTGCTGTTCGAGCTGGCTGCGGGAACTCAAGCCGGTCAGTCTGCAGCTGGCGAAGGACCAGCGGCTCTCGCTGAACCCGGCGCAGATCTCGGGCTGCTGCGGACGCTTGATGTGCTGTCTCACCTACGAACACGAGGCGTACGTACAGGCCCGCAAGCGGTTCCCCCGCGAAGGCAAGAGCCTGCGCACGGCACGTGGACGGGAGCGCGTCGTCAGCGTCGACATCTGGCGCGAGCGGGTGATGCTCAAGGACGAGGACGGCAACCGGCGCACCGTCGAGCTCGAGGAACTGAAGACCGAGGTCGCGGCCACGGGCGGCGAGTCCGACAGTGCCGGCAGCCGGCAGCGCGCGGGCGGCGGGGAGTCGAACTACCCGTTCCGGCCGCAACGGACGCGTCACGACGGGGGCGACCGAAACGAGGGGACCAACGGGGATCAGCACGACGCGTGAGCGAGGATCACAGCTTTTACATCACCACCGCCATCGACTACGCCAACGGCCCGCCGCACATGGGCCATGCGTTCGAGAAGATCGGCGCGGACGCCATGGCGAGGTACCGGCGACTGAAGGGCGAAGACGTCCATTTCGTGATGGGAATGGACGAGCACGGCCTCAAGGTCCTCCAGAGCGCGGAGGCGGCGGGTATAACGCCGGGCGAGTGGGTCGACAGCATTGCCGCGCTGTTCCAGTCCGCGTGGGAGCGCCTGCTCATCAGCCACGACGACTTCATCCGCACGACGGAGGAGCGTCACGTTCGATCGGCTCGCGAGCTGTTCCGCAGGATCCACGAGAGCGGCGATGTCTACCGCGGCCGATACGAAGGGTTCTACTGCGTGGGCTGCGAGGCGTTCAAGCGTCAGGACGAGCTGATCACGGCGGACGACGGGTCGCAACGCTGTCCGAACCACTCGAACCGGCCGGTGGAGTGGACGGAGGAGGAGAACTGGTTCTTCCGTCTTTCGCGCTACCAGGATCGTCTGCTCAACCTGCTCGACGAGCGGCCGGAATTCGTCCAGCCGGTGTCGCGACTGAACGAGGTACGCCGCCTCGTGGAGGGTGGTCTCGAGGACGTCTCGGTATCGCGCAAGGTGCCCTGGGGCATTCCCTGGCCAGGCGACGAAGAACACACGATCTACGTGTGGGCGGAGGCCCTCATCAACTACCTGAGCGCGACCGGGTTCCCCGACCCCGGGTACGAACGCACCTGGCCCGCCGACTTCCATGTGATCGGCAAGGACATCACCCGCTTTCACTGCGTGATCTGGCCGGCCATGCTGATGAGCGCGGGGCTGGCATTGCCGCGCGCAGTCTGGGCGCACGGCTTCTTCAGCTTCGCCGGCCGCAAGCTCTCGAAGTCGGAGGGCGTGCGCGTGGAACTCGATGAGGCAGTGTCGCGGTTCGGACCGGACGCGTTTCGCTACTACCTGCTGCGCGAGGTGCCCTGGAACGGCGATGGCGAGTTCGCGTGGGATCGGTTCGAGTCGCGCTACAACGCGGACCTTGCCGATGATCTGGGCAACCTCGCGAACCGCGTCATCTCGATGGTCGAGAGATACCGCGACGGCGTGGTGCCCGGCGGTGGCGGCACTTCGCTCGACGAGGCGATCGCCACGACCCTGGTGAAGTACCGGTCGGCGATGGACGCGAACCTGCTGAACCAGGGCGCCGCGGCCGCGATGGAGCTGGCCGCTTCAGCGAATGCGTTCGTCGAGGAGCGGGCCCCGTGGGCCCAGGCAAAAGACTCCTCTCGTGCGTCGGACCTGGATGCGACGCTCGCCGCGCTCGTCCGGGCGATTGCGGGGGTGTGCGCGATGCTCGAACCGTTCATGCCGGCGAAGATGGTCCAGCTCGCGGAACGCCTGGGCCTCGATGCCGTACCACGGCTGGACCGGGTCGCGACCCTCGATCCGGCCGGTCTCTCCGTCCAGCGCGGCGAGGTGCTCTTTCCGAAGGAAACCACGTAGCGGCGGCTTGACACCGCCTCCGCGGGCGTGGTACACTGGCGCCCGAATTCCGCCCCGGCAATTTCGGTGATCTCGCGCGAACGGGACGCTGGTCGCGCGCCGTGGTTCCACCACTCTTCGATCGGGAAAGCGTGATGGCTCGACGGCATTGGACGGTGGTGCTCGTTTCGGACGATGAGACTGCGGTCCGCCAGTTCCGGCTGTCGCGGGATGTGGCGCGCGCCCTCATCGGCGTCGCACTGCTCGTGATGGCCGGCCTCGCCACGGCCGGTATGCGATTGGCCGACGATGGCGTGCTGGCCATCCGGGCGACGATGGCGGCACGCAAGAGCACGCTGCTGGAAGCGGAGGTCGAGGACCTGCAGACCCGGCTCGACACGCTGCGGTTTTCCCTGGAAACGCTCGCCGCAAAGGACGACTATTACCGTCTGCTCGCGGGACTGATGCCGCTCGACGGCGATGTCCGCCAGGTCGGCATCGGCGGGCCTGGAATGGAAACACTCTACGGCCATCCGCTGTACGATCTGGATCGCGGCATCGCGCGCAAGCTCTTCGCGACATCGACGGATCTGAACGCGCTGCTGCGACGGGCGCGGCTGCTCTCGTTCAGCTGGCGGGAAGCGGAGGATACGCTCGTGTACAAGCACGAGCGGCTGGCGTCGACGCCCTCCATCTCGCCCGCACGAGGCATATTGTCGAGCGCGTTCTCGTACCGGCGGTTCCATCCGCTGCTCGGACACCCTCGCCCGCACCTCGGTGTCGACATCGTGGCGGACCCCGGTACGCCGATCGTCGCTTCGGCGAACGGCACGGTCCGGTTCGCCGGCACGCAGGGCGAGTATGGCCTGGCGATCGAGGTCGACCACGGTTACGGCGTCGTCACGCGTTATGCGCACGCCTCGCGGCTGATCGCCCGCAGGGGCCAGCCGGTGGAACGCGGCGATGTCATTGCGCTCGTCGGCTCGACGGGGCTGAGCGTGGGGCCGCACCTGCATTACGAGGTGATGGTCAATGGCCGCCACGTGGACCCACGTCGGTACATACTCGATGCAAGCGTGATCCGCGACTGAGGGAGGTCGATGTGCGCTGCATACTCACAGACCGGGAGACGATGCGATGAGACGTTCAGTGCGGTGTCTCACGGCCGCGTTCGCGACGGCCGCACTGGCCGCGTGCGGCGGTGGCGAGGTCGTGGTCCAGGCTCAACTCGAGTCGGAGGAAGGAACGCCGACGCCGCTGCGCGAGCTCGAGGTGCGCGCCCTGCCGTACGACAGGGATGCGCTCTTCGAGGAGCTTGCCGCAGCCTATGGCCAGCCGGAACCGCAGATCCCTGACTCGCTGGTCGCACTCCAGCAGGAGATCGCTGCGACGAACACCCGCTGGCAGGAGGCGACGACCCGCTGGAACACGGCGAGGGACAGCCTCAAGGTGTTGAGCGATGCGCTTCAGGGCATCAGCCCGGCGTCCGGCGCGTACCGGGTCATGTTCGGCGACTACACGTCTCAGGAACAGGTGGAGCAGTCGGCGAAGCGTCAGATGGATGACGCGTTCGCCGAGTTCCAGGGACTTCAGGACCGCTACACCTCACAGGCTGAGGAGACCGAGGCCCGCCGGCTGGCGTGGGCGGACGAAGCGTATGCATCGATCGATTCCGTGATCGCGGCGAGACTCGATGAGATGGGGCTCGAGGAGCACGCGGACACCACGACGGAGAACGGGATCGCACGGTTCGAGCTGGAGCCCGGACAGTGGTGGTTCCACGCACGCTACGACCTGCCATACGAGGAGCTGTACTGGAACGTGCCGATCGAGGTGACGCGCGGCGAACCGGTCCAGGTCACGCTCAACGGCAGCACGGCGGCGAGGCGACCCAAGTTCTGATCCGTCGCGCGAGGAGCGCGCACGCGTGAGCGAACGTGAAGTGGACGACCGGGCGGCGTTGTCGCTGGATATCGAGAGCGACGGCGTCGCCTGGTTCGTTTTCGACCGATCCGACAGCCGCGTAAACCTGCTGACGTCCGACGTTCTGCTCCGCCTCGACCGACTGCTCGGCGAGGTGGAGGCGGGTGTGGACGCGGGCGGGATCCGGGCCGTCATCATCCGCAGCGGCAAGCCGGGGACCTTCATGGCCGGCGCAGACATCGGCGAGATCGCAGATGTCACCGACCCGGAGCGCGGCGCGGCAGCGAGCCGCGAAGGTCAACGCATCTTCCGGCGGCTCGAGCTGCTGACCGTGCCCACCGTCGCCGCCGTCGACGGCGCCTGCCTGGGTGGCGGGACCGAGATGATCCTGGCGTGCGGCCACCGGCTCGCGAGCGATCGATCCGAGACACGGATCGGGCTGCCCGAGATCCGGCTCGGCATCATTCCCGGATTCGGCGGCACGACCCGCCTGCCCCGCCTGATCGGGTTGAAGGAAGCGCTCGGGCTCATTCTGACGGGCCGGACGGTCGACGCCCGCAAGGCGCAGCGGATCGGACTCGTCGACGAAGCGGTTCCGCCTGGTACGCTGTATGATCGCGCCCGGGCCGTGGCGCTGGAGGCTGCGGCTGGGCGCCGCACTCGTCGACGCCGGCGACTGGCCGACCGCTTGCTGGAGGAGACGCCTCCCGGCCGGGCGATCCTGCTTTCCCAGGCAAGGAAGCGGGTGCTGAAGGAGACGAAGGGCCATCGACACACTCGCCCGCTCCGCCACCGCGTCGCTGGACGAGGCGTTCGAGCTGGAGGCACGCGCGCTCGGCCGTTTGATCGTGACGGAGGTCAGCAAGAACCTGGTGCACGTTTTCCGCCTGATGGAGACGGCGAAGAAGGCGTCGCCGGCAGGCGCGCGCGCGATGACCGTGGAGCGAGCGGCTGTCGTGGGCGCGGGCGTCATGGGCGGCGGCATTGGGCAGCTGCTGGCCTCGCGCGACGTGGCCGTGCGGTTGAAGGACATTCGAGGGGACGCCATTGCGCACGGGCTCGCCCACGCGCGGAAGGTCTTCGACCAGGCAGTCGAGCGGCGCCGCATGCACCGCCGCGACGCTTCGCGTCTCATGAACCGCATCGCACCCACGCTCGAATACACGGGGTTCGGCACGGTACAGCTGGTGATCGAAGCCGTGGTCGAGCGGATGGATGTGAAGAAGAACGTGCTGCGCGAGGTCGAGGCCCGCGTTCCCGCCGACTGCGTGATCACGAGCAATACCTCCTCGCTGTCGATCTCCGCGATGCAGTCCGTGCTCGCGCGGCCCGGAAACTTCTGCGGCATGCACTTCTTCAACCCGGTCGAGCGCATGCCGCTCGTCGAGGTGATCCGCGGCGAGTCGACGACCGATGATGCGATCGCTACGGTCTTCGCACTCGCACGCCGGCTGGACAAGACGCCCATCATCGTGAACGATGGGCCGGGCTTCCTCGTCAATCGGGTGCTCTCGCCCTACCTGAACGAGGCGGGCCACCTGCTCGGTGAGGGCGGCGCCATCGACGCCATCGACGGAACGCTGCTCGGCTTCGGCATGCCGATGGGCCCGCTGCGTCTGCTCGACGAGGTCGGCCTCGACGTTGCCGGCCACGCCGCCGGCGTGATGCACGAGGCGTTCGGTGAGCGGATGCGGCC
>Ga0299914_10001087_pt1 | contig 17428 bp, 21 predicted proteins | sample RVTome_10_FD_201361 | JGI IMG/M metagenome (GOLD analysis project Ga0299914, IMG submission 201361) | Soil microbial communities from uranium-contaminated site in the Upper Colorado River Basin, Wyoming, United States - RVT153D57 (version 2) ...
CGGCGGGCCGGTCGTGCCCGACGTGTAGATCAACGTCAGCAGGTCGTCGGGCTCGATCCCGGCGGCGCCGGCCTCGAGGTCGAAGGCCTCGCCCTCCGCCTCGACGTCGGCGAGCGAGCGGTCGCCGCCGTCGCCGTCGACGACGACGAGGTGCTCGAGCTCGGGCAGCTCGGCACGCGCGCGCTCGAAGCGGTCGACGAAGGAGGCCTCGACGATCGCCACCCGCGCGCCGGAGTCGCCGACCTGGTAGGCGATCTGCTCGGGCGAGGAGGTCTGGTAGATCGAGAACGGGATCGCGCCCAGCGACACCGCGGCGAGGTCGGCGGGGATGAACTCCCAGCGGTTGTTGAGCATCAGGGCGACCGTGTCTCCCTTGCCGACGCCGAGCCCGGCGAGCCCGCCGGCGATGCGCTCGGCGCGCTCGCGCACCTGCGCCCAGGTCATCTCGACCCCCCTGGCCGGGTCGCGGATCGCCACCCGGTCGGCGAGCCGCCCCGCTGTCGCCAGGAACGCCGCGGTCAGGTTCCGGGCGACGAGCTCCCGACCGGGGCCCCCGCTGGCGAAGCGCTCCCGAGTCGCCTCGGTCGCGGCCTCGGCGGTCTTCACCTCCATCGCACGGCCTCCTCTCCTCGACGCGTGCGAGCGAGGCTAGCGCACGTCGAAGCCCTCCCCGGTCAACCGTCCGATGTCGTTCGTCAGCCCGATCACGAACAGCATCAGGACGAGCGCGAACCCGATCACGCTCGCCCGCTCCATGACCCTGAACGGAACCCGCTTGCCGCGGATCTTCTCGACCACGCTCCAGAAGATGTGGCCGCCGTCGAGCGGCAGGAACGGGAACAGGTTGATCAGCGCCAGCGAGAGGCTGATCAGGGCGAGCACCCCGAGCGCCTGCCGGGTGTCGAACTCGAACGACTGGCGGGTGACCTCATAGCCCCCGACCACCCCCGAGAGCTCCCTGCGGCGCTCGGCGTCGACGAGGTTGCCGATCACCTCCATCGTCCGCGTGGTCACGAACCACATCCGGTCGGCGGCGAACTCCACCGACTGGCCCGGCGACGAGTCCACCGGCACGAAGTCCGTTCCCTCGAAGCTGAAGCCGAGCCGGAAGCGGTCGGCCTGGGCGTCGAAGAACGGTCGCAGCTCGAACGTCTCGCGGCTGCCGTCGCGCTCGACGACGACGATCGCCTCGCCGGTCGCCGGGCAGCGGTCGCTCGCCTCGCCGGCGCAGGCGAAGCCCCCGAACGAGCCGGTCAGCCGATCGACCTGGTCGGGCAGGCCGCCGCCGCGGGCGGGGATGCCGTTGATCGAGACGATCCGGTCGCCTTCCTCGAGCGCCTTCGCCGCCGGGGTCCCCTCCTCGACGCCGCCGACCGCCAGCCCGCGCGGCTCCTCGAGCCCGAACCCGAGCGCGAACAGGATCACGAACGCGATCAGCAGGTTCACCGCCGGACCGGCCGCGATCGTCACGATCCGCTTCCAGACCGGCTGGTTGTAATACGAGCGCGGGTACTCGGTGGCCGGAACCGTTCTCGCCTCCCCGGACCCTCCGTCGACGGCGACCTCCTCCTCCGGGTTCATCCCGGTGATCTTCACGAAGCCCCCCAGCGGGATCGCGCCGATCCCGTATTCCGTCTCACCGCGCCGGAACGACGCGATCTTCGGCGGGAAGAAGAGGAAGAAGCGCTCGACCCGCATCCCGCAGGCCTTGGCGGCGACGAAGTGCCCGAACTCGTGCAGGATGATCAGCAGCGCGAACCCGGCGAAGGCGAGGAACCAGCTCATGCCGCGCTCCCGACGGCGGCCTCGACCAGGTCACGGGCGCGGCGGTCGGCCTCGTACAGGTCCTCGAAGCGGGTCGGCCGCTCGGCCGGCACCTCCTCGAGGGCCCGCTCGACGAGCTCGGCGATCGCTGTGAACGGGATCGCGCCGGCGAGGAACGCGGCGACCGCTACCTCATCGGCCGCGTTGAGCACGCCCGGCGCGGTGCCGCCGGCGCGCCCGGCCTCGCGCGCGAGCTGCAGGCAGGGGAAGGTCTCGAGGTCAGGGCGCTCGAACGTCAGCGCGCCGACCGCCGCAAGGTCGAGCGTCTCGACCGCCACGTCCGCGCGCTCGCCGAGGTGAAGGGCGTACGAGATCGGCACTCGCATGTCCGGATGGCCGAGGTGGGCGAGCGAGGCGCCGTCGTTGAGGTCGACGAGAGCGTGGACGATCGACTGCGGGTGGACGACGACCTCGATCCGCTCGTAGCCGACGCCGAAGAGGTGATGCGCCTCGATCACCTCGAAGCCCTTGTTCATCAGCGTCGCCGAGTCGATCGTGATCCTCCCGCCCATCTCCCAGGTCGGGTGTGCGAGGGCGTCCGCCGGCGTCACCCCGGCGAGGTCGGTCCGACCCCTGAACGGGCCCCCGGAAGCGGTCAGGACCAGCCGGTCGACGGTGCCCGGGCGCTCGGCGGCGAGGAGCTGGTGGAGCGCTGAGTGCTCGGAGTCGACGGGGATGATCCGGGCTCCGGCGGCCGCGGCGAGGGCGGTCACGAGGTCACCCCCGACGACGAGGCTCTCCTTGTTCGCGAGCGCGACGTCGACGCCGGCGGTGAGAGCGACGATCGTCGGCCCGAGCCCGGCGGTGCCGACGATCGCGTTCAGCACCAGGTCGGGCTCGCAGGCTGCCACCAGGTCGCGGATCCCGTCCTCCCCGCTCAGCACCCGGCAGCCGTCGAGCCGCCCCGCCGCGCTCGCCGCCGCGTCGCCGTCGAGCAGCGCGACGGCCTCGATGCCGGCGTCGCGGGCCTGCTCGCAGAGCCGCTCCCAGTTGCGGGCGGCGGCGAGCCCGGCGACCTCGAGCTCGCCCGAGCCCGCGATCACCTCCAGCGCCTGCTCGCCGATCGAGCCGGTCGAGCCGAGGATCAGAACCCTTCTCGCCACGCCGGTGAGTCTAGGCAGACGGCTTCTCGGCGAGCTCAAGGCGCGCCCGTCGACGATGGGTCAGTAGACGAAGGCCAGCGAGATGTAGTAGCCGACGACGACCGTGAACAGGACCGAGTCGACCCGGTCGAGGAGGCCGCCGTGGGGGCCGAAGACGGCGCCGGAGTCCTTGACCCCGAGGTCGCGCTTGACCATCGACTCGAACAGGTCGCCGACCGGCGCGAAGGCCGCGACCACCATCCCCATCAGCAGGGCGTCGATGCCGGGCAGCCAATCCTGGTAGAGGCCGGCGAACCAGAATCCGAGCGTGCCGCCGACGAATCCCGCCGCAAGGCCTTCGACGGTCTTGTTCGGGCTCAGAGCGGGCGCAAGCTGGTGGCGCCCGAACAGTCGTCCTCCGGCGTAGGCGGCGGTGTCGGAGAGGAACGTCGCGACGAGGACGTTGATCAGCAACGCGCCGCCGTGCTCGGGAAGCTCGCGCAGCAGAACCGCGTGCGCGAACGGGATCGCGATCCAGGCAAGGCCGAAGGTGGTGATCGCGATCGCGAGCACGATCCCCTGCCGGTCGCGCTGCAGGGCCGCGGCCGCGAACATCAGCGGGAACGCGCACGCCCCGACGAGGACGATCTGGAGGTGGCCGCCCCAATATGCCGCCGCGACGATCCCGGCGGCGACGAGGAAGCCGACCGGCATCAGCGTCCGCGTCTCGGGCACCATCCGGTAGAGCTCGGCGAGGCCGATACAGGCGAGGCCCGCCATCGCGACGGCGAACAGCCCTCCGCCGACCGCGATCACGGTGACCGCGAACGCGATCCAGGGGACCGCCCAGGCGATGCGGCCCACCGTCTCCGAGCCGCCCTTCCGCGGCTTCCGCGGCTCGCGTCCGGAGGGCGCGCGACCGGCGCGGCGCCGCCGCGGCGGCGCCTCGCGACGCTGGCGACGGGGTCGCGCGCGCCCGGGCGGACGCTCGCCCCCGGAGTCGACGTCGAAAGGGCCCGAGCCTTCCATCAACGCCTGCCGAAGCGCCGGCGCCGTCCCACGTACTCGCGCAACGCGGCCTCGAACGCCGCCCGACCGAAGTCGGGCCAGAGCTCGTCGCGGAACACGAGCTCCGAGTACGCGCACTGCCAGAGCAGGAAGTTCGAGATCCGCGTCTCGCCGCTGGTGCGGATCAGGAGATCGGGGTCGTGCATGTCCGGCGCGTAAAGGTGGCGTCGGAAGCCCTCTTCACCCCCGCCCTCGAAGCTGAGCGCGGCGTCGACGAGCTCGGCCCTGCCACCGTAGTTGAAGGCAACGAACAGCGTGATTCGGGTGTTCGCCTCGGTCTTGCGCTCGGCCCAGTCCATCCTGCGGACGAGGTCCGGAGCGACGCCCTCGCGGCGACCGATGAAGCGCATCCGCACCCCCTCGGCGTCGAGCTCGGGAGTCTCGGCGTCGATTCGCTCGGCGAACATCGCCATCAGCGCTTCGACCTCCGCCCGCGAGCGTTGCCAGTTCTCGGTCGAGAACGAGAACACGGTCAGCTCGCTGATCCCGAGCTCGACCGCGTCACGAAGGCGGGCCTTGACGACGTCGGCGCCGGCGCGGTGGCCCTCGATCACCGGCAGGCCCCGATGCTGAGCCCAGCGGCCGTTGCCGTCGGTGATGATCGCGACGTACCTGGGGAACCCTTCCGCCGGGTCCCCCGCCCCGCCCTCCGGAGCCCGGGCGGTCAAACCTCGAGGATCTCTTCTTCCTTCGCCTTCACCAGGCCGTCGACCTCGCTGACGGCGTCGTCGGTGAGCCGCTGGAGGTCGATCTCGGCGCGGTGCTCGTCGTCCGCCCCCGCGTCGCCCTCCTTCTTCAGCTCGCGCAGGTCGTGCATGACGTCGCGCCGGATGTTGCGCACCGCGACCCGCCCCTCCTCCGCGACCCCGTGCACGACCCGGACGAGGTCCTTGCGGCGCTCCTCGTTGAGCTCCGGGATCTGGAGCCGGATCACGGTGCCGTCATTCGACGGGGTGAGGCCGAGGTCCGACTCGAGGATCGCCTTCTCGATCAGGCTGATCGCGTTCTTGTCGTAGGGCGTCAGCGTGAGCAGGCGCGCCTCTGTCGCGGCGACGTTGGCGAGCTGCTTGAGCGACGTCTCGGCGCCGTAGTAGTCGACCGTCAGCCGATCGAGCAGATGCGGCGAGGCTCGACCCGTGCGCACGGTCGCGAGCTCGTGCCGGCAGGCCTCGACGGACTTGGACATCCTCTCGGACGCGTCCTCGAGCAGCTCATCGATGATCTCGCTCATGGCTCCGCGCTCCCTACGCACCTGCACCCTCGGATGAGACCAGCGTTCCCACCCGCTCACCGGAGACGATCCTATCTATGTTCCGCTCGTCGGCCATGTTGAAGACGTAGATCGGCAAAGCGTTGTCCATGCACAGCGAGAGCGCGGTCGAGTCCATCACCCGCAGGCCGCGCTCGATCGCCTCGCGGTGGCTGATCTCGGGCAGGAAGTTCGCGTCGGGGACCTCGGAGGGATCGGCGTCGTAGACGCCCTCGACCCCGTGCTTGGCCATCAGGATCGCCTCGGCGTGGATCTCGAGCGCCCGCAGCGCCGCCGCCGTGTCGGTGGTGAAGAACGGGTTCCCGGTGCCGGCGCCGAAGATCACCACCCGGCCCTTCTCGAGGTGGCGCATCGCCCGGCGGCGGATGTAGGGCTCGGCGACCTCGGTGACCTCGATCGCCGACAGAACGCGCGTGTGCGCACCGCGCCTCTCGAGCGCGTCCTGGAGCGTCAACGCGTTGAGGACGGTCGCGAGCATCCCCATGTAGTCGGCGGTCGCGCGATCCATGCCCTTCGCGGCCCCGGCGAGCCCGCGGTAGATGTTCCCGGCGCCGACGACGAGGGCGACCTCGACCCCGCGCCGGGAGACCTCGTCGATCTGCGCCGCGATCGCCTCGACCCGATCGGGATCGGTCCCGTATTCGAGCTTGCCCATCAGCGCCTCACCCGAGAGCTTCAGCAGCACGCGCTTGAACGCCGGATTGCCCATCGCGCCGCGGAAGCCTAGTCGGAAACCAGGAACGACCGGCCTGGGCCCGGCGACGAGGTTGCGGCCACAGCGAGCGGCCGACTGCCGACAGCTTGAGCCCGAGCCCGCCGCCCCCGGACGCGGGAGCAGATCAAGGAGTGTGCGGCGTAGCCGCGCACCAGGTGTTCAATGCGGGAGCGGAGGAGGCGGCGGAGTCATTCCTCGCCGACCGCGAACCTCGCGAAGCGGGCGATGCGGATGTTCTCGCCGGTCTTCGAGGCGACGTCGGCGCGAAGCTGCTCGATCGTCTTGCCGTCGTAGCGGTCGGAGCGGACGTGCTCCTGGTCGAGGAGGACGACTTCCTGGGACCACTTGCGAAGCTGGCCCTCGACGATCCGCGGGACGACGTCGTCGGGCTTGCCCTCCTCGCGCGCCTTCGCCTCGAACACGTGCCGCTCGGCCTCCCGCGCCTCCTCCGGGATGTCCTCGGCGGACACATACGCCGGCGGACTCGGCGACCCGGCGATGTGGATCGCGACCTCGCGGGCGAAGTCCTGGAAGTCGTCGTTGCGGCCGACGAAGTCTGTCTCGCACTGGACCTCGACCAGGACCCCGACCTTGCCGGTGGCGTGGATGTACGAGCTGACGATTCCCTCGCTCGTCGTCCTCCCGGACCGCTTCGCCGCCGAGGCCTTGCCCTTCACGCGGAGGATCTCGATCGCCTTGTCGACGTCGCCGTCGGCCTCCCCGAGCGCCGCCTTGCAGTCCATCATCGCTGCGCCGGTGCGCTCGCGCAGCAGCTTCACGTCGGCGGCCGAGATCGAGGTCGTCATCAGGAGCTCTCCTTTCCGCTGTCGCTGGTCGGAGTCGGTGGAGCGGCGTCGGCCGCTGCCGGCGCCGCGGCCGCGCCGCTGGCTGCCGCGGCCGCCCGGGCCTCGGCCGCCGCGGCCGCCTCGGCCTCGCGCCGGGCCCGCTCCTCCGCCTCGCGGCGCTTGCGCTCCTCGTCGGCTCGCCGGCGCTCCTCCTCCTCGGCGCGGCGCTTCTCCTCCGCCGCCCTGTAGGCGCTCGCCGCCTCGCCGACGGCCTCGCCGATCGTTCCGATCACGAGGCTGCACGAGCGGATCGAGTCGTCGTTGCCGGGAACGGGGAACGCCATCGCAACCGGGTCGACGTTGGTGTCGACGAGGCCGATGATCGGGATCCGCAGGCGCTGGGCCTCGCGGACCGCGATCTCCTCGGTCTTCAGGTCGATGATCAGCGCCGCCTGGGGCAGGCGCTTCATGTCGCGGACGCCGCCGAGGTTGTACTCGAGCTTTCCGAGCTCGGCCTCCATCGACATCCGCTCCTTGGTCGGCAGTAGGTCGAGGCGACCCTCCTGCTTGAGTTCGCTGAGCTCGTGGAGCCGGTCGATTCGCGCCGACATCGTGTTGAAGTTCGTCAGCAGGCCGCCGAGCCAGCGCTGGTTGACGAACGGCATCCCGCAGCGCTCGGCCCACTCCTTGATCGAGTCGCGGGCCTGCTTCTTCGTGCCGACGAACAGGACCTCGCCGCCCTTGCGGGCGACGTCGGCGGCGAACCGTCGCGCCTCGGCGAGGAGCTGGTCGGTCTGCAGCAGATCGATGATGTGGATCCCGTCGCGCTCGCCGTGGATGTAGCGGCGCATTCGCGGGTCCCAGCGGCGAGTCTGGTGGCCGAAGTGAAGGCCGGCCTCCAGCAGCTCCCTTATTCCAGGTTCGGGCATCGGATGCTCCCTTGTCGGTGCTTGCGATTGCTCCACCGGCGCCGCGGGGACCCGGTTGCCAGGCGTGAGCGCTGGTCGACCGGGCAGGGCCCCGTGCCTTCCGGAGGGGTCGGATACAGGTCGCCGACGATTGTAGAGATGCGCACGCGGGCGGCCGGACCCGCCCCCCGGGGAGGGTGAGGCGGATTTTGCATCACAGCGATACAAAATCCGCCTCACCGTGCGGTGGGGGCGGAAGCATGGCCGCGATCGACGGCGCCTTCAGAGCTGCCGCGCGCGCGCCAGCCCGTCGGCGAGGTCGGGCGGGAGCGCGGACTCGAGCTCGAGCCGCTCGCCCGTGAGCGGGTGGGCGAATTCGAGCCGCGCGCTGTGCAGGAACTGGCGCTCGAGCCCGTGGCGGCCCGCCGTGCCGTAGGTGGGATCGCCGGCCAGCGGGTGCCCGATCGCGGCGAAGTGGGCCCGGATCTGGTGAGTGCGGCCGGTCTCGAGCCGAGCCTCGAGGTAGCTGTCGGCCGGCAGCAGCTCGACGACGCTGAAGTGGGTCCGCGCGGGCCTCGAGCCGCGGCCGCGCACCGCGCGGCGTTCGGGTGCGCGATAGTCGCGGCCAAGCGGCGCGTCGATCGTGCCCGAGCGGGAGCGCATCCTTCCCTCGGCGAGGGCGAGATAGGTGCGCTCGACCTCGCGATCCTTGATCATCGTCACGAGGCGCCGGTGAGCCTCGTCGGTTCGGGCGACGACCATCAATCCGGAGGTGTCACGGTCGAGGCGATGGACGATCCCCGGGCGCCCCGGATCCTCGCCCCCGCCGAGGATGCCGGCGAGCTCGTCGACGAGCGTCGGCCCGCTGTGGCCGGGCGCCGCGTGGACCACCAGCCGTGGCGGCTTGTCGACCACCGCCAGGGCGTCGTCGACGTGGACGACGCGAACCGCGGCGCTCATGGATCTGCCGCCGGCCGCGCCTCCTCGCCGCCGCCGAGCGCGATCAGCACGACGGTCAGGACGCCGAACGTGATCGCGATGTCGGCGAGGTTGAACGCCGGCCACAGCGGCGGGTCGATGAAGTCGGTCACCTCGCCCTCCCGCAGCCGGTCGAGCAGGTTGCCGACCGCGCCGCCCGTCAGCAGCCCGACGGCGATCCAGAGCCCGGACCGCGCTGGATCGGCGGCGAACCACGCGATCAGCACCGCCAGCGTCGCGGCGGTGACGGCGAGCAGCAGGCCGCCGCCGTCCTGGAGCAGGCCGAAGGCGATCCCCGGATTGCGCACGTTGACGATCTCGATGCCCAGCGCGACATCGACGCGCTCCCCGCGACCGACCGATCCGCGTACGAGCGCCTTCGTCGCCTGATCGAGGACGAGCACCACCGCGGCTAGCGTCGCCATCCGTGCCCATGCCCGGCCGCGGCCAGAGCGATCCCCGCTACGGCCGGTCAACCGCGGATCAGGCCGACGACGATCCCGCGGGCGATGATCAGCAGGAAGATGCCGACGATCGGGCTGAGGTCGAGCGCGAACCCGCCACCCCCGACCGGAGGCAGGATGCGTCGGAAGACGTTCAGGTACGGGTCGGTGGTCTCGCGGACGAAGCCGACCACGGCCTGCAGGTAGCGGTTGTAGGGCAGGCGCGGGATCCACGAGAGCAGGATCCGAACGAAGATCAGCACCAGGTAGACGAGGAACAACGCCGAGACGTAGTCGGCGATCTCGTCGCGACCGATCGCCGCGGCGATCAACGGAACCGCTCCAGCGAAGCGCGCACCGCCTCGTGGACGCCGCGACCGAACCCGGCCCTCGCGAGCGCCTCGAGTCCCGCCTCGGTCGCGCCCCCCGGAGGGGCGACGGCGTGGCGGATCGCGTCCGGGCGCTCCGACCGCAGCATCTCGCCGGTGCCCGCGATCGCGCCGGCGACCAGGTCGGCGGCGAGCGGTGGGTCGAGGCCCTCGCTCACGCCGGCCTCGGCGAGCGCCTGGGCGAACAACGCGACGTACGCCGGCGAGCACGACATCACCGCCATCGCCGCGTCGATCACCTCCTCCTCGACCTCGACCGCCTCGCCGAGCTGCCCGAGCAGCGCGACGAGCTCCTCGCGCAGCGCGGCGGGAACGTCGTCTGACGGCGCGACGTAGCAGAGCAGGCCGCGGCCCACGGCGGCCGGCTGGTTCGGCATCACCCGGATCGCCGGGACGCCCGGGAAGGCGCCGGCGACCGTCGCCACGGGCGTCGCGGCGAGGATCGAGAGCAACGCCGGCGCCCTGCCCTCGAGCTCCGCGGCGACGTCGTCGAGCGCAGCGGGCTTGACCGCTAGGACGACGACGTCGACCTCGTCGCGAAGCTCGACGAGGTCCGCACGAGGCTCGCCCTCGACTTCCGCGGCGAGCGCCGCGGCGCGGTCGCTGTCGAGGTCGCAGAACAGCATCGCCTCGGGCCCCGAGGAGGCCGCAGCCCACCCCCGGGCCAGCGCCGCCGCCATGTTCCCCGCGCCTGCGAACCCGATCTTCATCGGGCGAAGGGTATCCGGCTCAGGACTGGTTGAAGAAGCCCTTCTCGACCAACCGGGCCTTCTCCTCGGCCGAGACCTCGACGTTGCGGGGGGTGAGCAGGAAGGTCTTCTCGGCGACCTTCTGCATCCCGCCGTCGAGCGCGTAGGTGAGCCCGGAGGCGAAGTCGATCAGGCGCTTTGCGAGCTCGCCCTCGGTGGTCTGGAGGTTGAGGATCACCGGCACGCCCTGCTTGAACCGGTCGGCGACCTCCTGTGCGTCGTTGAAGCTGTACGGGGTGACGAGGTGGACGCGGACGTCGGCCCCGTTGTCGACCGGGCGCAGTCGCCTCGGTCGCGGGGCGGGCTCGTCGTCGGAGAAGATGTCGTCGATCTCGTCCCGCGCCCGGCGTCGCTCCGAGATCCGGCTCACGGTCCCACTCCGGGGCGCCGGCGCGGCCGGCTGGTAGGAGTGACCCTCGGCGTCGGTGTCGGGCTCGTAGAGGTCGTCGTCGCGGTACTCGGGATCCTCGGCGAGACCGAAGTAGACGAGGGCCCGATGCCATGTGTCGCGGAATGCCATACGGCTGCGGTTTTCGCTTCCTCCCCCCGTTCTCCTTTCCCGAATTATGCCCGAATGCAGGCGTCTCACGCCGCTTTCGAGCCGCGTGGGCTACCGGTAGAGGCCACTCCCGAGTCGGATGATCGTCGCTCCCTCCTCGACCGCGGCCGTCCAGTCCTGGCTCGTGCCCATCGACAGGCGCTCGAGTCCTTGCTCGGCGGCGAGCTCGGCGAGCCGGGCGAAGTAGGGGCGCGAGGCCTCCGGGTCGTCGGTCGCCGGCGGCATCGTCATCAGCCCCGAGACGCGGACCGGGCAACGGGCGATGAAGTCCTCGAGGGCCGCCGGGGCGATCCCCGACTTGCTCTCCTCACCGGCGAGATTCACCTGGACCAGGACCTCGGTGTCCGCTTGCCGGTGGCGCTCGAGCTGATCGAGCGCGGAGTCGCTGGCGAGTGAGTGGATCAGGCGCACGGCGGGCACGATCCGCTTCACCTTGCGGCTCTGAAGGGCGCCGATGAAGTCCCAGGCGAAGGCGTCGCCCCAGCGCTCGCGCTTGGCCTCGAGGTCCTGGAGGCGGTTCTCCCCGACCAGGGTCACGCCGGCCTCGGCCAGCGCGCCCATCTCCTCGAGCGGGACGTACTTCGTCGCCGCCAGGATCTCGACCCCGGCCCCGGCGCGCTCGCGCACCAGCTCGAGGTTGCCGCGGATGACCGCCGGATCGAGGTCGGTCACGAGCTCAGCCATCGCGCTCCTCGATCCAGGCGTAGCCGCCCTGGCGGCCGGTGCGCCCGCGGTCGCGGCGGTGGGAGAAGAAGAGCTCGGGCTCGCACGAGGTGCAGAGGTGGGCCGATTCGACCTCGCCGACGCCGGCGGCCGCGAGCGCCCCCCGGGCGACGGCGACCAGGTCGAGCCTCCGCCCCGAGCCGATGCCCTCGCCGCCGCCGAAAGCCGCGAGGACCTCGACGCCGACCTCGTAGCAGCAGGGCCCGATCCCCGGGCCGATCGCGGCCGCCGTCGCGCCGACCGCGCCGACCCCGCGGTCGACGATCCCGGCCGCCAGGCCCCGCCAGCCGGCGTGGAGCACCGCCACCCCCCCGCTGCCGGCGACGGCGATCGGCAGGCAGTCGGCGACGAACACCAGCGGCGTCAGCCCCGCGGCCGCCGTCGCCTGGCCGTCGACCTCGAGCGGGCCGCCGGCCCGCTCGAGGTACGGGCTCGGGCGCGGTGGCGCATCGCGGACGAGCACCTCGGAGCCGTGGACCTGGCGGCCGAGCAGCACCCCGGCAGGATCGATGCCGAGCGCCGCGGCGGCGCGGGCCCGGTTCTCGCGCACGGCCGTGGCCGAGTCGTCGGTCAGGATGCCGAGGTTGAGGCTCGCGAAGTCGCCCGTGCTCGCGCCGCCGACCCGGGTGGTGAAAGCCGCCCGGGCGCCCGGAAGCCGCGCCTCGAGCCAGCGGACCCCCTCTCGCTCGCGCCATTCCATCTCCGTCCAGCCTAGGACGCGGGCTCGACGGGCGCCGTCGCGACCGCGACCGCGACCCGGAGCTCCTGCTCGCGACCGGAGATCTCGCCGTCGAGCTTCGCCTCGAGCGCCGCCCGCAGGCCGGCGCCGAGTCGCGGCCCCTCGGGCACGCCGGCCGCGAGCAGGTCGCGACCGCCGATCTCGAGCCGCACCCGGCTCCACTCGGTCAGGTAGCGGTCGAGCCATCGCGCGCCGGCGGCGCGGGCGAGCAGCAGCTCGGCGCCTCCGTGTCCGCGTGCCAGCCGCACCGCCTCGGAGGGCGAGCTCGGAGCCGCGCCGAGCTCGGGCGGGGGGCCCACCCCCGACGCCGCCGCGAGAACGGCGTCGGCGTGGTGGTCGAGCCGTGACCACGCGGGCTCGCCCGAGAGCACGACGATCGCCTCGATCAGGTCGGCGGCGCCCTGTGGGAGGTCGAGGAGCCCCCAGCTCGCGAGCAGCTCGAACCCCCGGCGGGCCCGCTCCTCCTCGGCGAGCCGGCGGAGCTCGGCCTCGACCCGCTCCGGCGACACTGCACCGAGGTCGACCGCGCGCAGGCGCCCGAGCGTCGAGGGCTCGGGCTCGAACCCGAGCCGGGCGGCGTAGCGGGCGGCCCGGAGCGCCCTGGTCGGGTCGTCGACGAACGAGCGTTCGTGGAGGTCGCGAAGGACGCCGGCCCTGAGATCGTCGAGCCCCCCGTGGCGGTCGATCAGCTCGCCCTCCCCGAGGAGGTCGACCGCCATCGCGTTGACCGTGAAGTCACGGCGGGCGAGGTCCTCGTCGAGGCTCGCCGGCCGCACCTCGGGCAGCGCTCCCGGATGCGGGTAGCGCTCCGCGCGTGTCGCCGCGAGATCGATCGTCTGCCCGTCGAGGCCCACCGAGGCGGTGGCGAAGCGCTCGTGGGTCCGCGCGGCGCCGCCGAGCGCGCTCGCGAGCGCGAGTGGGTCGCCCTCGACGGCGACGTCGAGGTCGGAGCGATCGGCGCCGAGCAGCAGGTCGCGGACGCTGCCGCCGACGAGGTAGGCGCGGGCGGCGGCCTCGCGGGCGGCCCGGCGCAGCCGGTCGACGCCCTCGAGGGCGTCGATCCGCCGGGCGAGCCGGCCGGGGTCGATCTCGCGTGTGCGCGCGTCGTTCATCTCATTTAGCCGCGCTTCAATCCGCGGCTCCTACCATCATTCACCGAAATCCGGATGACCAGGGCTCTCGACATCTGGCGGGACTGGACGCTTCGCCGACGGATCGCGTTCGTCGGCGGCGTCGGCATCGTGTTGCTCGCGGGCGCGGCGCTCGCCGTCTACCTGATCGCGATCAAGCGCCCGGCGGACGTCGTCAACCCCGAGGCGACGTTCATCCCCGAGCCGCCGCCGAAGGAGAAGCCCGAGCCGAAGACCGAGAACTGGCCCCTGTACGGCTACGACAACGCCCGCACCCGCTACATGCGGGCGAAGGGCGTCAATCCTCCGTTCGCACCGTCGGTCTGGAGCTTCCAGGCGGGCAAGCTGCTCGAGTTCTCGCCGATCGTCGTCAACGACGTCCTCTACTTCATGGACAAGGACGCCCGGATGTACGCGATGAGCGCCGGCAACGGCAAGGTGAGGTGGAAGCGCAGGATGGGCTCGCTGAACGCGTCGGCGCCCGCATTCGCCGGCGGACGCCTGTTCGGCGTCAACCTCGAGCCGGGACAGGCGTTCGCGCTCCGTGCGCGCGACGGCAAGGTGCTCTGGACCCGCGACCTTCCCGGCCGGAGCGAGTCGTCGCCGGTGGTCAGGCGCGGTCGGGTGGTGTTCGGGGTCGAGAACGGGGACATCTTCGCCCTCGACGCGAAGACCGGGAACGTGCGCTGGCAGGTCTCGACCGCGGGCGAGGTCAAGGGCGGGCTGGCGCTCGACAGCGGAACGCTCTACGCCGGCAACTACGCCGGCGAGGTGCTCGCGATCGGGCTCAAGAGCGGCAGCGTCAAATGGCGCACCGGCACCCAGGGAAGCTCGTTCGGGCGCACCGGGCGGATCTACTCGACGCCGGCGGTGGCCTTCGGACGCGTCTACCTCGGCAGCGTCGACGGCCGCGTCTACAGCTTCGAGGCCGACAGCGGCGAGCTCGCCTGGAGCCAGTCGACCGAGGACTGGGTTTACGCCGCTCCGGCCGTCGCCGACACGCCGAACTCGCCGCCGACCGTCTACATCGGCTCGGTCGACCAGCACCTCTACGCGCTCGATGCCCGCACCGGCAGCGTCCGCTGGCGCCAGCGGATCGGCGGCCCGGTGCTCGGCGCCGCGAGCGTCATCAACGAGACGGTCTACGCCGCCGGGATCGGCCCCAACGTCGGCACCTACGGCTACCGCGTCCGGACCGGCAAGAAGGTCTTCGAGCACGAGCTCGGCGAGTACAACCCCGTGATCTCCGACGGCCGGCGGCTCTACCTGACCGGCACCTCGGCCCTGCGCGCGTTCGAGCGCCGCAAGAAGCGCGATCGGGGGCCGGAACGACGGCAGGCCCGGAAGCGCGACGCCGGTCAGGGCGGCGGCGCTCAGGGCAACCGCGGCCGTGAGCGCCGGGGACGGAACGGCAACGCCGGCCGCGGCTGACTCGCGGCCACCGGTCGGCACCGCGAGGAGCGCGGTCGCGATCCGGCGACGCGTGTCCAGGCGTCATCCGCGTGCGTGCATTCGTGGAATCAGTCATCTAGGCGCGGACGGCGATCCCGGCCGCCCGCAGGTGCTCCTTGGCCTCGCCGACGGTGTGCTTGCCGTAATGGAAGATCGAGGCGCAAAGCACAGCCTCGGCGCCGCCGTCGAGGATCGCCTCGGAGAGATGGTCGAGCTCGCCGGCGCCGCCCGATGCGATCACGGGGATCGATACGGCGTCGGATACCGCCCGGGTGAGCTCGACGTCGTAGCCGTCGGTGGTGCCGTCGCGATCCATGCTCGTCAGCAGGACCTCCCCCGCCCCCCGCTCGGCCGCCTCGCGCGCCCAGGCGACTGCCTCGCGTCCCTCGACCAGCGTTCGCCCGCCGTTGACGTAGACATCCCAGGAAGCATTACCCCGGGTTGGGTTCGTCCGCTTCGCGTCGATCGCGATCACGACGCATTGGGAGCCGAAGACCTCGGCGAGCTCGGTGATCAGCTCGGGACGGGCCAGCGCGGCCGAGTTGACCGAGACCTTGTCGGCCCCGGCGCCGAGCACCGCCCGAGCGTCATCGACCGAGCGGATGCCGCCCCCGATCGTGAACGGGATGAAGACGTCGTTCGCCGTCCGCCGGGCGAGCTCGGTGATCGTCTCGCGGCGCTCGTGCGAGGCCGTGATGTCGAGGAAGACGAGCTCGTCGGCGCCCTCGGCGTCGTAGCGCCCGGCGAGCTCGACCGGGTCGCCGGCGTCGCGCAGGCCGACGAAGTTCGTTCCCTTGACGACGCGGCCCGACTCGACGTCGAGGCAGGGGATGACTCGCTTCAGGGCCATTGCGAGCCGGTCACCGCCCGCGGGTCTTGCCGCGCACCGCGAACAGCGCCGAGCGGCCGAACTGCGCCGGCTCGAGCTTCTGCGCCAGGAGCAGCAGCTCGCCGCGCTCGCTGGCGGAGAGGTTCCTGCGCGGCCGTCCCTTCGACTGGGCGACGAGCTGCGCGAGTCGCTTTCGCTCGCCGCCCTCCAGCAGCTCGAGATGGCGCTTGGCGAGCAGCGCGAGCTGGGCGACGGCGAGGACGCGAAACCAGAAGACCGCGGTCGGCATCTCGACCTGATCCTAGGGACTGTCGAGCGCGCCCTGGCCCTCGGCGACCGTGAACCGGCCGTCGTAGAGCGCCCGGCCGACGATCACCCCGCCCAGCGGCTCGAGCTCGAGCCGGGCAAGCGCCCGGAGATCGTCGAGGGAACCGATTCCGCCGGAGTAGACGAGCTCGGCCCCCGTAGCGGCGGCGGCACCGGCAGCCGCGCGCACCCCGTCGAGGACCGGGCCCGCGAGCGTCCCGTCGACCTCGACCGGGGTATAGACGAAGCGGCGTACCCCGCGCCGGGCGAGATCGGCGATCAGCTGCTCGGGGGAGATCGCCGTCTCGCGCTCCCAACCGGAGACCGCGACCTTGCCCGACCGGGCGTCGGCGGAGACGACGAGCCGCTCGCCATGCTCGGCGGCGAGCGCCTCGACCAGCGCCGGATCGGCGAGCGCCGCGGTGCCGAGCACCACCCGATCCGCGCCGGCGGCGAGCGCCGCCGCGACATCCTCGGCGCTCCGCAGGCCGCCGCCGACCTGGACCGGCGCCGTCGAAGCGTGACAGACCCGCCCCACCTGGTCGAGGTTCGCCGGCGCGCCCTTGCGGGCGCCGTCGAGGTCGACCACGTGGAGCGCGCGAGCGCCCTGGTCGAGCCAGCGCCTCGCCGCATCGACGGGGTCGGCGTCGAACGCCGTCTCGCGCTCGTAGTCGCCCTGAACGAGCCGCACGGCCCCGCCGCCCCGGATGTCGATCGCCGGATAGAGCAGCACGGAGACCTAGGCGGTGGCCTCGACCCGGGCACAGATCCGGGTGAAGTTGGCGAGAAAGCGAAGGCCCGCCGCGCTCGACTTCTCGGGGTGGAACTGGGCCCCGTACACCGGCGGCCGGGCGAGCGCGCAGGCGAATCGCTCGCCGTGCGTCGCCGTGCCGAGAACGTCGTCCGACCGGGCCGGGCGGGGGGCGAAGGCGTGGACGAAGTAGAAGGGGGTCGCGTCCGGGATGCCCTCGGTGAGCTCGGACGAGCGCTCCCAGCGGACCGGCTCCCAGCCGATGTGCGGGAGCTTCAGCCCGGGCGCCTCGAGTCCCGTCACCTCGCCGGGGAGCAGCCCGAGTCCGTCGGTGCCGCCGAGCTCGCTCGAGGACTCGAGCACGAGCTGGGCGCCAAGGCAGATGCCGAGCACCGGGAGGTCAGCGTCGACCCGGTCGCGGAGCAGGGCGTCGAAGCCGAGCTCGCGAATCCTCGCCATCGCACGCGGGAACGCCCCCACCCCGGGAAGGACGACCCCATCGGCGCGCCGCGCCGGCTCGACGTCGGTTGTCACCTCGACCGCTGCGCCGACGCGCTCGAGCGCCTTCGCGACCGAGCGCAGGTTGCCCATGCCGTAGTCGAGGATGACTATGCGCGCCGGAGTCGGATTCACGTCAGCGTGCCCTTCGTGCTCGGCACTCCCCGCTCGCCCGGGTCGATCGCGACGGCCTCGCGCAGGGCGCGGGCGAACGCCTTGAAGCAGGCCTC
>Ga0299914_10001089_pt1 | contig 17416 bp, 16 predicted proteins | sample RVTome_10_FD_201361 | JGI IMG/M metagenome (GOLD analysis project Ga0299914, IMG submission 201361) | Soil microbial communities from uranium-contaminated site in the Upper Colorado River Basin, Wyoming, United States - RVT153D57 (version 2) ...
GGACCGCACGAGCATCGGTCCCCTGCTCGACCTGAAGGTGAGGACGCCGGCGGGTGAGCTCGTGCCGGTATCGACCTTCACGCGCGTGGAGACGGGCACGGCACCCCGCACCCTCAACCGATTCCAGCAACGGAACGCCGTGCGCGTCTTCGGCGGGGTTCAGCCGGGCGTGACCAAGGAGGAGGGGCTGCGGGTGCTGGAGGAGGCGGCGCGCGCAGTGGCGATTCCCGGCATGGGCATCGACTACGCGGGCGAATCGCGGCAGATCCGTCTGGAGGGATCCGCCCTCATCACGACGCTGGGGTTCGCGGTGGTGCTCATCTACCTGGTCCTGGCGGCGCAGTTCAGAAGCTTCCGCGATCCGCTGGTCGTGCTGCTGGGCTCGGTACCCCTCGCGATCTCGGGCGCGCTCGTTTTCAGCTACCTGGACCTGACCACCATCAACATCTACTCGCAGGTCGGGCTGATCACGCTCGTGGGCCTGATCGCGAAGAACGGGATTCTGATCGTGGAGTTCGCGAACTCACTGCAGGAGCGCGGCGTCGCGAAGATGGCGGCGTTGCGCGAGGCATCGCTCACCCGGCTGCGGCCCGTGCTCATGACGTCGGCGGCAACGGTCTTCGGACACCTCCCGCTCGTGCTGGTGGCGGGACCGGGATCGGCAGCGCGCAACAGCATCGGCACCGTGCTCGTCGCCGGTATGATCATCGGCACCGTGTTCACGATGTTCGTGGTGCCCGTGTTCTACGCACTGATCGCCGCGGACCGCGCACCGGCCCGCGCACACGTTGCGGTAGACACGGGGTGGCAGGAGGCGAGCGCGGACGCGTTCGAGCCCGTCCATGCGTAGCGGCGCGCCCGTGGTCGCGGCGGGGAGTCCTCTCCGCACTCCCGCCCCCGCGCTCCTCGCCGTGGCGCTCCCTGCTCTGCTGGCGCTGGCGCTGTCGACGCTGGCGCCCGCAGCACACGCGCAGCCGCTGCCCCACCGCACCGAGTCGGCGACCGCCGTTGGCTTCTGGCGAAGCTTCGGCGATCCCACGCTCGAGGCGCTGATCGGCCGGGCGCTCGAAGCCAACCTCGACCTGCGCGCAGCGGGTGCGCGGGTCGACGCGGCGCGCGCGGAACGGCTCAGCTCGGCGCTCGATCTGGTACCCTCGATCACCGCCGTTGCGGCGTACAGCAGGCAGCAGCTTGCGACCGCAGCTGTGCCCGGCCCTGGCGCCGGCGCGCTCGGCCAGGAACTCTGGGATGCGGGCGTGCAGCTGTCGTGGGAGGTGGACGTATTCGGACGTGCGCGCCGTTCACTGCAAGCGCGCAACGCCCTGATCGATGCCGCCGAGGGTGAGGTCGACGATGTGGGCGTGCTGCTGGCCGCGGAGGTCGCTCTCGCATACTTCGACCTGCGCGGTGCTCGCAATCGGCTGGCAGTCGCGGGGCGCAACGCGAGGAACCAGAGAGAAACGCTCGAGGTCACGCTCGACCGGCTGGAAGCGGGACGCGGCACGGCCCTCGACAGCGAGCGCGCGCAGGCTCAGTTGAGCTCCACGCTCGCCGCCATTCCCCTGCTCGAGACTGCCGTAGCAGCAGCCCGCCACCGCATCGATGTCCTGCTCGGCCGCCCACCGGGGTCGACGGGCGCCGAGCTGGGCGAGGACTCTGCACCGGTCACATTGCCGGATACGTTGGCTCTGTCCATCTCGCAGGCACTGATCCTCTCGCGTCCGGACGTTCGAAGCGCGGAGCATCGGCTGGCCGCCAGCAGTGCGTCGGTGGGTTCGGCGAAGGCCGAATACCTGCCGCGTCTGTCGATCACGGGAGTGGCGGGCTACACCGCGGGCGCGTTCGATGCGCTGGGCGGCAGCGGTACGCCGCGATACGCCGTAGGTCCCGTCGTGTCCTGGCCGCTGCTGGACCTCGGACGTGTCCAGGCGCGCGTCAATGCGGCGCGCGCCGATGAGGCCGAGGCCGAAGCGAGGTACGAGAGCGCGATCCTGAACGCACGCGCGGACGTCGAAACCGCACTCGTCGCCTACCACGGTACGCAGGCGAGGCTCCGGCACCTCGAGGAAGCGGCGGCCGCCAGTGAGCGCGCGACCGAGCTTGCAAGGCTCCGCTTCGACGAAGGTGCATCCGACTTCCTGCAGGTGCTCGACGCCGAGCGCACGCAACTCGACGCCCAGGACCGGCTCGCGCTGGGCCGCACGGAGGCGATGACGGCACTCGTCGCGGTTTACCGTGCACTGGGCGGACAGTGGCCGGACCGGTGATCGGGCAGCGGACGTGATGGATCGTACGGCCCACGCCGAACAGCAGTGAGCGGATCAGCCGGGTCGCCGCCGCCAGCAGCAGTCCGGCGGCCGACCCGGCGATCGCGAGCGTCAATCCGCGTCCAACACGAGTCGCAGAACTGGACGAGCGGGGCAAACTACTATATTTTTAGTCGTGACGCCCTTTCGAGCGGAGAACTGCCATGCGAACCGTGCTCCAGCGTGCCCGACCGCGCGCCGACGTGCCGACCTCCTCGCTCGCCGACATCGCGTTCCTCCTGCTCATCTTCTTCCTGGTCACGACGGTCTTCGACGAGGAGAAGGGGTTGCCGCTGCTGCTGCCCGATGGCAGCAAAGTCGACGTCGCCCCGGACAACGTGCTCCATCTTCTGGCGCGTGCGGACGGTGTGGTCGAGGTGCGTGCGGGCAACAGTCCAGAGGGGATCACGGTTCACGTCCGTGAGATCCGACGGATCTGGCGCGAGGCGGTGCTCCACCATCCGGGCCTGATCGCCGCCGTGCACGTGGAAGCCGATGCGTCGTACCGCAGGATGGTCGATGTGCTGGACGAGCTGCAGTCGGTGGGTGCGGAGCGGATCTCGCTGCAGCTGGCGAACCGATGAGAGCGGACCCGTACCGCTGACGCGTGGATGGAACGACCGCCGAAATGGGATGCGCGCCCGTGCTGGGGGCGGTGGAGCGCGCGCCAGCCCGCAACGGTTCGTTCATCGGCGCCGGGCTCCGCTCGCCCGTCGGGAAACTCGGCTGAAAACCGCGAGCCGTTCCTTTCGTATGGAATGTCACCACATCGAAAGGAGGCGACGTTGGCGAAGCACGTAAGGATTCTGGGCTGGCTTCACATTGGCCTCGGCATCATCGATCTACTGATCGGGCTTGCGACCTTCGGGCTGCTCTCCGGGATCGGCGTCATGTCGGGTGACCTGCACGCGTTCGGCGTGCTGTCGGTCATCGGCGGCTTCGCCGGCGGGTTGATGCTGTTGATGGCGCTGCCCAATTTGATCTGCGGGCTGGGCCTCCTGCGCGACTGGGGCGGGTGGGTGATTGCGCTGGCAGTGATTCTGGGGCTGGTCAATCTTATGACGTTCCCCATCGGCACCTTCATCGCGATCTACACGTTCTGGATCGCGTGGAAGCTGTACAGCGCGCACGGCGAGCAGGTGTGACCGTCACGAGGCAGCAGTCGCGTCGTTCAGCTCCGGCGCCGGGCACGCGCAACCCGGCGTCGCGTAGCGTGTTGCTGTAGCTTACACCATGGACACCATCCGAATGAAACGCATCGTGCGCAGCATCGCCGTCGCGAGCACGCTACTCGCGGTCGCAGGCGCGATCACACCCGTGGAGGCGCAGAGCGGCGGCGACCCGGATGCCGAGCGCATCGGCCGCATCGAGAAGGGTCTGCTGCCCTATCACGTGATCGCCGGTCAGCCACTCCCCACCCGATCGATCGTGGAGCGGATGCGGGACTACAACGTCCCCGGCGTGAGCATCGCCGTGATCGACGGCGGCGAGCTGGCGTGGGCACGCGGGTACGGCGAGACGGAGGCGGGCGGCGCGCCCGTCGACACGACGACGCTATTCCAGGCCGCATCCATCAGCAAGCCCGTCGCAGCGCTTGCCGCGCTCCGCCTGGTGGAGGACGGCGCGATCGCGCTGGATGAAGATGTGAACGCGCGGCTCCGTTCGTGGAAGGTGCCCGAGAGCGGCTTCACGAGCACCGAGAAGGTCACGCTTCGCCGTCTGCTCAGCCACAACGCCGGACTCACCGTACATGGATTCCGGGGCTATGCCGCAGGCGAGCCGGTGCCCTCGGTCGTCCAGGTGCTGGACGGCGCGACGCCCGCGAACTCGGCGCCCGTGCGCACCGATACGGTGCCGGGCTCGATCTGGCGTTACTCGGGCGGCGGCACGACCATCGTACAGTTGCTCCTTCAGGATGTGACGGGTCGCGCATTTCCGGACCTGCTGCACGCGCTCGTGCTGGAGCCGATCGGGATGTCTGCGAGCACATACCAGCAGCCGCTGCCTTCGCAGCGTGCCGACGGCGCAGCGATCGGCCACAGGAGCAACGGCGCGCCCGTCGAGGGAAAGTGGCACACCTACCCCGAGATGGCTGCCGCCGGACTCTGGACCACGCCCTCCGATCTCGCGCGTGTGGCGATCGAGGTGCAGCGTTCGTTGCGCGGTGAATCGAACCGCGTACTGTCCGCGAAGATGGTGCGCGAGATGCTCACGCTGCAGGCCGGCAGCTACGGTCTCGGCTTCGGTTTGACCCACAGCGGCGACTCGGCGAGCTTCGGCCACGGCGGCGCGAACGAAGGTTTCCGCGCCCAGCTCTTCGCCTTCACGGAGCGCGGCCAGGGCGCCGCGATCATGACCAACGGCGACAACGGCGGGGCCCTCGCGACCGAAATCCTGCGCGCCATCGCGCGCGAGTACCGCTGGCCTGCCTACCGGGTGGTGGAGCGCGAGGTTGCGGAGGTCGACTCCGCAACACTGCACGAGGTCGCCGGCGAGTACACGATCGACACTGCGCCCGCTGCCGGCCGGACCATCACCGTCGTCTGGCAGGACGGTGAACTCCTCGCCGAGCTGCCGTTCCTCGGCCGCGTTTCGCTGTACCCGGCAGCCACGGACCGCTTCTTCATGCTGCAGAGTGGCGCCGAGCTGACGTTCGAACGCGATGCGGAGGGCGCTGTCGCCCGCCTCGTGCTCACCGGTCTCGCTCCCACGCCGCTCAGCGCGCCCCGCGTGCGCTGAGCGGCATGCGCGGTCCACGCAAAGGCGGCTACGGCCTGAGGTCCAGGGCCGCCTTCGACGATCCGTCCATATAGAAGGGCGTCGACTCGTGCTCGTGTGTGATCCGCCAGGCACCATCGATCTTGCGTAGACCCACGGTGACGCGGAACCAGAGCTCGAAGGCCTCCTCCGAATCGTTCGGCGGTGCACCCATCCTGCTCAGGCCGTGGCAGAAGGCCACATCCTTCCCCACGGTCACGGTCAGGTCTCGGATCTCGTACTCGAACGGCCCTTCCTTGTCGGCGAACCAGTCCCGCAGCTCGGCCACGAACCGATCCCTGGTACCCGTGTGCTGCAGCGGCGGAGCCAGGTCGAACCGTACGACCTCCGGCGCGTAGTCGGCGAGCGCGCGCTCGGCGTCCTTCGCCCGCATCGCGCTCTCGCGCTCCGCGAGCAGCTGCCTGATCCGGACCTCGTCCTGACTGTGCATGGAAAGCGCTTCTCCTGTCATGGTTATCTCCTCTTGAAGCCATCGTTGCTATCCGTGGAGACGCGATCGGCGTCCAGCGCGCGGACGCCGGGCCCGTCCGGATCGCGACCGCACGCGCTACCGTTGTAGTGCGTCTCACGGGATGTCGAGGCAGCGGCCACCGGCTTCGACATATTTGTGTGAGGCAGATGTCGACACCCGCGGGAGGTGCCTGTGAAATACCTGATCCTGATCTACAGCAACCCGAAATCGCGCGCTCTGTGGGATCGCCTCTCCGAGGCCGAGCGCAACGAGCTCGCACGGGGCCACTTCGCGTTGACCGAATCGCTCGCCGCCTCCGGTGAGCTGGTCGCCTCGGAGGGTCTGCCCGATCCATCGGAGGGCAAGCGCGTATCCGTTCGGGAGGGCAGGACGATCACCACGGACGGTCCGTTCCCCGAGGCGAAGGAGTACCTGGCCGGCTTCTACCTGATCGAGTGCGAGAGCATCGAGCGCGCGATCGAGCACGCCGCGCGAGTGCCCGATGCCGCACATGGTGAGGTCGAGGTGCGGCCGGTCCTGGACTTCAGCGCCATGGATCTGTGAGCACGCCCGCCGAGGTCGCGGTACTGCTGCGGCACGTGGCGCCGCAGGTCCTGGGCAGCCTCGTCCGGCAGCACGGCGATTTCGACACATGCGAGGACGCGCTGCAGGAGGCACTGCTGTCCGCTGCCGCGCAGTGGCCGGATTTCGGAGTGCCGCGCAACCCGAAGGGCTGGTTGATCACCGTCGCCTCGAGACGGCGGATCGAGCTTGTCCGCAACGAATCGGCTCGCCGGCGTCGCGAGCAGATCACGATGGCGTCGTCACCGCGATACGCAACCGCGCCCGCCGATGACACGCTCACGCTCCTGCTGCTCTGCTGCCACCCTTCCCTCACGCCCGCGTCCCAGGTCGCCCTGACGCTGCGAGCGGTGGGCGGATTCAGCACGGCCGAGATCGCAAGGGCATTCCTGGTCCCGGAAGCGACCATGGGACAGCGCATCAGCCGTGCGAAGCAGCGGATCAAGGAAGGCGGCGCGGAATTCCGGATGCCGTCATCGGTCGAACGTACCGAGCGGATGCCGGCGGTGCTGCGGGTGCTGTATCTGATGTTCAACGAAGGCTACACGGCCAGCTCGGGACCGGTGCTGTGCCGTATCGCGCTGACGGCGGAGGCGATTCGATTGACCCGTCAGCTGCGCGAGCGCGTTCCGCGCGATGGCGAGGTCGCCGGGCTCCTCGCGCTGATGCTGCTGACGGATGCACGGCGGCCGGCGAGAACCCGAACGGATGGCACACTCATCCCGCTCGCGGAGCAGGACCGGCGGCTGTGGGACGCGCACGCGATCGCTGAGGGCGTGGCCGTGATCACCGAGACGATGGCCAGCGCGCCGATCGGTCCGTACCAGCTGCAGGCCGCCATTGCCGCCGTTCACGATGAAGCCGCTCGCGCCGAAGATACCGATTGGCCGCAGATTCTCGGCCTCTACACGCTGCTGCATCGGATCGCGCCGGGACCGATGGTCACGCTCAACCGCATCGTCGCGTTCGCTATGGTCCACGGTCCACGAGCCGGCCTGGCACAGCTGAGCGCAGCCGAGGCGGACCCCGCCCTCGCAGGACACTACCGGGTCCACGCCGTGCGCGCGCACCTGCTCGATCAGGCTGGCGATCGCGAGGCAGCGTACGCGAGCTACCGCCTCGCCGCACGCCGCACGTTGAGCGTTCCCGAAAAGCGCTACCTCGAATCGCGGGCGGCTCAGCTCGCCCCGACGTTGCGTTCCCGCCCCGCAATGCGGTGAGCGCTGCTACCGCGCCTGGAGCGTGTAGCGACCGACTGCGGGGCGAACGGTAGCCTGGCCAGTTTCCCACCCGATCAGGAAACCGACCGGCACGTGGAATCGGATCTCGGCGGTGACGTGCTCCGTCCGTGCACCGTCTGTAGCCCCGTCGATGGCGAGATCGACGGTGACGCGGCCCATCGCTTCGCCCCATCGCTCGTAAGTATATCGGTCATAGACATCGAGCTCGATGGTGCCGCCCAACGATGCGATCGGCCGGCCATCGAGGGTCCCCGCAATGAAATGATCGGGCCAGTAGCCCGGCCAGGAGATGCTGTCCGGATCGATCGATTCCAGTGCCGCGCTTCCCGCTCCGGTCAACTTCGTGCCGAGCCATAGACGGAACTCGCCCCGGTCACTCATACCAGCACCGAGACCGACGACGAGAAGATCCTCCGGATCGGTCCCGATCATGTAGACCGAGCCGCTGCCGAGCAGGCGTGGCACCGACATGCCGGCGAACGTGCCGCCGACGAAATCGGCCGCGGCGCGACCGTCCGGCCAGTTCTCGATGGCCACGTTGAACTCGACCGACAGGTCGACCGTGTCCGGCTCGAACGAGGTACCGGGCACCACCAGCAGGCTGTCGGCGACGGCACGGGCGTGGAGACGGCCGCGAATGTTGCCGGTACCGAAGAAATCGTCAGCCTCGGGGATCGTGATGGCATCGATCTCGATGGTTCCATATTCGATGCTCGCGTAGTGGTTGAGCACGACCGCGGGACCATCGCCGAAGGAGATGCTCGGCTTGCGGCCCACCCACAGGATCGTGTCACCCCTAACGTAGTCATCGAGGGCATCCCATCGGCCCAGCGGGAACTCGCCCACCACGGGCGGACCGGGCAGGTGGATGGCGAACGGCAACCCTCCCACCTCCGCCGATATATGGATCCCCGTTCCCTCGCCCGTCGACACGTGCTGGAACCCGCCGATGGCCTCGACGACGCCCTCGAACTCGAGAGCGCCGCTGGCGGTGATCGCCAGTGTGTTGTCGGCCATCTCGACCGGCGGCTCGGCGACCGGGTCGGTCGAGCTGTCGCACGCGGACAGAACCGGAAGGAGCGCTGCGCAGAGCAGCGCCGCCCGGCGTCGAAAGGCAGGCACAACACTCGCGCAACGCAACCCGGCCATGGCCGTTCGCAATCGAGGGGACATCGGCAACCGCTCCTCTCCGCGTCGTGAAATGGAGTCCGCTACTTCCGGTCGATGAGGCTGCTTCCCGCAGGAGCGGCCGTCGTTTCTCGGCGGGAGCGCAGGGCAGGTCCGCTAGAGGGCCTTGGAGCCGGGCACCTGGACGCGCCGCCTTGAAAGATGACGAAAATCGGTGTTGCAGACTGGCCGGAACCGGACGTGCAATTCGATCCGATGGCCGGTGCACCATCTGTCGGTTCTGGCAGCCTTTCACGCGGAGGGTCTACGTTCTGACATGTTTGCGATCGACCGTCTCGTCCTGATCGCTGGCGCGTTGATCCTCCTGGGGATCATCTCGTCGAAGCTCTCGTGGCGCCTCGGCCTGCCCGTGCTGGTGCTGTTCATGGTCATCGGCATGCTGGCCGGTTCCGAGGGCATCGGCCGGTTCGCGTTCGAGAACTACGCCGTCGCGCACGGCGTGGGCACGATCGCGCTGATCGTCATCCTGTTCGACGGAGGACTGCGGACGCCGGCGTCGCAGCTGCGTCGGACGCTGGGCCCGGCGGCGACACTGGCGACGGCCGGCGTTCTGCTCACGGCAATGGTCACCGCCGCGGCCGTACACCTCGTGCTCGGTGCGGGCTGGCTCGTCAGCCTGCTGGTCGGCAGCATCGTGAGCTCGACCGACGCAGCAGCCGTGCTGTCCGTGCTGCGGTCCCAGGGCCTGCACGTAAGGAAGCGCGTCGGTGCGACGCTCGAGATCGAGAGCGCATCGAACGATCCCATGGCGGTGTTCCTCACCGTCGCGATTCTCCAGGTTCTGCTCGGACAGCGCGAGCTGGGCATTGGCCTGTTGGGCCTCTTCGTGATGCAGATGGGTCTCGGCACGCTGGTGGGGCTGGCCTTCGGCAAGCTCACGCTGGAGATCGTGAACCGCATCAACCTGACGGCGGCGGGACTGTATCCGGTGCTGACATCGACGGCGGGGCTGCTCGCCTTCGGCGTGGCCGCAGCCATCGGCGGGAGCGGATTCCTGGCCACCTACCTGGCCGGCGTCGTGATCGGTAACGGCAGGCTCATCTTCCGGCGCGGCATCTTCCAGTTCCACGATGGCACGGCGTGGCTGGCCCAGATCGCGATGTTCGTCATGCTGGGACTGCTCAGCTTTCCGAGTCGCCTCATCGAAGCCGCACCCGCCGGACTGCTGATCGCGGCGACGCTGCTGTTCGTGGCCCGGCCGTTGACGGTGGCGCTGCTGCTCAAACCGTTCCGGTTCCGCTGGAACGAGATCCTGTTCGTCGGCTGGGGCGGCCTCAAGGGCGCGGTGCCCGTCGTCCTCGCAACGTTTCCGCTGCTGCTCGGGCTACCGGCGGGACCGGTCATCTTCGATGTCGTGTTCTTCGTTGTGCTGGTGTCGGCGGTCCTGCAGGGCTGGACGTTGCCGCTGGTCGCGCGGAGACTCGACCTCGAGACGCCGTCGCTGCCCTCACCGCCGGTCACGCTCGAGATCACGTCACTGCGCGACGTGGACGGTGACATTGTCGAGTATACGGTGACGCCGGAGAGCCGGGCGGCGAACCGGCTCGTTCGCGACCTCGCTCTGCCGGCCAACGCCGTTGTCGCGCTGATCGCGCGTGGGACGGAGATCATTCCGCCGCGCGGCACCACGCGAATCCTGACGGGCGATCATGTATTCGTGGTGCTGCGCGCGGAATCGCGCAATGTCGTGGACCGCGTCTTCCGCTCGGCCGATCTGCGGGCCGAGCTCCCGCCCATCGACTTCGAGCTGCGCGGCTCCGCGACGGTAGCGGATCTCGACGAGTTCTACGGTTATCGGCTGCCGGGTGATGACACCGAGACCATCGATGCGGTGCTCCGCCGCGAGCTCGGCGAAGACATCGGGCCGGGGTCCCGTCTGTCCCTCGAGGGACTGGACCTCGTGGTGCGCGACATGGTCGACGAGCGCATCGACACCGTGGGTCTGCACGTAACCGCACGATCCCACGCCGTACCGGCGGAGCCCACGAAAGTCGACGGGAACGGCGACGTGGCATGAGCACTACGCTCCGGTCGCGCCGCACGCGTCGATCACCCCGGCGTGCTGCATCCGTTCCGCGGGCTTGTGGGCTCGCCGTTGCGGTGAAAAAATCCTCGGCGCGCTCGTTCGATGCGACCGCCGATGTCAGCCGCTTCCCCTCACGCGATCGCCGCCTGGCCATTGCGCCGTACCACTTCGTCGCGCCGTTTCGCGGGATCGTGCGTCCACAGGTGGAACGCCGCGTACGCGCGCCAGGGTCGCCACTGTTCCGCCAGCGCCCGGAGCGCATCCTCGCCGTGCGTTTCGGTTGCACGCTGCAGCGCGCGGTCCGAGGCCGGAAACGCATCGGGCCAGTGCAGCGCCCTCATGACGATGGTCCCGGCGAGTCGCTCGCCGAGGCCGCAGGTGTCCACGAGCGCCCGACAGGCTGTCTTCACATCGCTGCCCGGATCCAGCCTCAGCGTTCCGCACGCCAGACCGTTCGCCAGGACCGCGATGGCACGCGCGCTGCCCGGGGCAACGCCGAGGCCCGCGAGCCCGACGGGCCCGGCCTCCGCCACGCTTTCCGGGAGCGGGGTGAGCCGGTCGAGCCCTCGGATGCCCGTATCGAGTGGATCGCCCAATGCGTCCACGATCCGAGACGCGACGTCACTCGACCTCTCGCGCGACGGCGATGCCGCCTCCAGGATCGCCATCATGGCAACCTCGAACCCCTCGAACGCGCCCGGGACGCGCAACCCCGGCCGCCGACGGATGTGAAACGCCAGACCGCTCTTCTCGAGGTGCGCATCCACGACGGACGGCTCGGAATCGAGGTCGAAGAGCCGGCGAAGACGTGCGAGAAGCGGTAGCATTACTGGAAGCAGCGACGGCGAGATCTCGAGCTTCAGCTGGCGGGCGGGTGCGTCGTCGTCGACCACGACGAAGCCCGTTCGGCCGTCGAGCCGGACCGTCCGTCCGTACCGTGCGTCCTCCACCGTCTCGACACCCGGCACCGCACGGCCGCTCAGGTACGCGACCAACTCACGCCACGCGAACGGTGCACGGTACGCCAGCGTGAGACGGAGCGGCTCACCCGCAGGATCGGGTTGGTCGGCCACCATCGGCGCAACTCGATGGCGAGGGCCCGATGTCGCTGCCCGCCTCAACGCCGTCGGACTCATTCCGTACCGCTCCAGAATCAGCGAGTTGAAGCGACGCAGGCTCTGGAATCCGCTGGCGAACGCCACATCCGTCATGCTGAGCGTCGTGTCCGCAAGAAGCCGCTTCGCGAGGAGCAGGCGATGCGTCTGTGCCAGCTCCACGGGAGAAACGCCCAGCTCCCTTTTGAGGGCACGCCGCAGGTGGCGCTCCCCCACGAAGAGCTCCGAGGCCAGACTCGCCACCGTTCTACCGGTCAGCGCTCCTCCCGCGATCCGGTCCGCCGCCGCGCACGCCAGGCGGGAAACGGCATCCACGAGTGCCCGACCCGGAGCGAGCTCCGGACGGCACCGCAGGCACGGCCTGAAATGCTCCCGCTCCGCGGCGGCTGCCGACGGGAAGAAGCGTCGGCGGTCGGGGTCCGCACGACGGGAAGGACAGATCGGCCTACAGTAGATCCCCGTCGTCGTGACGCCGACGAAAAAGATCCCGTCGAATCGTGGATCACGCGCCTCGACAGCCCGCTGACACACCTCCGCGGAAAGCATCACGGACCGGACGTTCGACTCATCCATATCACCGCAGGAGAAATGATGGCGGGTCATCGCACCAGATGTCCCGAACACGTCGGGATCGCCGACGCGTTCGTCAGCAATGGAACGTTCCGCGAGCGAATCCATGGACAGCGTACGTCGCTCGACAGTACAGCACCCAGCCATCGGATCGAAAAATCGCAAGGCTCGTCAAGCGCATCCGAACAGGCGCTCGTATCTTCTCCCACCATGAAGCCGAGTACGCTTTCGTTCTACCAGCAGGCCGTGCAGCGGGCCGTGGACCGGATCGCAACACACCTCGATCAGGCCCTCGACCTCGAACATCTTGCCCGCGCGGCCGCCCTGTCACCCTTTCACTTTCACCGCGTCTTCCGCGGAATGGTCGGTGAAACCCCGCTCGAGCTTCATCGGCGACTGCGGATCGAACGCGCCGCCTGGAACCTGCTTCACACCGATACGCCAGTCACATCGATTGCATTCCAAGCGGGATACGAGACCCACGAGGCCTTCACTCGCACCTTCCGCGCTCGGTACGACTGCTCACCTTCGGAGCTACGAAGGAACGGCCGGTCCAGCGGCCCGCAATGCGCCAGACCGTTCCAGATCGAGATCGCCGCACGGTGCGGCCTCCACTATCGAGCGGACCGGACCGACCACGCGGGAACCCACTTCATCACGGGAGTCGAAACAATGGACGTCGATATCAAAGACATGCAGGAACTGCGCGTCGCTACCGTACGACACCTGGGCCCGTATCATCGGATCAGCACGGCGTTCAGTCGTCTCGGCGAGATCGCGGAAGCCTCGGGTCTGCTCGAACCACGGCCCACGATGATCGCCATCTATCACGACGATCCCGAGGTGACTGCCGAGGCAGACCTCCGCGCGGATGCCGCCATCACCGTGTCACCGGAAGCAGCGTTGCCCGCCGGCCTCTCCGAGATGCGAATCCCCGGCGGCCGCTACGCCTGCACCCGCCACGTTGGGCCCTACGAGGAGCTCGGCGACGCGTGGGCCCGCCTCATGGGACAGTGGTTGCCACAGAGCGGGCATCGTCTGGGAGAGGGTGTGAGCTACGAGATCTATCGGAACACACCGGCGGATACACCGAACGACGAGCTGCATACGGAACTGTATATCCCTCTCGCGTGAGTCTGTAGATCGGCCCAGGCTCGCCGATGGCCGATCACGTAGCCGGATCCGGCAGCTGCCGGATCCGGCCAGCCTCTATGGCGCCTACCGCATGGATGGTAGCGGCACGCGGAACTCGGCGCCCACCGATCCGTCCCTGGTGACGGCTGGTTTCACGTCGACCGCGCCGAAGCCGATGCCGTTTCTTTCGTTCACCCGGCGTACGCTCGCACGGGCATCGATCAGGCCATAGAGGTATCCGGCGAGCCCGATCGCACTGCCGACGAGGATGGGCGTGAGATCGACGTTCGACTCGATGCAGTCGGCCCCGTGAGCCGTCAGCGTGCAGTTGTTGGACGCGAGATTCGAGTGGCGCGAAAGCTGAATTGCGGCGCCGGTGGCGAGGGATCCCACGCTGACGATCGCAATCACGGCACCCTTCGCAGTTTCGCCACTGTAGAGGTGACCGCAGCCGGGACACAGCCATGCGAAGCCGAGCGCAATGGCCGGATTCTTGGCGACAGTCCTGGACTCCTGGCTGCTGACCGGCGCCGCCGACGCCACGAACAGGCCGGCCAGGGCGAGTGAAGCGAGTGTGGTGCGCATGGGGTGCCTCCTTACGGGTTCCGCTCGGTGTGAGGAAGGGGGCGGCGGTCGTGCTGCGGCACACGCCGCCCAGCGTAAGCTAAAACCCGCAAAAGCGGGTTCGCGTGCCGGAATCGGACTTCGAACCGAACTGTTTCGACGGTTTCAGGATCCCCATTTTCCCGCCGGTTGCGCGCTGCCCGATGTCATATAGTGCATGCCCCCTGCCGAGGCGTTGCGCCATATCGACGACAATGACGTGCGAGGCCGCCTCGAGCGTGAGCAGGCGGACGTATTCTATAGCGGACACCGACATCCAACCCCAGGCGGGGGCGCCTGCGGGGCGAGGAGTTTGCCTGAGCCGCACGGCGGCTGTGGAGCGAGTGGATGGTGAACGCCCTGGAGACGGACGGCTGATCAGAGCTGGATCGGCTCGACGGTACCGGCGAGCCGGCTCTTCTCGGCAGCGAACCCCATCAGGTGGCTCTCGATCGACACATCGATCGTTGAGCTCAGCAGCGACGCGTCCTGCCGGACCACGGCCTCGACCCAGTTGGCGATGAGGCGCCAGTCGCCGCCGCCGTGTCCATCGGCCGCGAACTCGTCGACATCCAGCGCGCTGCTCTCGAGCACTGTCTGCTCGTTCGTCCGGAAGTCCACGATCCGCATCCGGCTCATGTCGCCTTCGATGTAGCCCATGCTGCCCATCACCCGCGTTCGGCGGCCGCCGAACGGCGTGAACGCCTCCATGCTGAAGCTCGCTGTCACCCCGCCGTCGAAACGGATGCTGGTGACGTAGTGGTCGCACTGGTCGTTGTCCATGCGATACACGCACCGGCCGTAGTCCGTGGTGCGGAGGTAGTCCAGGATCGCGGACTCGTGCTGCGTCTCGTCGTCGGGCAGGTCGAAGACGTAGAGCCGCTGGCGGTTGCGGTGATAGATGCGCAGAGCGGAGTACGGGCAGGTGCTCTCGACCGCGCAGCCGTCCATGCAGCGAGGCGTGCTGCCGGGCGGGGCGTTCTCGGACCTGAACCAGGACAGATCACCGATTGCATGGATGCTCACGCTCGCGCTGCCGATCATCCATCGAAGGATGTCGAGGTCGTGGCTCGACTTGGCCAGGATGATGGGCGTGGTCGCCTGGCTGTCGTGCCAGTTTCCACGCACGTACGAGTGGGCCATGTGCACGTGTTCGATGGGCTCGAGGTGCTGTACGCTCACGACCCTGCCGATCGCGCCCGACTGGATCAGCTCCCGCATCCGCACGAAGTACGGCGCGTAACGCAGAACGTGGCACACGGCCACGATCCGACCCGTCTCCCGCGTCCGGGCAAGGATTTCGCGGCACTCCCGCTCGGATGGTGAGATCGGTTTCTCCAGCAGCACGTCGTAGCCCAGGCGCAGCGCCTCCATGCACGGCCCGTGGTGAAGGTCGTCGGGCGTACTGATGATGACCGCGTCGGCGAACCTGGGCCGTTCGAAGACATGCTCCCACGTGACGAAGCGGTGTTCGTCCGGAATGGCGTGCTTGCGCGCGTACCGCTCCTGACGGATCGGGATGGGTTCGGCTACGCCCACGATGCGCAGCCGGTCCGGGTACTCGACGGCGTAGTCGCCGTAGACGTTGCCACGTGAGCCGGCGCCCAACGTGATCGCCGTGACGGGTTCCTGAAGCGGTGACAGCTCCGCGTGGTCAGGCAGGAGGATCGGCTCGCCGTTCTCGTTGCGAGCGTGCACCGACCACGGAAAGAACGCGCCACCCACCCAGACGCCCATCGTCCTCAGCGAATCCCTGCGCGATACCGGGCGCGTCATCGTCGCCTCCTGTCTGCGACCGTGAGGTCTTCGGTGAGCCCGAGCGGTGTGCTCCTCAGCACGCGCAGCGCCGTGCGCGATCCCGGACGGCATACCCGGTCGACCAGCGTATGAATTTGCGCGGATCGCGGGCGCGCGGCCATAGCGACCGCGTGTGGGACGACCTGCCGTGATCGACGTTGCACAACGCGGCGGGCCGTGGGGCTCGAGATCATGCGCTCGAGCCGCCCGACATCGCGCGTTTACTGCTCCGGTCCGTTCCTTGCCCATCCATCCAACCCGATCACGATCCACATGCTTCGAAGCAGTGCTGCGGCCGCAAACCCACGAGGAGGGGCAGATGAAGAAGGGCGATCTCGTCCAGTTCGCCGCCCAGCGGGCAGGAATCTCGGACGAACAGGCGGAGAAGGCCGTCGATGCCGTTCTCGGCCAGCTCAAGACGCGGTTGCCGGCACCGATCGCCGGCCAGCTGGACGATTTGCTCGAGGGCGGCAGCGACGACCCGCAGTCGTCCGGTCTCGGTGACGCGGCGAAGCGCGCCGGCGAGATCTTCGGGCGGTAGCGCGCACCTCCACGCGGACCGCTCCAAGCCGAGGGCGAGCGCGCGCTCCGGTACGCGGCACGGATCGAGACCGTCCCCGGAGCGTCGGCCGTGCCGCGGGCTCGAACGGGAGTCCGGGTAGCCGCCCTGCCATGGTCGCCTCTTCAAGCGACGGCGGCCTGCATCGGTGGCCAACCGGTGGGATTCGACTCAACCGGCCGTTGCGGGAACCGCGTCTCTGCCCCATTTGTCTTCTCCGTCGGGCAAAGTCGCCGGAAGGGCATTCTTCTGCACTCGCCTCGAACTCGTCGGCGAGCTGGCCCGAGTCCTTCCCCGCGGCGGCCGCTACTACATGCTGGGCTTTGCCGTTTCGCTGCCTGCTCCGGATGTGCCGCGGCAGGTGACGAAAGAGGAGATCGATGGCCTGTTCTCTCCGGACGGAGGCTGGGCGGTGACGGTCTCGTGGCCCGGACTCTTCCGTACCCGTGGCTTCGACGACGTTCCTGCGCTGGCGCTGTGCGCCGAGCGCACGACCGGTCCAGAGTGGCGTCCGGCCGCCGAAGCGCACGAAGCGCCTTGACCAAGCGAGTGAGACGAATGAATCGAGCGGTCGTCGCTTCGGGGATGCTTCTGCACCTCGTCGTCGCCTCGTGCTCCGATGCGTCCACGGACAGCACTGCGACGAGCGAAGTCACCGACAGCGCCGGAGTGCGCATCGCCTTCACGCGGTTAGGCCCGGACGCACCGGCGTGTCGAGCAGGCGGAGAGAACGTGAGAATCGGTTCCGCGAACGGCGAAGACGGAACCCCGCTGTTCGATGTGATCAAAGTCTTCTCGCAGTCCGGAGCGCCGGTGGGTGAATTCGGACGGCAGGGTGGAGGCCCGGACGAGTTCAGGAATCTGTGGTCCGTCGATGTAAGAGGCGACGACACACTGGTCGTCGGGGACTACAGGCCGTGGCGGTTCACGTTCTTTACGCCCGATGGAACGCTGATCCGCCGCGTCGAATTGAAGCCACCGGAAATCGAGCGGCCGAATTTCGCCATTCCACTCGAGGCTGGTGCGGGATTCGTCATGGAACAACCTCATGTCGAGGCGCAGGACG
>Ga0299914_10001090_pt1 | contig 17410 bp, 15 predicted proteins | sample RVTome_10_FD_201361 | JGI IMG/M metagenome (GOLD analysis project Ga0299914, IMG submission 201361) | Soil microbial communities from uranium-contaminated site in the Upper Colorado River Basin, Wyoming, United States - RVT153D57 (version 2) ...
AGCGTGCCTCGAGTGTCGAATGCCTCGAAGGGCTTGGTCATCGGCTTCGATGCCTGCGACCCCGTGCTCGTGCAACGCTGGGCGACCGAGGGCAAGCTCCCGAACTTCGCTCGTCTCTTCGCGGGTGGTGCTCGGGCGCCGATAGTGCACGATCCCTGGTACTACGTGGCGTCGCTCTGGCCGTCGTTCACCACTGGACGTGACCCGCTGTCCCACGGCTACGTCTGTTGGTCCGAGATCGAGACCGGCACCTACGTCGACACGGACGTGCCGGTCGGTCCACATCTGGGTACGCCGTTCTGGGAGACCCTGAGCGCCCGCGGTCGGCGCGTGGCCGTCATCGACGTCCCTCACTCGTGGTTGCCGACCGAGATCGACGGGGTGGTCGTCGTCGATCGTTGTGCCCACGACGTGCGCGGCTCCGCCAGGTCGTTTCCGGCCTCCGTGAGCGGCGAGCTCGACGATCGTGTCGGTCCGCCCGTCTTCACGTCGGGATCGCGATCGGTGACCGGTCCGTGCGACCGCGCGTACCGCGCCGGTGCTTTGCGCACCGTCGACGAGCAGATGACACTGCACCGCGAGCTCGAGGCGGCGCGAAGGGTCGCGACCGACGGCGCGCTGTCGATTCTGGAGCGCAACGACAGCGAGCTCGTCTGCGCGGTGTTCGCCGATCCTCATTGCGTCGGACATCAGTTCTGGCACCTCCACGATGGCGACCATCCGCGCCACGATCCCGTGCTGCGCCAGCAGCTGGGCGATCCCCTTTTCGGGTCGTATCACCATGCTGACCAGACCCTCGGCGCGGTGTTCGACCTCGTCGATGCCGACGACACCACGATCTTCGTGATGCTCTCGCACGGGATGGGACCGGCCTACGACGGAAGTGCTCTGTTGGAGCCCGTTCTCGCGCGCGCAGCTGCGGAGTGGCGAGATGAGAGGTGCCCGCCCGTGCCCGAGCAGGTACCGGTCGAGCGCGCATCGGAGCCGTGGTTCGCGGTACCCGGACCGCAGCAGCTCGGCGGAGTTCGCCTGAACCTGGCGGGCCGCGAGCCGGCGGGGCTCATCGCGCCCGGAGAAGAGGCGGAGCAGGCGGTCGCCACGCTCGACCAATGCCTTCGCGAGTTGGTGAACGTGAGCACTGATGAGTCTGCGGTGGCCTCGATCGAGTGGACCGACGGTCGCGTCCCGCGTCGACCCGATGACCGGTTTCCCGACATAGTCGTCAGGTGGCGGACCGACGCGCCGCTACTGCGCGTGGCCTCGGCACGGCTGGGGGAGATCTCGACCCCGACGGGCCATTGGCGCAGCGGCGATCACCGAGAGCGTGCGCTCCTCCTGGTTGCCGGATCGGGGATCGTCGCCGGCGACCGACCACCGCTGCGCGTCTCCGACATCACCGCCACTGTTGCGGCTTCACTCGGTTGCCCGCTCCCCGACGTCGACGGCCGAGCACGGCCCGAGCTCCTCGGCGACCGGCTCGGCGCAGTGCGCTAGCTGAAGCCGCCCACCCGCGGCCGTGAGATGCTGTCGGTTCGTGTTCGTCGAGCAGGAGAAGCCATGAAGCGCACAGCGATCAATCCTTGGACGTGGTCGGAGGCGTTCGGCTTCGACCAGGCGCAGCTCGTCGAAGGGCACACTCGCGAGCTGATCCTTTCGGGACAGACGTCGGTTGACGGCGATGGCGTTCCGCAGCACGCAGGCGACATGGCGGCCCAGGTCGCCCTCGCTCTCGACAATCTCGAGGTGGTGCTCGCCGCCGCGGACATGACGATCGCAAATGTCGTGCGGCTGAACATCTACACCACCGACGTCGATCTGTTTCTGCAGAGCTACGGCGCATTGGCCGAGCGTTCGGCCGCCGCAGGCACCAGGCCCGCGAGCACGTTGCTGGGTGTGACGCGGCTGGCGTTCCCCGAGCTGATGGTGGAGCTCGAGGCGACGGCCATCGCGTAGATCGTCGAGCAGGCGAATCTGATGTCGGACAAACCACCACGACGGCTGCGCAAGGTGTTGTGGATCGTCGGACTCGTTGCCGTGGCGATCGCCTTCCTCGTCGCGGGTGCCGTCCTGTACCTGCGCGCGCGGGATTCGACGACGGAGGTGTCGCTCGACGACGCCGTGAGCTCATTCCGGGATGTCGGCGAAACCGATGCGCCCGCACCCGAGCGGCCGGTCCCGGGTGTGTACGTCTACGAGACGGTCGGTGAGGAGAGCATCGACGCACTGGGCGGCTCCACGCACACCTATCCCGACCGAACCACCATGTCGATCACACTGACCGACTGCGGATATCGCGTGCGCTGGGACGTGTTCCGTGAGCGGTTCGACGAGCTCGACCTCTGCATGATCCCCGGCGGCGAAACCGTCGCCGCGACGCGGCAGTACCGCGAGTTCTTCGGGTTCGGCAACGATCGCACCTACCAATGTGATGCGGACGCGATCGTGCGGGCCGAACCCCCGACCTTCGATGACACGAGGTCGACGCCATGCTGGGCCGACGCCTCCGAGGCCGAGATCCGCGTCACGGTCGTCGGGCGCGAGCCGATCGGGGTCGGAGGGGAAGAGGTCGACGCCCTGCACATCCTGCTCGAGACCACGCTCGAAGGTGACGTCCGCGGCGGCTCGAGATTGAACTATTGGGCCGATCCGGAGACGGGCTTGATCTTCCGTCGCGAAACCTCGGTGAGCACCGACGCCGACAGCCCGCTCGGCGTCACGCACTATGACGAGGACTACACCGTTCAGCTGCTCTCGCTGACGCCGCAACAGTGAGCGGCTCGGCCTCTGGGTCACCTGAGACCATGGGATGATCGGTCCATGCCGCCCGAACTCGCCGGTCCCATCGACGTCCTCGACGCGCTGGCAACAGAGCGCTCCGCGTTTGTCGAGTTGCTTCGCTCGCTCGAGGAAGCGGACTGGAAGTTGCCGACCGAATGTCCGATCTACGACGTGCAGGGTGTCGCGACACACATTCTCGGTGACGACCTCTCTCTGCTGTCCCGGCAACGCGACTCCGCACCGCCAGGACTACTGGACGTGCTCGAAGACGGCATGGACTTCCGTACGGCGCTCGATCGGTTCAACGACCGCTGGGTCGAAGCGGCGGGTTTCTTCAGCCCTCCCCTGCTCGTCGAGATGTTGGAGCGGAGTGGTGAGTGGACGCTCGACTGGTACCGAGCTGTCGACTCCGAATCACCCGGAGAGCCCGTCGGCTTCTTCGCCGCCGCGGGACCGTCGCCGTACTGGCAGATCGCGGCACGCGAGTACGTCGAGCGGTGGGTGCACCACCACCAGATCAGGCGGGCCGTCGGACGGCCCGACCTCGACACCGTCGAGATTCTCCAACCTGCGCTAGGGGTCGTCGCTCGGGGTCTGGCGGCGCATCTGCACGACTTGGGTGCCGGCCAGGGCGACTCGATCGTGCTGCTCGTCGGTCTCGACGCGTGGACGTTGGTGCGTGAGGGCGAGCGCTGGGAGCTTCTCGAGGACGGCGTCGAGTCCGCCACCAGCTGCCTCCAGATCACGCGCGACGACGCCACGCCGGCGTTCTCCAAGGGCTGGTCGGCCCCTGAGGTCGAAGCGGCATTCGTGCTGGAGGGAGACCTGGAGTTGGGTCGGCGAGCCGCCCACGCCATCGCTGCCTTTGCCGGACGCTGACCCCATCGGATGACCGTGGCGCATCGGATGACAATGGCGCGAGCGGCGTAACGTGGCGCGCCATGCCGGACGGACCATCGAGCCAACGTCGAGTTGTCGGTCGCGCACGATCGCTGCTCCAGCGCGTGCGTGCTCTGCTGTGGACGCCTGACCAACTCGCACAGCTGGCCGAGGAGCAGATCGTCACCCGTCAACAACTTCTTCACCATGACCGCGAGCTCCACCTCGAGGTGCAGGCCGAACAGCGCGTGTTGCGTGAGCGGCTCGAGGAGTTGAGCGATGAGCTGAATCGGGTGGCCGCGGCCGCGAACGCGATCGAGGCTGGTGTCGACCATGGTCATCGCCGCACCGCCACACTCGGGCGATCGCTCGCGGCAATCGGTGAGGCGGTGGCGCGCATCGATGCCCCCGACGTCGATGCGCTCGATGAGGGTCCCCTGGTGTCGGTCGTCCTGCCCGTGCGTGACCGCGAGTCAGTGGTCGGGGAGGCCGTGCAGAGCGTGCTCGACCAGACGTACCCCAACTGGGAGCTCTTGGTGGTCGATGACCAGAGTCGCGACGATTCGGCGGGTGTCGTCAAGCGTCTGGTCGACGGCGATACGAGAGTTCGCCTGATCGCGGGCGCGGGCCGTGGTGCCCCCGCCGCACGAAACGTGGCGTTGGAGCAGGCTCGCGGCGAGATCGTCACCTACATCGACTCCGACAACCGGTGGCTTCCCACCTACCTGGCGCATGTCGTGACGACCTATCGGGCCCATCCGGAGATCGGATCGACGGTCGCACTGCAGATCGTGGTCGACGATCGAACCCGTTCATGGGCGATGAGGGACGACGATCATCCGCTGGCCGATTTGCAGGATCTCAACTTCGTCGATCTGAACGCCTACTCACATCGGCGCGACCTGATCGACGGCCTGGATGGCTTCGACGAGTCACTGCTCCGTCTCTCGGACTGGGACCTCGTGCGACGCTTCGTCGCGGAGCGACCGCTGACTCGCATTGCGGTGCCCGGTTCGGTGTACCGCCAGGGTCGTGACGATCAGATCAGCAACAGTGCACCGTTTGGGTGGTACGCCCACCTGGTGCGGGTGAAGCACCTCCGCCCCCGCGAGCACCCGCTCACTGTGCTCTGTGCGGAGTGGCACTACCCGCAACTGAGCGAGACCTATGTTCAGGCCGACATCGAAGGTCTCAAGCAACTCGGTGCGCACGTTGAGGTCTGGAGTGAAGAGCAACGTACTGGAGCACCGTTCCCCTCCGATGAACCGATCCACCGCGGTGAGCTCCGCGATGCCATCGCCGAGGTTCGGCCCCATGTCGTTCTGACCCACTGGTTGAACATCGGGGCGCAGCTCAGTGAGCGAATCGCGGAGACCGGCGTACCCATGGTCGTGCGCGGGCACGGCTTCGAGTTCACTGCGGACCGGGCAGCGTGGTTGGCCGATCAGCCGAATGTGCGGCGCATCTACGTCTTCCCGCACTTCCTCGCAGAGGTGCCCGATGCACGAGACCGGATTCGCTCGATGCCGGTGGGCTTCGACGCTTCCCGCTACACGCCGTCGGCGGAGAAGGATCGTTCCCTGGTCGTGCGAGGTGGTGTGGCGATACCGACCAAGGACTACCGGACGTTCTTCGAGGTGGCACGAACATGCCGCGAGCATCGATTCGTACTCTGCTTGGTCACCGCGCACCGACGAGAGCGCTACCTACTCGAGGTCGTCGCCTTGCGCGACGAGCTCGACGCGCCGGTGGAGATTCGTGTGGACGCACCACACGACGAGATGTCCGACCTCGTCAAGTCGGCGGGCATCTACTTACATACGCACAACGACCAGTCACCGTTCGGAATGCCCGTCTCGATCGCCGAAGCCATGGCGACCGGCTGCTACGTACTCGCGCCCGACCTTCCCGGTTGCCGCGAGTACGTCGCGCGCGCGGGTGAGGTGTACACATCGGCCATTGAAGCGAGCGCGCTCATCCGAGCGACTGTCATGTGGGACGACTCGATCTGGCGCGACGTGTCCAACCGGGCCGTCGACAGAGCTTTCTCGTCCTTTTCCAATCTCCGAATCGCGGAGCGGATGGTGGCCGACTGGGAGGAGTTGGGCATACTCGCCTCGAAGGATGGTTAGCCCGTGAAGATCGGCGCACGTTCGCGGAGCGTGCCGTCGAGATATGCGAGCCTCTCCCCTCAACAGTCGTTGGTAACGTCCGTCCATGAACGACGAGCGACCGCCGATCTGGATCGGTCATGTGCTCGCCCCTTACCGCAATTTGGACGACTCGGTCGGGTTCTGGACGAAGCTGGGGTTGCGACCGGTCGAACGGAACGACCACGTCGCGATCTTCGAGTTGCGTGGTGGCACGCACTTGATCCTCGTCCCCGGTGCGGCCGACCGTGAAACCGAGGCGTCATTCGATCTGATGGTCGAAGTCCTCGACGAGGAGCACGAGCGCCTGACCCGCATCGGCTTGCGGCCGACCGCGATCGACCGCAATGACAACCATCGCTGGTTCGCGGTCACTGATCCTGGCGGGAACCAGGTGACGTTCAACGACAGCCACGTCATCGGTGTCGTCTAGCGATCAACGAGTAGGTTACGGGTGCTCTTCCGTTGCCGGGAGTCGCGGTCAACGTGTCGCCAATGCCGCCAGGAACCGGCGAACTTCGTCCACGTCCGACAGGTAGTTGTGCGCGGCCGTCTCGCGCTCGCCGGCGCCGACGACGATTCCGAGACCTCGATCGCGCACCGCGAGGAAAGCATCCTCATCCGTGACATCGTCGCCGATGTAGACCGGCAGCACGTCCTGGCGGTCGAGGCCCTCTTGCTCGAGTATCCATCGCACAGCGCGGCCCTTGTCCCACGCGATGTCGGGTCGAAGCTCGATGATCTTCTTGCCGCCGCTCGTCCTGAGACCTTCGTGATCCGCCGCAATCGAAGCGACGATTTCGGCCAGCTGGCCTTCGTACTGCTCGGGCGTCTGACGAAAGTGCACGGCAATGGCGAAGCGCTTCCTCTCGACCCAAGCTTCGGGAACCGACGCGACTCGTCGGCCGAGCTCCGCCTCGGCGGCGTCGAGCTGTGGCAGCAGCGACCGCGCCTCAGCGACGTCGCTCCGAGCGCCCTCGGGTGAGAGCAGGTCGAGGCCGTGGCTTCCTGCAAACCACAGCTTCTCCGAACGCACGATGGCGCGCACGTCGTCCAAGTCGCGGCCACTGACGATGGCGACTGGGCCGCGAACGGCGAGTGTGGTCAGCACGGCCAGCATGTCGGTGGAGATCTTCGCGAGCTCGGGACTGCCCACGATGGGAGTGAGCGTGCCGTCGTAGTCGAGGAACACGGCCGGTGTGCGGTCCTCCAGCCGGCGAGCGACGTCTCCGTCCTCCAACGCGGAGGTCAGGTCGTCGACGCGAACCGCCGGCCGCTCTCGCCGAGCGATGTGGCCGGCCTTCGTCAGCTCGACGTCACCCAGATCGGGCACGACGAGGTCGGCGAAGGCGGACAATCCCGCCGGATGAGCCGTTCGGTCGAGACCGATGACGGAGGCGAAGCGACCTCGGCGGGCGGCTTCGACACCCGCGGTGGCGTCCTCGACGACCCCTGCGTGATCCGGGGCCACACCCAGCCGCTCGGCGGCTTCGAGGAAGATGGCCGGATCGGGTTTGCCCGCGAATCCGATGCGGGCCGCGTCGAGGCCGTCGACGCGCACGTCGAACAGGTCTGCGACTCCGGCGGCGTTGAGTACCTCCTGGCAGTTGCGACTCGCCGAGATGACCGCTATCGCCAGGCCCGCATCCCGGAGCGCGGTGACGAAGCGGATCGTCGTCGCGAAGGGCGCGACGCCGTGCTCGCGGATGTGAGCGAGGAAGTACTCGTCTTTCTGGTTCCCAAGTGCACAGATGGTCTTGGCGCCTGGTGGATCCGTCGGATCACCCCACGGCAGGGCGATGTCGCGACTGGAGAGGAAGCCGGCCACGCCGTCGTAGCGCGGCTTGCCATCGACATCGCGCCGGTAGTCCTCGTCAGTGAACGGGTCGAAGGCATCGCCATCACGAGCGCGCAAGTAATCGTCGAACAGCCGCTTCCATGCCGCGAAGTGGGCCGCAGTCGTACGCGTCACGACACCGTCGGTGTCGAAGATCATCGCCTCGAGCGCGGGCCGTTCGTTCATGGCCCGGCGGCTGCGATGAACGCTTCGTCGATGGCGGTGATGAGCTCACCGAAGAGCTCATCGTGGACAGCATCGGGGTTTGTGCTTCGTTGGTTGAGTAGTCCGTCGAAGATCGCGATGTACAGGCGGGCAAGCTTCTCGATCGGGACTGGCGGCTCGACACCAAGCGTCTCCCACCGGATCCTCGTGTTCTCGATGACGGCCGCCAGCAGCATTTCGATGTTGACCTCGAGTCGCTCGCGCACATGCGGATTGCGCAGCGCGTACAGCTGGAACTCTTGCCAAAGCGTCCACTCGGTCGGTGTGGGGGCCAGCCGCTCGAACACTGCGGTCATCGCGTTCACGTGGTTGCTCTCACGAGGAGCGGACTCGCCAGCACCGAAGAACGCTTCGATCATGGACTCTTGGCGCCCGCGCATGGCTGCGAGGAACAACTCCTCCTTCGTGTCGAAGTGGGCGTAGATCGCGCCTTTGGTGAATCCGGCGGCGTCGGCGACCTCGTCGAGGGTCGCCGCCTGGTAACCGCGTCGCGCGAACACCTCGGTGGCCGCCGCGACCAGCTCGCGCTCGGTCTGTTCCTTGCGCTGCTCGGTCGACTTCCGTGCCGGCTCGGTCAAGGTGCCTCCAGGAATCGCTGGACATACTAGCTGGTATGTGAGATACCCATCAGTATGTCAGCTCAGCGTGAACGTCTCTGGTTACGACGAGCCAGCTGGTTGGCGGGGGGAACGGTCATCCTGTCCATAGTCGTCTTGCTGGGCGGATACTTCTACGCACGATCGCGGGATTCGGCCACTGTTGTTCCGGTCGGAGCGGTGATCGACGAGTTCCGTGACACCGAGCTCACGGGCTTCTCTGCCCCGCGCCGGCCCGAACCGGGCGTCTATGTCTTCGACACCGTCGGAGAGGAGCGGGTCGACGCGCTCGGTGGCACGTCCCATGAGTACCCCGCCGAGACGACGATCACCATCACGCCGACGGAGTGCGGGTATCGGTCGCGGTGGGATGCGTTGCGCGAGCGCTGGGACGAGACCGATCTGTGTGTCAACGACGGCGGTGAATCGATCAAGTCGGCCCGGCAGTACCACGAGTTCTTCGGGTGGGCGAACAACCGCGTGTACCAGTGCGATCCGGATCATCTCATCCGCTTGTATCCCCCGCGGCCCGGCGACCGTCGCTCGGTGATCTGTTCGGATCAGGAGTCGACGACCGAGATGGTCGTCACGGTGGTCGGCACGGAGGACGTCGTCGTCGCAGGCGTGGCGGTGCCAGCGCTTCACGTCACCGTCGAGACCCGCGTCACCGGCAGCGTGCGCGGCAACACCGAGCTCGACTACTGGGCCGATCCAGAGACGGGACTGGTCTTGAGGCGTCACTCGATCGTCAGCACCGACGCCGACAGTCCGTTGGGCACCACGAAGTACGAGGAGGAGTACACGATCGAGCTGCGATCGCTCGAACCGCGGACATGAGTCTTCCATCAGCGGGTGAAATCACGCGACCATGACCTCATGTTCGACATCGACACCTTCCTTGGCGAGTGTGGGCAGGCCAGCGGCGAGACCGAGCCCCGACGGGCGGTGGCCGAGCTGCTTCGGTCCACCATGGCGGACGCGAGCGATGTCCAGGACGCGCTGGGACCGGCCGAACCTGGGATACGCATCCTGCATGGCTCGCCGGAGCTGACCGTCCTGAACGTGGTGTGGGCGCCGCACATGGAGCTTCCTGCGCACGACCATCGCATGTGGGCGGCGATCGGTATCTACGCGGGCCAGGAGGACAACACGCTCTATCGGCGCGATCCCGACGACCGCGCCGGTCTCGTCGAGTCGGGCGGCAAGGTGCTGCGCGAGGGAGACGTCCTCGTGCTCGGGGATGATGCAATTCACGGTGTCGAGAACCCACTCGCCCGATTCACCGGCGCCATCCACGTGTACGGCGGCGACTTCGTCAACGAGCCGCGCAGCCAATGGGGTCCGGGTGAGAAGCGCGAGCGTCCGTACGACCTCGACTACATGCGTAGCCTCTTCGAGCGAAGCGAGTGACCATCCAAGGTCACGTGCGCCCGTAGAACACGCGCTCGACGACGGCGCGGGCGCGGCGGGTGACGCGGCGGTACTCATCGCGCAGGTCGCCGGCGGTCGTGTCGAGCGAACGCGCCAACCACATGAGCGGTTCGGGCTGAGTCGGCAAGGAATCAGCCGGTCCACTGTTCACCAGGTACCAGCGGTTGCGAACGCGCTCACAGAATCGGTACGACTCCATGAGGACCTCAGCATCCTCTTCGGCAAGGGCACCGCTGGACGCCAGCGCGTCCAGGGCCGCGACCGTTCCTGTAGCGCGGACGCCGTACTGCAGTTGCAGCATCTGCGCGGTGAACTCGACATCGGACAGCGAACCCCGTCCGAGCTTGAGGTGGAACTTCGGATCCTCTCCCGGTGGTATGCGTTCACCTTCTACTCGAGCCTTCATGCGCCGTATCTCGAGCAGCTCGTCCGCGGTGAGCCCATTTCCCCACACGTACTCGTCGAGGCGTTGCAGCAGGCGATCACCGAGCTCGGCATCGCCGGCGACAGTGCGGGCCCGGATCATCGCTTGGCGTTCCCACGTCTGCGCGTAGGTGCTCCAGTAGCTGACGAAGCCGTCGAAGCTGCGGGCCATCGGCCCCTGCTTGCCCTCTGGTCGAAGGTCGGCATCAACGGGGTAGAGCCGGTCGGCCGGCGTGGTGCCACCGACGAATCGATTCAATGCTTTCGCCACACGGTTCGCCTCGTCGGCTGCCGTCGCACCGCGACCCTCGTACACGAAGAGCACATCGAGGTCGCTGGCGTAGGACATCTCGCCACCGCCGAAGCGACCCATGCCGAGTACGGCGAACGGCACCTGCGGTTCGATCGTGGCCAGCGTCGCTTCGAGAACGACCTCGGCGAGCACGGTGAGGTTCGTACCCACGACATCGACGTGCGCCAGGTCGAGCACGTCACGAGCCGCGATGCCGAACATATGACGGTCCTTCCAGCGTCGGAGGCCGGTTCGGACGTGGTCCCCGCTCGACCGCCAGCTGACGGTGGTTGCCGCGCTGTGGACCAGCTCGTCACGAGGCTGGGTGAGCAAGCGCTCGACGTCGGGCAGTCGTGGAACGAGATCGGGGTTCTGTCGAAGGATGTCGCCCAGCATGCGGCTCGTACCGGCGATCAGGCAGAGGCGTCGGGCGGTTTCGGCGGAGTCGCGGAAGGCTTCGATCAGCTGCATGCTTCGTACCTGATCACCGAGCAGGTTACGGAGTACGAGCAGGCCGAGGTCGGGATCGGGCGCCGTCGACAGCCAGTCGAGCAGCAGCGGAAGCATCTGCTGCATCAGCCGACTCGACCGGTTCAGTCCGCGCGTCAGCTCCTTCACCGCGGCCTGCGTTCGCTTCGCGTCGGTGAACCCGAAAGCTTCGAGCCGTTCGACCGCCGCCTCCGGAGTCAACCCGCTCGGTGTCTCCGTGAACGCCTCCAACAACGGACGGAAATAGATGCGCTCGTGGATCGCACGCACGGTCAGTCGGTGCTGTCGGAGGTCGTTCTGTAGTGACTCCGCGGCCTCGGCGGACGGCGTGTCTCGGTAGCCGACCACCCGCGCCAAGCGGTCGAGGGCCTCGCCGGAAGTCGGCAAAGCGTGAACTTGTTGTTCGTCGTCGAGCTGCAGACGATGCTCGACCTCGCGCAGGAATCGGTAGGCCTCCAGAAGTCCGCCGGCATCATCGGCGTCGATGTAACCCGCCGACGACAGCTCGTCGATCGTGACCACCGTCGTGGGAGATCGGAGATCAGCGTCGGAATGTCCGTGCACGAGCTGCAACAGCTGAACGGTGAACTCGATGTCCCGGATCCCACCGGGGCCCAGCTTGATCTCGCGGTCGGTGAGACCCTTCCGTTCGACCTCACGTTCGGCTCGCCCCTTCATCACGCGCAACTGGCGAAGGTCATCGGCGCTGAACGGACGGTTCCACAACCATCGCTGGGCCGTGTCGTGCCAACGCGCGCCCAAGCGCATGGCCCCTGCGATGGGACGAGCCTTCAACAGCGCCTGGAACTCCCATGGCTCCGCCCATCGGTCCCAATACGCCTCGTAAGAATCGATGTTGCGGACCAGGGGACCGTCACGACCCTCCGGTCGCAAGTTCGTATCGACGCGGAAGCACTTGGCCGCGATCTCGACCACGGAACGAACCTGCGGTTCGAGATCTTCCCGCCGGCCGTCGCCGACGAGCACCACGTCGACGTCGCTGGCGTAGTTCAGCTCGTCACCGCCCAGCTTTCCCATGCCGATGACGGCGATGTCGGACGCGTCGGCGAGCAGGTAGGCCGAGTCGAACACGTCCGACGCGAGCGCGGCGAGCGTGTGCCCGGTTGCATCCAGGTCGTCCCGCCCCGTCAGATCTCGAGCGGCGATACGGAGGAACTCGAGCTGCTTCCACGCGATCAGCTCATCGACAGAGTGGTTGGCCACCCGTGGTCGGGCATCGAGGTCCCCCAACACGTGGAGCGCTGCCACCGGGCGCTGCTCGACGAGCCGGGCGAGTGACCGACTCGCGGCCAGCACGGCGACGAGGGTTTCGGTCAGGGGCGCGTCCTCCGCGATCCGATCGAGAGGCCGCGCTTGGTCAGAGGCCAACCGCTGTAAAACCGCGCGCACCTGAGCAGGGGCCGCTGATCGATCGATCGCGTCGGCGAGTGCGACTTCACGCAGGTGCTGCGACACCCGCGCAGGCTACGCGAGAGTTGTGCTTCGATCCCTCGCGTACGCTGGCGGCGTGCGACGCCTTCGACTCGCCGCTGCGCAGCTGAACATGGTCGTCGGTGACCTCGACGGCAACGTCGGTCGTATTCTCGACACGATGAAGGCAGCCGATGCCGACGACGTCGACCTGGTGGCGTTTCCCGAGCTGGCGATCACTGGTTATCCCCCCGAAGACCTGGTGCTGAAAGAGACGTTCGTGACCGACAACCTCGACGCGCTCGAGGCTGTGGTCGCCGGCAGCGGACGCGCCGTGTCGGTCGTCGGGTTCGTCGACCGTCTGGACGACGGTCGACTGTGCAACGCGGCCGCGGTGTGCGCGTCGGGCCAGTTGCTCGGCGTCTACCACAAGCGTCGGCTCCCCAACTCGGAGGTCTTCGACGATCAGCGGTACTTCGTCCCGGGCGAGGAGCCGCTACGGCTGTACGAGATCGGGGGCTCGCTCGTCGGCATCTCGATCTGCGAGGACGCCTGGTGGCCAGGAGGGCCCATCGCGGAGCAGGCGCAGGGTGGCGCGGCACTGGTCGTGAACGTGAACGGGTCGCCGTACCACGCCGGCAAGATCCAAGATCGTGAGCGAACGCTCGAGGCACGGGCCGATGAGTCGAGTTGCACCATCTTGTACAGCAACCTCGTCGGCGGTCAGGACGAGTTGGTGTTCGACGGTGCCTCGCTCGTCGTGTCGCCGAACGGCGAGGTCATCACCCGCGCGGCCCAGTACATCGAGGAACTGTTCATCGCCGAGATCGAGATGGGCGAACCTCGGACTGTCCCCGCGTTGCCAGTTGTCGTCGTGTCATCGAGCTCGGCTGCATCTGGCCCGATGGCGACCGCGCCACCCGCCGAACTCCTCAGCCCGGCTGCCGAGGTCTACGGCGCACTCGTGCTGGGCACGCGCGACTACGTGCAGAAGAACGGCTTCACCGACGTGGTTCTCGGTCTCTCGGGTGGCATCGACTCGTCCTTGGTGGCAGCAGTAGCCGTCGACGCCCTCGGTGCTGATCATGTCCACGGGGTGCTGATGCCGTCGCGGTACTCGAGCCGCCACTCGGTGACCGACGCCGAACTGCTGTCGACCAACCTCTCGATCGATCATCGGACGATCGTCATCGAGCCGGCGTTCACCTCCATGCTCGAGATGCTCGCATCGTCGTTCCGCGATCGGCCCGTCGACATCACCGAGGAGAACTTGCAACCCCGCATCCGCGGCATGTTGTTGATGGCGTTGTCGAACAAGTTCGGTTGGCTGGTGCTCACGACGGGGAACAAGAGCGAGTTGGCTGTCGGCTATGCGACGTTGTACGGCGACATGGCCGGCGGGTTCGCCGTCATCAAGGACGTGTGGAAGACGATGGTCTACGACCTGTGCGCGCACGTCAACGAGGTCGCCGGGCGCGAGGTCATCCCTGCCACGGTCATCACCAAACCGCCGTCGGCCGAGCTGAGACCCGACCAGGTCGACACCGACAGCCTTCCGCCCTACGACGTGTTGGATCGCATCCTCGACGCATACATCGAGGAGGACAAGACCGCGGGAGACCTCATCGACGCCGGTGAGGACCCCGAACTCGTGCGCCGCATCGTCCGGCTGGTCGACCTGTCCGAATACAAGCGCCGGCAGGCTCCACCCGGTGTGCGCGTGACGACCAAGGCCTTCGGCAAGGATCGCCGCCTTCCGATCACGAACCACTACCGCGGCTGACGCAACGCGCGATGGTTTCGTTCGACCGCGTCGCCGACGAGTACGCGGCTGGCCGTCCGACGCATCCCGACGAGGTCTTCGACGCGTTGGAGCCGCTCGCAGGGCGCGTCGTGCTCGACGGCGGGGCCGGCACCGGCATCGCCACGCGCGCCCTGCTCGATCGGAATGCGTCGGTCGTGCCGTTCGACATCGGCTCGTCGGTGTTGCGCAAGGCGATCGAGCGCACACCGGGTCTCATGGCGGTCGTGGCGGATGGTGCACAACTGCCGTTCCGTGACGAGTGTGCCGACCTCGTGTGCTTCGCGCAGTCGTGGCACTGGTTGGACCCGACGTCGCGCGTGCACGAAGCCGCACGGGTGTTGCGCGAGGGAGGGCGTTGGGCGGGGTGGTGGTCGCATGCGCGTGCGGACGGTGATCAGTGGTTCGACGCGTACTGGGATCTGATCGAGCGCGTCTGTCCCGGCGTCGTCCGTTCCCGCCGTGACCTCGACGGGGGGTCGGAGCTGACTGTCAGTGGTCTCTTCGATGTGAGTGAGCGGCTGACATCCCGGTGGATCCGTCATGTCGAGATCGAGACCTGGCTCCTCGACGATCGCAGTCGCAGCTTCGTCATGGGACTTCCGACTGATCGGCGAGAGGCGTTATTGCGTGGCGTTCGAGCACTGCTGACGGAAAGCTTTCCGGAAGGCACGGTCGTCGTGCCGTACGAGACGTGGCTCTGGATCGGAACGAAGCGCTGAATGGCATCTCCCGCCGACATCGTCAGGACCGAGCGCGCTGCAGACATCGAGACCATTCGCGCCGTGCAACATGCGGCGTTCGATGCGCCTGAGCTGACTGGGCCGCCTGTCGAGGTCGGCCTGCTCGACGCGCTGCGCGCCTCGGCCGACTGGATCCCGAGGCTGTCCCTGGTCGCCGAACGGGACGGCTCGGTGATCGGTCACGTCGTGTGCACGCGGGCATGGGTAGGCGAGCACGCGGTGGTCGGGTTGGGGCCGATCGGCGTGGTGCCAGAGCACCAGGGTGAGGGGGTTGGTCATGCCCTCATGCATTCCGTTCTCGCGGCCGCCGACGCGCTCGACGAGCCGCTGATCGGTCTGCTCGGCTCCCCCGAGTTCTATGGGCGTTTCGGATTCGTCGCTTCGCACGAGCTGGGCATCGTGGCACCCGAACCGGTGTGGGGGGACTACTTCCAGATTCGTGCTCTCACCGCGTACTCGAACGATTTCGTCGGAACGTTCAAGTACGCCTCACCCTTCGACGAGCTGTGACGTCTGTCGGATGACGGTCAGTTCACCCGGCCGGTACTCTTTGGCGACACACGTCTCGTCGAGCAGTGCTCGCAGGGGACAAGGGGGAAGAGTCAGATGGCCGATCCGAGTAGGCCCCGAGCGGCGTTCGCGCCGTGGGATCGGCGCGAGCTGCCCGGCAGCTTCACGGTCGAGGAGACGGCGCGACGAGTTGGCCACTACAAGTGGATCGAGATGCGGTTGTTCGAGGCTCTCGGCGGTTGGGTGGCCACGGTCCCCGAGCTCGACGTCAAGCTCCGGTTGGGCACGCACTGCTACCACCACGCGTGGCACTCCGAGCTGTGGCACAAGCGGTTGCCCGAGCTCCGCGAGATGAACCCCGATCGGCTGACCGTTCCGCCGAACGACGAAATCGTCGCGTTCGTCGAGGCGATGACGAAGCCCGAGGCCCCGGACGAGACCATCGAGAAGCTCGTCGGTGTGTATCGGGTGTTGATCCCCCACAAGATCGCGGCGTACACGTATCACCTCAACAACACGAGCACGATCACCGACGCGCCGACGATGCGCTCGCTGAGGTTCGCGTTGCAGGACGAGTTCGACGACTGGCGCGATGGCGAGATGCTGATCCAATCGCTCACCGAGACGGCTGAGGATGTCGACCGAGCCATGGCGCATCAAGCAAACCTCGAGAAGCTCATGCTCGCCGCCGGCGGCATCGCCGGGCCGGGATCGATCGGCTCGACCGTCGACGTACAAGACCTCGACGAAGAGTCGGGACAAAAGGAGATGGCCTCGTGAAGAAGCATCTGCCCGCAGACGAACTGGCTCGCGATCCACGATTCGTGCGAAGCGACATGATGGCCGGTTTCAACGACCCCCGGATCGGCAACCAGGGCAACGGTCGACGCGGTCCGCAGAAGCTCGTGCCCTCCTTGCCCGACGCGCCGGAGCGGTCACGGGCCCTCATGCACGGCATCTTCGTCGGTGAGTTGCAGGCACTCGAAGGCGCCGGTCGCACGTGCTTCGACTTCGAGGTGGGCAAAGGGGTTGAAGAGCCCACGGAGGTTCCCTTCGAGCTCAAGCTCGACATGGCCCGTCAGTGTTGGGACGAAGCCCGGCACTGCGAGATCTCGGTCAAGCTCGGCGACTGGATGGGCACCGAGATCGGCGAGTTCGGCGAGCAGGTCTTCTTGTTCCAAGCGGCGTGCGCGCCCGACCCCCTCTTGCGGCTGACGGGTGTGAATCGTGCGCTCGAAGGCCTGGCCATCGACGTGTTCAACACCATGCGCGAGTTCGGGCAGGTTGCCGGCGATCCGGTCTTGGAGTTCTGCGAGGATTGGATGCTCGCCGACGAGGTCACCCACGTGAAGATGGGCTCGGACTGGCTGCGGCGACTCACCGAGGACGACACCGAGCGTCGCGATCAGGCGCTGGAGTTCCAGCGCACAGTGGACCGGCTGTTCTCGTTCGGCGGGTTCCGCGGCGACGAGGACGACAGTCCGATCCGGCTGGCACGGCGCTTCCGCGAGCTCGCCGGCTTCGACGACCAGGAGATCGACGAGATCGCCGGGCTGTCCACCGAAGCGCGGGAGATGATGGAAGAGCGCATGGCGGCCGCGGCCACGCTGGCCGAAACCGGTAGCTAGCGTTGGCCGAGGTCACCGTCTCACCCGAGACATTCACAATGGTCGACTTCGACGCGGCCGAGATCCGGTCCATCGCCGAGAGACTCGCCGACCAGATCGGGCTCCCATCCGACCTCGGCATCGAGGTGAACATCGACGAGACCGTGCCACTCGCGGGCGTCCGCGTGACGTCGACCGATCCGGTCGTGCTCGAGATC
>Ga0299914_10001091_pt1 | contig 17409 bp, 14 predicted proteins | sample RVTome_10_FD_201361 | JGI IMG/M metagenome (GOLD analysis project Ga0299914, IMG submission 201361) | Soil microbial communities from uranium-contaminated site in the Upper Colorado River Basin, Wyoming, United States - RVT153D57 (version 2) ...
CGCGCCGATCTTTGACAACCGAATAACGAGATTCTCGAGTGTAGCCAAGCGATGTTCTCCAAGTGTTCTTAGTTCGTGGTCAAGCTACTAAGAGCGAACGGTGGATGCCTTGGCGCCGGGAAGCGACGAAGGACGTGGCAAGCTGCGATAAGCCTCGGGGAGCCGCAAGCAGGCATCGATCCGAGGATGTCCGAATGGGGGAACCTGGCTGGGGTAATGCCCAGTCGTCCCTGACTGAATACATAGGTCAGGGCACGCGAACCGAGGGAACTGAAACATCTCAGTACCTCGAGGGAAAAGAAAGCAACCGCGATAGCCCAAGTAGCGGCGAGCGAACGGGCCACAGCCTAAACCAGGTCCGAGCAATCGGGTCTGGGGTTGCGGGGCGCTCATAGGGGAACCCCGGAGAGTTACCAAGTCAGGCGATAGTCGAAGGCTCTGGAAAGTGCCGCCATAGCGGGTGATAGCCCCGTAGACGAAATCGCACTGATCTCTCTGGTGAGCGTACCCAAGTACTACGGGACACGTGTAACCCCGTAGGAATCTGGGGGGACCACCCTCCAAGGCTAAATATTCCCCGGCGACCGATAGTGAACCAGTACCGTGAGGGAAAGGCGAAAAGAACCCCGGTGAGGGGAGTGAAATAGAACCTGAAACCGTTCGCTTACAAGCGGTAGGAGGGCTATGCCATCGCAAGATGGAAGGCCTGACTGCGTGCCTTTTGCATAATGAGCCGGCGAGTTACTGGTACGTGGCGAGGTTAAGCGCCGAAGGCGCGGAGCCGAAGCGAAAGCGAGTCCGAACAGGGCGATGAGTCGCGTGCCGTAGACCCGAAGCCAAGTGATCTACCCCTGGCCAGGGTGAAGCCGCTTTAACAAGCGGTGGAGGCCCGAACCGGTGTTGGTTGAAAACAGCTCGGATGAGCTGGGGGTCGGAGTGAAAGGCTAATCAAACTTGGAGATAGCTGGTTCTCCCCGAAATAGCTTTAGGGCTAGCCTCGCGCGTGACGTGTGGTGGTAGAGCTCTGAATGGGCTAGGGGTCCTACCAGATTACCAAACCCAATCAAACTCCAAATGCCATCCGTTTGAGCGCGGGAGTCAGACGACGCGGGATAAGCTGCGTGGTCGAGAGGGAAACAACCCAGATCGTCAGCTAAGGTCCCTAAGTGCGTGCTTAGTGGGAAACGATGTGGAGTCGCTCAGACAGCCAGGAGGTTGGCTTAGAGGCAGCCACCCTTTAAAGAGTGCGTAACAGCTCACTGGTCAAGTGATTCCGCGCGGACAATTCAACGGGGCTCAAGCACGCCACCGAAGCTGCGAACTCGGTAGGGAGACCTGCCGAGTGGTAGGGGAGCATTCCGCATTAGGTCGAAGGCCGACCGTGAGGACGGCTGGACGAAGCGGAAGAGATAATGCCGGCACGAGTAGCGATAAAGCAGGTGAAAAACCTGCTCGCCGAAAGCCCAAGGGTTCCTGGGGAAGGTTAATCCGCCCAGGGTTAGGCGGTACCTAAGCGGAGGCCGAGAGGCGTACGCGAAGGACAACAGGTTAATATTCCTGTTCCGCCGCGGTGACGTTATGAGCGATGGGGGGACGGAGAAGGCTAAGCACCGCCCGCGATCGGAAGTGCGGGTCCAAGCGCGTAGGGGGCTCCGATAGGTAAATCCGTCGGGGCGCCGCAAGGCAACCCTGAAACGTGATGGGGAGGCCTTCGGGCCGTAAACGGGCTGATGCCATGCTTCCAAGAAAATCCTCTAGCCAGTTGCCGAGGCGACCGTACCGGAAACCGACACAGGTGGGCGAGGAGAATATCCACAGGCGCTCGGGAGAACTCTCGCGAAGGAACTAGGCAAAATAACCCCGTAACTTCGGGAGAAGGGGTGCCCCACTAGGGTGTTGAGCCCGAAGGGGTCGCAGTGAAAAGGGCCAAGCGACTGTTTACTAAAAACACAGGACTCTGCCAACTCGTAAGAGGAGGTATAGGGTCTGACGCCTGCCCGGTGCCGGAAGGTTAAGGGGAGGGGTTAGGGGGGTAACCCTCGAAGCTCTGAACTGAAGCCCCGGTAAACGGCGGCCGTAACTATAACGGTCCTAAGGTTAGTGAAACGCTAGCCCCGGTCATCCCGAGAGGGTGACACGCGCATCCGGCTATATGCTGGGACGCCTGGCGAATCCGACGGTACTCAGCGATGAGTGACAATCCGATCGGTGCAGGTAATCAGCAGGAAAGCCTGAGTCCCGAATGGGGCTCAGAATCCTCAGAGGCCATACGCCGGATCTCCAGCTTGAGGTTGGAGAATGAGATGGTCCGAGCTGCATGGCGACATGCAGAGGTGAGCGGAACCGAAACGACTCACCCGTTCCTTCAGAACGTAACAAGGCTGAGCGAAATTCCTTGTCGGGTAAGTTCCGACCTGCACGAATGGCGTAACGACTTGGCCGCTGTCTCCGCGAGAGACCCGGTGAAACTGTAGCGCCAGTGAAGATGCTGGCTACCCGCGACTAGACGGAAAGACCCCGTGAACCTTTACTGTACCTTGGCATGGAACTTTGGCGGAGTCTGCGCAGGATAGGTGGGAGGCTTTGAAGCCGGCACTCCGGTGTCGGTGGAGCCGACGTTGAGATACCACCCTGACTGTGCTGGAGTTCTAACCTGGGCCCGTGATCCGGGTCGGGGACAGTGCCAGGTGGGCAGTTTGACTGGGGCGGTCGCCTCCTAAAAAGTAACGGAGGCGCTCGAAGGTGGGCTCAGCACGGTTGGAAATCGTGCGACGAGTGTAAGGGCAGAAGCCCGCTTGACTGCGAGACCAACAAGTCGAGCAGGTACGAAAGTAGGACCTAGTGATCCGGTGGTTCCGAGTGGAAGGGCCATCGCTCAACGGATAAAAGGTACTCCGGGGATAACAGGCTGATCTTGCCCAAGAGTTCATATCGACGGCAAGGTTTGGCACCTCGATGTCGGCTCATCGCATCCTGGGGCTGGAGCAGGTCCCAAGGGTTGGGCTGTTCGCCCATTAAAGCGGTACGTGAGCTGGGTTTAGAACGTCGTGAGACAGTTCGGTCCCTATCTGTCGCGGGCGGAGGAGATTTGACGGGAGCTGCCCCTAGTACGAGAGGACCGGGGTGGACGGACCTCTAGTGTGCGAGCTGTCCTGCCAAGGGCACCGCTCGGTAGCTATGTCCGGCAGGGATAAGCGCTGAAGGCATCTAAGCGCGAAACCCGCCTGAAGATGAGATCTCCCGGGGCGTAAGCCCCCTGAAGGGCCCTGGTAGATGACCAGGTTGATAGGCCGGAGGTGTAAGCGCTGTGAGGCGTTCAGCTGACCGGTACTAATCGCCCGTGCGGCTTGACCACGTTGCACTCATCAATACGATACGGAGAGACGCCCATTGCAGGGCTGCGCTCGAGAATCTCGGGATTTGGTTGGCCGGCGCCCGATGGGCGCCGGTACGATTCAATTCCCGGTGGCATTGCCGGAGGGGCCACACCCGTTCCCATCCCGAACACGGAAGTTAAGCCCTCCTGGGCCGATGGTACTGCGCTGGCAACGGTGTGGGAGAGTAGGTCGCTGCCGGGGTAACACGCAAGCGCCCGGGGTTTCACGCCCCGGGCGTTCGTGTGTCCGGCGACCGACGATCCCCGCCGCGGATCAGAAGAGCGCGGTCCAGATCGCGAGCACGAAGGCGAGGCCCGTCACGCCGATGCACGCTGCCGCCAGCAGCTGATCGAAGCCGGTCTCCGCCTGGTGCTCGGCGAACGCCAGCGCCAGCCCCACCACGAAGCCGCCGACGAAGCCCCCGGCGTGGGCGATGTTGTTCACCGCGGGCATGAGGAAGCCGAGCACGAAGAGCACCAGCGCCCATTGACCGTACTGCCGGAACACCATCGCCCCGAACGTGCCGCCGCGCTTCTGGCCGAACGCGACCAGCGCGCCGAGCAGGCCGAAGATGGAGCCCGACGCCCCCACCGAGGGCCACGGCGACAGCAGGTTGGAGGCGATGAACCCGATGGCGCCCGCCGCCGTGAAGATGATGACCAGCCGCGACGGGCCGTAGAGCTCCTCCACCGCCGGGCCGAGCTGCCGGATCCACAGGATGTTGAAGAAGATGTGCAGCAGGCTGCCGTGCAGGTAGATCGCGGTCAGCAACGTCCACCATTCCCCATTGCGCCACTGGAACGGGCCGGTGGCACCCAGATCGCGCAACGCCTGCGAGCTGGGCGAGAAGGCGTCGAAGATGCCCCGGCGCTGCAGCGCCCCGGCCGGGTCGAAGACCAGGCTGACCACGTAGAGAACGATGCAGGCCACCGTGACCACGTCGACGAAGCTGCGCCGGCGGAACAGCCCGCGCAGCGGACCGGCGAAGCCCCACATTCCCGGGTTGCGGCGCCCGCACACCAGGCAGGTCGGCGCGTCGGCATTGGTCATGCGCCCGCACGAAGGGCAGAGGATGGCGCCCGAGGTCTTACGAAACATCGCTCTCCGGGTCGGGCGCGGGCGAGATGCGATGGCGCTCGTCCAGCCACGTGCCGAGGTCGATCAGCCGGCAGGTGAGCGAGCAGAAGGGGCGGTTGGCGTTGCCGTGCCACGTGATCGCGGTCCGGCAGGTCGGGCAGGTCGCCATCGGCCTGATCGTACTGGCCGGTCACAAACGCTGTCAACTCGCCAACTTCCCCGGCGCTCCGGCCCGAATTGCCGATTGACCGCCGATACCCGCGTCGCGTACAGTGTCGTTCGGATTTGTGCGCTCATCGACGGCCCCGCCAGGAGACCGATAGTATGATTTGGAGCCTCTCACGCCCCGCCCGCGCCGTCTGGTTGGTCCTGCCGGCGCTGCTTCTCGCGGCTCTCGTCCTCGCGCTGCCCGGCGCTGCCCAGGCCGCGGCCGGCGGCGAGGCCAACCTCAAGCTCCCCGATCTCGGCCAGTCGCAGGTCGCGGGCGTGGGCGGCCGCAGCCTCCTCATGCTGGGCCTCGGCGTCTGCGTGCTGGGTCTGGCGTTCGGCCTCGTGATCTACGGTCAGCTCAAGAACCTGCCGGTGCACGCCTCGATGCGGGAGATCTCGGAGCTCATCTACGAGACCTGCAAGACCTACCTCATCACGCAGGGCAAGTTCATCCTCCTCCTCGAGCTCTTCATCGGCGCCATCATCGTCCTCTACTTCGGCTTCCTGCTGCACTTCGAGGCCTCGCGCGTCCTCATCATCCTGCTGTTCAGCCTGATCGGCATCGCCGGCAGCTACGGCGTGGCCTGGTTCGGCATCCGCATCAACACCTTCGCCAACTCGCGCACGGCGTTCGCCAGTCTTCGAGGCGAGGCCTATCCGGTCTACGCGATCCCGCTGAAGGCCGGGATGTCGATCGGCATGCTGCTGATCAGCGTCGAGCTCTTCCTGATGCTGTGCATCCTGCTGTTCATCCCCGGCGACTACGCCGGCGCCTGCTTCATCGGCTTCGCCATCGGCGAGTCGCTCGGCGCCGCCGCCCTCCGCATCGCCGGCGGCATCTTCACCAAGATCGCCGACATCGGCTCCGACCTCATGAAGATCGTCTTCAACATCAAGGAGGACGACGCCCGCAACCCCGGGGTCATCGCCGACTGCACGGGGGACAACGCCGGCGACTCGGTCGGCCCCAGCGCGGACGGGTTCGAGACCTACGGGGTCACCGGCGTCGCCCTCATCGCCTTCATCGTCCTCGCCGTCCCGGACCCGGCCGTCCAGGTGCAGCTCCTGGTGTGGATCTTCATGATGCGGGTGCTGATGATCCTCGCCTCCGGCGCCTCCTACCTGATCAACGAGGCGGTCGCGCGCGGCCGCTATGCCGGCGTGAGCCGCATGAACTTCGAGGCGCCGCTCACGGCGCTGGTGTGGCTGACGTCGATCGTGTCCGTGGTGACCACCTATGCGGCCTCCTATGTCCTCATCCCCGATCTCGGCGACGGCAGCCTGTGGTGGAAGCTCTCCACCATCATCTCGTGCGGGACGCTGGCCGGCGCGGTCATCCCCGAGCTGGTCAAGGTGTTCACCTCGACCGAGTCGGCCCACGTCCGTGAGGTCGTGACCGCCTCTCGCGAGGGAGGCGCCTCCCTCAACGTGCTCTCGGGCTTCGTGGCCGGGAACTTCAGCGCCTACTGGCTCGGCATGGCCATCGTGGTGCTGATGGGCGCGGCGTTCCTGGTCAGCACGCTCGGAATGGCGGCCCTGATGGTCGCGCCCGCCGTGTTCGCGTTCGGACTCGTCGCCTTCGGCTTCCTCGGGATGGGGCCGGTGACCATCGCGGTCGACTCCTACGGGCCGGTCACCGACAACGCGCAGTCGGTGTACGAGCTGTCGCTGATCGAGGAGGTGCCCAACGTCGGCCAGCAGATCCGCCGGGAGTACGGCTTCGACCCGAAGTTCGACACCGCCAAGGAGCTGCTCGAGGAGAACGACGGCGCCGGCAACACGTTCAAGGCGACGGCCAAGCCGGTGCTGATCGGTACCGCCGTCGTCGGTGCCACCACCATGATCTTCTCGATCATCGTGGTCCTGACGGCCGGGCTCGTGGAGAACCTCGACAAGCTCTCGCTGCTGCACCCGCCGTTCCTGCTCGGCCTCATCTCCGGCGGCGCGGTCATCTACTGGTTCACGGGGGCGGCCACCCAGGCGGTGTCCACCGGCGCCTACCGCGCCGTCGAGTTCATCAAGGCCAACATCCGGCTGGAGGGCACCACCAGGGCGTCGGTGGCCGACAGCAAGCGCGTGGTCGAGATCTGCACGCAGTACGCTCAGAAGGGCATGTTCAACATCTTCCTCACGGTGTTCTTCTCCACCCTCGCCTTCGCGTTCCTCGAGCCCTACTTCTTCATCGGCTACCTCATCTCGATCGCGCTGTTCGGCCTCTACCAGGCCGTGTTCATGGCCAACGCCGGCGGCGCCTGGGACAACGCCAAGAAGATCGTCGAGACGGAGCTCAAGGAGAAGGGAACCGCCCTTCACGCCGCCACCGTCGTCGGCGACACCGTCGGCGACCCCTTCAAGGACACCGCCTCGGTCGCCATGAACCCCGTGATCAAGTTCACGACGCTCTTCGGCCTGCTCGCCGTCGAGCTCGCGGTCAGCCTGACCGCCACCAGCGGGCCAGGTCTCAGCCGCGTGCTGGCCGCCATCTTCTTCGCGGCCTCCCTGGTGTTCGTGTGGCGGTCGTTCTACGGGATGCGCATCGGCGGCGGCTCGCCCGAACCGGCCGGCGGCAGGGCGCGGGCGGGAGCGGTGGCCGGCGGGAAGTAGGCGGTGGGCGGCGGGCCCGGCGATCCGGCGAGCGGGCGAGAGCAGCGACGGAGCTCGGCGTAGGGCTCGCACGCGGCCTCGCCGCGGCCGTCGCCCGGCTGCCGGCTCCGGTCGCCCTGGCCACTGGCCGGAGGCTCGGTGACCTGGCGAGCCTGGTGCTGTACCGGCGCCGCCGGGCGGCCCTGGCGAACGTCGAGATTGCCTTCCCGGCCCTGGCTCCGCTCGCCCGCCGGCGACTGGCCCGGCAGGCCTGGCAGCACCTCGGCATGACCCTCGTCGAGTTGGCCCGTCTCCTGGATCGGCCGCTGGAGGCCACGCTGAGCGAGCTCACCCTGGAGGGCCTCGAGCACATCCGGGCCGTGATGAGCGAGCACGGGCGAGCCCTGATGCTCACCGCCCATCTCGGCAACTGGGAGTACCTCACGGCCGCCCACCGGCTGATGGGCTACCCCGTGGCCATCGTCGTCCGGCCCCTGGACTCCCCCGTGCTCGATGCCCTGGCCAGGGCCATACGGCACAAGACGGGGGCCGAGCTGATCGACAAGCGTGGGGCGCTCCGGCCGGTACTGCAGGCGCTGCACCGCGGCCGGATGGTCGGCATACTCCTCGATCAGAACACCACCCGCCGGGAGGGGGTCTTCGTGCCGTTCTTCGGCCGCGCCGCCTGCACGTCACGGAGCATCGCGCTCCTGGCCCTGCGTACCAGCACGCCGATCGTGCCGATCTTCATCCGCCGCGAGGCGGCGGGCCGGCACCGGGTGGTCATCGAGGCCCCCCTTCCGCTTCCCCGGTCGAATGACGTGGATCGGGCGGTCGTCGAACTCACGGCACGATGCGCCGAGACGATCGAGGCCGCAGTGCGGAGGTCGCCCGAGCAGTGGCTGTGGTCCCACGACCGCTGGCGAACCCGTCCGCCCGCCGCCACGCCCGCCTGATGCGAGCGGCGGTGGTCGCCCTGCTGCTGGCAGGGCCCGCCGAGGCGCTCGACGTCAGCCTCGAGCCGTACCGGGACGCCCGGCGCGCCGGTGCCCTCGGGGTCGTCGCGGGCCGGGCGGCTGCCGAGCCACGGACGCTCGGCGCGCCCGCCCAACCCTTCATCGGCACCTCGGTGAGGCTGCTGCCGCGCTCGGAGGCTCTGCTGGCCAGGCTGACGCAGCTGCGGGAGACCTCACGAGACTCGTCCAGGGCGTTCGCGGCGGCGGCGCCCGCCATGCGCGAGGCGCACCAGGCCTACGAGCGGCGGCTGCTCGAGGCCGGCGCGACCGATCTCGCGCCGCAGGTCGTCGCGGGCCAGGACGGACGGTTCAGCATCGACGAGGTTCCGGCCGGAGCGTGGGTGCTGATCGCCTGGCACAGCGATCCGGTCGATACGTCCGCGCCGAGGCTCCCGACCAGGCAGCGTGATCGCTACCGACCCCAGCCAACGCTGCTGGGCTACGAGGCGGTGACGGTCTGGCTCCGTGAGCTGACCGTCGAGGCGGGCGCGACGGCCACCGTGGAGCTGACGGACCGCAACGGGTGGTTCCGGGGCGTGGTCGAGAAGCGGGCGCCGGTCCGCGGTCGCTGAGCCGGCGAAAGCGGCCCTCCGGGCCCGCTCATAAGCCGCAGAAAAATCGACGGAAACAGGCGCGGAGCCGGGCCTCGGCAGGGCAGGGGCCCGTTGACCGGCCGGTCCGGCCCATGGTAGAAAATATTCGGGCTTTCAGCCGAATATGGCCATTCGTAGCCGTTTCATACTCGCGAGTGCCCTTTTCCTCGCCGTTACTGCGCCACGCCCCATCGCGTCGGTCGCTGCCGCCTCGTTCTGGCCCGAGGATGTCGACGGAGTCTCCCCGGTGATCGAGCAGGCCGCCATTCCCGAGCCCGTCGCCGAGCACCTTCGCCCCGAGCTGCTCCTGGAGGAGTGGCTCGACGGCGTCGGCGCCATCGCCGAGCAGGAAGCCGCGAGCGAGACCGAGCCGGCCGGCGTCGACCCATGGGCCGATGCGTTCTCGGAGTCGAGCCGGGCCGCAGTCGTGAGTCCGGAGGTCCGGGAGCCAGCCTATCCCGTCGCCATCACCCCCCGAGTGCAGTACTTTCTCGATCGCTTCACCGGTCCCCGGCGGGATGTCGTCCATCTGTGGGTGGGGCGGTCAGGCCGGTACCTCGGCATGATCCGCGAGGTGCTGCAGAGTCGAGGGCTGCCCGAGGAGCTGGCGTACACGGCGATGATCGAGAGCGGCTTCAACCCCGTCGCGGTGTCGCGGATGGGGGCCAAGGGCATGTGGCAGTTCATGGCCGCCACCGCCCGCAGCTACGGCCTCCGGGTCGACCGGTGGATCGACGAGCGTCTGGATCCCGAGAAGTCGACGATTGCCGCGGCGGCGTACCTGAAGGACCTCTACAACATCTTCGGCTCGTGGACGCTGGCCCAGGCGGCCTACAACGCGGGCGAGACGAAGGTCATCCGGGCCATCCGGGCGACAGGGTCGTCGGACTTCTGGATGCTGGCGAAGACCAACCACCTGCATCGCGAGACCAAGGACTTCGTGCCGGCCATCCACGCCGCGACGCTCATCGCCGAGAACCCGGGGCAGTACGGCTTCGAGTTCGCGGACAACGAACCCGTCCCGGTCGAGACGGTCTCCGTGCCCCCGTCCACGAGCCTGCGCCGTCTGGCAACCAGGGCGGGCATCGCCCCCGGCACCCTGAAGGCGCTGAACCCGGCGCTCGTGCGCGGGATCACGCCGCCGGGCGGCCCGTGGACGCTGAGGGTACCGACCGGCACCAGGGGCAAGGTGGTGAACGTCCTCACCCCGCCCTCGCGGCGCAAGGCGGCGGTCGCCCGGAGAGGCGGGGCTGCGCCCAGCGCCTCGGTCCGCGGGGACATCCACGTCGTCGAGCCGAGGGAAACGGTGACCTCGATCGCCAGGAAGTATGGTGTCAAGGTGGCCGATGTCCTGCGCTGGAACCGCCTGAAGGGCAAGGCCCGTATCTGGCCCGGCGACCGGCTCCGGATCGCCGATGTCCGCTCGTCCACGTCCACGGCACAGCGCAGATCCCGGTGAGGGTGCAGATCCAGCTCTTCGCGACGCTGGCGGCGTTCCTGCCCCGCGGCGGAGGCCAGGGTGTCGCCAGCCTCGAGATACCCGACGACAGTACCGTTCGTGACCTCGTCCAGCGCCTGGGACTGCCTGCCGACCTCGAGCGTGTCACGCTGGTCAACGGTGGCGATGCGACGCCGGAGCGGAGCCTGCATCACGACGACGTCGTCACCATGTTCCCTCCGCTTGCCGGCGGCCAGGGAGAGCGCCCGGCCGCGGCCTGATAGGAGCCTTCGAGCCGGGTGGTACACTCATCTGGCCGAAACGGAACGAAGCGCGCCGGAGCACCGGAAGCGTCTAGGAACCCGGTGGGCCTCCCGGACTTCAAATCCGGTGTCCGGCTCTAGACAAGCTGGAGGTGGGTTCGACTCCCACACGCTTCCGCCACCGAGAACGAGGACGATGGCCAAGCATCAAGGACAGGGCAAGGGCGCCAGGACCGCGCGCCGTTCGCGGCGCCCGCTCAAGCTGGGGGTGACGGTCGCCGGTGTCGTCGTGGTCGCGGCCGTGGTGGGCTGGTTCGCCTACCGGGCGGCCGCCGACCTGCCGGGGGAGAAGCTCCCCGACCTCGGCAACGCCCATATCCAGACGGCCTCCGAGCCACGCATCCCCTACAACTCCGACCCGCCGACCTCCGGCCCCCACCTGCCGTACATCGCACCGTGGGGCGTCCACACGCGGCCCATCCCGCTCGAGCTGCAGGTCCACAACCTCGAGGATGGCGGCGTGATGGTGCAGTACAACTGCACCTGCCCGGAGCTCGTCGAGCAGCTCCGCGCCGCCGTCGGCAAGTACGACAAGTTCGTCGTTCTGGCTCCGTATCCGGGCATGCAGCCGCGGATCGCGCTCACCGCGTGGACGCGCCTGGAGCGGCTCGAGGAGTTCGACGAGAGGCGGATCGTCCGGTTCATCGAGGCGTACCGTGGCATCGACCACCACAAGAGGTAGCCTGGCGGTCGTGCTTCCGCTCCTGGCCCTGGCCGCCTGTGCGCGGCCGCACGTCTCTCCGCTGGCGCCCCCCCCGTACCGTGCCGAGATCCAGGCCCCCTACGACCGCACCTGGGCCGCCGTCGTGCGCGCCCTGGCCCGGGAGAACCTGCCCTTGCGAGCCATCGCCAGGGACTCGGGCGTGATCGCCTCCGACGACGTCGTCACGCCGATCGGGCTGTGGGCCGACTGTGGCACGATCGGGGAGGATCGCCTGGAAGGCGAGGCCGTGGTCTCGTTCACGCTGTTCGCGGAGCCCAACGGCGCGGCCGGCACCCGTGTGCAGCTGAACTCGAAGATGCGTACGCAGGCGCATCGCCGGGGAAGCTCTGGCAAGCTCAAGCCGATACCGGTTTATCCGTGTGCCTCTACGGGCCGCTTCGAGGCCAACCTGGTGGAGGCCGTCCGCGACCTGGTGAAGGAGTAACCGTGCCGTCCCGTCTCGCCGACCTCATCCGCCGGGCCCGGCGACTCGCCGCCGAGCGCGATCGCCTGATCGAGTCGCTGGCCACCGACTGGACCCGCGCGCTGCGCGGGCAGCGGCTGTCCGCTTCCGACCTCGACGAGCTGTGGGGAGGGCTCACCGAGGAGGCCGTGCGCCGGGGCGGCGTGGCCGGCGAGGGCCGGTGGAGCGCCCAGGCATGGCGTGCCGAGGCGCAGGAGGTCATCGGCCGGGTGCGGGCCAAGGTCGAGGCGGCCCTGCGTGAGCGCTGACCGCGCCACCCTCCGCGGCCTGCCATCGGTCGACCAGCTCCTGCGCGCCCTCGCCGGCCGTCCCGCGGTGGCGGGGCTGCCCCGCGCTCGCCTGACCGCGATGGTCCGGGAGGTCCTCGATGCCGAGCGCCGCCGCCTGCTGGCCGGGTCCTCCGAGCCCGCCAGCCTCGAGGCCCTGGCCGGACACGTGGTGGCGGCGGGCCAGCGTGCCGGCGTGTTCTCCCTTCGGCCGGTCGTCAACGCCCAGGGCGTGGTGTTGCACACGAACCTCGGACGCGCGGTGCTCAGCCCGCTCGCGCTCGAGCGGGTGGCGGCGGTGGGCGCCGCCTACTCGAACCTGGAGCTGGACCTGGCCTCCAAGGAGCGGGGCTCCCGCTACAGCCACGTGGAGGCGCTGCTGCGCCGCCTCACGGGGGCCGAGGATGCCCTCGTCGTCAACAACAACGCGGCGGCGGTCCTGCTGGCGCTGGAGACCCTGGCCCACGGCAAGGAAGTCATCGTCTCCCGCGGCGAGCTGATCGAGATCGGTGGCGAGTTCCGGATCCCCGACATCATGCGCCGCGGCGGCGCGGTGCTGCGCGAGGTCGGGGCCACGAACCGGACCCACCTGCGCGACTACGCCGAGGCCATCGGTCCCGATACGGCCCTGCTCCTCAAGGTCCACACGTCGAACTACCGGGTCGTGGGCTTCACCGCCGACGTCAGCTCCCGGGAGCTGACCGAGCTGGGACGTCAGCGCGGGATCCCGGTGATGGAGGACCTCGGCTCCGGCTCGCTGGTGGACCTGCGGCGGTGGGGTTTCCCGTACGAGCCGACGGTGCCGGAGGTGGTGGCCTCGGGCGTCGACCTGGTGTCGTTCTCGGGCGACAAGCTGCTCGGCGGCCCCCAGGCCGGCATCCTGGTCGGACGGCGGGCGGTGGTGGCCCGGCTCAAGAAGAACCCGTGGAACCGCGCGCTGCGCATCGACAAGTTCACCATTGCCGCGCTCGAGGCGACGCTCTACGCGTACGAGGCGGGGACCGCCCGCGAGACGCTGCCCACGCTGCGCGCGCTGACGGAGCCGCTGGCGGACGTGCGGCGCCGAGCCCGCCGGCTGCTCGGGCGCCTGGATCCCCCGACCCGCGACCGGCTGGCGCCGCGCCTGGTGGAGGACCATGCGCAGGTCGGGGGCGGAGCGCTGCCCACCGTCGAGCTGCCGACCGTCGGTCTCGCCGTGGGCGCCACCCCCGCCGCCGCTCGCGACCTCGACGCCGCCCTCCGCACCGGCGATCCCCCGGTCGTCGGCCGCATGCTCGACGATCGCCTCTTCCTCGACTGCCGCACCGTCCTGCCCGACCAGGTCGGGCTGCTGGCCACCGCCCTCACGCGCGCCGCCGCGCTCACCGGGTCGCCGTCGACGTGACGCGGGCATGAGTCGCGGCGACGGTCAGGCGCTGGCCTGGCCCTGCGCGTATGATGACCTCGAGCCTGGTCACGCCGTCCGGGCGCTCAACGTGATGGAGACGAATCGGCCCCCCGCGTGCTGTCCATGAAACACGTGGTCGTCGGGACCGCCGGTCACATCGACCACGGCAAGACGTCGCTGGTCAAGGCGCTGACCGGCACCGATACCGATCGGCTCCCCGAGGAGAAGGCGCGCGGCATCACGATCGACCTCGGGTTCGCGTTCCTGGAGGAGCCGGACGGGCTCACGATCGAGATCGTCGACGTCCCCGGCCACGAGCGGTTCATCAAGAACATGCTGGCCGGCGTCGGCGGGATCGACGTCGCCATGCTGGTGATCGCCGCCGACGAAGGGGTCATGCCCCAGACGCGCGAGCACTTCGGGATCTGCTCGCTCCTGCACATCCGTACCGGCCTGGTGGTCCTGAGCAAGACCGACCTCGTCGAGCCGGACTGGCTGGAGCTCGTGCGCGAGGACGTCGCCGGGCTCGTCCGGGGAACCTTTCTCGACGGCTGCCCCGTCGTCGCCGCCTCGGCCAGGACGGGTGCGGGCATCCCCGAGCTCCGCGCCGCCCTGCGCGAGCTGGCGGGCCGGGTCCCGTCGCGGGGCACGGACCAGCTACCGCGCCTGCCCATCGACCGGGTGTTCACGATCAAGGGGTTCGGCACCGTCGTCACCGGCACGCTCATGGCGGGGCGGCTGCGCGTCGACGACCGGGTGGAGGTGTTCCCTGCCGGTGTCCAGGCCAGGGTCCGCGGCCTGCAGACGCACGGCCGGTCGGTCGAGCAGTCGAGCGCCGGTCAGCGGACCGCGGTGAACCTGCAGGGCGTCGAGCGCCTGGCCGTCGAGCGCGGCAACGTCCTGGGTCTGGCCGGCACGCTGGTCCCCGCGGGGCTGGTGGACGGCACCCTGGAGCTGCTGGCGGACGCGCCGCGGCCGCTCAAGACCCGTGACCGCGTGCGGGTTCACGCCGGCACCAGCGAGATCATGGCGCGGGTGCTCCTGCTGGACCGTCAGGAGCTCGCCCCCGGCGACTCGACCTTTGCGCGGTTCCGGCTGGAGGGCCCGCTGGTCGCCCTGCCGGGCGACCGCTTCGTCATCCGCTCCTATTCGCCGATGCTGACGATCGGCGGCGGCACCCTGCTCGACATCGCGCCGCCCCGGTTCAAGCGCAAGGCCCCCGCGCTCGTCGCGCATCTGACGCTGCTGCGCGAGGGGCGACCCGAGGCGGTCGTGGACGAGCACGTCCGCCAGGCCGGTGGTGCCGGGGTCCGGGTGGCGCCCCTGTCCGGACGGGTACCGTTCGGCCCCGACGCCCTGCGCGGCCTGCTGGACACGCTGCAAAAGGGCAACCGGATCGTGGCCATCGATCGCGACTGGTTCGTGCACTCCGAGAGCCTGGTCCGCCTGCGCGACCTGGGCGTCGCCGCCCTCGAGCAGTTCCACCGGGCCTCGCCGCTGCGGCCCGGGATGTCGCGCGAGGAGCTGCGAGTCCGGTCGGGGGCGCCGGAGGAGCGCGTCTTCGCCCACCTGCTGGCCGCGCTCCAGGCGGAGGGCGTGGTCCGCGCCGACCGGGACAAGGTTCGCCTGACCTCCCACGAGGTGCGCCTCTCCCCCGAGCAGCAGAAGGCCGCCGACCGGCTGGAGCAGGAGTTCCTGACGGCCGCGGCGGCGCCGCCGAGTCCCGAGGAGGCGCTGGCCCGGGCCGGCCAGTCGGGGGACGAGGAGCACGAGCTCTTCCAGGTCCTGATCGAGGCCCGCAAGCTCGTGCGGGTGAAGGAGTCGCTCTACTTCCACGCGCAGGCGCTGGAGGCCATCCAGGACAAGCTGGTGGCCATGCTCCGCGAGCGCAAGGAGATCGGTCCCGGCGACATCAAGGACCTGCTGGGGATCTCCCGCAAGTATGCCATCCCGCTGCTGGAGTTCTTCGATTCCCGGCGCGTCACCGCCCGGGTCGGGGAGCGCAGGGTCTTGCGCGGGGCCTGAGGCCGGGGGTAAGGTGAGGGGCGTCGAGAAAAGGAGCCTGTCATGTTTGGCCTGGGCTATCAAGAGCTGCTCATCATCCTGGTGATCGTGCTGATTCTGTTCGGCGCGAACCGCCTCCCCGAGCTGGCCAAGTCGCTGGGCTCCAGCGTCAAGGAGTTCAAGAAAGGGGTCAACGAGGTCAAGAACGAGGACGTCTCGGCGGCCCACAAGGAAGAGGAGGAGAAGAAGGTCTAGCCGCTCCTCCTCCCTGCCGTCCAGTCGCATGCGTGAGCGAGCCGAGCGCATCGACTACCTCCTGGCGGCGGCGCTCGCCCTCCTGACCGTCCTGTCCCGCCTGCCGTACCGCGCACGGATGCTCTACAACTGGGACGCCGTGCAGTTCGCCCTGGCGCTGCACGAGTACGATGTCGTCAAGCACCAGCCCCATCCGCCCGGCTACATCCTCTACGTCGCCCTCGGCCGCCTGGTGCACGGCTGGACCGGCGATGCGGCGGCGGCCTACGTGCTGCTGGCCGTCGCCTTCAGCGGCGCCGGCACGTTCGTGGTCTACCTGCTCGCGCGGGCGGTCTACGATCGGCCGACCGCCCTGACCGCCGCGACCTTGCTGGCGGTGAGCCCGCTGTTCTGGTTCTACGGCACCGTCGGCCTCAGCTACGCCGGCGAGGCGCTGATGGCCTCGGTCGTTGCCTGCTTCGCGTTCCGCACGCTGCGCGGCAGCGAGACGGACGCCTGGCTGGCTGCCGGGTACCTGGGCCTGGCCGGTGGCCTGCGACAGTCGCTGCTCGTCCTGATGCTTCCCCTGTGGCTGGTGTCCATCGCCGTCGGTGTGCGTCGCGCACGCGTCGTCCTGATCTCGGCCGCCGTCCTCGCCCTGGCCGTGCTGGTCTGGCTCGTGCCGATGGTCGCGCTGACGGGTGGCCTGGAGCGCTACCTCGACGCCTCCCGGGAGCTGGCCGACACCGTCGTGAGACCCACCTCGATCCTCGGCGGCCCGCCGGAGGTGACGCTGCGAATGGCGCGTTACCTGCTGGAGTCGGTGCTGGTGGCGCTCGGTCCGCTGGCCGGTGCGGCTGTGCTGCTGCCGTGGTACGTCCGGCGGCACGGCTGGGGGCCGCGCGAGTGGTTCCTGCTCGCGTGGATGGCGCCGGCGGTGCTCGTCTACACGCTTGTCCACTTCGGGCAGGCCGGGTACGTCCTGACGTTCCTGCCGGCACTCGTGATCCTCCTCGCGCGGGTGCTGCTGGCCGCGGTGGCCCGGGCCGCGGAGCGGGTGCCCAGCGCACCGGTGCGCGCCGGGCTGGCCGCCACCGCAGTGACGCTCATCGTGCTGGCCAACGGCGCGTTCTTCGTCAGCGCGCGCCCGCTCCCGCGCGACTTCGACTCGCCCAAGCCGGCCTGGCGACAGGTGGCCGAGCACGACGCCTTCGACTGGATCTTCAGCCGCACGGCCGCGGCGCTCCGCCAGCACGAGGAGATCATGGCCACCTTCGTGGCGGTCATCCGCGGGCTCTATCCCGTGGAGGACACGGCGATCGTCACCGAGCTCGGGAACACGCGCTCGTATCCCTGGCTGCGCCACGCGATGTTCTACCTGCCGGACTATGCCGTCTACGAGCTCCGCATCGGCGAGGCGACCCCCGGATACTACGCCCCCCGCCTGGCGTCGGCGATGACGCCGCAGACGAACAGCCGCGTGGAGCTGCCCGCGGGCGTCAAGCGCATCGTCTGGTTCGTCGACCACTGGAGCCCCGACACCGAGCGGCCGGCGGGGCTGGTCGAGATCGGGCTGCCGCACGGCCGCTATCTCTACGTGCTGCCGCTGGGGCGCAAGCCCGTACGCTACGCGGGATACACGCTCGCCCGGGCGCGCTGACGGCGCCGTGCTCAGCCGCGCCGACGCCTCGGTCGTCCTCGCCGCCGTCGTCCC
>Ga0299914_10001092_pt1 | contig 17406 bp, 11 predicted proteins | sample RVTome_10_FD_201361 | JGI IMG/M metagenome (GOLD analysis project Ga0299914, IMG submission 201361) | Soil microbial communities from uranium-contaminated site in the Upper Colorado River Basin, Wyoming, United States - RVT153D57 (version 2) ...
GATCCCAAGAGTCCGGGGAGCGGTGGCGGCCGACATGGCCCAGGCGCTGCGCGAGCGCGAGGAACTCATCGAGTCCCGGGCACGCGCATTGGCGGAGATGGCTATCGAATCTCAGGCGCCCTGGCTGCGGCGCCTCGGCGTGGAGCCCGCTCGTCGTCGTGACCGCGAACGATGGGTGGAAGCCGCCATGACCGTCGCGGCCTACCGCGACCGGTACCAGATCGACGTGCGCTCCGCCTTGGGTCCTGGCCCAGAGAGCATCGCCCAGCGCCTTGACTACGCCCGAGCCGAGGCAGCTGTGCGGCGAGGTGAAGGCATTGCTCGTGAGGCGGTGCAGGCAGGCGCACTCCGCGGCGGCGTCGGTGTGGAAGCCCCCAATCCCCTGGGCCACTGAACGATTCCACGGACACCGTGGGAGAGCCGTTTTCCACAGGTCGCGGGTGCGTCCCAACGAAACAGCAGTCAGCGGCGTACGCCGGAGGTGAACCAGTCGATCAAGGAGGATCTCATGGCGTTGATGTGGAACGTGAGCGTCGCCATCCGGCGCTACTTGCGCATGTACATGCCCACCAGCATCGCCATCGACCTGCTGCGGACCCGCCGCGGACTCAAGTGGGCCATGCCCGCAGCGCTCGTGTTCGTCCTGGCCTACCTCTACGCGGCGAGCTTCGCCACCTCGCTCATCGCTCACGGAGGACCAGGCTGGCTCAACGTGCTGATTCTGCTCTTCATCTGGAACGGGATGAAGCTTGCCGCCATGGGGCTGTGGAGTCCGGTCCTGCGCCTGCGCAGCCGGAGGGAGTCAGCGAGATCCGTCGCCAGCGTTTAGATCCCGCTCAGCTGGCCGATCTCGAAGGATTCGCAGGCGTAGGCCGCCTTCGAGCAACCAGGTTGCGGTCGAGATTGACCCTGACGCCACGAGGCGCTGCGACTGAATCGTCCGCAGTGGGAGGTCCGTGAGATCGACGTCCGCCGCCTTCACGGCGAGGATCCGCCGGCATCTGGCCGTAGGCGTCGGCGGAGTCGTTGATGCTTGACCAGCCGCTTGCGGAGCCACCGGTTCGCGTCACCGAGCCTCCGTTGGCGTGAACGGACAGAACGTCTGGTACGCGCTCGAGTCGACGCCGGGGCTCCAGGTCGGCCCGGCCGGCGGTCGCAGTCATCCTCTCGGCCCCCTGTGGCTCGGCTGGCATCACTGAGGCAACCACGGTAGGTCGAACCTCCGAACGGAGCTGCGAAACGTCGAAGTTCCGCCACGCCACCGCGGTGACCTTGTGCCTGCCAGTCTTCGTAGGCCGCACTGACTAAAATCGGAGATCGTGACGCTTGCGGGGACCCGGCCATGAGGCAAACTGTTGATAACCCCATCCTCAACTCGCCGTACGAGCAGCCTGACCGCTACTACGAGATCGGACCCCAGGGGCCTACCGGCGAGATCAAGGATGGTCGGCGCCCTAGCGAGTCCTTCATCCCGATCGCAGTCACCAGGAAGGGGCGTAAAGGGAAGGACGACAGCGTCCAGGAGGGGTTCGACTTCGACGCCACGGGAGAGCGTCGCGAGAAGAACACCCTGATCAACGATTTCCGTCGGGACGTCGCCAAGTGGCGTCGCGGCGGCGACTACGCCGGGGTCACGCCGATCACTCGGAAGCTGCTTCAGCACTGGGCCGACCGTAACCGTGAGAACCGGGTCCTCTTCGCGCAGCGCGAGGCCGCTGAGACCGCGATCTTCCTGACCGAGGTGGCCGGCCGCACGCACGGGTACGCAGACTGGCGCAGGCGGCTGGAGCCCCAGAACGAGGCGCACAATGCCGGCTTGCCGCGCGTGGCGCTCAAGATGGCCACAGGGTCGGGCAAGACCGTGGTCATGGCGATGCTCATCGCGTGGCAGACCCTCAACAAGGTGCAGTCACCCCGGGACGCCCGCTTCACTAGCCGCTTCCTGGTCATGGCCCCGGGCATCACGATCCGTGACCGACTCCGGGTCCTGCTGCCCGAGGACGGCGCGAACTACTACGACCTGCGCGACCTGATTCCGGCCGACCTCAAGGGCGGCCTGGAGCACGCGCGGATTGTGATTACGAACTATCACGCGTTCCAGCTCAAGGACGCCAAGGAGATCAAGAACGTCGCGAAGAACACCCGGCTCCTGCTCAAGGGAGACCGGAAGGAAGACCCCTTCAAGGAGTCTCCACAGGCGATGGTCGGCAGGGTCCTGCGTGACCTCGGTACGGACAAGCAGCAGATCATCGTTTTCAATGATGAGGCGCACCACTGCTACATGGACAAGCCGCTCCCGGCCGGGGAGAAGGCCGACAAGGAGCAGGAGGCCGCCAACGAGGAGGCCCGCGTCTGGCTCAAGGGGCTGCAGGCCATCGCCAAGCATGTCGGCGTCAAGCAGATCTTTGACCTCTCGGCGACTCCCTTCTACCTTAAGGGGTCCGGCTACAACGAGGGCTACATCTTCCCCTGGACCGTCAGCGACTTCTCGCTGATGGACGCGATCGAGTCCGGCATCGTCAAGGTGCCGCGGACGCCTGTGGACGACGACGCCGACCACGAGCTGGTCACCTACCTACGGCTGTGGGACTTCGTCGGGGACGAGCTGCCCAGGCGGGCCGCGAAGGGCAAGGTGAACGATTGGCTGCCGCCGCCGGAGCTGGAGGGAGCCCTCCGCAGCCTGCATCGCAGCTACGAGAAGGCGTTCAACCACTGGAAGGCCGAGCTCGAGCAGCACGGCGAGACACCTCCGGTGTTCATCGTCGTGTGCCCGAACACCGTCGTAAGCAAGTTGGTGTACGACTGGATCGCGGGCGAGGAGGTCGTCGAGGACGGCGAGGTCGTCGCTCACAAGTTGGGCAACCTGGCGCTGTTGAGCAACGTCGAGGGCGACGTGCCGCTCGCGCGGCCGCGAACCATCCTCATCGACTCCGCCCAGCTCGAGTCGGGCGAGAAGCTCTCCGACGACTACAAGAAGGTCACGGCCGCCGAGATCGCCTCCTTCAAGGCGGAGTACCGGCGTCGCAACCCGGGCGCCGACGTCGACAAGCTAACCGACGAGGACCTGCTTCGCGAGGTGATGAACACCGTAGGCAAACGGGGCAAGCTCGGCGAACAGGTCCGCTGCGTCGTCAGCGTCTCCATGCTGACCGAGGGGTGGGACGCCAACACGGTGACCCACATCCTCGGCGTGCGGGCCTTCCGCAGCCAGCTGCTCTGCGAACAGGTCGTAGGACGGGGCCTCCGTCGTCGCTCGTACGCAGTCAACGACAAGGGCCACTTCGAGGCCGAGTACGCCAACGTCTACGGCATCCCGTTCCAGTTCATCTCCTCAGATAAGCCGATCAAGGACCCGCTTCCGCCCAAGCCCGTCCAGCAGGTCGCTGCAGTCGAGGGACGCGAGGACCTCCGGATCACGTTCCCGAAGCTCACCGGCTACCGCGTCGAACTCCCCGACGAGGAGATCTTCCTCGCCCTGGACTCCGCCCCCGTGTTTGAGATCGGTCCCAACACCGTGCCCCGATGGGTCGAGATGCAGGGCGTCGTAGGTGCCGGCGAACGCGAGCGCGGCGAGGACCGCGAGTACCGACCCAACGAGGTCGCCTTCGCCCTAGCCAAGCGGATCCTCGACACCCAGTTCAACACCGCCGACGACAAGCGCCCCTGGCTGTTCCCCAAGCTTGCGCAGATGTGTCAGGACTGGATTGAGCAGAAGGTTCAGCTGGCAGACGGCTACTCGCTCGCTTACCTCATGACCATCACCGAGGCGCAGGCCGAAGCGGCAGAGAAGGTATGGGATGCGATCACGCGGCTTGCAGACCGGCGTGGCCGACTCCGCCCGATGCTGAATCGGTTCGACCCCGCCGGCTCCACCGGTGACGTTGACTTTCCGACCCGGAAGCGCACCGTGCCGACCGAGAAGTCAGAGGTCTCACACGTGACCCTCGATGGCAAGGACGGCAACACCTGGGAGCAGCTGCTGGCAGCTGAACTCGAACTCAACAAGAACGTCGCGGCGTACGTGAAGAACGACCACCTCGGCTTCACCATCCCCTACGTCCACAAGGGCCGCACACACTCCTATGTCCCCGACTTCCTCGTCCGCCTTACGCGGCCTGACGGAGAAGCGTTCGACCGCACCCTGATCGTGGAGGTATCCGGCAGTCACAAGAGCCCCGGTCCCACCAAGGCCAAGGCGACAACTGCTCGAGACTCCTGGTGCGCCGCGGTAAACAACCACGGTGGCTTCGGCCGGTGGGGGTATGTCGAGATGACCAACCCGCTGGAGTTCAAGACTCGACTCGCAGTGGCGCTCCAATTGCTCTCCAACGACGCGCCGATCATCGGTGACCCAGACCTGCTCGACTTCGAAGAACACAGGAGCGCTCGTGGCGCGTAAAACCTCGCAAGACCCGACCCCCGTCGACGCCATCAAGCACAGCAACAAACGGACCAACATCCCGACAGCCGACGCCCATGAGTTCGTCGACCCCTCGATCGAGGAGATCCGCAAGGTCCGCTACGCACGCGACGAAAGCCTCGACCCGCAACTGGTGTGGCGCGGCAAGTATCCCGCCGCGCTCGGCCTGGAGGACTACGACAGCGATCTCGTCACGGACGCACCCCCGATCTACATTCAGGAGAAGATCGACCCTCGCGTCCTGATCGAGAACCTCCGACGCACGGCTGCGAAACCCGAGGACGAGCCTGAGCTGACGCTCTTCGATTCGTTTGACGGTCTCGACGAGATGGAGTCGGTGGACTTCTACAAGCACGACGCCAACTGGTCGAACCGGATGATTCTCGGCGACAGCCTCCAGGTGATGGCCTCATTGGCCGAGCGCGAGAAACTTCGTGGCAAGGTCCAGATGGTCTACATCGATCCGCCCTACGGCATCAAGTTCAACTCCAACTGGCAAGTATCCACGCGCAACCGGGATGTCACCGACGGAAAGATCTCTGACGCGGCTCGCGAGGCCGAACAGATCAAGGCGTTTCGAGACACGTGGGAACTCGGAATCCACTCGTACCTCGGCTACCTGCGAGACAGGCTCGCTGCTGCGCGTGAACTATTGAGTCAATCAGGCTCCTGCTTTGTGCAGATCGGAGACGAGAACGTCCACTTGGTTCGATCGCTCATGGACGAGGTCTTTGGCGCGGACAACTTCATCTCTTTGATCACTTTCGCTACTACCGGTGGCGCTACCAGCGACTTTCTTGCTGGCACTGCGGACTATGTAATCTGGTTTGCGAAGGATCGCGTGTCGGCCAAGTTCCGACGCCTGTTCTCTGCGAAAGAGGCTGGGGGATCCGGCGCGGGAAAGTACACCTCGCGTGACGAGGACGGCAGACTCTTTCGACTCGACAACCTCACCAGTCAGAGCGTCGGACGTGCCAAGGGAGAGGGCGCGGCGTCGTGGTTTCCCGTCACGATCGGCGGACGGGAGTTCCGTCCAACGATGCAGTCTCGTTGGAAGACCAATGAGCAGGGCATGTCGCGCCTGGTCGCTGCGGGCCGGGTCGCTCCGACAAGAAACACGTTGTCCTATGTGCGCTACCTCGATGACTTCCCGGCGTTCGCCATAACCAACACCTGGATGGACCTGGGCGGTGTCCAGAGCCGGGCCGACCCCAAGATCTACGTCGTCCAGACAAATACCAAGGTTGTCGAACGCTGCATGCTCATGTGCAGTGACCCAGGCGACCTCGTGCTTGATCCCACCTGCGGTAGCGGAACGAGCGCGCATGTTGCGGAGCAGTGGGGTCGGAGATGGATCACGATCGACACTTCTCGAGTCGCCCTGGCTCTCGCTCGGCAGCGCGTGATGGGCGCTCGCTATCCCTGGTACACGCTCGCAGATTCTCCCGAGGGCCATGCCAAGGAGCAGACGCTTTCTGCACAGGTGCTGCCGCGGCAACAGTTCGGCAGCGACATTCGACAAGGTTTCGTGTACCAGCGGATCCCCCACGTAACGCTCAAGTCGATTGCAAGTAACCCGGACATCAAGGACGGGATGGGCCGGGCCGACATCGACGCCGTGATCAAGCGTCATGCTGACTTCGAACTCCTCTACGACAGGCCGTTCGAAGACACGAAGAAGGTCCGGGTCGCCGGCCCGTTCACAGTCGAGTCTCCTAGTCCACACCGCTCGCTCGCGTTCGCCGGCGGGCCTGCCGCTGAGTCGCGGGCCGAGACGGAGGCGGCGAAGGTAGCCGACGCACCCAATTTCGAGCAGTCGATCATGGACAACCTCTCGAAGGCCGGAATCCAGAATGGCCGTCGCCAAGAGCGCATCGTGTTTGAGGCGTTCGAGACCTACGCGGGGGAGTACATCCAGGCCATTGGCGAGAGGGCGGGAGAGTCCGAGGGTGCAGCGCCGAGCCGGATCGCGATCGCTATAGGACCGCAGTACGGCACGGTCAGCCCGTCGTACGTGAAGAAAGCGGCGCGCGAGGCGATCAGCGCTGAGGACGTCGACCTGCTCGCGATCCTCGGGTTTGCCTTCGATCCCCAGGTGACTGGGTTGACGGAAGACGACGGCGTCACCGTCGAGGCCACGGACGAGGGCTTCGCCAGCGTCGCCGGCGTCCGCAAGCTCGGCCGCATCCCGGTGCTGATGGTGCGGATGAATGCCGACCTGCTGATGGGTGAGGAGCTCAAGAAGACAGGTACCGGCAACCTGTTCACGGTCTTCGGGGAGCCGGACATCGACCTCAAGGAGACACCTGACGGGTTGGTTGTCGATCTTAAGGGCGTCGACGTCTACGACCCGACAACCGGGGTCGTGCGCAGCAGCAGTACCGACCAGATCGCGCTGTGGATGATCGACACCGACTACAACGAGGAGTCGTTCTTCGTCCGTCACTGCTACTTCACCGGGGGCAACGACCCCTACAAGAAGCTCAAGACCGCGCTGAAGGCTGACATTGACGAGGACGCCTGGGACTCGCTGTATTCGACCGTCGCCCGGCCTTTCCCGAAACCCGAGAGCGGGAAGATCGCAGTCAAGGTCATCAACGATTACGGCGACGAGGTCATGAAAGTCTTCGGGGTGAGCTAGTGCCGCCGCGCCGTACCGCTAAAGGCGTAAGCAAGCCGAGCGCCCTGGAGGCATTCGAGACGAACAGGGCAGATGCTCGGCATCTCATTCGGCTTGCAGAAGCGCTCACGAACACGCGTGCCCGACGGATGAGGCGTGAGCTCAGGGATCGCGTTGGTGAGGCCCTGCGCGTGCCGGCGAAGGGCCGCGAGGAGTTGGACTGCCTCCAGAGCAGCCACCTTTTCGTGACCTTTCTGCCTGGAGCGCTGGGCTCCGCGGATTGGTCATTGAACCTTACGTCCGCCGCGAGGCAAGTACAGATCCAACCAAGGTGGGCAACATGCTGAGTCTGGTGGGCGTCACAGACTGGGCGACCAAGCTCGACAAGGAGAGAGGCGTCCCGCGCGGCGAAACCCAAGAGTTCCTTCGACGAATCACGCTTCGACGAAACAAGATCGCCCATGAGGGTGATCGCGTGGGTCGGGGACGCGCCACCCTTGACGTGTCGGAGGCCCGCGCCGATCTCCAGGACCTGGAAAGCGTCGTCCGCGCAATCCAGGTTGTCACAGAGCGCTCGCGGCCATGACGTCATACACCGACGCACAGCAGGTAGCAATCGCCTGCCTGGGCGAACCGCTCCAGATCATCGCGTGCGCTGGCTCCGGCAAGACCCAGGTGATCTCTCAGCGGATCGCATCCATCCTGGCTCAGGACGGCGTCAAGCCTGGCAACGTCATCGCGTTCACGTTCACTGAGAAGGCGGCCGCCGAGCTGAAGGATCGGATCCTCACGATTCTCGAGCAGGAGCGGGGCGACGCGCTTGGACTGGCTGAGATGTACGTGGGCACCATGCACGGATACGCGCTCGACCTGGTCCAGCGGCTTGTCCCGGAGACCTTTAAGTTCTCGGTTCTCACGGACGTCACGACCCGGATGTTCGTGGACAGGTTCAGCCGCAGGTCGGGGCTGACCGTGTGCCCGACCAGCGCGCAGAACGTTCCGGTCCTGAGGCGATTCCGGGATTCACCTCTGTACATGCGTGCCATGAGCGTGCTCCGCGAGGACGAGGTCGACGAGGATGCTGTCCCCGACGGCGTGCTGGCTTCCTTCCGCTCTTACATGGAGTTGCTCTACGCGAACGCCTACTTCGACTTCACCGAGATGATCAACCTCGCGGTCCAGCTCCTGGAGGGCGATCCGGACGAGGATGACGCCGCGGCCGCCGTACAACGTCACATCGAGCAAGACATCAAGTACGTCGTGGTCGACGAGTACCAGGACGTGAACCCTCTGCAGGAGCGGCTCGTCCGGGGGCTAACCAGTCGCGGTGCCAACCTGTGCGTGGTTGGCGATGACGACCAGACGATCTACCAGTGGCGGGGCAGCGCCGTCTCCAACATCATCACCTTCGCTGACCGGTACGACGACGTCAGGCAGGTCACGCTCGCGGACAACTTCAGATCCTCGGAGGGGATCGTAGACCTCGGGCGATCGGTGGCCGAACGGATCCCAGCCGGCGCACGCCTCTCCAAGCGGATGGAGGCATCTGGCCATCAGCGGTGGTCCCGCGGAGACATGCTGGCGCTGGAGTTCAACACGCCAAAGGACGAAGCGGAACGGATCTGCGACCGGCTGGAGGCGATGCGCGGACTGGCGTTCCGTGACACCGCGTCGTCGGAGCCACGAGGCCTCTCGTGGTCGGACTTCGCAGTGCTGTACCGATCGGTGGCCAACGATGCCGGGCCGCTCGTCGAGGCGATGAGGCGCCGCGGAATCCCGTACGTCGTGAAGGGCCTGAACCTGCTCTTCGACAGTCCCGAGATCCAGGCGGTCGTCGGGATCTTCCGGTACATGGTTGCTGAGATCACCGCCGATAATCTGAGGCAGCTGTGGGAAGACGCGGACCTGCTGCCAGACGACGCTCCATGGCCGGCTGCCGTCGCAGTCCTCGACGAGGGACGCGACTTCGGCCGTGGAGCCCGCTGGGGCGTCTTCAACATCCAGCGGCTGTACCTCGAGTTCCTCGAGGCGCTCGAGGTCCGCGAAGAGACTCTCCCAGGCGAGCCCGGACGGAGGGAGCTGGTCTTCTACCAGCTTGGAAAGTTCAGTCAGGCGATCTCCGACTTCGAGCAGATCTACTTCAACACGTCGCCCGAGGAGAAGTACCGCGCTTTCGCCAGCTGGCTGGAGTTCCAGGCGCCGGGTTACTACGCCGAATCGGATGCCGACGTTGGGTACGCCACCCCGGATGCGGTCGTTCTCACGACCGTCCACCAAGCCAAGGGCATGCAGTGGCCGGCCGTGTTCGTGCCATGCCTCCGCGCCAACCGCTTTCCTGCGAAACGCCAGGGTGGCCTCGGGCTCTTCCATGTCATCCCCGACACTGCGATCGCCGACGCGGACCGGTATCGCGGGACCGTCGAGGACGAGACCCGGCTCTTCTACGTCGCGGTCACGCGCGCGCAGCAGTACCTGTTCGTCTCCTTCTCACCCACCGACAGCCGCCTCTATAGGAGGCGTTCGATCTTCTTCGACCACTGCGCGGCACACCAGCGTTTCTCGACCCGCGAGCCTGGCGTGCCCAAAGACGCCGAGCGGCTCGAGCCCCGCGCCCACCACGAGACGCCACAGGTGACCCTGTCCTTCTCCGAGCTGAAGTACCTCTTCGAGTGCCCCCACCAGTTCAAGCTCCGCTTCCTCTACGGGTTCAACCCGCCGCTGCACGAGGCGCTGGGCTACGGGAAGGGCCTGCACGATGCACTAGCCGAGGTCCACAAGCGCGCCCTGACCGGCGAGGTCATGAGTCAGGAGGCGGCGGAGGATCTGGTCGATCGGCATCTGCACACCCCGTACGCCTATCCAGACCTCCGTGACCAGCTCAGGCGTGCCGCGGTGGACTCCATCCGCCGCTATCTACGCGAGCACGAGCGGGACCTGCCGCAGACGGTCCACAGCGAGAAGCAGATCCAGGTGCACATCGCTCCCGGCATCACCGTGGACGGTCGCATCGACCTGGTCAGGCGACTGGACACCGATGAGCTCTCCATCGTCGACTTCAAGTCGACCGCTCGGGCGCAGGCCGAGGAGGTTACTCGCGACCAGCTGCACGTGTATGCCGTCGGGTACGAGGAGCTCACCGGCGAGCGCGCTGACCTCATCGAGGTGCTGAACCTCGACGAGGAGGGCAAGACGGTCCGCGAGGAGGTGGAAGATCCACTGCTCGTCCAGGTCCGAGACCGCATCCGCGAGGCCGGCGATTCGCTGCGGGCCAACGAGCTGCCGCGCCACGACTCCTGGTGTAACCACTGCGCGAACTGCGACCTGGCGGAGCTCTGCCGGAAGGTACCCGATGACGCGAAGCGGGCCCGACGAGCCGCAACCGGCCGCTGATCGACCCGTTTCCGGGGCTTGTGTCGGACGGTTGTGGCACCTTTGGTGCTGGCAAGTCTCAACGGGTCGAGGTGCGTGAAATGACGTCGGAACATCTCATTCCGGGCGTTGGTGCGGGGACACTTCTGGAGTCGCAGCTCCTCGCCGACGACCGGTCGACACGGATTGGGGCGGTCTACCGGATCGACTACGGCGAGGCGATTGTCCTCACCCACGACCGGTGGAAGTCCGAGGCGGGCGGCATCCCGCAGTACTCGTTCCTCCTGGCGACGGCGCGGGACATCAACGCCGAGCACGCCGACGACGACGAAGTCTTGCTCCTGCGGGTCCAGGGGACCGCGCCGCTGGCGATGGAGGCGGATCTCCACGCGGTGCGCGAGGAGTCGCTTCGTGCCGCGCTCTCACAAAACGATGACCCGTCCCCGTCCTCGGTGCTCGACGTGGTGATGGACCCATTCACCAAGAACCGCGTGTCCTTCACTGGGCTGCGGTGCAAGATTCTCGGCACCTTCTACGAGGACGACGTCGACGGTCAGAAGCTGCTCGAGTTCGGCGCCGACGTCGACAACTTCTACGCCACCGCGACCTACCGGGTGCTGAAGCCGATCGGCGACGGGTTGTCGGCCATCGCGTCTTACCTGAAGCCCACCGGCCGTGAGGTCGAGCGGGTGCGGATCGGCGCGGTCCGCTACTCGGCAACGCGTCGCCGGGCCAAGGCATCGAAGCAGGCCGATGCCGCCGTCGAGGTGAACATCCGGGACTTCATCGGACACAAGACTGCCCTGCTCGGCATGACCCGGATGGGTAAGTCCAACACCGCCAAGATCATCATCGCGAGGACGTTCGCGATCTCTGAGACGCAGCGCAAGGCCGGCAAGCAGCCGATCGGACAGTTGATCTTCGACCCCCAGGGCGAGTACGCCAACCCCAACACCCAGGACGGCACCGAGATCGCCGCCATAGGCCAGAGCCACGTGCGGATCTTCAAGTTCGGTGCAGACGGGTCGCAGCCACACGTGAAGCCGCTCAACATCAACTTTTACTCGGAGAACCAGATCGACGCCGTCCAGAGCCTCATCTCTGACACGTTGAGCACCGAGGAGTCGGGCTACGTCAAGGACTTCGCGGGCACGTCGTACGCCGACGTTCCGGGTGACCAGTCCGCAACCACGCACGCGCAGCGCGCCCGGCTCGCGCTCTACGGTGCCCTGATGCGGGCCGGCTTCCAGGTCCCTGGCGGGTTCAAGGTCCGAATCAACATCAAGAGCGCGTTCCAGAAGACGATCGAGAACGAGCTGGGGAGCAAACCCTTCACCCAGGCCGGGCCTACGGCGAACCTCGTCACGGTTTCAGCCGCCGATGTCGAAGCGGTCGTGGACACGATCGTGGCACTGCGCGAGGCGAACGATCCCGACGCACTTGACTTCACGAAGGACGTTCGCTGGAAGAGCGTGGAGCCGATCTTCACAACGAAGAGCGGTGGGCGGAACGTCCGTGGCTGGAGGAACCTCAACCCGCTGAGACCCTTCCACAGCCCGCTCACCCAGAACGACCCGGCGATCGAGATCTACGACGAACTCATCCAGGGCCGCATCGTGATCGTCGACCTGCACGTGGGTGCCGAGGCGATCACCAAGGCGCTGAGCGAATCGATCACGGCGCGGCTTCTCGAGCGACAGACCGCGGTCTTTACGTCCGGCAAGGAGCCGCCGTCGATCCAGGTGATGCTGGAGGAGGCCCACAACCTCTTCTCGTCTGACCGGTACAAGGACGACCGCGACATCTGGGTGAAGCTGGCCAAGGAGGCAAGCAAGCTCAACCTGGGCATGACCTACGCGACCCAGGAGGTGTCTGGGGTTGCGCACCAGGTGAAGGCGAACACCGCAAACTGGGTGGTCGCCCACCTCAACAACACCAAGGAAGTCCAGGAGCTTGCCCGGTTCTACGACTTCGGTGCGTTCTCCGACGCGATCATCGCCTCCGAGGACCGCGGCTACGCACGGCTCAAGACCCTCTCGTCGCCGTACGTTGTGCCGGTGCAGATCGACCGCTACGACGTCGAGCTGGTCAACGAGGCACGCGCGGCCGCGGGCGACCCGCCGCTGGCGCCTGCGTCCGGAGACGTCTGATGCCGTACGAGACGATCGGCGGTGGGCACGAGCTGGCATCCCGGCTCGGCCACGCGACCGCTGCTGTCAGAGCCATCGCCGACAAGGCAACCTTCTTCGTCCCGGCGGAGGAACTGCGCGACGCGGACACGATCAAGAGGAAGGTCCGCCCTCGGGTCGACTTCTCGTTCCCTGACGAGACCACGCGGCTGACGGCGGCCCTTGCCGTCGACGGTTCTCACGTCGTCGAGCGTGTGCGCGACGGCCTGCCCTCGGTCATGTACGGGTTTGCGCAGGCGGCCGCGGCGTACGTCGACCTCAACATCATGGAGACCCAACGAGCGGAGCGGTTCGTCGACCCCTATGCGATCGAACGGGCGGTCAACACAGCGCTCGTCTCATTGGACTTGCCGGTCGCCGGCGCGTATACCCGCGAAGGCGTCGACATCGCGACGTCATGGCGAGAGGCGATCGACCGGCTCTTTCGAGAGAAGCGGATTGAGGTCAACAAGCTGAACAAGTCGCTGGCGGACCTCCTCTTCCAGGTCCACGGGGCACCAAGCAAGGCCGCGACGACGGTTCGGGTCAACTGCACAACCCCGGACTGCAACCAGGATGTGCCCGTCCCACCTGCTGGTCGCGAGTGCGACGCCTGCGGTGAGCGTCTCTATCCCACCGACGTCCTCCGCATCCATGAGGAAGTCGGGGAGGAGGGCACCAACCAGGCCGCCTTGGGCCGGTTGATGACCGTCGTTGAGCTACTCGTCCTGGTTGGGCTGACCACTCTGCTCTGGGAGCAGTCGCGGTCTGAGCATCTGCCCAGCACGCTGTTCATTGTCGACGGACCGCTGGCCGTGTACGGGCCGCCCGCCAAGTTGCGCGGCCGCGCGCTGGAGTACTTCCAGGCGATGGTGACTACCACGCCTGGAGATGGGCCGTACCTCTGCGGGCTGGAGAAATCGGGGGCGATGGTCGACTTCGCCCGCCAGCTCGCACGCCACAACGTGATCGCTCCTGGCGACCTTCTGATCTGCGATGAGGAAATCATCGCGAGGGTGACGAACGCAGCCAACGCGAAGGCGTACGGCAAGGAGACTTACTGGGGTCGCAAGTTCATTTACCGGGCCCTAGACGGGCGCGTCATCGTCCCAACCGTCATGCCACCAACCGGAGCGCCGTACGACGCGACGGGAGGACAGCCGGACCCCAAGGCCTACCCGACCCTGCCGGCCATCCTCGACGTGATCGACCGGACCGGCTCGTCCATGTACGTTGACGGGATCATCCCCGTGGCCGCCGCACACGGGAAGGCCGCCTTCCCGATCGGTGTGGGAACCGATGTCCTACGCCTGGTCGCGAAGCAGAAGCTCGGACTGGACGCCACCAGCACCGGAACGTGAGGACCATGGCCGTGCCAGCCAAGCCGATCAGAGCCGGACGACAGCCCACCCACGTCGAAGAGGCTGAGCCTTTCGCGATAGGCGAGCTTCCCCGCAGGATCGAGCCCGCAGCCGAGGTCGCTCACCCACTGGCAGCGGGCAGGTACCAGAGTCCGTTGAGGTACCCCGGCGCCAAGAGCGGGTTGGCTAAGATCATCGGTGAGCTGGTCGAGTCTGCGACCCTGTCGCCGCAGGTTCGCCAGATAGACATGCTGGTGGAGCCGTTCGCTGGCGGCGCGGCGACCGCGCTGCGTCTCGCGGGAGCCGGCGTCGTCGAGCGGGTGCTCCTTGCTGATGCCGACCCTCTTGTGGCCGCGTTCTGGCAGGTCGCGGCCGCGCGAACCGACGAGCTGATCGACCGAATCAGCGACGAGTACGCCAACTACGTCGCCGCCGGTGGAACCACCGCCTTGGAGCGCTGGGACTACTGGCGCGCCTGGCACCCGAACGGGACGCGCGGCCGGCGAGCCGACGACCTCGATCTGGCTGTCAAGTGCCTCTTCCTCAACCGCACCACCTTCTCGGGCATCCTGCACGGTCGGGCCGGTCCGATCGGCGGGCGCCGTCAGGAGTCGGCGTACGGCATCGGGTGTCGCTTCAACGTCGATGCCCTGACCCAGCGGCTTGAGTACGTGGGCCACTTGTACGAAACCAACCGGCTCGTCGACGTGTGGCGGAGTGACTGGAAGGACACCCTGCAAGGCGTCGCGACCTGGTACAAGGCACTCCTCCCGGACCGCGTTGTTGCGTACCTCGATCCGCCATACCTCTCGAAGTCCGGAAAGCTCTACCGCCAATCCTTCGACAAGACGTCGCGGTCCGAGGCAGGAGTCGATCTCGACTGGACAGCGCCGCTGCAGCACTATCAGCTTGCACGGTTCCTCCGGACCGAGATGCAGTTCCGCTGGATCCTCTCGTACGACTTCGACCCACTGCTCCTGGAGGAGGAAGGTCTCTACGCAAGCAAGGCTATGCACCCGTCAGTCGAGGTTCGGGAGATGCTGGGGGTCCGCTCGTGGCGGATCTCCAAGCGCAAGGTAACGCTGAACTACACCGCGTCGTCGCGAACGGGTCGGGGCGCTGCCGCAGAGCTGCTCCTTACCACCCTCCCGCCCAGCACGGTGCCGAACAACCATCGGCTCTCCGGAATCTCATAAGGCCTTCGGCCAGCGAGAACGGCGGTATCAGCCACACCCCTCTCGAGTACTCCACCCCCGAGGCCTGCGCCAACGGCACGGACGTGCGCGTGCGGACCAAGGGGAAGAACGGCGTCGGCCAGCCTGGTCACTCGGCCTCCTCCAGGCGGGGACTCAGGATCTCGGCGACCTCGTCCATGCCATAGCGATCTCGGAGCTCGTCCAGGAGCTCTCGGGGAGTCCGCGACGGCGTCGTCATGCGGCGCGACATGGCGACCAGTGCTCGGACGCCCGCTTCGGGATGAGCTGCAACCGTGTTGGCGGCGAACTCGTGCGGATAGACGATCTCGACCCCGGCATCGATCAGGACAGCGGAAGTCTTGAAACCTGCTCGCGAGTCGTCGGTCACGATGGCGTCCGCCTTGCCGATCAGCGCTGCGTGAGCGACGTGCCCGTCGTCGGGGTCGTCGAGGCCGTAGTCGTACTCGCGATTCTTTGGAGCGTTGATCTCCGCACCGGGGAAGGCGCGCTTCATCTGCCCGAAGAGGTGGCGTCGTCGTTCGTCGCTCGCGTGACGGCCGCGGTTGGCGTCGAGGCGAGCCAGCACGTAGTCCAACTCGAAGAGAATCCCGGAGCCCCACAGGGGAGCGTAGGCCTCCTCGGTGGCGAGCTGGAGCAGGAAGTCGCGTCGCCGCCCCGGCACAAGAGCACAGGTGTCGAGGACGGCGCGGTACACGTGGCGAGTCTGTCAGAGACCGCGGACGTTACTTCCGGCGACGGGCCTCGGCCAGCAGCTCGGCGACCTCGTCGGCGTGTGCATCGTTGTACTCCGCAGAGCTCTCCGTGATGAACTGGTTGCGACGTGCCCGAAGCTCCTCGCGGTAGGCCAGCACATCGGCCAAGCGAAGCTTGCGACGCACGGCTCCCGGCACATGGGCCGACAGTTCACCCTCGTCGATGAGCTTCACCACCGTCGGGCGGCTCAGCCCGAGGATCTCAGCGGCCTGCTGGGTGGAGATCTCCTGGTCGCGGGTCAGGATGCTGATCGACTGCCCGTGACTCAGGGCCTGGACGACATGCTTGAGGATCGCGTGAAGTTGCTCGGTGAGCTCGACGCGGTCGTGCTCGCCCGCGCCACTGAGGAAGAAGACAGGCTCAGGCGAGGTGCCGTGACGTGCCTCGTGAGCCTCGATGAAGCTCAGCACCTTGGCCAGCTCGTCAGCATCGGTCGGCGCAGGGCTGACGACCTCGGCGGTAGTCGCGCTCATGACTTCCTCCTCGTTCTTCCGATGCCCACCACGATAGCATCGTTGCGAAAGTTACGAAAGCGCTCTGGGTCCGGCGGCCAGCGGCGAGCCGGGGTGATGCTCGTGTCGGGATGTCGGAGGCGGGTGCAGACTCGACCCATGGACGACGTCGTAGATCCCGACCTTCATCGAAACAACGCTGGAGGTGTTCCGCCCGATCGACGGCGGAGCCGACGTTCTCCGCGAGTTCGTGGCCTCCATCGGCTACAGCACCGAGTCGGGTCCGGAGGACATCGGCAGCGTCCGAGAGTGGATCGGTTGGCGGATCGACGACGGGGACCTTCGTGATGCAGCTGACGCCGTCACCTCCGACGCCGAACAACTCGGGGCGACAGCAGCGGCGATCATCGACGCCAACCCCGAGAGCTTCATCGACACCGTCCTGCTGATCGACCGCATGCATCTCGATCCGCGGTGGCGCGGGAATCGGCTGAGCGGAGCCGTCATCGCCGACATTGCCTGAACCGCTGTGGTCCGACGGCCGCGGCGGTCAGATCGATCGAGATCAGCGAGTAGCAGCTCAAGGTACTTAGCTGGATCCGCGGCTGGCGAGGCGCAGGCGCGACAATCGCGGCTGTTAGACGATTCCCGTAGGACCGGTGTCCGGCCAGACTCGGTCCAGGTGCTCGGTGGGGATGCTCTCTTTGCGGCTGCCCACCCGGTGATGGGTGTGGCTCTCTATCGGTCTGCGTACCCGTCGGGCGCCGTGCCGAGGCGTGGCTCCAGAGCGCCTCTGTGTGTCAAGCGGCGAGCATTTGAGTGCGTTGGTGGTCGGCCAGGATGCGACGGTAGATGGTGTTCGACAGCCTGCGCTTGAGGCTCCGGCGCGCCTCTTTGGGGGGTCTTGTTCTCGGTGAGTTTGCGCCGGTAGTGGTCGCGGCCGGGGCCGGGATCGCGGGCCTGGGTGACCGCGGCGACGTGGATGGCGGCGTTGAGCTGGCGGTTGCCTCGTCGCGATAGCCGGTGGGTTTGCTGGTCGCCGCTGG
>Ga0299914_10001094_pt1 | contig 17396 bp, 16 predicted proteins | sample RVTome_10_FD_201361 | JGI IMG/M metagenome (GOLD analysis project Ga0299914, IMG submission 201361) | Soil microbial communities from uranium-contaminated site in the Upper Colorado River Basin, Wyoming, United States - RVT153D57 (version 2) ...
CGCGCGCCACCACCGCCGCATGGCTGGTCATGCCGCCGCGCGTGGTGAGGATGCCGGCGGCGGCGTGCATACCCTGCACGTCCTCCGGCGAAGTCTCAACCCGCGCCAGGATCACGGTGTGGCCTTGTGCCTTGAGGTGCACCGCCTCGTCGGCGGCGAATACCAGCTCGCCGCAGGCCGCGCCCGGCGAAGCGGGCAGGCCCTTGGCCAGCACGGTCATCTCGGCCTTGGGGTCGAGCGTCGGATGCAACAGCTGGTCGAGCTGCGCGGCCTTGACGCTCAGCACCGCTTCTTCGCGGCTGATCAGCCCCTCGCCCGCCATGTCCACGGCGATCTTTAGCGCCGCTTGCGTCGAGCGTTTGCCCGAGCGGGTTTGCAGGATGAAGAGCTTGCCCTCCTGCACGGTGAACTCGATGTCCTGGATGTCGCGGAAGTGGGCTTCGAGCTTGGCGCAAGCCGCTTTCAGCGCGGCGAAGGCCTCCGGCATCAGTGCTTCCATTGACGGCTTGCTGGAGCTCGTGCCGCGGCGCGACGCCTCGGTCAGGGCTTGCGGCGTGCGCAGGCCCGACACCACGTCCTCGCCCTGCGCGTTGACCAGGAACTCGCCGTAAAGCTCGTTGGCGCCGGTGGAAGGATTGCGGGTGAACACCACGCCGGTGGCGCTCCGGTCGCCCATATTGCCGAACACCATGGCCTGGATGGTGACGGCCGTGCCCCAATCGTCGGGGATGTCGTGCAGGCGCCGATAGGCGATGGCGCGGGCGTTCTGCCAGGAGCCGAACACGGCGGCGATGGCGCCCCAAAGCTGCTCGTGCAGGTCTTGAGGGAAGGGCGTGCCGAGTTCGGCCTCGACCAAGGCTTTGAAGCGGGCGACGATGTCGAGCCAATCCTCGTCCCTGAGCTCCGTGTCGTATTCGAAGCCTTTCAGATTTTTGTAGTTCTCCAGAATCTCCTCGAACAGCTCATGGTCGATGCCGAGCACCACGTCGCCGTACATTTGGATGAAGCGGCGATAGGTGTCGTAGGCAAAACGCCGATCGCCCGAGCGCCGGGCCAGCCCCTCGACGGTCTGATCGTTGAGGCCGAGATTGAGCACGGTATCCATCATGCCGGGCATCGAGGCGCGCGAGCCAGAGCGCACCGACACGAGTAGCGGATTCTCTACGTCGCCGAATTTGGCGCCGGCGATCTTGCCGGCCACGGCAAGCGCATGGTTGACCAACGGCTTGACCTCGTCGGGCAACCTGCGGCCAAGCTCGTAATAGATGGCGCAGAGCTCGGCGGAGATGGTGAAGCCCGGCGGCACCGGCAGTCCGAGCCGCGACATCTCGGCAAGATAGGCGCCCTTGCCGCCGAGAAGATCGCGATCCTCGGCGGAGCCGTCGGCGCCGCCCGCGCCGAAGGTGAACACCCATTTCGGTGCCGTGTTCGTAGCCTCAGCGGCTGTGCTCATCCTGTTCCACGATCTTTTCGGGCTCGTGTCCTTTTAACGGGCCCGCCGCCTTCGCACAAACAACTGTATTACTAAGATTTAAGATCGAACCGCACGAGGGCGATGCTGGTTCCGGTGGGCGATGAAGTCGCCGCTGGTAATCAATCGTGCCCGCGGCGGCGGATTGACGCCATAGGCCCAGGCCTCGATCGTACCGCCCGTTGCGAGCTTTACCTCGAGCGCGGTGCGTTTATAGAGCGGGTCGGTGCCTTCATAGGTGTCCATCTCGGCAAGCACCTTGCTGTCTGGCTTGATCTCGAACACGTCGCCGACGATGCGGCGCTTTTCGTCCGGGTCGAACACCGCGGCGGGATAGGGCCCGAGATCGTAGAGGCGGCCGGGCACGCTGCCTTTGCCGATATGCCGCGCCATGGTGCGCAGACGCCGCGCCATGGGGTGATCGCTCTCGTAGCGAAGCGTGCCATAGACGAAGAGATGGGACGGTTCGCTCATTGCGGCAGCTCGATGCGTCAGCCTTCGATCTTGGAGAAATCGGCGACGGTCATGGTCGTGGCGCGGATGCGGTTCAGGAGGCGCAGGCGGTTCTCACGCAGGTTTTGATCTTCGGCATTGACCGTGACATGGTCGAAGAAGGCATCGACCGGCGCGCGCAGCTTGGCCATCGCCGTCATGGCCGCTGCGAAATCCTCCTTGGCGATGGCCGCGGCAGCTTCCTTCTCGACTTCATCGACGGCTTTGGCGAGCGCCTTCTCCTCGGGGCGTTCCAGAAGGCCAGGGTCAGGCGGCTGATCGTAGCTGCGCCCGTCTTTCTTCTCCTCGATGCGCAGGATGTTGATGGCACGCTTGGTGCCAGTGAGCAGATTGGCGCCATCCTCGGTATCGAAAAATTTGCCGAGCGCCTCGACGCGCAGCACGATCATGAGAAGATCGTCGCCGCCGAGCGCAAACACGGCATCGACCAGATCGTGTCGTGCGCCTTGGTCGCGCAAGTGCACTTTGAGCCGATCCGCGAAGAAAGAAAGGAGATCAAGATTTTTTATGCGAACTTGTTGTCCAGCCCATTCATAAGTCCCATAACCGACTGCTGTAGCTCCAGCATTTGCAAAAGTCTCATCGATTCTAGATGCTTGCGACTCTAGTAGGTTTACCAGATTCAAACGCAATGCATTTTCCAACACGATGCGGATGACGCCAAGCGCGGCGCGACGGAGAGCGTAAGGGTCCTTGGAGCCGGTGGGCTTCTCATCGATGGCCCAGAAGCCTACGAGCGTATCGAGCTTGTCGGCCAGCGCCACGGCGATGGCTATCGGCTCGCGCGGCACTTCGTCGGAAGGGCCGAGCGGCTTGTAATGCGCGGCGATGGCGTTGGCGACCTGCCCGTTCTCCTTCTGCTCGAGCGCGTAATAACGGCCCATCACCCCTTGCAGCTCGGGGAACTCGCCGACCATCCCGCTCACCAGGTCGGCCTTGGTGAGGATGGCGGCGCGCTCGGCGAGGTCCGGGTCGGCCTTGACCAGCGGCGCGATCTCGCGGGCGAGGCGCCACACGCGCTGCACGCGGTCGTACTGCGTACCGAGCTTCTCGTGGAAGATGATATCCTTGAGCTGCGGCACGCGGTCTTCGAGCGGCACCTTGCGATCCTGGTCGAAGAAGAACTTGGCGTCGGCAAGCCGCGCGCGAATCACCCGCTCATTGCCGGCGGCGATGGCCTTGCCGCCGTCCTTGGCCTTGAGGTTGGCGACCATGACGAAGCGGTTGGTGAGCTTGCCGTCCTTCTTACGCAGCGAGAAGCATTTCTGATTCGCCTTCATCGAAGTGGCTAGCACTTCCGGTGGCACGCTGAGGAAGCTCTCGTCGAAGGAGCCGATCAGCGCATGAGGCCATTCGGTGAGACCAGCATTCTCGGCAAGCAGCGCCTCGTCCTCGACCAAAGTGAGCTTGTGCTTGGCGGCAAGCGCGCGTGCATCTTTCAGAATGAGCGCGGCGCGCTGCTCGCCGTCGAGGATGACCTTCGCCGCGCGCAGTTTCTGCGCATAGTCCTTGAAATTCTTCACCTTGAAGGGCGCTGGCGCCATGAAGCGGTGGCCGCGCGTCTCCTTGCCGCTCTCAATACCGTCGATGTCGAAGGGAACCACCTTGCCGTCGAGCAGGCAGAGGATGGAATGCAGCGGCCGCACCCAGCGAAGTTTGCCCTCCCCCCAGCGCATCGATTTCGGCCAGGGGAAGCTGCGCACGATCTCCGGCACGATCCTGGCAACGACCTCTGAAGCCGGGCGCCCCTGCTTCTCGATGACGGCGACATAGAAATCGCCCTTCTTGTCCTCGCGCCTCTTGGCCTGGCCGACCGATTTCAGCCCGGCGGATTTGAGGAAGCCCTGGATGGCGGCATCCGGCGCATCGACGCGCGGGCCTTTGCGTTCTTCCTTCACGTCGGGCGAGCGCGCCGGCAATCCTTCGACCACCGCCGTCAGTCGGCGCGGCGTGACGAATGTCCTGATGCTCTTGGATTCGAGTCCGGCCTCGCGAAGCTTCTCGCCGAGCAGGCGCGCCAGATCCTCGCGCGCGCGGTTCTGCATGCGCGCCGGGATCTCCTCGGAGAACAGTTCGAGCAGCAGCTCAGCCATGGGCGTTGCCGCCCGCTTCGGTCTTGAGCCACGCCGCGCAGCACACCTTGGCGAGGTCGCGCACGCGCAAGATATAGGCCTGCCGTTCGGTCACCGAGATCACACCGCGCGCGTCGAGCAAATTGAAAATGTGCGAAGCCTTGATCGCCTGATCGTAGGCGGGCAGCACCATGAGATGCCGCTTGCGGCCATCGCCCTTGGCGAGCAGCGCCTTGCACTCGGCTTCCGCGTCGCGGAAATGGGCGAGCAGCTTCTCCGTGTCGGCGGCTTCGAAATTGTAGCGCGAATATTCCTGCTCGCTTTGCAGGAAGACGTCGCCATAGGTGACTTTGTCGTTTCCCGCCCCGCCGTTGAAGTCGAGATCGAACACGTTGTCGACGCCCTGCACATACATGGCAAGCCGCTCGAGCCCATAAGTCAGCTCGCCCGATACGGGATCGCAGTCGAAGCCGCCGACCTGCTGAAAGAAGGTGAATTGCGACACCTCCATGCCGTCTAGCCACACCTCCCAGCCCAGCCCCCAGGCGCCGAGCGTCGGGCTCTCCCAATCGTCCTCGACAAAGCGGATGTCGTGGTTTTTGGGGTCGATGCCGAGCCGCACGAGGCTTTCGAGATAGAGGTCCTGAATGTCGGGCGGCGACGGCTTCAAGATCACCTGGAACTGGTAGTAATGCTGGAGCCGGTTGGGGTTCTCGCCATAGCGCCCGTCCTTGGGCCGGCGCGAAGGCTGTACATAGGCCGCGCGCCACGGCCTGGGGCCCAGCGATCGGAGCGCGGTGGCCGGGTGAAAGGTCGCCGCCCCCATCTCCATGTCGTAAGGCTGGAGGATGACGCAACCCTGATCGGCCCAGAAGCGCTCGAGCCTCAGGATCAGGTCCTGAAAGGACAGAGTCTTCGTCCCTTTCGCCTTAGCGGGCTTGGCCAGATTTTTGGATCGATGAATCATGAGCGCTCTCGATAGCGGTGGCTAAAGCAGTTTCCACCCATGCAAGCAACTCCTCGTCATGGCCGGGCTTGCCCCGGCCATCCAATGAGGCGGCTGCTACGGATGCGGCAAGGCCCTAATTGGATGCCCGGCACAAGACCGGGCATGACGGATAACAATGGCCGGCGAGCTTAATGGCGGGTGTTCTGGGCTTCGTGCAGAACCCGCTTAGGGCGGTAGACGCCGGTCGAGGGATCCTGCTCCAAGGGCACGGCGCTCTCCCGGTCGCGGTGCTCCATGGCCTCCTTGGCGGCACGAAGCTCGGCGGCGATGCGCCGCTTCTCATTGCGATACCAGCGCGTCCCCACGATGACGAGGCCGGCCCCGGCAGCGATCAGAAGAAGGATCTGCGGCATGGCTCAGAACCCGAAGCGCGACCAAAGCGCGCGCGCTTCGACCGCTGAGATGAAATCGGCGGCAAGCCCGCCCGGCGTGAAGCCGAAGTCGAAATTACCGTCGGATGCAAATACGCCTCTCTTGCGCCGAAACCAAGAGGTTGACGGTGTCACCAGTTTGAAACGCACATCGTCGCCATAGATCTCGCGCATCTTGGAACGGAGGTCGGAGAGCCCGTCGACCAAGCCGAGCCCGAGCGCGGTCCTGCCGGTCCAGAACTCGCCGGTGAACAGCTGCTTGTCGGCCTTCTTGAGCTTGGCACCGCGCCGCTCCTTGACGAGATCGATGAAGGATTGATGCACGTCGCGCTGGATCGCCTTGATCTTGGCGATGTCGCTTTTCTTCTCCGGCAGGAACGGATCGAGGATGTCCTTGTTGTCGCCGGCAGTATAGACGCGGCGCTGCACGCCGATCTTGGCTAGAAGCTCGTTGGCGCCGAAAGTGGCGGTGATCACGCCGATCGATCCGACGATCGAGCTGGCGTCGGCATAGATCTCGTCGCCGGCCAGCGCCAGCATGTAACCGCCCGAAGCGGCCACGTCCTCGGCGAACACATAGACCTTGAGGTCCTTCTCGGCGGCGAGCGCGCGGATGCGCTTATAGATCAAGGTCGATTGCACCGCCGATCCGCCGGGCGAGTTGATCTGAATGGCGACCGCCTTGGCCCCGCGCATGGAGAACGCCTTTTCTATTGCCGAAGCACTGGTCGACAGCGAGAGCCCCGGCCTGAGCGGCATGACCACACCGATGGCGCCGCTGAACCGCAAGACGGGCACGAGCGGCTTTCGCTTGGTGAGGAAGTCGGGGAGGTAGGCCTTCCAGCCTTCCGGCTCCTCGGCCTTTTGCAAATGAGCGTTCATGCGCCGCAGCGTACAGGGCCAAAGGGTTAAATCAAGGCGCGCGCCGAATCTGTCTCAATAACGGTCAAAAACGCGACGCTTGGAAGGCTTTGGTTAAGGCAAGTTCGTTCCGGTCCATCCGGGGGTTCGGATTGCTTGCTATATTGGCGATTGGAGGGGAACGCCGGTCTGATCCTCGCGTTCTCTTGCTCCTTCAGCAGCGCGCCGGTTTGCCGAGGACGCCGCTGCACATCTAAGGAGAAGTCGATGAGTAAGCTTGCGACTTTTATGGTGGCGGCGGGAGCGCTCGCGCTCTGCTTCGTCACGCTTTCGCCAAACCCAGCCGAGGCCGGACGGGGCTACCGGGGTTCCAGCGTGAACATCTATGTCGGCCCGCGCTACGGTTATTTTCCGCCGCGCTATTACCGGCCCTATCGCTATTCCTACGGCTACCCTTACGCCTATTATCCTTATTGGCGGACGCGTTACTGGGGCGGCTGGTATTAAGCGCGCGCACCGCCTGACCAATAGCCAAGGGCCATTCCTGAAAAGGAGTGGCCCTTCGGTTTTTTTGCGCCTGAACGTGAGATGAACGGACCCCTCAGATTGGGTTCAGGGCGAGCGCGTTAAAACTCCGGCCACGGTCAGGCTCCGTCGCTCCTCGCGGGCCTTGCCGGCCTGAGTTTTGGCTCCCTCAGGCAAATTCGGGCCGCTGCCTTCCCCCAAGGCGGCGGCCCTTCCTTTTTAAACTAGGCCTGCAATCTTAGCGCCTCGCCTTCCCGCAATACCGCTTCTGCCGCGTCGGTGTAGCGCCCGTCGGAATCGTGGAGGACGAGACCGGGCAGCAGCTTCGGTGCGGCGCGGCTCCCCTTGCGCCCTTGCAGGATAATGCGCGTCGCCGGCACAGTCGCTCTGGGAAAAAGGGGAAAGATTTTGACATCTCCGAAACGGCCTTCGAGCTGTCGCAGCAGCGCGCCGAGATGTTCGGCCGGATAGATCAGCGTCACACGCCCCTTGGGCGCCGTCATGGACGCGAGAAACCTGATCCAGACCGCGAGGTCTCCCGCCTGCATCACATGCGCCGTGGCTTTCCTTCGATCCGGCGCCGCCCTGACGGCGCCTTCTTCATGGAAAGGCGGATTGGCCATCACCTGATCATAGCCTTCGCGTAGCAGCCCGGCCGCACCGAGCTTCTTCGCCGGCCAGGTCACGTCGGCATTCACCGTCTTGAAGCTTTCAGCGCAGCCGTTCCGCGCCGCGTTCGCTTCCGCCAACCGGCATAACGCCGCGTCGATCTCGACCGCGGTGATGGTGACGCTAGGGATCCGGGCGAGCAGGCAAAGCCCGGCCACGCCCACTCCCGCGCCGGCATCGAGCACCCGTGCTTTGGTCTCAACAGGAACGGCGGCGGCCAGGAACACTGCATCGCTTCCGGCTCGATGGCCCTGGCGCGGTTGCACAATATTCAAGCGCCCGCCCAGGAAGGCATCTGTGCTGGTGGCGCTAGTCTTTATCTTGCTTGATGACATCGCCGATCCCGGCCTCGGTCAGAATCTGGCGCGCCGTCTCAATCTCTTCGCTGTCGACCAGGACGCGGCGAGGCAATACGCCGATAGAGCCCTCCATCACGCTCATATTGCCATCGGCCACCATGAAGCCGATGCCGGCCTCGCTCAGCAGCGCGCTGACGAAGGACAGAAGCACCGGGTCGTTCGAGCGCAGCAATTCCTTCATAGCGTGCAAACCCCTGATACTTAGGGCCGAGAGCGGAGCGCCTTGACCTTCCGCGCTGAGAGCCGACAATATCCTTCAGAACGAGGCCGCGCGGGAGGGAATCTTGGGAGTCGTCGTAAAGCTTTCCAGCGCACGGGACCCGAAGGCGAGCCTTGCGCCGCTTGTCGCGCTGGTCGAGGAGGACATGGGCCATGTCAACCGCATCATCCTCGACCGCGCCAGATCCAATGTCGAGCTGATCCCCGAGCTTGCCCGGCACCTCATCGATTCTGGCGGCAAGCGCCTGCGCCCCATGCTCACTCTCGCCGCGTCGCGGCTCTGCGGCTACACAGGCGACGGCCATGTGCGGCTCGCGGCCAGCGTCGAGTTCATGCACACCGCCACCTTGCTGCATGACGACGTGGTAGACGAAAGCAATGTGCGCCGGGGCAAGACCACGGCACGGATTTTATGGGGCAACGAGGCAAGCGTGCTGGTCGGCGATTTCCTGCTCGGCCAGGCTTTCAAGATGATGGTGGACGTGGGCTCGCTCGGCGCGCTGCGCGTGCTGTCCGATGCGGCGGCGATCATCGCCGAGGGCGAGGTGATGCAGCTCATCACCGCCAAGAATACCGAGACCACGGAGGACGATTATCTCGCGGTGATCGACGCCAAGACCGCGGCGCTGTTCGCGGCCGCGGCGGAAGTCGGCGCGATCATCGCCGAGCGGCCGAAATCGGAAGCCGCGGCACTCAGGTCATACGGACGCAATCTCGGCCTTGCCTTCCAGCTGGTCGACGATGCGCTCGACTATGCGGGCGTGCCGTCGACGCTCGGCAAGAGCGTCGGCGACGATTTCCGCGAGGGCAAGATCACGCTGCCGGTGGTGCTGTGCTACCGGCGCGGCACGGCTGACGAACGCGCCTTCTGGCAAAGGACTTTGCAGCAGGGCGAGGTCGGCGACGACGATCTGGCCGAGGCGATGGATTTGATGAAACGCCACAACGCGCTCACCGACACCATCGAGCGAGCGCGCCATTACGGGGCCATCGCCCGCGACGATCTAGCCATCTTTCCCAATTCGGACGCCAAGGCGGCCCTGCTCGAAGCCATCGAATTCTGCGTCAACCGCCCGTTCTAGCGCCAAGTGTGGTGGCTGCGATCCACCAGTCGGACTGTGCGGCGGACAGCGCCGCCGCGGCGCGTCTGGCCTCGTCCTCCGTTTCGAACAAAGCGAAACAGGTCGGACCGCTGCCCGAGAGCCTCACGACACGTGCGCCGTCAAGATCGGCGAGCGCGGCAAGCACTTGTTTGACGACCGGCGCTAGCTGTGTGGCGGGGACTTCGAGAGCATTACCGCGCGGGGCGACATAATTGATGAACCGCGCGAAGTCGCCGGCGAAATTCGGCACCTCGACTGTCCTCAATGGTGCTTCTGGCAAAGGCTCGGCCCCATGCGCGGCATAGACGTCTTGTGTGCCGAGCGGAACGCCTGGATTGGCAAGCAGCACGCCGCAGGATGGAAAGCCCGGCACCGGCTGCACGGTCTCGCCGCGCCCGGTGATTAAGGCTGGTTGACTGCCAAGACAGACCGCGACGTCTGAGCCGAGCTTGGGCGCCAGCGCGGCAATGTCTCTCTTAGACAGGGTGCCATGATTGGCGCGCGCCAGAAGCCGCAAAGCAGCGGCGGCATCGGCCGAGCCACCGCCGAGACCCGCAGCGACAGGCAGACGCTTGACTAGGCGAAAGCGCCCGAGCCGTAGGGTTGGCTTGAGCGCCTTTGCCGCCTCGGCGGCTTCGATGACGAGATTGTCGCTACTTAAAGCACCGGCGAACGGTCCCTCGACCGCGAGATCGAGCCTGTCGCCAGGCTCAAGCTCGACTTGATCGCCAAGCGCGGCGAAGGCGACAAGGCTTTCGATCTCATGGAAACCATCGGCCCGGCGCCCAAGCACATCCAGCGTCAGATTGATCTTGGCGAAGCCCGTGTCACGAAGCGCCGTCATGCGCCGCTCGCGAGCATGGAGGACAGGCCTCTATCGGGGCGTCTCGCCCGCTTGGGTGGGGCCGGCCGAGGTCTTAGTCCCCGCGGCCTTGCTCTCGGCGGCCTTGGTCGCCGTGGCATCGGTCAGTCCCAGGACAATCTTCTTCTTCAGCATGTCGGCCTGCTCGTTCTCGGGCTTCAGAGTCAGCGCCTGCTGCCACTGATATTTCGCCTCGAGCTTGCGCCCGACCTGCCAATAGGCGTCGCCGAGATGGTCGTTGATAATCGGATCGTCGGGCCTGAGCTCCACGGCGCGTTCGAGGTTCTCGACCGCTGCCGGCAGATTGCCGAGCTTGTAATAGGCCCAACCGAGGCTATCGACGTAATAGCCGTCGTCGGGCTTCAGCTTCACGGCCTTGCGGATGTAATCCATCGCCTGCTGCAAATGGGCGCCCTGATCGACCCAGGAATAGCCGAGATAATTCAGCACCAGCGACTCCTCGGGAGACAGCTGAAGCGCTTGCTTGAAATCGGCTTCCGCGTCCGGCCAATCCTTCAACCGCTCGTTGCTGACGCCGCGTGAATAATAGAGCACCCAATTCTCTTTGGTCGGCTTGTCGATGAGGGCGATGGCGCGCGCGTAATAATCGCGCGCCTCGGCATAGCGCTCATGCGAGCGCAAGATGTTGCCGAGCGCATCGAGAGGCCGAATATCCTTCGGGTTCTCGGCGATGAGCTTCTCGAGCAGCAGCTTGGCGTCGTCGACCCGCTCAAGCTGGTTGAGAGCAAAGCCCTTTTGGATCTGCACGCTCAGCCAAAGCGGCGAGTCTTTGGGGATGCTGTCGAGCGCCTCCATCTCCAGATCGTATTTCTTGGCGCCGTCAAAGGCTTCGGCCAGCGCCACCTGGGCGAGCGGGAAGTCGGGCTTCAGATAGAGGGCCATCTGCAGGAAGATGATGCCCATGTCGAGGCCGCCTTCGCCGGCCAGCGCGTCGCCGATGCCATAGAAGACCTCGGCTAGGCCATCGCTCGAATTAGCCACCAGCAGCGGCGGCGACTTGCCGCTTTCGATATCGGCAAGCAGAGCCTCGGACAAAGGATGGGACGAGGTATTTGAGATATGGCTGTTCAGAGTCTGGAGGGCGAGCTTGCGGTTCTTGGCGTTCACTGCGTGCCGCGCATACGCGTCAGCGACCCTGAGCGTGCTCGGATTCTTCTTGAAGGCCTGGGCGTAAGCCTGGCGAGCCATCTCATGCCGGTTGGAGAGGTCGGCGATTAGGGCCCGGTGATAACGCTGATAGAACTGCGCCCAGTCCGCTTCGCTCAGGCTGTCGAGGGTTTCGAGCGCCCGGTCGGGCTTGCCGTCCGCCTGCTGCACCCAGGCGCGGGCCAACGTCGAGGTCAGATCGGCGATCGGGCCCTGACGCGCCGCGGTGAAATGCTCTTCGGCCTCTTTGAAATTGCCTTGCTTGAAGGCCTCGATGCCGAGAAGGAAGCGCGCGATGCGGTGCGACGACTCGGCCTTGACCAGGTCGTTGGCCAGCGCCGCGGCACGATGCCAATGGGCCGATGCCGCTTCGAGCAGGAAGGTCTGCTCGAGAATGATCTCGTTGGTCGGGTCGCCGGCCAGCGCCTTTGAATAGAAATTGGCGGCGGCGAGGATGTCGTGATCGCCACGCGCTACCCGCCCCGACAGATAGTTGCCGAACAGCGTGCCGGGCTTCACGTCCTGCGCGTCGTCGGTCACCACCTCCGAATAGGCGGTGGGAGCGGCGATGATTGCTACAAGAAGGAGAGAACTCCACGCCCATTTGCGCAGAGTTGCCCTATCGTCAATGGTCATGTGGCATCGGCTGGCCCGCCGCCCCAATCTGCAATCGGTATCATCCACGAGGAAGGTTAAGGGGTTTTACCCCGGGTGCAAAAAGCTTTTTGCCGCCCAATCGCGGCGCGTTTATGGCCCGTGCGCCGACAATTACCTCACATATTCACGTAATTCGGCCCGTCGCCCCCTTCCGGAGGCACCCAGTCGATGTTCTGCGCCGGGTCTTTCACGTCGCAGGTTTTGCAATGGACGCAGTTCTGCGCGTTGATCTGGAAGCGGAGCATGTCCCCCTCCTCCACCACCTCATAGACTATCGCCGGGCAATAACGCTGGGCCGGCTCGGCGAACTCCGGGAGATTGCGCTCGATCGGGATCGAGGGATCGGCGAGGCGAAGATGCACCGGCTGGTCCTCGGCGTGATTGGTGCCGGACAGGAACACCGAGGAGAGAATGTCGAAGGTGAGTACGCCGTCGGGCTTAGGATATTCGATCGGCTTCACCTCGCTCGCCTTCTTCAGGCTCGCATAGTCGGGCTTCGGATGCTTGAGTGTGTGGCCGAGGAACGGGAGCAGCGTGTTGAGCCACATGTCGATGCCGCCAAGCATGACGCCGAGCCGCGTGCCGAAGCGCGACCAGAGCGGCTTCACGTTGCGCACCTTCTTGAGCTCCGTGGCCATGGCGCTCGACGCGACGGCCTTGGAGTAGGCTTCGAGCACATCGCGGGAGCGTCCGGCTTCGATGGCGGCGAACGCGGCATCAGCGGCCATGATCCCCGACAGCATGGCGTTGTGCGAGCCTTTGATGCGCGGCACGTTCATAAAGCCCGCGGCGCAGCCGATCAGCGCTCCACCGGGAAAGACGAGGCGCGGGATCGCCTGCCAGCCGCCTTCGGTGAGGGCGCGCGCGCCATACCCTATGCGCCTACCACCTTCCAGATGCTCGCTTATGCGCGGGTGCGTCTTGGCGCGCTGAAACTCCTTGAAGGGATTGAGATAGGGATTGTCGTAGTCGAGATGGACGACGAAGCCGACTGACACCAGGTTCTCGCCGAAATGGTAAAGGAAGGAGCCGCCGCCGGTTTTGTCCTCGAGCGGCCAGCCCATGGTGTGCTGCACGAGACCCGGCCGGTGCTTCTCCGGCGGCACCTCCCATAGCTCCTTCAGGCCGATGCCGAATTTCTGCGGGCCTGACTCCGCATCCAGTCCGAATTTCCGGATCAGTTGCTTCGAGAGCGAGCCCCGCGCGCCCTCGGCGATCAACGTGTATTTACCCATCAGAGCGATGCCTGGCGTGTAGCTGTCCTTGTGGCTTCCGTCGCGTGCCACGCCCATGTCGCCGGTAATCACGCCTTCGATCTCGCCACTGGGTCCGAAGATCGCCTGCGTGACAGCGATGCCGGGATAGATCTCCACGCCCCGCGCCTCGGCCTGCTCGGCGAGCCATTTGGTCAGCGCACCGAGGCTGCCGATATAGCAGCCATGATTGCTCATCAGTGGCGGCATGAAGAAATTCGGGAAGCGGATGCCGCCCGTCTCGGTGAGGTAATAGAAGCGGTCTTCGGTGACTTGCGTCTGGAGCGGCGAGCCCTTGTCGCGCCAATCGGGGATCAGGCGGTCGAGCCCCACCGGATCGATCACCGCGCCCGACAGGATATGCGCGCCGACCTCCGAGCCTTTCTCCAAGACCACCACGGAGAGGTCCGTCCCCTTCCCGGCGGCGAGCTGCTTGAGCCGGATCGCGGCCGATAGACCCGCGGGACCTGCGCCGACGATGACCACGTCGAACTCCATGGTCTCGCGCTCGATGGCTTCTGGCTCGGCTTGGGTAATTTCGCTCAAGGATAAAGCTCCGTCATTCCGGCGTAGGCCTGGAATCCAGTCAATCGACAGACTCATCCGCTGGATACCGGCTTTCGCCGGCATGACGACCTGCTATCATTCGTGAGGCCCAGCGATACTCATCGATATTCATATCGATATTCATAATGACAAATAGGCGCTTGGGAGAGGCGTGGCAAATGGCGGCATCCAAGGACGACCAGGCACAGGCATTGCTCGATTGGTACCGGGCGATGGGCGTCGACGAGGCGATCGGCGAGGTGTCGGTCGATCGTTTCGCAGCCCCGGCAGCCGAGGCAGCACCGTCTACCCCTCGGCCAAAATCGAAGACCTCCGCCAAGACGCCAAGCACGACCCCCCAGCAGAACTCTCTTCTCAATGGCAAGTCGTCAGGAAACCCCATCGAGACGGCAGCGACACTTGCCGATCTCGAGGCGCTGGTCGGGCAGTTCGAGGGCTGCGCCTTGAAGCGAACGGCGAAGAACCTCTGCTTCGCGCGCGGCAGCGACCAGGCGCGGGTCATGTTCATCGGCGAGGCGCCCGGTCGCGACGAAGATCTGCAAGGCAAGCCTTTCGTCGGCCGTGCCGGCAAGCTGCTCGACCGCATGCTGGCCTCGATCGGCCTCTCGGAGGACGACGCCTACATCACCAATACGGTCTATTGGCGCCCGCCCGGCAACCGCACGCCGACGCCGCAGGAGATCGAGTCATGCGCGCCGTTCCTGGCGCGGCAGATCGAGCTGCTCAAGCCTGATATCCTCGTGCTGCTCGGCGGCGCGGCGGCGAAGAGCATTCTCGACACCGGCGAAGGCATCATGCGGCTTCGGGGCAAATGGCTGACTTACCATTCCGGCGGCCGCGACATCCCCACCATCGCCACGCTTCATCCCGCTTATCTGCTGCGCACGCCCGGAGATAAACGCCTCGCCTGGCGCGACATGCTCATGGTGAAGCAGGCGCTGGAGCGCAAAGAATGACCCGCATCGACGAGAGCCGTCCCTTCATTCCGTTGCGCATCGCCGTGCTTACGGTCTCCGACACGCGGACACCGAAGACCGACAAGTCCGGCCCCCTGCTCGCCGGCATGATCAAGGAAGCGGGCCACACGGTGGCCGAGCATGCCATCGTCGAAGACAGTCCCAAGTCAATCAGGAAGCAGGTGAAGCGCTGGGTAAAGGACAAGCAGGTCGATGTGGTGATCTCCACTGGCGGCACCGGCCTCACCCAGCGCGACGTGACGCCGGAAGCGGTGAAGCCGCTATTCGACAAGGAGATCGAGGGCTTCTCGGCGCTCTTCCACATGCTGAGCTACAAGATGGTGGGCACCTCGACGGTGCAGTCGCGCGCTTGCGCCGGCGTGGCCAAGGGCACTTACATCTTCTGCCTGCCTGGCTCGCCGGGCGCCTGCACCGACGCCTGGGACGGCATCCTCAAATCGCAGCTCGACAACCGCCACCGCCCTTGCTCGTTTGTCGAGCTCGTGCCGCGATTGAAAAAGGATAAGCGGACAAAGAAGGGCTGAGCGCGCTAACCGTAGAGCCGCGCCAGCGCCCGCACCGGCGAGAGCAGCACCTGTCCGAGATTGCGCAAGCCACGCGCGAGATAGCCCTCGCTCTGATAGCGCTGGGCGCTGATCACGGCGCGCGATTTGAGCATCACCATCTCGCCGCGCTTCAGAAGCTGCACGAGATCGGCGCCGTCACGGAAACCGCCGAGCCGGTCGTAGAGCTTGCGCGAGATAAGCAGGCCCTGATCGCCGTAAGGCAGCGCGAACAGGAGACTGCGCAGCCGCACCAGCCATTCGGCCAGCCACGGCATGAAGCCGTCGTCGTCGAGCGCGAATCGGAAGAAGGCCGCGGCCTGACTGCGGCGTCCGCTTTCAACCCGCTCGATGAAGGCTTGCACTTCTTCGGCCCAGCCGGGCTCGAGCACCGTGTCGGCATCGAGGAACAGCAGCCAATTGGCGCGCGCCTGGGCCGCGCCGGCGGCGAGCTGGCTGCCGCGTCCTCGCGGCGCATCGATCAGTTGGGTGCCGGCGGCATCGGCGATGATGCGGGTGTCGTCGCTCGATCCGCCATCGGCGAGGATCGCCTCCTGAACCAGGCCGTCGACTACGGCCGGAACCAGTGCGGCCAAAGTGGGCGCGAGCGTGCGTTCGGCGTTCAGAGTGGGGATAACCACCGAAATCATTGGCGGGACCTATCGCTTTTATCCCCAGCCATCAATCAATAAGCTGGGGATAAGCCCAGAATGTTCTTGCTTTGTTCTTTTACTCGTCCTATATGGACGGCATGTCGGTAGCGTTACGCAAAGCGTCTGAAATGGAGAGTTCCCCGCTCGAGACGGGGGGCGTGGTTGTTGCGCGCAGACATGGCAGAGGCGCGCAGACCAATCGTTCGGGACGGTACGAGCCGATCTCTTACGAGCCGACCGACGATGGCTGGGAGTCGCTGGCCGAGCTCGTAGCGCTCTCCACCGAAGTGCAGGAGGTGCCGGCGCGGCGCATCATCACCCGCAACGAATCTCCCGATATCGGCTTCGACCGCTCGATCAATCCTTATCGCGGCTGCGAACATGGCTGCATCTACTGCTTCGCGCGGCCGACCCATGCTTTTCTCGGCCTGTCGCCGGGACTTGATTTCGAGACGAAGCTGTTCGCCAAGACCAATGCCGCCGACGCGCTGAAGCGCGAGTTAGCCGAGCCCGGCTACAGCGTCCGCACCATCGCCATCGGCACCAACACCGATCCCTATCAACCGATCGAGCGGCGCTACCGTATCATGCGCCGTATCCTGGAAGTGCTGGACGCGACCAACCATCCAGTCGGCATCGTCACCAAGTCTTCGCTTGTCCTTCGCGACCTTGACATTCTCACCTCGATGGCCAAGCGCGGCCTTGTCAGGGTGGCGTTGTCGGTGACCACGCTCGACCGGAGGCTCGCCCGCGCCATGGAGCCGCGCGCGAGCACGCCCGACAAGCGCATCGAGACGCTCGAGAAGCTGGTAAAGGCTGGCATACCCACCTCGGTCATGGTGGCGCCGGTCATTCCCGGTCTTACCGACATGGAGATGGAACGCATCCTCGAGCGCGTTGCGGTGATCGGGGTAAAACAGGCGGGCTACATTCTGCTTCGGTTGCCACTCGAGATCGGCGATCTGTTCACCGAGTGGCTCAAGGAAAATTGCCCCGACCGCGCCAATCGCGTGCTGTCCCTGATGCGCTCGACGCGCGGCGGCAAGCTCTACGACGCCAAATGGGGCGAGCGCATGGTCGGCGACGGGCCTTATGCCTGGATGATCGGGCGGCGCTTCGAGATGGCGGCGGAACGGCTCGGCTTCAACCAGGATGAATATGTCCCGCTCCGGAAGGATCTGTTCACGCCTCCTGTCCTTCCCGGCCAGCAGCTGCGCCTGCTCTAACGGCGATTTTCCACAGCCTAGGGGCGACGCCCGACGACGTGTTGCAATGCCCCTGGGGTATGCGCGAAAGTCCCGAGGTCATGGGACTGCCAGCCGAATCGATTCCCGTCCGCACGTTGCCGACCTTCGACCTCGAAGAAGCGATGATGCTGGAACATAGCGGTCCAGTCGTGGGCATCGACGAGGCCGGGCGTGGGCCCTGGGCTGGGCCGGTGGTGGTCGCCGCGGTGATCCTCAATCCCGCCCGCATCCCCGAGGGCTTGAACGACTCGAAGCTGCTGTCGCCCGAGGCGCGCGAGGACCGCTACGTCGAAATCATG
>Ga0299914_10001095_pt1 | contig 17392 bp, 18 predicted proteins | sample RVTome_10_FD_201361 | JGI IMG/M metagenome (GOLD analysis project Ga0299914, IMG submission 201361) | Soil microbial communities from uranium-contaminated site in the Upper Colorado River Basin, Wyoming, United States - RVT153D57 (version 2) ...
CGATCTTCCGGTTCGAGACCTTCGGCGACGAGACGTTCTGGACGGACACGCTGCGCATGCACGAGGTGATCGGGACGTCCGTGAGTCCCAACACGGCGCTCGCGGTCGGGCTCAAGGTCGACTCGGAGGCACTGCCGCCCGATGTGAAGGCGGGCATCCTCGACGGGTCGATCGACCTGGACGCGCCGGCTACGACCGTCGCGCTTCTCGGGCTCGATGCCATCGTCGGCGTGATGGGTCAGGTCGATGAAGCCACCAATACGCTGACGCACGTCGGGATCACGTGTGCTTTCTGTCATGCGACGGTCGACGACTCCTTCCTCCCAGGAATCGGGTCGCGCCTCGATGGTTGGCCGAACCGCAGCTTGGACGTAGGGGCGATCGTCGCCCTGTCCCCGGCGCTGACCGAGGACCAGAAAGCGGTCTACAACTCCTGGGGCCCGGGCATGTACGACCCGCGCTTCAACCTCGACGGCCAGAACGTGCCGGTCGTCCTACCGCCCGCCTTCGGGCTTCGGCACGTGAGCCGGGAGACGTACACCGGCGACGGCGACATGTCGTACTGGAACGCCTATGTCGCGATCACCCAGATGCACGGCCACGGCCATTTCGTCGACGCGCGCATCGGCGTCGACGTGAACAACCCGCCTGATCTCGTGTCCCCCAGGCTCGCGCCGTTGCGCGCCTACCAGCTCAGCCTCGAGGCGCCGAAACCGGTCGATGGGGCCTTCGACGCCTCAGCGGCACGCCGTGGTCGGGCCGTGTTCAACGGGGTGGCGCGGTGCGCGAGCTGTCATCTGGGGGGCGCCCTCACGGATGTCGGCGCGAACAGGCTGCATGACCCGGCCGAGGTCGGCCAGGATCCCGCGTATGCGCTGCGCAGCGTGACGGAGCAGTATCGCACGACCCCGCTCCGTGGCCTCTGGCATCCTCCACAGCTGGTCGGACCGTACTTCCATGACGGTAGTGCGCTCACCCTGGAGGCTGTCGTGGATCACTACGTGCAGCTGCTCGGCCTGACCCTGACCGAGCAGGGAAAGGCCGACCTGGTAGAGTACCTCAAGACGCTATAACGACGGTCCGGATCGGTCGTCTTGCTCGCTATACAGCCACCATCCTCGTGCTGATAGCGTTCAGAGGTTTCCGGCGCGGCGCTTTCAAGACGTCCGACCGACCTTGCACCGCTCGAACTCACCCGCTCATCGACCCGCCCCAGAAGCCTAAGCGCCGCGAGGGTCTTCTTGGGGCTCTTCATCTTCGATGGGTTCAGACGTCCGTGCTGCCGTTCACCAATTCGAGCCAGATGGTGTCACCGGTGGCATACTCGGTCCGATCCGTCCCAAGGGTAACCTCGTAGGACCGGGAGAGGTCGGGTCCGACGAGCAGCTGCCGCCGCCGACGCGTGTTCGCCTTCGATCCAGTCATAATCGAAGGGGACGATGGTGGCGACATTCCCATCCATCTCGACTCTCGTCTCGGGGGGAGGGAGATCGTCGGACCCACGGCCCTCGGTGATGGCGGAAACCTCGATCGCCTCGCCCAGCCCTACGGTATCGGGTAGCGAGGCCCCGTCACGGTTCCGCTCCCCAATTCGTATCTCCAGAACACGCACGTCGTCTCCCGCGGCCACCTTCGACCCGGATCCCACATGCGCTCGAGCCGTCGACCCGCAACGCCCCTCACCTGGGCTTGGCTGGCCCTTCTCATCGCCACCACCGCGGCGGATCCGGCTGCCGTGTCCGCCCAGTCGGAGCCGCAGCGCGCGTGGGCGGTCGTGCCCTACGTGGGCTTCGGAGTCGTCAGCCGCAACGAGAGATGGAACTCCGCGGGGATGGAAACCGCCATCGATGTCGAGTACGGCGGCGCCCACTGGCGGTGGAGCGGCTCCGGCTCCGTGAAAGGGTTGGGTGTGGGGTGCAGCCACGTGTGCTTCGAGGGTGGGCCGGCCGTCGCCCTCGGTGGCGCGCGCTCCGTCGGGGCCCTCTGGATCGGCGGAGGAGCCGGGGTCATGAAGCAGTTCGATGTCTGGCGTCTGCTGCCGTACGGTCGTGTCGGTCTGGACGCGGCGTCCCTCCGGTTCGAGATGAGGGCCGAGCTGCTTCCCCGACAGATCGGGTCGGGCGCCTACTTCCCGATCATGGTCGGATTTCCGATCGGACGCGGCATGCGGTGACCGCGAGCCGGTCTCGTGGATCCTCGCATCCCGATCTCATCTGAAGCCCGAGGAATCATGTCGAACGAAATCCTCCAAGCTCTGACGCACATGACGTGGGCCGACGGCGCCGTGTGGAGGGAAGTGCTGGAGCTTCCCGCCGCCGAGGACGACGGCCGAATCGCCGAGCTGCTGTACCATGTCCATACGGTTCAGGCCGCCTACCTCCAGTTGCTGGAGGGCGGGGAGTTGGAGATTCCCGAGCTCTCGAGCTTCGGCTCTCGTCGGTCACTCATGACGTGGGGCATGGAGTCCCAGTCGGGTCTCCTGAACGTCGCAGAGAGGCTCGGTCCCACGGAGTTGGAGCGAGAGCTGGCTGTCCCATGGGCACATCATCTGGTGGCCGCCCACGGTGAGGTCCGACAAGCGGACGTTCGGCAGAGCCTGCTCCAGGTGGCCTTCCATTCGACGTACCATCGTGGGCAGATCAACACCCGGATTCGCGAGCTCGGCGGCGAGCCGCCGCTCGTGGATTTCATCGCCTGGGTGTGGAGAGGGCAGCCGGAGGCGGCGTGGCCGTGAGGGCTTGGTCTCGGTCCTGAAGCAGGTGTCTCGGAAATCGAGCTTACCCGCCCCCGTCCCGCAGCGTCGATCGAGGTCCTCAGGCCCTCGACCAAGCGGTTCATTACTTGCACCCAACCTCGACCGACCCCGTCCGGCACTCGTAGCGAGGGAGGACCTCATGAACCGACTGGAACGCATGCTCGACGCACACCCGCATCCCGCTGGATCGAACGGCGAGGATGCTCGCCGCTGCATAGAGGCGTGTAGGGAATGTGCGGAAACCTGTACCGTCTGCGCGGACGCGTGCCTCGAGGAAGCCGATGTGAAGGACCTCGTCGCCTGCATTCGACTGAATCTGGACTGCGCGGATGTCTGCCGGGTGACCGGGGCGCTGATGACGCGACCGAGTCACCGCGACGCGCCCGCGCTGCGGGCGCAGTTGCGGGCGTGCATCGAGATTTGCCGCGCGTGTGGCGACGAGTGTGGGCACCATGACGACATGGAGCATTGCACGATCTGCGCGGAAGCTTGTCGGGCGTGTGCCGAAGCGTGCGAAGCGATGATCGGCGCACTCGTGGCGTAACGGCTGCGTGGACGCCGCGAGGCGTCCGCGCAGGTGCGCCGTTACATACGGCCTCGGACGGGGGTGGTGCGGGCAGGTGCTTATCGCATCGACGCGCTGAACCCAGCCCCCCGAGCATCGCCTACGAGCCTACGAATGCCCCCTTGAAAGCCTAGGGGTCACTGTGCTACCATACCCCTAGAAACCACAGGGGGGCCACGGGACGGAGCCGTGATGCGTCGGAAACGTGACGCGCACCTCGCCGCTCCGACCACGCGGCTTCCCGAGACCGACGGAGCAGGGGACGTGAGCAAGGGAAAGACGTGAGCAAGGGAAACCTGGGGCTGCTGCGGGGGACGCTGGATCTGCTGATCCTCAACGCCCTCAGCACCGGCGAAAAGCACGGTTACGCGGTCTCGGAGTGGATCGAGACGGTCTCCGACGGCAGCCTGCTGGTCGAGGAGGGGACGCTCTACCCCGCGCTCCACCGGCTCGAGCGCCGCCGCCTGATCGAGGCCACCTGGGGTGTGAGCGAGAACAATCGCCGTGCGAAGTACTACGCGCTGACGGCGACCGGCTGGGAGCAGCACGCGACGGAGGCCGAGACCTGGCGCCGCTATTCGGCGGCGGTGGAGAAGACGTTGTCGGAAGGGAGCGCCGGATGAGCGACGACGACGACCGTCGCAAGAAGCGGGTGTTTCGCATGCCGCGGGGCCCGCACCGCATCTCCGACGACGTGGACGAGGAGGTGCGCTTCCACCTCGAGCGGAAGGTGGAGCGCCTGATGCGCGAAGGGATGGGCGAGGACGATGCATGGGCGGAGGCGCGCCGGCGCTTCGGGAACGTGGACGAGGTGAAAGCCAGGTTGATCCGGGAGAGGGAGGTGGGCTTGAAGCGGCTCGAATGGTGGGACCGGGTGCGTCAGGACGCGCACTACGCCGTGCGCCAGGTCAGGCGAAACGTGGGATTCACGGCCGTGACCGTGCTGACGCTCGCGCTCGGAATCGGCGCGACGACGGCGATCTTTTCGGTGGTCGACGGGATCCTGTTCCGCCCCCTTCCCTTTCCGGAGTCCAACGAGCTCGTCGCCGTATGGACGGATCTGAGCCGCCTGGGCGGACCTCCTGACGAGTGGATGAACTACGACCGGTACACCGCCCTGGCGGAGGGTGCGACGACGCTCGAAGCCGTGGGCGCATGGGGCTCCGGTTCCCCCACGGTGACGGGCGTGGGCGATCCGGAGCAGCTCACGGCCGGATACGTCACGCACGCCACTCTTTCCGAGGTGCTTCAGGTCTCCCCGCAGGTTGGGCGCTCGTTCTCCGTCGGAGACGACCTCCCCGGCGCGCCCGCCACGGTGCTCCTGAGCGATGGCTTCTGGAACAGGGCGTTCGGCGCCGACCCGTCGGTGACGGGGCGGACGCTCACGCTGAACGGGGAGCCGTTCACGATCATCGGGGTGCTCCCCCCGGGCTTCGTCGCGCCTTTTCTCGCGGGCGCCGACGTCTGGATGACCCTGCGCGAGGACCCTGCCGACCCATCCTGCCCGCGCGGTAACGCCTGCCTGATGGTGTTGGCGAGGCTGGCGGACGGAGTTACGCTGGAGGCTGCGCGCGCCGAGGCCGATGCGATCGCCGCTCAGCTCGGCGCCGACTATCCCCAGACGGACGCGGACCAGGGGATTTTGCTTCGGCCGCTTCGTGAGGACGTGGTGGGCGACGCGCGCACCGGGCTGCTGGTGCTGCTCGGCGGCGTCGGCTTCGTGCTCCTGATCGCGTGCGTGAACGTCGCCAACCTCCTGCTCTCGCGGGCCACCTCACGCTCCTCCGAGCTCGCCGTGCGCTCCGCCCTGGGTGCGGGCCGCGGCCGGCTGACGGAGCAACTGCTCACCGAAAGCGCGCTGCTCGCTTTGCTCGGCGGCGGAGCCGGTCTCCTGATCGCGTACTTCGGGACGGAGCTCCTGGTTTCCATCGCCCCCTCCGATACGCCCCGCATCGAAGGCATCGCGGTCAACGGCCGCGTCCTCGCATTCGCCACCGTGGCCACCGTGGCGGCCGGCCTGCTGTTCGGCGTGGTGCCCGCGCTCCGCGCCGCGCGCGGGGAGGTCGACGGCGGGCTCCGTGAAGCGGGGCGCGGCGGTTCCGGGGGCGGGGGCACGCGTGGCATCCGAGCGCGGGGCGCGCTCGTGTCGGGCCAGGTGGCGCTGGCGCTCATGCTGCTCGTGGGCGCCGGACTCCTGGTGCGGAGTCTGCAGAACCTGCGCGGCGCCGATCTCGGCTTCGAGCCCGAGGGCGTTCTCACCCTCCGGGTGGGACTGCCGTCGTCGCGCTACCCCGATGCCGACGCGCTGCGCTCGTTCGTCCGATCGCTGGAAGAGCGCCTCGGCGCGATTCCGGGGGTCGAGGCGCAGGGCGCCACATCGTGGCTCCCCTTCACGGGGGCCGGGACGGACTTCGGCTTCACCCTCGAGGGCGAGGACCTTCCGCCGGGGCAGGCGCACGCGGCCTGGATCCGTCGGATCACCCCCGGCTACGCCGATGCGATCGGGCTTCGGCTGACCGCGGGCAGGTGGCTCACGAGCGCTGACGACGAGCGCGCGCAGAACGTGGTGCTGATCAACGAGACGTTCGTGGAGCGACACTTCGCGGACCAGAGCCCGATCGGACGGCGCTTGAACTTCGGCAGTCGCGACGAGCCGTCGTGGTGGGAGATCGTGGGCGTCGTCGCCGACGCGCGGTACTTCTCCATCCGCGACGGGGGCCGGGTCGGCCTCTACTTCTCCTATCCCCAGGCCCCCTCGCGCTCCCTGCGCGTCGCGTTGCGCACGAGCCGCGATCCCTCCGCCCTGGCCGTCGCGGTCCGCGCGACGGCTGAGGAGCTGGATCCATCGTTGGCGGTAGCGGACATCCAGCCGATGGACGACGTCGTGGCGGACGCACTCGGCCCGGAGCGCTTCGTCACCCTGCTTCTCGGGCTGTTCGCCGGTCTGGCGCTCCTGCTGTCCGTCGTCGGCCTTTACGGGGTCGTGTCGTACGGGGTGAGCCAGCGGCTGCGGGAGATGGGCGTTCGCCTCGCGATGGGCGCCGAGGCAGGCGACATCCGCGGGCTGGTGCTCGGCCAGAGCATCAAGCTCGTGGTCTTCGGCTTGGTTCTGGGCACCGCAGGAAGCCTACTCGTGACGAGGTTGATGGCGAGCCTCCTGTTCGGTGTGAGTGCCACCGATCCGTGGACGTATGGGTCGGTCGCGATCGTGCTTGCCGCGGTGGCCGTGTTGGCGGGCGCGATCCCGGCGGCGCGCGCCGCGCGCGTGGACCCGATCCGGGTGCTGCGAGCGGAGTGATCGCGAGCCGGCCGCCGGGTCGAGCCGCGGCCGGAGGGAGCCACCAACCCGTTTTGGAGGCTACCTGGCGCGCCAGACCCATTGGCGCTCCCGCTGGACCGGTGACTGTGGCGCGCTGCGCAGTCGCCAGGTCGTCGTCGCTTTTTAGTCGCCGTGCAGCATAGCCACGCGGCGCAGCGATCTCCGCCGTAGCGCGGGTATGCGCAGCAGCAACGATGCGACACGCAACGCGGGCCGGATGAACCGTCCTCGCGAAAACAGCAGACCTCGCGTCAGCCGGTCTGTGAACCGGTTGACCTCCCGCGCAGCTCCACGGCGACGGCGGGCGTAGTCTTCCAGCGGCGCTGGCGTGCCGTCCTTCAGTGCGTCGCAAAGCGCCCTCGTGAGCGCCTCCGCGTCCTGGATACCGGCGTTCATGCCCTGGCCACCGACGGGGCTGTTGAGGTGCGCCGCGTCGCCGGCAAGCGCAATCCGGCCGTCCACCCACCGCGTGCTCATTCGGCAATGCAGGCGGAACTCGCTTTGCCAAACAGAATCAAAAGGCCGGTCGGAGCCGTCTTGCTGTGCGGGAAACAGGCGCGAGACGGCATCGTGGACGCGTGTGTCGAGGGCGCTGTCCTCGGCCGCTGCAAACGGCAGGATCAGCCGCCATAGCCCCCCGCCCATCCTTACGGCGAGCACGACTCCGCCGCGGGTCGAGAAACGCGGGAACGGCAGGTCATCCACGCCGTCCAGTTTCACGTCGGCCAGTGCCACCACCAAGTCATACGTCACGCCCTCGAGGGTCGCGCCGATCGCCTCGCGCACCGTGCTGTGCGCGCCGTCGCACCCGGCGACGAATGATGCGCTCAGGGTCCGCTCCGTGCCCACCGCGTCACGGCAGGTGACCTGCACACCTTCGTCCGTCTGTATGACGGATACCGCTTCGGAGTTGAAACGAATCTCGGCGTGCTCATGACGCTGCAGTGCCTCCGCGAGCAGGCGCTCGGTTTGAGATTGCGGCAGGATCAACAGGCTTGGCCGGGGCGTTTCTCCGGCGAGCTCAGTCAATGGCAGCACGAGCGCATCGCGTCCCTTGTCGACGTCGTGCAGCGCCAGGCGTTCGCGAACCGTACCTCGCTCCGCAAACGCGTCCATGACGTCCAAGGAATCCAGCACCTCCTGCGTTCGCGGCCAGATCGCCGGCGCCCGCGAGTGTTCGGCGGTGGCGGCGTTCCGTTCCAGTACGATCACGCGGTACCCTGCTCGCGCAACGCCCAGCGCCAGCGAGAGCCCCACCGGACCCGCGCCGACCACGATTACATCGTACTCGGTGTCCATCATGCCGCCTCCCGCAGGTCGGCGTTCGCCCCGCGTTTTCGTGGACCTGGTCCCCGACGCAAGGAGGCTCCAGAAAAGTCTCGTGGCGGCGCCCTCTGGGCGCCCTCTGGGCGCCCTCGTGGTCCACGAGTCGCCCGCAGGCCTCGAGACACCCTTATATTAGAGCACCACGCGAGGAGTCCGCACGCGCCAAGACCCGGACGCGCCGAGGAGGAGGGACCACGACGTGATACGCGCTACCGACCGGCTCGAGTCCTTCGAGCGCCGATATGCGGCGCAGCGCGCCCGAAGCCACGGCTATCGAGAGGCGCTGGCCATGTTCCGGGCGCTCTGGTCGGAGGCCGCCGCCCTGAATCCCGACTTCCCGAGTGATTGGCGCAAGGACGTCGAAGCGGACGTCGAGCTGGCCCGCGTGCTCAATGGCCTTTCCCGAAGCGCCAGGATGTCGACCTGACGCTCGGGACCGGCCCGGACGGGCTGTCAGATGTCCTGGCGGCCTGTGAGCGGCTACGCCTCGTTCCCCTGCCCGAGGATGTCGAGTCGTTCGTACAGGAGACATTCGTGCTCCCGGTATCCGACGTTCGCTCGGGCATACGGGTGGACCTCGTTTTTCTCCACCACGGCATACGAGGCTCAGGCCATCGGGCGGGCGGTGCGCGTCGACATCGGTGGACAGCAGGTTCCGTTCGCGACGGCGGAAGACCTGATCCTGCACAAGCTGTTCGCCGGGCGTCCGCGTGACGTGGAGGACATCCGTGGTGTGGTCGCCCGCAAGCACGATTCACTGGACTGGACCTACCTCGAGCGCTGGGCGCAGGAATTCGCGGGCGGTGCCCGGACGGGAGCAGATGCCCGATGCCATCGCAGAGTTGAGGTCGGGAAGCCGACCCTGATGGACTATCCGGGTCGCTCGTTCGGTCGCGCTCTCGGCAGCAGCACGGCGGCAGTTGGCTTCGGTCGTCTCGTAAGGAACGGGGGACTCCTGGGCGAGCGCCGGTGACGCGAGGGCTGCTATGAGGAGCAGCGTGCTTGATGTCCGCATCGTCCATGGCTCCTTAGTTGAGGCGGCGTCCGCATCCGGCGGGAGGACGATCGCGCACGCCTTCAGGGCCCCCAAGCGTCCAGCAGCCTGCGGACGAGCACGATCTGACCCACATGGTAGGCGGTGTGGTCTACGGCCACGAGCACCGTGCGCAGGAACGTCTGCCCGGTGCCGCCGGGGATCTCCTTCGTAAGATCCACCTCGGCTTCGACGGTCCAGCGGCGAAGCTCCTCGCGGTCCCGTCGGATGGCAGCGAGGCACTCCTCCCAGGCCTCGTCGCTCGCGGGCTCGGGCGACTCGGGCCAGTAGTCGGCCGGCCACGCCAACGTGTGCTCGTAGTCGCTGTCGCGACAGAACATGAGCAGGTCGACCTGCGCGCGGCGTATGTGCTCGAGCAGTTCCCACACGGAGTACGGTACGCCCGCTGCCCGGCGGCCGCGAAGATCCGCGGGTAGGCCTTCGACCGCCCGATCCAGGCTCACATGGGCCTGCTCCCATTCCAAGGCGGAAGCGACGATGCGGCGCCAACTCGATGGCTCGCTCATGGATCCAAGAAAGCGTCACCCGCTTGAACGGGGAAGGTCAGCGGGAGTCGGGGGGGCCTACTGCGGCCCCTCAGCTCCCACTCCGCAGACGCGCCTCCACCGAAACCGTCACCTCGTCGGACAGGATGATGCTCGCCTCGCCTACGTCGTACTCGAGGCGGTCGAGGGTGAGCTCCCCAGAGAGGGTCGCCACCGGGCCGTTCGTTTCGAAGGTGAACGGAACCGTGACCTCGCCCTCGACGTCCCGGCCGAGAATGAGACGGCGAGGCCGGGTAGGGCGGCGAGGGCCCAGAGACGGGAAGGTCTCATGAGGAGGACGTTCCAGGTTGGCGGACACGATCAAGCGCGGATCCGACGATTCGACGACCACTCGGGAGCGGCCAGGGGGCCCGGGGCCGGGCCAGCCGCGTCGGATCCAGGCCTGCTGCGAACGCACGACGGACTTTTCGGGGCCGCAACAAAAACGCAATAGGATGGCTACGGATGCGGCTAAGAGGTCCGGGCCGCTCTCGTAGAGCCGCCACGCCCCCCCCTCCTCATAGCACCACCACCTCGTCCGGCAGCTCGTTGGCGTCGGTCCCACGAGAGGGGAAGAGCCGCGCCGCGTGTCGAGCGCAACCCTTCACGCCTTCCAGCGAGCCATCGCGGAAGCGCCCTTCGTGGTACGTGGCTTCGATGGTGTGGCAGATCTCCCGCCACTGCTCGTCGGTGACTCCGCCCGCGTAACCGCGGTCCGCCACGATCTCCACCCGCCGATCGGCAAGCAGCACATAGATGAGGATGCCCGAGTTCTCCTCCGTATCCCACACGCCGAGACTCGCGAACAACTCGAGCGCTCGTTCACGTGCGCTCTTGTCCGCCCACAGCGATGCCGTATCCAGACGCGACTCCACCGCGAAGCGGATCTCGCCGCGATGCGTCCGCTCCGAAGCCTCCACCGCCTCCTGGATCGTCGCGCGCGTGGCCGCATCGAAGTCGCGACCGAGCCGCCAGCGGAAGCTCAGCAGATGCCGGATCCCACGTCGGAGCTCCATCACTATCCCCCGCCCGGGTGCGTGCGCTGCATCACCAGCGTCCCCCGGCGCCGCCGCCTCCAAACCCGCCGCCTCCGCCACTCCAGCCGCCTCCGCCACCGAATCCGCCGCCGCCCCATCCACCACCCCCGCCACCCCACCCGCCGAAGAACCCGCCCCCGCCCCGGCGGCCGCCCGTCGTCCAGCCGCGCCTGCCCCCCGTCATCAACGTGAGGAAGAAGGCCACGAAGCCGGCCCCGAGAGCGGCGCCCCAGAAGGCGGTGAGAACCAAAACGAGGAAGCCGGTCAGGCCTCCCACGGCGACGGAGCCGAGAAGGCGCCCGAAGATCGCGCGCAGGATCGCCCCTCCAATCAGGACCGCGATGAACAGAAACGGTAGCAGCTCCGCCCACCCGGGCGCGCCGGTGCCGCCCGGTTCGGGCGGCGGGAGCTCCTCTCCACGAACCACCGCGGTCATCCGGTCCACGCCGGCCGCCAACCCGCCGTACATGTCCCCGTTGCGGAAGTGGGGAAGGATCGCCTCGTCTATGATTCGCCTGGACGTCGCGTCCGTCAGGGCGCCCTCGAGACCGTAGCCGACCTCGATCCGCACCTCCCGGTCTTCGACCGCGACCAGCAGCAGCGCTCCGTCGTCGACCCCCTCGCGCCCGAGCTGCCACGCCTCGGCCACCCGGAGCGCGAACTGCTCGATGGCCTCCGGGCGCGCCGTCGGGACGAGCAGCACGGCCACCTGAGCCCCGGTCTCGTCCTCCAGGCTCTCGAGCTTGGCCTCGAGCGAAGCGCGCTGGCCCCCGTCCAGCGTCCCGGTGACGTCCGTCACACGCTCCCGTAGCGCGGGCACCGGCACCGGCTCCTGCGCGACCGCCGTCTCCCCGCCCGCCGCCGCGCCCATGGCGATGGCCGCGAGCGCGAGCCAGACCCTGCACGCCTCGAGACGGCATCCGCCGCCGCGACGCCTCATGCCGTCCATGCGCGCGTCGTCGCCGGCCCTACTCGTTGCCCGTCGTGTCCGGACGCTCGAAGTCCACCGACGGCGGCGTGCTGATCTCCGCCTCGTTCTCCGGCGCGAAGGTCGGTTTCGCATCGTGGCCGAAGATGGTCGCGGTCACGTTGCTCGGAAACGAGCGCACCGTGGTATTGTACTGCCGCACCGCATCGATGTAGCGGTTTCGCGCGACCGCGATGCGGTTCTCCGTTCCCTCGAGCTGGGCCTGGAGGTCGCGGAAGCTCTGGTCCGAGCGCAGCTCCGGATACTGCTCGACCACGACGAGGAGCCGTGCCAGCGCGCTCGATAGTTCCTGCTGCGCCGCCTGGAAGCGCGCGAACGCCTCCGGATCGTCGACGAGCTCCGGCGTCGCCTGGATCGAGCCCACGCGCGAGCGAGCCTCCGTGACGCCCATCAGCACCTCGCGCTCCTGCTGGGCGAACCCGCGGACCGTTTCCACCAGGTTCGGGATGAGGTCCGCCCGGCGCTGGTACTGGTTCAGTACCTCCGCCCAGGCCGCGCTCACCTGCTCGTCCTGCGCCTGGATGGTGTTGTAGCCGCACCCGGAAAGCATCATTGTCGCCGCCGCCATCGCGGCCAGCCCACGTGTTCTCATGATCTCCACTCCACAAAAATCGATCCCCGGGAGTCCGCGCCGCCCAGGAGTGCCGGGGAATCCCTCCGCCGAGCGATCCCCAGCCTTCTACCCCGATCTGCACGAGTCGCGCCAGCCTCTCGTCCCCTGTGCTGAAGGGCCGCGGCCGAGGGGGCCGCTACAGCGCAGGCCGCTTTGTGGGCGACCGGGGCTCGGCCCCGGCATCCTCCGCAGGCTCTCATGGTCCGCTGCGTACTGCTGATGACAGCTGCCCATCCTGCACCGGCCAGCGCCGCAGGGGACGAGGCGTTCGCTTTGGTGACCGCGGCGGCCGAGTGCACCTTCGTCTGCACCACGTGTGCGGACGCATGCCTGGAAGAGCCCGACCCCTCATCCGAGACACCTCCGGCTGCTCCTCGATGCGTGAGCGATGGCTTCACTTCCTGAACGCCCTCGGCAGGGTGGGACCGCCCCTTGCCGTCCACGGATCAGCCCGCTAATCATACAATGTATGAGTTGTGCCGGCCGGGGTCCTCCAGCGGAGAGTGGGCGTGGGCGATCGTGGGTTTTTGGGAGAGTTCGAGCAGATGATCCTGCTCGCGGCGCTGCGCCTCGGAGACGACGCCTACGGGGTCCGTCTGATGGAAGAGCTCGAGGAGACGGCGGGACGGCGGGTGTCGCGCGGCTCGGTCTACGTCACGCTCGATCGTCTGGAGGAGAAGGGCTGGATCGCCTCTTCGCTTTCGGAGGCGGGCTCCGGGCGGGGCGGGCGTCCGCGCCGCGTGGTGAGCGTCACGGTCGAGGGCCGGGAGCAGCTCCGCCGATCCCGTGAAGCGCTCATGGCGCTCTGGGACGGGGTGGAAGACGCGCTGGAGACTCCGTGACGCCGAGGCGTGAGCCGAATCCGCCGCGCTTCGCACGCGGCCTGCTCGAGGCGTTGCTGCCGCCGGGAGCGCGCACCGAGGCCATCGTCGGGGATCTGCACGAGGAGTTCGAGAGACGGGTCGGCCGCCGTCCGGTCGCCGCCCGGGCCCGCTACTGCCTGGACGCGGCGGGCATCGCCTGGCGTTACGCATGGGTGGGGAGACACCGAATGGGAGGAGGGGGCGAGATGGACGAGTCGGGCCGGGACGGGCGGGGCGTGGGGCGGCGGCGCGGCTCGCCGCTTCAGGACTTCGCGGGTGACGTGCGCTACGCCCTGCGCGGGCTCCGGCGCAATCCGGGATTCACGGCCGTGGCCCTCCTCACCCTGGCGCTCGGCGTCGGCGCGAATACCGCGGTATTCACCGTCGTCAATGGAGTCCTGCTCCGGCCGCTCCCCTACCCCCAGCCGGAAGAGCTCGTGCTCCTCCATGAGTCGAACCCGCGTAGCGGGGAGATGCTCGGCAGGGTCTCGTTCCAGGACCTGAACGACTGGCGTGCGCGCGCTCGTGCGGTCGTCTCGATGGCGGGGTTCGCGCCGGTGCCCATGATCCTGACGGGCCGGGGAAATCCGCTGGAGGTCGAAACGACCTACGTGACGGCCGAGTTCTTCGAGATCCTCGGCGTGCGCGCCGAGCCCGGACGCTCGCTTCAGGACGAGGATCACCGCCTCGCCCAGCGAAATGCCGTGATCAGCCACAGCCTTTGGCGCTCGGTCTTCGGCGGCGACGCCGGTGTCATCGGAACGTCCGTGTCGCTCAGCGGCGAGCCGTACACGGTGGTCGGCGTGATGCCGGCGAGCATGCACTACCCGACGCCGGAGACCGACGTCTGGATTCCGCACTCGCTCGTGCCTCCGAACGTCTTCTCGAACGGCATGCCGACTCGGGCAGATCGCTACCTCGATGCGTTCGGCCGGCTTGCGCCCGGAACGGACGCGGCGACGGCGAGCCGGGAGCTCACCAGGCTCTCCGCCGAGCTGGCCGCTGCCTACCCCGACACGAACCGGGACTGGACGGCGGCCGCTGCCGTGCCGCTCCATCGATCGATCGTGGGCGACGTCGACCGCGCCCTGATGATCGTGCTGGGTGTGTCAGGATTGATCCTGCTCATCGGCTGCGCGAATCTCGCCAACCTCTTGCTCGCCCGTGGCTCGGTTCGCCAGCGCGAGCTCGCCGTGCGCGCCTCGCTCGGGGCGGGCCGCGGCCGTGTCGTCCGGCAGCTGCTCACGGAGAATCTGCTCCTCGCGCTGATCGGCGGAGCGCTCGGGCTGGCGCTCTCGTATCAGGGTGTTCGCAGCTTGATCGCGCTCAGCGCCGACACGCTGCCGCGGATCCAGGAGATCCAGATCGACGGCCGCGTCGTCGGCTTCGCGCTCGTCCTCTCGCTCGTGACCGGCACCCTCTTCGGACTCGTTCCCGCCCTCCGGATGGCTCAGGCGGACCCGCAGCGCGACCTGCGCGGCGCACGCGGCGCGATCGGGGGCGAGGGCCAGCGGCTCCGGAGCGCGCTCGTGGTGACCGAGGTCGCGCTCGCGGTCCTGCTGCTCATCGGCGCCGGGCTCATGGGCAGGAGCTTCCTGGCCCTGCGGAGCGTCGATCCCGGATTCGAGCCCGAGCAGGTCCTGACGGCGACGTTGCAGATGAATCTCGCCGGTGTTCCCGAGGAGGAGGTGGCCGGCTTCCTCGTACAGCGCAGAGAGGAGATCCTGAGCCGTGCGCGCGAGCTGCCCGGGGTCGAGTCGGCGGGCATGATCAACGTCTTCCCGCTGAGGGACGGGTCGTTCTCGATGGAGTACACGCCCGCCGACGCGCCGCCCGACGCATCGGGGGTGCTCGCCGATACCCGCTACGTCGACCCCGGCTATCTCGAGACGATGCGCATCCCGCTGCTCGGCGGCGAGTCGCTGCCGAGCCGGCTGGATCCCGACGAGCCCGTGCCCGTGGTCATGAGCGAGTCTGCTGCGCGCCGGCTCTGGCCCGCTGAAGACCCGATCGGCCAGAGGATCGACGTGCCGTGGGGCGAGTCCACCGTGGTGGGCGTCGTCGGTGACGTGCGCCAGACCGGTCTTGCCATGCAGGCGCAGCCCGCCGTCTACTTCCCTCAGCTCATCGCGCCGCGCCTCATGGCCACGCTCGTCGTCCGGACCAGCGGAGAGCCCGCGGCGCTCGCGGGCGGCATCCGCGCGCTGGTACAGGAGATCGACCCCGACCAGCCGATCCGAAGCATCGAGCCGCTCGAGGAGCTCATGGCCGACTCGATCGCGCAGGACCGCTTCTACACCCTCCTGTTCGCCGTCTTCGGCGCGCTCGGCCTCGTCCTCGCATCGATCGGCGTGTATGGCGTGCTCGCCTATTCCGTCAGACAGCGCACGCAGGAGATCGGCGTGCGGGTCGCGCTGGGAGCCAGCGCGGCCGACGTGCTGCGCCTCGTGAACGGGGACGGCATGAAGGTGGTCGGGCTCGGGCTGCTGATCGGCTCCGGGGCCGCTCTGCTCCTCAGCCGAGTGCTAGCGAGCCAGCTCTACGGCATCGCACCCACGGACGCCCTGTCGTTCGCGTTCGCGGTGGCCTTCCTCACCGCGGCCGCTCAGGTCGCGATCTGGGTGCCGGCGAGGCGGGCCCTGCAGGTGCCGCCCATGAGCGCCCTGCGAGAGTAGCCCTGCGGGGGGGAGGACGCGCCGGGGCGCGGAGCCCGCGAGAGCAGAGATTTGTCCAGACGCCTTTGGCTAGAAGGGTGGAGCCGGAGGAGTGAAGGCGGCATGAACGGCACGTTCGCGGACCGTCGCTCGCGGCCCTGTGCGTCATCCGCGTCCCCCTACCGCGCCCACGCCGGAAAGATCTCCACCATGCCGGCAGCAATGAACTCCACGGCCACCGCCGCCAGGATCAGCCCCATGAAGCGAGTCGCCACGTTCATGCCGGTTTGACCCAGGAAGCTCGTGATGGGCGTAGCCAGCCGGAGGATGAGCCAGACGGAGGCGGCGACGAGGGCGGCAGCGAGAAGCGCCAGCCCTCTGTCCAGCACATCTTCGGTGCGGGTGGCCTGGAGGATCATGACACTGATGGCGCCCGGGCCCGCGAGGAGCGGCATCGCCAACGGCACGACCGCCACGCTGGTACGCGTGGCCGCTTCAAGGACCTCCTCGTCGGTTTGCTTGGTCCGGGACGGTCGCGCCTGGAGCATCGACCACGCCATGCTGAAAATCAGTAGCCCGCCCGCGATACGAAGCGACGCGATGCGGATGTTGAAAAACGCCAGGAGGCTCTCACCGGCCAGGTAGGCGACAGCGAGGATGACGAAGGCCGCCAGCGCAGTCGTGCGCGGTAGCGTTCGCTGTGCCCCGGCCGGAAGCCCCGTAGTGAGCCCCACGTATACGGGCAACGCGGCGAACGGATTGACGATCGAGAAGACAGAGACGAAGAAGGCGACGAAGTCCGACACGGGAGGCGCAGGCTATCGCGTGGCGAAGACGAAGCGGCGTGCGTCGACATCGCCACGGCGGATGAGTCAGGTCCGCGGGTGCGGTCGCGAAGCGGCCCCGAAGGATAGCGCGACGGCGACCTTCGTCCCACGCGCCGTCGCTGTCGTCACGAAGGGGCCCCTCGCCGTCTCCACGAGACCTTACCGATAGCCGATGATCTCGAGACCTTCGATGCGGGCAAACTCCTGGGAGTTCGCGGTGACGAGCGGGATCGCGCGACGGACGCTCGCCGCTGCGATCCACAGGTCGTTGGTCCCGATCAGGCGACCCTCGGTGCGAAGCCGCCTCGTGATTCGCCCGTATACGAGTGCCGTCTCCTCGTCCGTGACCATGAGCACGTGGAGCTCCCGCATGGTCCTGAGCACGGGGTCGTCGGGATCGTCGAAGCCCTCGCTGAACTCCCCAAGCGCCGTGGCTGACAGATGGAGCTCGCGATCGGGATCCTCGGCGAGAAACCGGTGCGCGGGACCGTCGCGGCGCCGATGCGCACGCTCCCGCTGCAGATCGATGAGGAAGGTCGTGTCGAGCGCTACGAGCCCTGCCATGGATCCTTCGGCGGGGCATCGGCGGCATGAGCCTCCTCCAGCCGAGCCAGGTCACCTTCGCTCAAGACGGGGGTCGTTTCCAGGGCTTCGAGCAGGGCACCCGCGGTCCGGGGAGGTGTCGGCCACACCGCGCGCTTGATCACCATGGAGAACGATTCGGACCGCTCCCGCCTGGCACGCCGGAGCCGTTCATAGGCTTCGAGGTCGATGGAAATCGTCTTGGTTGCCATGCATGCATGTATACGTGCATGTACACCCCTCGGTCAAGCCAGCGCGGTGCCGAAAGCCGTTGCCGCCACGTGC
>Ga0299914_10001096_pt1 | contig 17391 bp, 18 predicted proteins | sample RVTome_10_FD_201361 | JGI IMG/M metagenome (GOLD analysis project Ga0299914, IMG submission 201361) | Soil microbial communities from uranium-contaminated site in the Upper Colorado River Basin, Wyoming, United States - RVT153D57 (version 2) ...
CTAGGCCTTTACAACTATGCAAACTGAACCTCCAGCTGTATAGCTCAGTTCTTTACAGATGATCGGAAGATACATCATTCCAGAACGCAGGTCTCCTTGCTTATGCTCTTGAAAATAAAAACTCATTCCAAATAACAATTTTCGAAGCCACCAAATATCCGACAAAAGCGCAGATGCACATGCAAGATACAATCTCCCTTGCAAGACTTGTTCTCGGCAAAAGGTAGATGAAAACCAAGAACCGTGGCAAGCGGCGAAAGTCTGAGGCTGATGTAGAAGTCTTGAGTGTGAATGCAACAGATTAATTATCGTTGGTGCACCGATATTCTGATCGCCCTGAAGATATTCGTATTATCAAAGACTGAAACTGGCAAGCTTTTCGATAGGTTCGATTCTTCGTGGCCGCCAGACATTCTTCCAAAGGTCAAGAATATCAAGGTATATGAAATCGAGCGAGACATGTGGCTGTTGGCTGCCGACAAGATGATGGTTGCAGTCCAAGTACGAGGCCTATTAGTGCCCTTCCTTGGCAAGCAGGAAGAGTTGCAGGGCTTTCCTTCAGTGACAATAGACAGGGGCGCGCTGAAATTTGTTTGCAACGGTGCCAAGGTGATGCGGCCTGGCATAATAAATTTTGACTCCTTCAAAAAAGGAGAGATTGTGGTAGTAAAGGATCAGACGCATGGAAAGGGAGTTGCTGTCGGACTTGCTCTTGAAGACAGCGAAGTGGCAAAAGCAATGACCAAAGGCTACGTCATAGACACCATTCACTACCTTACCGACAAAATCTGGGAAGCCTACAAGAGAATATAGACATTATGAGGGTTTTATGGTTTCTTCACGATGGCCAGTTCTTGTTACATACAGTATGTCGATCCCATCTCCACTTGCAGCATCACGTGCGATCGCGGACCTGATAGCGCGGGTAGCCAATTCTCTAACTTTCTCTTCAGACATATTTGGTTTAAATTCTGCATCCATGATGCCAAGTGCCATTTCTGCTCCTGTACCTACTGCAGCATAATCATCAGGCAGAACTGAACCAAGTGGGTCAAGGGTATAGATTTCGGGTTTCTCATTGATACCGCCCACAATGACCTGAGTTAGCAGTGGGAAGTACCTTCTCTCAAACATAATAACAGACATCAATTTTGCGATTGAGTTTGGAGGAACGTTGCGTCTTGTCTCCAACCTGCGGATCTTGGCCAACGCCTCGACCTGCCTTACAAGTACCTGCATGTCGGCGACCATTCCAGCACATGCGGCTCCAACATGGTCCGTTACCGGAAATGTCTTCTTAATGTTCTTGTTGACTACAAAATTCCCAAATGAAACTCTCTTCTCTGCTGCTAGTAAAACACCATCATTGTACGATATACCAACTACTGTCGCGCCCGGCATGAATTCAAAGGCCATATGGAGTACATCGCCGTCCAAGTTAGATTTAGTCGTTTCTATTAGAAAGTCAAAATTGCCAAAGCAGAAGATGGTTCTAATGAACGTCTAACGTTTTGTTACATTGGTGTCGTGTATCCTGATGGCTTCAGCTACAAGCCTATTCTGTAACTCAAGGGCGTCCTTGCCCTCAGGGTGTTTCGTCTGGGCAACTGCCTCAGCAACAATGCTTATGACGTGCCTCATAAGGAACTCATCTCCTCTTGAGGCTTCTGCCTTGTAAGTTGGATTGGCTTTATTTACAAAAACAATATTTTCGGTAATAAAGCTGTATCGCGAATCACTTTCATCTTCATATGGGATCACCTTGTAGCCTATTCTCTTGAGTGCAAATGTCTTCTTCAGTATTGGTTTACGGACATTCGTTGTTTTGATCACTGTGCCGTTGGTTTGGGTTTCATTCACCATCTCTACAACGGTCCCATCAAGCGTATTAGATAAGCTGCCTGAAGGATGCGGTTCTGTGACAGTAGGCGGTCCTATCTCATCTGGCTTGGAAATTGCTGAACTCTCAAGAGGGGAGGGCTGGATCTTGTCATAGTCTGCGACTTGGGGGTTGTCATCAGAATGCAGTTCATGTCGATCCTTTTCATGTTCCTGATCGTGTGTGGCCCTCACTCGTTCTTTTATTTGCACTAGTTCGTACCCTTGCACTTCCTCTTCAAGTTCTAGATTTTCGATCATGGCTTGACCAAGTATCTTGTCGATTTCACGATAAATCCTGGATTCTTCCCGAGTTATCAATACGTCTTCGTATTCAGTCAGACCCGGAATGACACTATCAATGACAAAGGATTTCATAAGCTGATTGAATTTGGTATATTCGCTGTCCTCGATGATTGCAGACTTGTCTGCGAATCTAGTTGTGAGGCTGTTGCATCTGACAAAACCCGTTACACGGCTCAGCTTTGTGTCAAAGCCAAAGTTGCTGCGGGTCACGATATGATTTCCAACCATGACAGCTATTCCGCGCTCGTCGTCTGACAGTGGTCTCCTAGCGATAATGATTTCGCCAACTAATTTGCCGTTGTCAAGGTTGATGGGTATTCTGTGGCCTTGAATTTCAGGGGCCTTTATAATCTGGAATCCATCAAAATTCCACTCTTTGAATTTCTCGGTAGTTTTGATGTATACTTCAAATAGAGGTTGCCTTAGCACTGCTAGTTTTCGGATCTCTTTGATTATTTTGAATAAGTCCAGTTGGGTCTTGGCCCCAGCCATGACAAGTTCTGTTCCGTCTCGCTTAAGTGGAGACTCCTTTAAGTCATCAAGCTTGGCATTACCCGTATACAGCCTTTCAAGCACATCTGCATTGATGACAAGCGCTTTTGTGAAACTCCCACGCCTTGTTCTTATTCTCATACTCTCAAATGATGTCAAGAATGATAGTCTGCCTGTGCCATATCTGCCTGTTCTAAGTCTTTTCAGCCTAGGTGAAACGGATTCAGTCCTTTTATGGGGCGAGCCCAAAAGCAGAAATTTCTCCATTCCATTCTGATCCATCCCTGCGTCATCTTCAATAACAATAGAACCATTGCTTAGAACGGTGACAAGAACTCTTGTCGCGTCCTCATCAAAGGCATTCTCTACAAGCTCCTTTATAATCTCTATCGGGGAGACCCAGGTTTTAGTGGCGAATTCCTTGAAAAATGACGGATGAACCTTCATTTGAGCAGGCATTTTTCAAGAGCTGATACTTCCAGACCTTTATTTATTACTTGTCAAGGTACATTAATAATTGTTATACTCATTTATTCTAATATAGCAAAAATGCATACATATGCTTGCTTGCACGGTTAATTAATAATTGGTGGGAGACTTGAATGTGACAGAATTATACAGAGCTATAAAGTCAACGGAAATATATCAACTAACTTTAATTGATGGAGAATAATAATATGTTGTTTTTTGTTTTAATTTTATTAACAAGGCGCTAATCTGGGCCTTAGGAACCTCGTATTTTAGGCATTTGTTGTTCGCCGCATACGAGACTCAAAGCCCATCTCTTGCTTATCGTCTGCAAAATAACATTTTACAAATAGGCCTCCTTGCTAGCAATTGTCAAAGGCTATCCCGTATATCATAGAGCGATTTTTTTCTCGGTTGCACCTTGACTTGTGGGTATGTTGCTGATAATAAAAAGACTGCAAAGAAATGATAGAAGATCACACCCATTCACCTATTATTTGGGCCTCCGCAATCTAGATATTCTTCTCAAAGCTTATGAAAATTAATGCAAAAATGCATTTGCGGTAGAGACTCGAGATCATTTGAGGCTTGCACAGCTCTCGGTTGCAACACGTTTGTCGTGTGCACTGGCTGCTCCAAGGACGTTTTAAAATGCTCGTGCAAGGCTATGTAGGCTTGTAGCGCAAAACCGCGCCTATCTTGCCAAGACTGGAGAGCTGCGCTCCTTCTTCCGTCTTGCTAGAAATAACTTCTAGCCTGCATCCTGTCTTAATTGCAAGCTCGTTAAGGTAGTCTACTATGTCTTTGTCTATAACTTCGAGGTCACTACCAGAGCATGATGGGCACTGCTTTGAAAGCCATTCCTGCTTGGTAGCGATGACTTGCGGCCTATCTACAATTATTGTCTGGATATTCTTGCAGGCCTTGCACTTGATGTCCAGCTTGGTGTAGGTGATGTCATCAGTTACTAACACTAGATCTGCAATGCCACTTTCCAGCGCTTTAACTACATCATGTATACCATATATTCCGAGTCCCCGGCCAGAGTGCACTTCAGTCATGAATTTTTTGATGAGTTGTTTTTCTTCCATTACCCGAAATTCCTGCAAGATACCCTCTTTTTGCGCCTTTTCTATTAGCTCGCGCACACCTTCTCCACCAGAATAAGAGGTGTCAAGAGTTGCTATAACGCTCTTTTGCAGCCGGTAGTCAAGATATTCTTCTTTTAGAAAATTTTCCTTCGTTGGCCCAGGCCCTCCAACAATTGTGCCCTTTATATCATATTGATCTAGAAAAACCTGCTTGGCATGTTCTGCCACTCTATGATAATATTCATTCAACTCATTTTCCCTCAATCTCTCAAACCTCCTTGCAGACTGGCCACCCTGGCGGTGTTTGCCAGCTACGCCGGAAGTGAGCGAGTCAATTACTTCCCAGTGATCGCCTGTAAGTATGCCAATGCCCGTCTCCTGGGTGTCTATTGATAGTATACCAATGACGTTGTCGTCTTTCATCATTTCCTTCAAATGGTCCGTCCAGAAGTGATCATCACATCGATAAAGGCTGATTTGGACCGGCTTTGGGGGTAGCACCGGGTATATTTCGATTTTTTCTTTGCCAATTCCTTTTTCATTTGGGATTGCGCCACAAAAAATTATAAGCCCATTGTCAGGTGTTTCCTTGAACAACTTCAGCTGCTCAATGGTTCTGCTAAGTGCGTCTTGCACATGGGTTCTGGTAAGGTCTGATTTGATATTTGAAGCCGTGCCGGCTTCGTTGCGAAGTTGTGAAATAACGTCAAATACTGGCCGACGAGGTGGAATGTAAACGGTGACAAGTTCCGTTCCATGTCCAGATATACTTGAAAGTTCATTTATCATTTTCGTTAGCTTGTACCGTTTGACTGAATCCCACTTGCTATTGCCATCATTTGCCATTGAGTATTATAACAAGAAAAAAGTTGTCCGCACATAATATAAGGCTTCAACTTCTCAGGTAGCTTATAAGAGCCAGAACTGGGAGATTAGAGGTCGGAAAAAGATGTTACCAAGACTCGAATACATCAAGCAGGCTAGAGTGAAACTCGGAATAACCCAGAGAAAGCTAGCCACTTTGACAGGAATCAGCACATCTATGATAAATCAAATTGAATCCGGAAGATGCAAACCGAGCTATGAAACTGCACGCAAGATCTTTGAAGTCCTAAGCTCACTTGAAGGCCGCAGTTCTATGAAGGCGGGGGATATTTGCAGTCGCTCGCCAATTTCAGTGCAAAAGGACGAAAAACTTCACAATGCAATAGATATCTTGCGGGTCAACTCAATAAGCCAGATCCCGGTATTTGACTCTTCTCGGGTTGTAGGTATAGTGACAGAGGATGGGCTTGCCAAGGTGATGCTAGAAAAGAATGAAAAGGATCTCAAGAATATGCACGTTTTTCAAGCGATGGAGCCGCCGCCTCCTATAGTTGATGTGTCGACGCCGGCCAAGGCCCTTATTCCACTTGTAAGATTTGCCAAGTGTATCTTAGTGAGCGAGAAGGGTAATGTAATTGGAATTGTGACAACAACTGACACACTGAAAATGGTCGAGTAACTCTATTCCTTCAACTTTTCAAGGCCAACACAGCAATCTGCACATTTGATACATTCGTTGCAAATGCTAATCTCACTCTCTACGGGAAGTGTAGTTGCACAGAGGGCACATTCTTTAGTGCTTGATTGCATTTTAGTTAACCAGGATGGTATGGATCAAGACACTATTTGAATCGTTCTGTACGTGTGTCTGCGAATTATTGGAATGATTTGAACAAGACAACTTTACGCTTTGATAATGTCTCCTCTACTGATCCTTCTCTAATTGATGAAAAAGAGGTGGAAACTATTGAGTTTGGATAAAAATATCACTTAAATTCTTCTTCTAATATCGCCCGCCTCTTGCTCATCTGAAATAGATTGTCAGCTCTTTTAAGTGCCTCTTCTCGAGATCGTCTAAATACCATGGATTGAATTAGCAGATGGTTCTCCGGTATCACCATGCCAGTCTGGTCGTCAGAGTAAGCTATTTTGACTATGTCATCTTGAACTCTCAAGATATCTTCGTGAATATGCACCATGTTCGTATCACCGTGAGGAAATCCAAGCTCGAGCGCTTTTTTTCTGACATCTCCAGTGCCCTTGGCGGATTTGATAATTGCAACCCCAAACTCGTTTCGGAAGCATTCTATTATCTCATCTTTGGTCGGCACCACCCCGTCACCAAACCGAACAAACATTTGGTGCAGATGCATCATCCTTGAAGGTACCTTGAAAGCATCGACATAGAGGTTAGCATTGGGAATGAAGTCCTTGACATCATCTTGATGGTGTGGATTCCTGTCCCATTCAATTGAGTCCTTGACGGCCTTGGTGTCTTCAAGATCTGCCCACCTTCTGACAAGTTCGATATCAAAGCGTCTGATCCTATCGCCAAACTTTTGAATCAGCGGCTGCATTACTCTCCCCATGCCGGAGACATTGCAGCTTCCTTGTATGGCATATGTCTTGCCCGCAGCCTTGTCATAGTTGACACGTGAGTTGTGGATCATATCTGCTACTGCCCGTTCGCCATTCCTTTCTTCTCCTCCCTGAAATATTGCAGGCTTATTCATGGGCTCATAGAAGTTCTTCTTATTGTCGTACCCTACTCCTTCCTTCGCAGCATCGAGGACCAAATCGCTGCGCTCGACCGCCTCTTCAATTGAACCAGTCACGTTATAGCCTTGTTCTTTGAAGCTACCAATTGCTTCTTTAGGCGCGTAGACATGATAACGGTTTTCGAGTGCTTCTTTCACCTTGTCGTCTATGCTATATTTCGCAACGCCGACCAACTGAATCTCTTTGTCGACTGCCAGTGCACTTGCAAGACGGCGCCCTATGTTTCCATACCCATTAATGAATACTCTGACCAAAACAATCACTCGAGATTTATTACAAGATGCAAATAGTATGCATGTATTATATATATTCCCCAATCCTTTAACAGATTTTTCAATGACGCAGTAAACTTAAATACGGTGAGAGTCTCCACAGTTATTGAGACTATGCAAAGAGGCGGTCGATTTTGGCACTTTTAAGGGTCTTCTTCTAGATGGTTCTTTAGCTTCAAGGGGCTGTTTTTGAATAATGAAAATACTCGTTATTGACAATTACGATTCTTTTGTATACAATCTTGCCCAGCTACTGGGTGAACTAAGAACTCAGCCCACAGTCTTAAGAAATGATAGGATAACACTAGAAGATGTTGCCAGAATGGATCCTGATGCAATAGTGATATCTCCCGGTCCAGGTCATCCAGCAGATCGCAAGTACTTTGGTGTGTGTACAGATGTCATCGGAGAACTGGGCCATAGGATCCCGATATTAGGAGTATGCCTTGGACATCAAGGCATTGTCCACGCTTTTGGTGGCAAAGTCATAAATGCCAAGAAAATCAGGCACGGCAAGACAAGCCTGGTACGGTATACAGCCGATAGGCTCTTTGAAGATGTTGCAAACCCGTTCAAGGCGACCCGCTATCATTCACTAGTAGCTGATCAGAATACCTTTCCATCATGCCTTGAAGTGACTGCAAGAGCTCTAGATGATGGCGAGATAATGGGCATTAGACATAGGCAATACCTTATGGAAGGCGTTCAATTTCACCCGGAGTCTGTCCTCACAAGTGAAGGCCGAAGGATGCTCCTAAACTTCATAGCTATGGTGAAAAAATGACAGTATCGACTGATTTGCGATCCGAAATAAAAAAGCTGGTCGCAAAGACCGATTTAACTCCTGCAGAAATATCTCACGCTCTTGATGCAATCCTTGCTGCAATGGTTCCTGAGACGGCTGTCGCGGCTTTTCTTGTAGCTCTTGCAATGAAAGGGGAGACTTCTGATGAGCTTAGATCAATGCTTATTTCGTTGAGAAACCAAGCAACCAAGATAACGCCACAAGTAAGCGGATCTCTCATTGATATTTGTGGAACAGGTGGTGGCTCAAGAAAGTCATTTAACATCAGCACCGCAGCAGCCATAGTGGCATCTGCAGCTACTGCCAAGGTGGCTAAACACGGTAACAGGTCAGCTTCTAGCCTCTGCGGCAGTGCTGACTTTTTTGAGTACGTCGGCCTTGATCTGAATGCCCCACCAACAAAGGTTCAATCCTGCATCGAGAAAATTGGCATAGGATTTCTATTTGCTCCATTATTCCACCCATCAATGAAAAATGTTGCCTCGGTAAGAAAGACTATTGGAGTTAGAACGGTGTTTAACAAGATCGGACCACTGAGCAACCCTTGTACCAACATATCCGGTCAACTCATTGGAGTCTTTGAGCCACAACTTCTACAAGTTTTCTCTGAAGTATGCTCAGGGTATGTCAACGAAGCCATGATAGTTTATGCCCACGATGGTTTTGACGAGCTTTCAAATACTTGCCAAAATGACATCTATTGGATTTCAAGCGACAACCACACGACAAGAAGGATACGCCTTCATCCTAGTGCGATCGGGATGGAAGTAGCCAAGCCAGAGCAATTGATAGTAAATTCAAAAATAGATTCGATTATGAGCACCTTGCAGTCAGTTTACGGTACGGGCAGCAGAGAAAAAAGGGATATTGTGATTCTCAATGCTGCTGCTGCGCTTGTAGTCGGCAAAATTGCCTCCAACCTCAAAGAAGGTGTGGAATTTGCAAGAAATGCCATAAAAAGCGGCAAAGCGAGGGATAAGTTGTCGCAGATGATAAGTTACTGCGGAGACTTGGAAAAATTAAAAGAGGCAGAGAAAAAGTTTTCTCTTCTCTAATCTAATCGTCCTCTTTTTCTCTTGCTGTCCTTTTCTTTGGAACTTCTGAGTCGATATCGTCAATGCCCTTTTCATTGACAGTAAATCTGACATCAGAGTATGGGTGGTATGGCGAGTCAATTATCTTGGCTATTCTGTCATTGCCAGCCTTGCGCAGGTATATCCTGTACGTTGATGCATGTCCGATTACGTTTCCGCCTGCCGGTTTGGTTGGGTCTCCAAAGAATGTGTCTGGCGTAGACTGAACTTGGTTTGTAACAATGATGGCCACGTTGTAAATCTCAGCGATCTTTACCAACTTGTGCATGATGCTGTTGAGGCGCTGCTGCCTATCTGCTAATGTGCCGCGGCCAGCAAACTCGGCACGGTGGAGAGAAATGATGCTATCAATTATTATCAATTTGGCCTTAAAGTCGTCGATGTATTTGCCCATCGACTTGACTATTAGCTCAAGATGGCTGCTGTTATAAGCCTTGCATATTGCTACCTTCTTCAGTATTTCACTTGGATCCAGACCTCTTGCTCTTGCTATTTGATCCACTCTTTCGGGTCTAAACGTTCCTTCGGTGTCGATTAATATGGCTCCGCTGCCAAGCCCGCCTTGTTCTACCTGTTGCTGGGCAGTGACACATAGAGTGTGGCATATCTGTGATTTGCCGCTTCCAAATTCACCGTAAAACTCTGTAATTGCTTGAGTCTCAATGCCGCCGAGTAGCAATTCGTCAAGGGATTTTGATCCAGTGCTGCAGCGCAAAAGAGACTTTCTCTTTTCAAGCTCAATATCGGCGGTAGTAAATTCATTGTCAAGTATGCCGCTTTCCCTTAGCAGCTTTTGAGCTGCCATGATGAAGGTAGCAGCTGTTTCTTTTGAGCCGCCCAAATCTGTAGCGAGCTCCTCTGATACTGCTGTCGCCAGTTCCATAACTGAACTTATTCCTGCTTCCTTCATTTTGCGGGCTGTAGTTGGCCCAATACCTTCAATATCCTCTATCTCTAATTCTGCTACATTTCTTGACGTATTTGCCATTGTATAGTATTTTTAAAGGAACTATATAATGGATAGTGCACTGGAGGGGGAGGGGGATATATTTTCAACAGACAATTCCTAGAATAAAACAACGCTCGTAACATGCTCCCAGCTTATCTGCCTCTAGTTTTCCTTAACAGAGATGTCCGCATTAATCATATACTTCAACCTTAATAGGTGTCTTTTATCTCCAATTAAAGAGGCTTTGGGTAAATGGCAGATTAAGGTTCCTGTTAACGGTCTACATTCTATAATAAGATATACCGGTGACGAACTTATTGAAAATAAAATTAAATTTCATTATCGCGCGAGCGTGTGGGTGGTATAATAGTTGATTCAGACAACGAGGAAGATGCCATAATATTGAAGCTTCAATTGACGAGGACGCATGTTATCTGATCGATTTGTCAAAAGATACCGGTAGAGAGCGTGTAAGAAAGTCATTACGTTCTCGGTGGAATTATGTTAAAGAGAAACCTCAAATTACTTTATCAAACATAGCATCATTGGACTCTGACAAATCAGAAGTTATGGATCTGGCCCTAGCGTACTATAGACTTAGTGAACATGATAATCTACTCAGAACAGTATCTCTTTTTAGCTGCATGACGACCGTCGTACGTAACCTTCTAGTAAGAGACCGCATTTTGACCCCCGACTTGAAGCAAAAAATAAAAGAGATCCTTAGACAGACTGATACTAAGTTCTCTGAAACCGAGTTCGAGAATAACTGGAAAGATTTCTATGTAGACGAGAGATGTTCTATTGCCCATGGGGCGGGTATCAAATTGGTCGACGTTAGAACATATTCAGAATATGAGGAGATAGTAAACAAGGTAGGCTATTGGGCAAGGTCAGTTTTGTATTATTATATAAATGAACATAAAAAGCCCTAGAGCTGATATTGTTGAAACCTATCATCTCGGATCGTTTGTACTCCTTCGATCAAGCAGTGGATAAGATTCTATTTTGTCTTAAAAACATCAGCTCTCAATCCAAGAGCAATGAATTGTTACTGTCTTGGTAACAGTTGGATTATCTATAAAATTGACTCATTCATCCAATAGGAGGAATTAAATCAAAAACAAGTGTATTGTCACCTGAAGGTCTCTTTGTCAATTGTCTTCTCCATATTAGAACCTAATTCATACTTGAGGGGGCTGTAGGAACTCTCTGGATGGTTCCTTTTGTCGTCTGGCCCCATCGCTCTTAGGTTAATTTTTGCATTCTTTCTGATAGTTTGGTTGCATGCGCCTTGCATTTTTATTCTTGCATGTGCTTCTTTACCTGGCGGACTATTCTTCCCAGTTATTAGTTTCTACTCTTTCTATGACTTTTCGCTTAGCATTCTAGGCGATGGTCAAGTATCGCCACCATTCTTAACATCTATTCAACGAAGTGACAAATATCTTACTAGGAGTTGCATACTATAGAATTTGACCTGATTTTAATCTACGATCGACTCATAATTAGATGAACATGGAATAGCTGGGAGGTGCTCCTATTAATGCAAACCTGTATTTTTCCACCAATTATGCAAGGAGTCCAAAGAAAAATTAACAATTGTTTCAAAAGACCTCTATCGTTTGCTATGGAAATCATTATCTATTGTGAATGAGCATGTAAAGTTCCTAAATCTTGGTAAGGCCGAACTTGACCTGATGTATTATCGCTGTATATATTATGTGAATAAGTTGATGAGTCTTAACTCTTAGACTTTGCCTATCGATTCAATATGATCAGACAATTTCTCACCTGCTATATTTTTATATCATCTTCTTCAAGCCATATTCCATTGTCGGAGGAAGATTTGGAGTCTCTCGGGTGGAATGATCTTGTAGCCCAAAAGCGCCAGCTTACCAGCGAGCTCAAAGAGCTCTCGGACAAGATTATTGACATTGACAGGAACCAATTGCGCTCGATAGGTAACATCCTCAAGGAGCAGAGAAGTCTTCTTGATGCTCACACTGAGAGGCTAAAGCAGATACGGTCTGAAGTAGATGGTCGTAACTCAGAGCTTTTGTCGGTCAGCGAAAAACTATCACAATCAAGGAACTTTCTTTCAATGATGGAGGCTCGGTTTCCTTCAGAAAAAGAAGAGGACTTGCAGGCCCTAGTGCAAAAGAACCAAGATATAATCGATGCCAAAGACTACAAGAGTGAACGTGAAAAAAACGAGATCTTATCCCGGATAAAGGACGCCACGATGAAGCTAGAAGCCGTCAAGGCTACACGTACGATAAGAGAACAGTCCTCTCAACAGAGTCAGGAATCTGTCAATATTAACAATGCCATAAAGCAGCTAAGTGAAGAGCGCGACTTGATTCGGAGCAAGATATCTAAGATAAATGTAGCACTGGATAACTATTATAATTCAAAAAGAAAGCTAACCTCAGAGCATCAATCCTATCTTGTAAGGTACGATAGCATCGCAAAGCGATTTGAGGCAATCAATGCACGTCTTGATTCAATGTCTGAGATGAGGCGCAAGCAGAGAAATGAGTACGGCTATGTCGAACAAAGCGACGCGCTTTTCAAAGTAAAGGAAGAAGCAAAGAAAAAGTTGCAATCAGGCTCGAAGCTTAGCTTTGAAGAATTGAAGCTTCTCTATGGGGATAAAGATTAATTTGATTTGCTCGCCATGCCAGTAGATAAATAGATCATAACATGGGGATTAATGATTTTGCCTTTGCTTGTTCTATTGACGGCTCAATAGTGGGATATTTTACATACCATGACCAGACTATGTTAATCGTACAGTCCGAGCAGGAAGCAAAGGCAGGTGTTAACAATTTTCTCAAGATAGCAGAGCCTTTTATGGAGCCTCTCATTTCTCATGAATCAATTCATGTAATCATAAAAAAACTCGAGGGCACTGAAGCATCAGACTCACTTGATGAAATCGAAGTCATTGTGGAACGCGATGGGATAAAGCTTCAGGTGCCACTAAATTTTATACACTATTCCCGTGACAATTCGGGAATAGTCCTCCCATTTTAAGAAAAAAATTTGGTGTGCCGGTAGTTACGCGTTATTTGATATCGTCAGACAGCTCGCGCTGGCTTATTGCCATTTCATCGACTCGAATTGTAACCTTGTACCATTTTTCGTTGTGTTTGAAAATGTGTGCAGACGCCTTTTTGTTGCCTGCAGAGCCGTATCCTCCGACACGCTCGCTCAGCCTAGAACGCAGCTTGTCAACTTGATACTGCGCTATCATCAGATTTCCTATTATGTTCTCTAACTCTATATCCCGCTCTTCATCTATGTCAGGAATTTGGGGGTTGTTCTTTCTAGTCTGCATTCTCAATGTACATCCTGTTTCCTACACTGTAGTGGACCTCATCAATGTAGTACGCAGTGTCGACTACTGGTGACGACAGGTTTGCACCGCACACCGGCACTCCCTCTATTTGTTCTTCTGCTTCTTCAATGAGAAGACTCATTTGAGTAATAGTCAAACACATCAAATAATAACGGATAGTATGAATGTACTCTAAGACCTAATTAAAGACTACTTCCAGTTAAATGGATTGGTTGATGGACTGATTGTATTGGTAAGGCCTACAAATAATCTGTCATCTTTGCATTTGCTGTTTCTTTTATCAGCTGTGATAACCTTTTCTTTTCTTGGGATGGCGGCCTAATTTCAGTTATCATTTGTAAAAATTCCAATTCTCGTTCTGTCATGCCCAGATTCTCAAAATAAAGCTGATTGAAGATGATTTTTTGAAATATGTGCTCTAGTGCAACAAGACGACTATAGGCTTTACTGCCAGTATTGCTGTCCTCAAGTGCCTTGGCCAGGATAGTCTTTTTAAGGTTGAGAACTCCGCAAGAGACAAGACGATCAAATCTTGAAACTACTTCGAAGTGGTCATCATTGCCCGTATAGCATATCAGAGTAGTTGGCAAGAATTTGCCAAGGCCGCGGGCCACTTTTGAATGGTTCTTGTCAAGCACCAGTATAGACAACCCAAAGGCCAATATTGCGTCTATTATCTGCTTTGGCAGGCGCTCATCTAATACGTCATCATCTGACTTGACTTCAACAGGATAAAATCGGATGCAGTCTATTCTACATTTTTCTTGCCGAGCAAAGTGTTTAAGCAGTTGTGTTCTTACAAGGATGTTGTCGTAGTGACCATAGTCATGTCTGTCAGGTTCCTTTGTCACTGTTGCGATCAAAAGGTCAAAGCTGCGGCAGTGCGCCTCTTGAACTATCCTTATTTCAGACGTTGGTATAAGATCATTGTTCTTGACATGATTTGATCTAAGCGAGCTACAAAATAGCGATTTGAGCTCTCTCTCGTTCATTGCATACTTTTTTGCAGCTTGCATTAATGTATTTTGTCCTACTTGCTTTTGCAGGCCTTTTTCATAGACTGTGCAAAGTTCTGGAGATCCTGGAGCATATTATTCCCTGACGGATCCGATATCTTGTTGATGACGGCACTACCTACAATAACTGCTTCTGCGCCAGCTGCTATCATAGATTTAGCGTGCGCGGGCCTGCTTATTCCAAAGCCCACTGCCACAGGGACTTTTGCTCCAGCAACCTGCTTAACTGCGCTGATCGTGTCTAGAGTGTATTTCTGAAAAGATTTGCGGGCACCAGTTATGCCATAAACTGATACGACGTATAGGAAGCCGGAAGTGCTGGCTACAATTTTGTGCAGCCTTGCGTCTGCCGTATTTGGCGATACAAGGAATACAGTAGCAAGGTTAAGCTTTGAAGCCGTTAACAAATATGTGTCTGCCTCCTCGACCGGCATGTCAGGCAATATAAATCCGTCTAATCCACATTGCTTGGATTGAGACATGAATTTTTCCATGCCTGCGCGGACAAGGATGTTCGAGTACGTCATTGCAAGCAACGGAAGATTTGGGTGCTGCTTTCTGACACTTCTTACTAGATGGAGAGCCTTTTCGGGTGTCATGCCTTTCCTCAGTGCAGTGTTTGATGCTGCTTGTATGGTAGGGCCGTCTGCTATCGGGTCTGAAAAGGGTATGCCTACTTCAATAATGTCGGCGCCTCCCTTCACCAAGGCGTTGATTACCTGCTTTGAAGTTCCAGTGTCTGGGTATCCCGCAACTACATAGCAAATAAGAGCCCTTTCGCCCTTTTTTGCCAGCTCAGAGAATTTTTCGGTGATTCTATTTTGCATGCTTCGTCTTTTTCTTTATACTGTTCTTATTCTTGTTGAGGTAATCTCGAACTATTTCTACATCTTTGTCTCCTCGCCCAGAGAGTGTGACTACTATGATGTCGTCCTTTTTCATTTCCTCCGCAAGCTTCATTGCGTATGAAATTGCATGTGACGGCTCCAGAGCAGGGATTATCCCTTCAGATCTTGACAATGCAAGGAATCCTTCTATAGCCTCTTGGTCTGTGCACGTAGCGTATCTTGCTCGTTTGAGCTCTTTGAGCATTGCATGCTCTGGGCCAACACCCGGATAATCAAGTCCAGCAGATATACTGTGGGTTTCAATGACTTGTCCACAGTCATCCTGTAATAGACGGGTGAACATGCCGTGCAAGATGCCTTCCGAGCCAGCGGCAAGACTAGCTGAGTGCTTGCCTGACTTGATTCCTTTGCCTCCTGCTTCTACGCCATATAGCACCACATCACTATTGTCAAGAAATGGATAGAATGAGCCTATTGCATTGCTTCCTCCACCAACACAAGCAACTACAGCGTTGGGCATAGTTCCTTCGATTTCCAAAGTCTGCTGTTTTATTTCTTTTCCGATCACACTTTGAAAGTCCCTTACCATCATCGGGTAGGGATGAGGACCTACCACCGAACCAATAAGATAGTACGTCGTTTTTACGTGGGCTATCCAATCACGGATTGCCTCATTTATTGCATCTTTTAGTGTCTTGCTGCCGGACTCGACAGGATAAACCTTTGCTCCCAAAAGTTCCATCCTAAAGACATTCAGCTTTTGTCGCTCGTAGTCCTTAGCTCCCATAAATATTTCCGCAGACAGACCAAGCACTGCGCACGCTATGGCTGTGCCAACACCATGTTGGCCAGCACCAGTTTCTGCAATTATCCTTTTTTTACCCATCTTTCTTGCCAAGAGCGCCTGCCCAAGAGTGTTGTTGGTTTTGTGGGCCCCGCCATGTAAAAGATCTTCGCGCTTTAAGTATATCTTGGCGCCGTCTACTTGTTTTGTTAGGTTCTTCGCAAAGTAAAGCGGAGTAGGCCTGCCAGCATATTCAGTGAGGTAATAAGAAAGTTCTTTCCGAAAGTCAGGCTCGTTCTTGTATTTTTCGTAGGCGGATTCTAGCTCCTCAACTGCTGGAGCTAACGTTTCGGGTATATATTTACCGCCATACTTTCCAAATTTGCCACTTATGGGATAGCCTCCTAACAAAGATGAATCATGTGTGTTCAAGGTGCTATTTTAAGGGATATCTAGTTCGATAACAGTTCTAAAACGCATAATACAATTCGGAGATCTTGGCACCAATATCGGCTGTTTGCATTATACTTGTTCCCACCAAGAAGGCGTCTGCCCCTGCAGTCTTCAAGTATTGTATGTCTTTTGGACTGCAGATACCGCTCTCGCTTATTATCACACTCTCGCCCTTGTTATACATTTTCAGCAACTTCTCGGTGTTTGTAATCTCTACCTGCAAGGTGTCAAGGTTGCGGTTGTTGATGCCGACTAGATCGTTTTTTGCTTTAAGCACTTCTCCAAACTCTTGTTCGGTATGAACCTCAACTAGCACCTCAAGGCCTCTATTTTTTGCATATTCTAAAAGTTTCTCCATACTGTCTTCGGCTAAGTTACGGTCAAAAATGGATTTGATAAGCAGCACACAATCTGCACCGACCTTCTTACCTGCATCTATCTGAACTGTGCTGACAGTGATGTCTTTCATCAGTAGTGGAATCCTTGGCTGTCCTCTTCTAATGGTCGCCAAATATTCAATTGAGCCATCGAACAATGAAGGCTGTGTCAGCACCGATATCCCGATTGCTCCCGAGTCTACCATTGTCTTTGCAATCTCGGCCGGCTCTGTCTTATTCCTTATCCTCCCTTGAGAAGGAGAGGAGAACTTTATCTCGGTAATTAAGGGAGCGTGAACGCATAAAGTAATCGCTTCTCTAAGGCTTATCGTATCATGGGTCAATGATTGCTTTGTTTCGTAGACACCCCCATCTATAGCCTTGTAAGAGTTATCGACTAGACGCTTTAGGCTAAAGTCAGTCCTGGCAAATCCAGTCATATGTGTACTTCCATCACAACGCTTCTAAGAACATTTAGAGGCAGTTGCGATCCTAATGCGCATGTGGTGGAGGTGCACTACCTTTAGACAACGCTTCATTGAATGTGCCAGCGGCCTTTTCATGAAACTCTAGATTTGCCTGGTCGACCT
>Ga0299914_10001097_pt1 | contig 17390 bp, 14 predicted proteins | sample RVTome_10_FD_201361 | JGI IMG/M metagenome (GOLD analysis project Ga0299914, IMG submission 201361) | Soil microbial communities from uranium-contaminated site in the Upper Colorado River Basin, Wyoming, United States - RVT153D57 (version 2) ...
GGTCCTGCCCATCGGCGAGGGTGGCACCCAGGGCGGCGATGATGATCGAGAACTCGCCCCGCGCCACCAGCGTTGCTCCTGCCCGCATGCGTCCGGGGACGCCTGCCCCCAGGCGGCCGGCGGCAACCCAGCCCGACAGCAGCTTGGTCCCGGTGGTGATGATGCCGAGCACAAGCGCCGGCACCAGCACGCCCGGCAGGTCCGCGGGGTCGATCTGGAAGGAGAAGAAGACGAAGAACGTCGCCGCGAACAGATCCCGCAGCGGCTCGATGCGCGCCGAGGCCCGCTCCTGCACCGTGCCCGAGAGTGCGAGGCCGACCAGGAAGGCGCCCACGGCGGCCGAGACATCGAGCTCCTCGGCGATGCCGGCCACCAGCAGGGTGACGCCGAAGACGCCCAGCAGCAGTGACTCGTCGCTGTCGGTGGCCAGCAGTCCGCTGAACCGATGCCCCAGGCGCAGCGCCACCCACAGGATGCCGGACACGGCCACCACCGCGATCGCCACCGTGCCGATCGTGGCCGCCGGAGCGGCATGCACGACCAGGGCGGCCACGACCGGTAGGTAGATGGCCATGGCCAGGTCCTCGATCACGAGGAGGTTCAGCACGGCGGGCGTCTCGCGGTAGCCCATTCGCACGAGGTCGCTGAGCACCTTGGATGCCACCCCTGACGAGCTCACCCAGGTCACGCCCCCGAGGAGCACCGCCGCCACCGGCTCCCAACCCAGGACCAGACCGGCCACGAACCCGGGCGTGAAGTTGGCCGCGGCGTCGATGGCGCCGACGGGCAGGCCCGTACGCAGGCCGCTGGCCAGCTCCTCCGAGGTGTACTCCAGCCCCAGGGTCAACAGCAGGAGCAGCACGCCGATCTCGGCGGCGATGGAGATGAACTCGCTGGAGACGTCCAGCGGTGCGATACCACCCTCGCCCAGGGCAAGACCGGCCACGAGGTAGAGCGGGATGGCGGTGATCCCGACGTGGTGGGCGAGCCGGGCCAGGATCGAGAGGCCGAGGGCGAGCGCGCCGACCTCGATGAGGACGATCGGCCCGTCGCCGCTGATGGCGGCGAGGACACTCACTCGATCACTCGTCGAACCGCGTCACTCGTCGAAGAGCTTGCGCAGACTCGCCAGACCCTCGGCGGTGCCGACGGCCACGGCGATGTCGCCTCCATTGAAGGTGAAGTCAGGACCGGGCGCCGGGATGGTCGTGTCACCGCGCACGACGGCAACGATCGAAGCGCCCGTTCTCGTGCGGAACTGCCCGTCGCTGATGGTGGGCCCCACGACGTCGGAGTCTGGATGGATGTGCAGCCAGTCGATGGCCAGGCCCTCGATCTGGTACTGCACCTGGGAGAGGACTTCGCTGACCTGGCTGGCCCCCAGCAGCTCCGAGAAGGTCCTGGCGTCGTCACCGCTCAGGTGCAGCACGGTGGTGCAGGCGTCGGGGTCGTCGCGGTCGTAGACCACTACCTCCCGCCGACCGCTGCGATGGAACAGCACTCCGACGAGCTCGCCTGCGGTCGTCCGGAACTCGTAGCGAACCCCGACCCCGGGCAGCTGGATCTCGGTCACCTCGGCCATCGGTCCTCCAGGGGTGGGCGGCGTTGGCTCACCGCACGGGCCCGTGCCGGCCCGACCCCATCATGGTGGCCTGTTTCCAGCTGTTGTGCTCAGCTCGTCGGTGCCGGTGGTGTCTCGACCCCCGCCGTGCGCAGCTCGTCGGCCGCGCGGTCGGGGATGACCACGCGCCAGCCGTCATCGGCCAGGTCGTCGCGGTCGGCCTCCATCGATCCGGCATCGACGCCTGCAGAGGAGAACTCGAAGATCCACGTATCGCCCCGGTCGATGACCTTGTGGAACTCCCTGGCGGTGCCGGTCTCGGTCGTGCCGAGCCCGAGGGTCTTGTTGTCACCTGGTCGCCGCACGTCGATGTCGACGTCATAGGGCCCAGGGTTCTCGACGGTGAGGTCGACGGTCGACGGTACGTCGAGCAGGGGCAACCCCAGCCAAAGCAGCGCACCGGCGACGATGGCGACGACGCCCACCAGTGCGTACTGGCCGCGCCGGGATGTACGGGGAAGCGAATCGTGTTTCGCAGAGAGGACCGGCATGGTCGGACTCCTCGTGTCGTAGCTGCGGGTTTCTGCACGCGTGCCCTGGCGGCGCGCGCGCTACGCCAGGAGCGACCCGGGTGGGGCTCGCAGGGGATGGCACCGCAACCCACCGCCGGCTTCGGGTATCGGAACCTCGGCGAGGGTCGCCATTCGAGTCGGCGAAGGGCTGGCGCTGCTCACGACGGGAGATCGCGTGGGTAGGACAGCCGCGGCACAGGGCCCGTCGACCCCGACGATCCGCCGTGCCGGCTCGAGCTCTGTCTGGTCGAGGGTCGGCGCCAGCAGGGCGATGGCCAGATCGGCGTTGGCGGTGTCCGTGCCGCGATGGTCGTCCCCGCTGCGGGCCAGGAGCCCGGGGGCGAACAGGAACGCGACAAGTGCCAGCACCAGCATCCCGCGCCGGAGCGTGAGCAACCTCACGAGGCCACAGCGTACTGCTGAGGGCCCCGCCGCCGGCTGTCGAGGCGGTGATTCGCGCCGGCAGTGAGGACGTCGGTAGCGTCGCAAACCATGGAGATCAAGGGCACGTCGGCGATCGTCACCGGTGGAGCCTCCGGACTGGGTGAGGCCACCGCCAACCTGCTGGCTTCGAGGGGCTCACGCATCGTGGTCCTCGACATGCAGGACGACCGCGGCGAAGCGGTGGCCGCAAAGGTGAACGGTGCGTTCGTGAAGGCCGACGTGGCCGATGCCGATCAGGTCATCGCCGCCGTGGAGGCAGCCAAGGAGATGGGCCCTCTACGGGTGCTCGTCAACTGCGCCGGAATCGGCTTCGCCCAGCGCACCGTGGGACGGGACGGCACCTATGACTCCGCTGCCGACCTCGATGCCTTCGTGAGGGTCGTCAAGATCAACCTCATCGGTACCTTCAACTGCGTCCGCCTGGCGGCCACCGCCATGTCGGCTACGGATCCGCTGGACAGCGGCGAGCGGGGAGCCATCGTCAACACCGCCTCGGTGGCCGCCTTCGACGGCCAGATCGGCCAGGCCGCCTACTCGGCGAGCAAGGGCGGCATCGTCGGCATGACCCTGCCGCTGGCGCGCGATCTGGCCGCCGTCGGAGTGCGGGTGAACACGATCGCCCCTGGGCTGATCGACACCCCCATCTACGGCTCTGGAGAGCAGTCCGAGCAGTTCAAGGAACGTCTCAAGCGCGACGTCGTCTTCCCCGACCGCCTCGGCTACTCCGAGGAGTTCGCCTCGTTGGCGCTGGAGCTGGTGACCAACAGCTACATGAACGGTGAGACGGTCCGCCTCGACGGTGCCGCCCGTCTCGCCCCCAAGTAGCTGCGCACCGGTACTCTCGTCGTCGCTGGCGATGAGGAGGATCGGGCCATGACGCAGCGGTTCGACGATGATCGCAAGTCCGGTAGGGATCTCTCGGGTCGCCAGAAGACGAGCCTCGTCGGCGGGGTGGTGCTCGCTGTCCTGCTGCTGATCTTCATCTTCTCGAACACCGAGTCCCTCGACGTCTCGTTCCTTGCCTGGGACGTCGACATGCCCTTGTGGCTGGCGCTGTTGATCGCAGCGGTGGCCGGCGTGCTGCTGTGGCCGTTGCTGCGCGGCCTCGTACGTGGTGTCCGACGCCGCGACGAAGGGGTCGGAACGTAGCCTCCGGCAAGTGAGCACCAGGGGTCTCATCATCACGGCGCTGGCGACGGGGATGGTGATCCTGTTGGCGTTCGCCATCCAGGTCACGTTCTGGCTCTGAGCCGACAGCGCCAGCGGCAACCGGCCTCGGGCGCGGCCCCCCTTTGCCACCGCGCACCGGGCCGGTACCCTCCGCGGCGGGCGGAGGTCTGGGGCCGGAAGGTCGGCCGGTGGATCTCCACAGACGATGGAGCGGGCTTGCCGGTGTCGGCGCGCCCGAGTGCGCCGACCGCCCGTGGCATCGCCGGCGTGTCGTCGCCGGGTTGTGTGCTGTCGCCCTCGTTGCCGCCGCCACGCATGTGACCGTCGCCGCCGCCCAGTCCTCCGAGCAGGACCCCGCCCTGGAACAGGACCGCGCCGAGCTGGATGAGAACCGCGAGTCCCAGCAGGCCGCGCAGTACCACCTCGACGAGCTGGAGCGTTCCGACGTCGAGCTGGCCGCGGCCATCGAGGAGGCAACCGCCGCCCTGGAGGTTGCGACTGCCGAGCTGAGCGAGGCCGAGCGGCGGTTCGCGGAGAGCTACCGAGCCCTCCAGGAAGCCCGCGACGACCTGGCCGCCGCCCAGGAGCGGGTGAAGGTCGCCGAGGAGGAGTTCCGCCGCCGAGCGGCGCGAGCCGCCGCTCACCCCCAGCTCGTGCCCGACGCCGCCATCCTCCTCACCGAGGACCCCATGCTCTTCGCCAAGCGAGCCATCATGAGCCGGGTCGTGCTGGAGGGTGACGTCATGGCCGTCACCGAGCTGGAAGAGGCTCGCCGTCAGCGCGACGCCGACGTGGCCCGGCTCGACGAGGCAGCCCGGGCCAACGCGGCGGCGCGCGACGAGGCGCGAGCCCGCCACGGCGACGTCGAGGCGCGCCAGGCCGAGCTCCAGGCTGCTCGCGAGGTGCTGCACGTCCGCATCGCCGAGAGTCAGGCCGAGGTCGACGCCCTGGCCCGCGAGGAGGCCGAGCTGGTGGCCCTTATCGCCCAGCGCGAGGAGGCGGCCCGAGCCGCGGCGGCGGCGGAGGCTGCGGAGCAGGCCGAAGCGGCGGCCGCCGGCGGCTCAGGTGAGGAGGAGGAAGGCGCGCAGGCAGCCGACGAGGATGCCAGCGGGACGGGCGCGCTCAGGTGGCCCGCCAGCGGCTGGGTGAGCTCGGAGTTCGGTCCCCGATGGGGCCGCAACCACAACGGCCTGGACATCGCCGCGCCGACCGGCTCCTCGGTGCTGGCGGCGGCCTCTGGCGTCGTCTTCCACGCCGGACCGCTCGGTTCGTTCGGCAATCTGGTGGCCATCGACCATGGCGGCGGCCAGTCGACGTTCTACGCCCATCTGGCCACCGTGGAGGTCGGCAACGGGCAGTGGGTGCAGGCCGGCGAGCGTGTGGCCGGAGTCGGCAGCACGGGGCGGTCGACGGGCCCGCACCTCCACTTCGAGGTCCGCCTGGGCGGCGTCCCCCAGAACCCGCGCCAGTTCCTGGGCTGAACCTGGGCGACGGCCGCCAGCACCGATCGGAGAGCGGGGACCGCTCGCTACGCTGACCGTAGCCAGGTGCGGCCCATGCCTTCCCCCCACCGGCCGGGACGATGAGCGACACACACTTCGATCTGGTCATCATCGGCGGCGGGCCTGCGGGGTACGCGGCGGCCCTGTACGCCGGCTCCGCCGGGCTCTCGGTGGCGATGATCGAGCGTGAAAAGGTCGGTGGTACGTGCCTGCACCGGGGCTGCATCCCCGCCAAGGAACTGCTGGAGACGGCGACGTTGCTGCGTGACATCACCAGGGCGCGCGACTTCGGGGTATTGACCGAGCCGGGCCGGTTGGAGCTGGGAACCGCTCACAAGCGCAAGCACGCCGTGATCGACCAGTTGACCGCAGGCGTGCAGACGCTGCTCAAGCGGCGCAAGGTCCAGACACTGGCGGGGACGGGTCGCCTGACCGCCGACCGGGCTGTGAGCGTCGAGCTGAACGACGGTGGGCAGACGTCGGTCACCGGTGAGTGCATCCTGCTGGCTGCAGGCTCGGTGCCGCGCACGCTTCCCGGCTTCGACGTCGACGGGAAGCTGGTCATGACCTCAGACGAGGTGCTGGAGCTGCCCGAGGTGCCCGCCACGGCGGCCGTGATCGGCGGCGGCGCCATCGGCTGTGAGTTCGCTTCGATGCTGAGGGACTTCGGCACGCAGGTGACGATCCTCGAGGCGTTGGACCGCATAGTCCCCGGTGTCGACCTCGATGTCTCCAAGGCCCTGGCCCGTGCGTTCGAGAAGCAGGGCATGGCGGTGCGCACCGGTGTCGAGGTGCAGGGTCACACCCCGAGGGGCGATGGTTCGGGTACGACCGTCAACGTGGCCAACGGCGACGACGTGGACGTGGATCTGGTGGTGATGTCGATCGGGCGGCGCCCCTTCGCCGACCTGCTCGGCGTGGACGCCCTCGGTGTGGAGACCGACGAGCGGGGGTTCGTCAAGGTCGACTCGTACTGCCGCACCAACGTCGAGGGCGTGTACGCCCTCGGTGATCTCATCGCCACCCCTGCCCTGGCCCACGTCGGCTTCGCCGAGGCGATCATGGTGGTGCAGGACGTGCTGGGCGAGGCGCCGGTACCGATCGACTACGACCGCGTGCCCTGGGCCATCTACTGCCATCCGGAGGTGGCGTTCGCCGGGCTCACCGAGTCCCAGGCGCGTGACGCCGGGTACGACGTCGCCGTTTCCAAGCACCGCTACGTGGGCAACAGCCGAGCCGTGATCATCGGTGAGACCGACGGCATGGTGAAGATCATCGCCGAGCAGCAGTCCGACGGCCGGGCCGGCCGGCTGCTCGGCGTCCACATCATGGGGCCGTGGGCGACCGAGCAGCTCGGCCAGGCATACCTGGCCGTCAACTGGGAGGCGAACGCGGACGAGGTGGCGGCGTTCATCCAGCCTCACCCCACCCTCTCGGAGCTGTTCGGAGAGAGCGTGCTGGCGCTCACAGGGCGCAGCCTCCACGGCTGACCACCACGAGGACCGGAAAGGCCAGGAAATGTCGGACATCGAGATGCCACAACTGGGGGAGACGGTCACCGAGGGCACCATCACGCGCTGGTTCAAGCAGGTGGGCGAGGAGGTCGGGATCGACGAGGTGCTCTTCGAGGTGTCGACGGACAAGGTGGACAGCGAAGTCCCCTCCCCTGTGGGCGGGGTACTGACCGAGATCCGGGTCCAGGAGGGCGAGACGGTGGATGTGGGCACGGTGCTCGCCGTGATCGGCGATGGGGCTGCGGCTTCCGCCCCCTCGGCCCAGCCCGCGGCCGAACCGGAGCAGCCTGCTGCTGAGGAGGAACAGCCTGCGGCCGAACCGGAGCAGCCTGCCCCTGAGGAGGAACAGCCTGCGGCCGAACCGGAGCAGCCTGCCGCTGAGGAGGAACAGCCTGCGGCCGAACCGGAGCAGCCTGCCCCTGAGGAGGAACAGCCTGCGGCCCAGGCCGAAGCACCGGCCGAGGCACCGGCGGCGCAGGCAGCCGCACCGGCCGCTGAGGCGGCGCCTGCCCAGGCCTCCGCCGGCGTCGACGGCGATGGCGAGGCCATCGACGGCCGTCTGCTGTCCCCGGTGGTACGTCGCCTGATCCGTGAGCACGAGCTCGATCCCGACTCCATCGCCGGGACCGGCATCGGCGGCCGCATCACCCGAAAGGACGTGCTGGACGCCATCGACCGTGACCAGTCGTCGGCGGCGAAGGCCCCAGCGGAACCGGCGGCGCAGGCCGAGACACCGAGTCCGCAGCCTCCGGCCGCCGCCCAGCCGTCCCAGCAGGCACCTGCCCCGGCGGCGCGGGCCGAGCCGGAGCGGGCTCCGGCCAGGGCCGCCGAGTCTCTGCCCGCCACCGCTGCCGGACCGTCGGAGTGGACGGCGTTCAGCAACATACGCCGGCGCACTGGCGAGCACATGGCCAACAGCAAGACCGTGGCGCCCCACGCCATGACCATCATGCAGGTGGACTACGAAGGCGTCGACGTCGTGCGGCGCGGGGTGAAGGAAGGCTTCAAGGCTGACGAGGGATTCAGCCTCACCTATCTGCCCTTCATCGCCAGAGCGACGGTGGATGCCCTGCGAGAGTGGCCCAACCTCAACGCTTCAGTTGAGGGTGAGGGCCTTCGTGCCTACAGGGACATCAACCTGGGGGTGGCGGTCGACCTCGACTTCGAGGGGCTCATCGTGCCCGTGATCCGCCAGGCCGACGGAAAGCGGCTGCGCGCCCTGGCCCGGGAGGTGAACGATCTGGCCGAACGGGCTCGTACGAAGAAGCTGGGGGTGGACGAGATCACGGGCGGGACGTTCACGATCTCCAACAACGGCTCCTTCGGCACCTACGCCACCGAGGCCATCATCAACCAGCCCCAGGTGGCGGTGCTCTCCACGGATGGCATCGCCCGCACCCCCGTCGTGGTGACCGACCAGTACGGCAGCGAGTCCATCGCCATCCACTCGGTCGGGCACCTGGCCATGGCCTGGGACCACCGCGCCTTCGACGGGTCCTATGCCGGCGCCTTCCTTCGGCGCGTCAAGGAGATCCTCGAGACGCGGGACTGGTCGGCCGAGCTGTGAGCATGGCCGCCGGAGCCCTCGACCCGGCGCCGCGACCGCTGCGGGTGCGCTGGCTGGGCACGGTCCGCTACGCCGAGGCACTCGACCTCCAGCGGGCCCTGTTCGCGAACGCGGCCACCGATCACCTGCTCCTCCTCGAGCACCCGCACGTGTACACCTTGGGTGCGAGTGCCGATCCCAGCCACGTCCTCGTCCCGCCGCCCGACGTGGGAGCCGAGCTGGTGCGGGCCGACAGGGGCGGCGACGTCACCTACCACGGACCCGGTCAGCTCGTCGGCTACCCGATCCTCAGCGTGGCCACGAAGCGGGGCGGGGGCATGGCCGACACGGTTGCCTACGTGCGCGGCGTGGAGCAGGTGTTGATCGATGCCCTGGCCGACATGGGAGTGGCCGGCGCGGCGCGGCTGAACCGCTACCCGGGAGTCTGGCTGGGGGTGGACGAAGGCCGGCCCCGCAAGGTGGCGGCCATCGGGGTGAGGCTGAGTCGGGGCCGCACGATGCACGGCTTCGCCCTCAACGTCGACCCGGACCTGGCCATGTTCGAGCACATCGTTCCGTGCGGCATCACCGATCTGGGGGTCACGTCGCTCGCCGCGGAGGGCGCGGCCGTCACCATGCGCCAGGCCGTGGACGCCGTCGCCGCCCGCGCCGCCCGGATGTGGGGTGGCGGTGCCGTCGACCGCCAGGACACCGTGTGGCGAGTTGCGGACGGCGACCTCTCGGCCTTCTCGCGGGGGCTGGGCCCCGGTCGGCCCGTCCGCCCCGACGGTCACGGCGAGGGCGGCGAGACCACGGGCGAAACGACGGTCGTGTCGCTCGGCCCCACCCGCCGGTCTCCTCGAGCGAGCGACGGGACCAGCCCGCGCCTGGCCAAGCGGCTCGCCCAGGCCGGTGTGGGCGGCGGTCTGGGGGTGAGGGAGCGAAAGCCCGAGTGGCTGCGGGCACCCGTGCAGCACGGGCCCGAGGTTCGCGGGCTGCGGCGGATGCTGCGAGAGCTCGACCTCGTGACCGTGTGCGAGGAAGCCGGTTGCCCAAACCTCAGCGACTGCTGGGCAGACGGCACCGCCACGTTCATGATCAACGGCGAGCGCTGCACCCGGGCATGCGGGTTCTGCCTGGTCGATACGCGCCAGCCCGGCCCACCTGACCCCTCGGAGCCGTCCAGGGTGGCCGAGTCGGTGTCCAGGCTCGGACTGCGCCATGCCGTGGTGACTGCGGTGGCCCGCGACGATCTCGACGACGGCGGAGCGGCCGGCTTCGTGGCCACCGTCCACGCCATCCGTGCCGCCGTGCCCGGGTGCCGGGTGGAGTTGCTCATCCCCGACTGCCGGGGAGAGCCGGCGGCCCTCGACGCCATCAACGAAGCCCGGCCCGATGTCCTGAACCACAACCTGGAGACCGTGCCCCGCCTGCAACGGGCGGTGCGGCCGTCGGCGTCCTACGGGCGCAGCCTGGCCGTGCTCTCACGGGCCAAGGCGGCCGGGCTCACCGTCAAGTCAGGCCTGATAGTCGGGATGGGCGAGACCGACGAGGAGGTGGCCTCGGCCCTGGCCGACCTGGCCGGGATCGGTTGCGACATCGTCACCATCGGCCAGTACCTGCGGCCCACCACGCACCACCTTCCCGTCGAGCGCTGGGTGCCACCCGCGCGGTTCGACTGGTACCGCCAGGTGGGTACCGACCTGGGCATCGGCCATGTCGAGGCCAGCCCGCTCACCCGTTCCAGCTATCACGCCGGCCAGGCGGCCGATGCCCTGGCGTACTCCTAGCGCTCGTCAGAACGCGGAGAGTGAATCCGGTCACCGAGGGCGGCCGTCGGCGTTGAAGCTCTCGACACCGCGCACAACCTCCGAGCTGCCGGGTTCCCGGCACACCTCGCAGGCGCAGTGGCGGTGTTGCAGGACCTGCGGGTGGCGAGCGGGAGGGGCAAGTGGAGTTGCGGGCGCCATGCTGGCGGTGGGTATGGGCCGTCCTGGTGACGGTGATGCTCGCCGGGCTCCTCCCGTTCGCTGGTCCCGCCGGCGCCGCCACCGACACCGTCACGCTCGTGGACGGCGACACCCTCGTCGAGGCCCTCGAGTCCGACACGGTCGAGGTGGCCGTGCACCGCACCGACGGCACCGACCAGATCTCCGTCGACTGGGAGCTGCAGCTCGCCGGCCAGCCCGTTCCCGCCGGCGACTTCACCGGACCGACGTCGGGCACCTTGATCTGGGCGGCCGGGGTCACCCTCGACCAGACCATCACCCTCACTGTGCTCGACGATCTGGTCGGCGAGCCGGTCGAGACCTTCACCGTGGTGCTCGACAACCCCCAGAACCTTGGCGTGCCCGCGGACGCGGTGGCCATCGTCGATGGCGAGCGGGACGTGCGGGTGACTGACGATGGTGACGCCGGCACCATCGACATCTCGGCACCGGCGACCGTGAACGAGACCGACATCGGCCAGCCCGTGAACGTAACGGTGACCCGCAGCGGCGGCAGCGAGGGCGGCGCCTCGGCGACCGTGGTCTCCTCCCGCCCGGAGGACCTGACCATCACCGGCGGCGCCGCCATCTGGGACGCCGGTCAGTCCGGGGCCCGCACCGTTGCCGCCAACCTGGTGGGTGACAACGTCATAGAGAGCGACGAGGCCGTCGACCTCACGTTCGGGTCGAGCTCCGGTGCGACGCAGGGAACCACCGCGTCGCTGACGATCGTCGACGACGACAGCGGGGGTCAGCTCCGCTTCTCCGCGGGCCTCCCAGCCACCGTGACCGAGACCGACGCGACGCAGGCGCTGACCGTGACCGTGGAACGGATCGGCGACACCGCCGGAGGGGCCGGGGCCGTCGTCACGTCCGACAGGCCCGGCGACCTGGCCGTCGTGAACGGGAACGTCAGCTGGTCGGCCGGCCAAGGGGGGTCTCGCACAGTCGACCTGCAGCTCATCGGCGACGACCTCGACGAGAACGCCGAGTCGACGTTCCTGCAGTTGGGGATCGTCAGCGGCGCCGCCACGCTCGGATCACCGGCCGCCTCCCCGACCCAGATCATCGACGACGACTTCGTGCCCAACGCGGCCGACGACAGCTTCACCACGGCCGAGGACACACCGCTCACCAGGAGCGCGGCCACCGGCCTGCGCCAGAACGACAGCGACGGCGATACCCCGGTCGGGTCGCTGACGGTCTCGGCGGCGGCGTTCGTGCCGGCAACGCTGGGATCTGTGACGGTGAGCCTCGACGGCGCGTTCACCTTCACGCCAGCGGCGAACCAGACCGGGTCCGGCTCGTTCACCTACACCCTGTCCGACGGCACCAACACCGACGTGGCCACCGTGTCCATCACCGTCGCCGGCATCAACGACGCGCCGGCGGCCACCAACGACCAGTACGGCACCGCCGAGGACGCCGTGCTCTCGGTCGACGCCGCCAGCGGAGTGCTGGCCAACGACACCGACCCCGACGGTGACCCCCTCACCGCCACCCTGGCCGCTGCCTTCTCCCCAGCCGAACTCGGGACCGTCGACCTCGACGGTGACGGCTCGTTCGTGTTCACCCCGGCCCTCGACCGCAGCGGCAGTGGCACCTTCTCCTACACGGTGAGCGACGGCACCGCGACCGACACGGCCACCGTCACCATCAACGTGGCAGCTGTGAACGACCCGCCGCTGGCGGTGGACGACACCTACACCATCCCCGAGGACACGGTGCTCGTGGTCAGCGCCGACCAAGGGCTCCTCGACAACGACACTGATCCCGAAGACGCTCCTCTCAACGTGGCCTCCTTCGGCGGCGTGGTGCCGGTCCAGGCCGGTGAGGTGCAGGTCATCCTCGGCACCGGCGGGTTCACCTTCACTCCGGCGGCCGACTACATCGGCCCGGCCACCTTCAGCTACACGGTGAGTGACGGCGCCCGCACGGCCACGGGCCAAGCGACCATCACCGTCACCGCGGTGAACGACGCGCCGGTGGCCGTGGCCGACGGCTACTCGACTTCCGAGGACACGGAGCTGTGGCTGACCGTGGCGGCCGATTCACCTCTCGCCAACGACAAGGATGTCGAGGGTGACCCGCTGACCGTCGACCTTGCCGCCACCAGCGACCAGGGCAGCACGGTCACCCAGCTCAACCCCGACGGGCGGTTCCGCTACACGCCGCCGCTGAACTTCACGGGTACCGACCGGATCGCATACACGCTGAGCGATGGCACCTTGACTGACGCCGGTGAGATCACGATCGACGTGGGTGGCTCGAACGACGCCCCGGCGGCACCGGCGCTGAGCGTCTGGCCGGTCCGCTCGTCGCCGACGGTCATCGACCTGGCTAGCCGGGTCACCGACCCGGACGGCGACACCGTGACCCTCACCGTCTTGAGCGGTCCCGTCCTGGTGGGGGCAACGTTCGCATGCACCGGTCTGCGCTGCACCTACGACCCGCCCGCCAACCTGGTGTCGATCGACACGGTGACCTACCAGACCTCTGACGGCAATGGCGGCCTGGCCACTGGCACCCTGACGCTGTACGTGGGTTTCCCGCGTACCTCACTGTTCGGTGGTCGCGGCTGCGAGATCGACCTGCGCGCCGGCAAGGGACCCAACGGCACGGCCGCCGGCAACGTCATATGCGGAACGGCGGGCGACGACGTCATCGACGGCGGAGCAGGCGACGACTGGATCGTCGGCTTGGGCGGCAACGACCGCCTCGACGGAGGGCCCGGTGCCGATGTGCTCTCGGGAGGTCCCGGCGAGGATGTCCTCGAGCCCGGCGGGGGCTCGGACGAGACACTGGGCGGCACGGGCTTCGATCTGGTGCGCTACCCGGGGACGGCGGCCGACGAGACCATCGTCGTCTCCGGCGGTGCCGCCACCCTGGTCTCGGGGGAGAGCAGGCACGTGGCCACCGAGGTGGTCGAGGTCGGCGCCGCGGGCGGCGCCGACACCGTCAACGTCGTGCCTGCCGCCGGCGTCGCCTTCGCGCTTGCCGGTGGCAATGGCTTCGACCGGCTCATCTACGACACCGCCGGGCAGTCGGGCGTGAGGCGCGAGGGCAACCGCATCGTGGCCGACAACCGGCTACCGGTGAACTTCTCCGGATTCGAGGTGGTGAACCTGGGCTCCTTCTACGTCCCCGGAACCTCGGGACGTGATGTCATTCGTTTCCTGGGATCTTCGCCTGCCGGGCTGCAGATCGATCTCCTCGGGTCCGGTGACGACCTCACCGTCGACTTCGGCAGGTTGGCCGGGCCCGTGTCGGTGTCCGACTCGGGCGCCTCGGGCCAGGACGAGCTCACCATGCTGGGCACCGCCGGCGCCGACGTCGTGATGCTGACCCCGACCGCTGCTCGCCGGGGACGCGAGCACGTCTCCTTCCGTGACCAGGAGGTGGTGCGGCTCGAGGGTGGAGGCGGCAGCGACGTGCTCACGGTTGCGGCCACCACCGGGGCGGCGGCGGCGGCTGTGCGGGTCGTCGCCATCGACGGTGGCCAGGGGTTCGACCGGCTGGTGGTGACCACCAACGGCTCGGTCTGCCCGAGCCGCCTGGACGGGAGGGTGCTCGTGTCAGGCCACGCTCCCATCGCACCGACCGGCATCGAGGCGATCGAGTTGCGCTGCCCGGCGAGCACTCGCATCGTGTCCCTGGTCGACGGCTACTGGGTGGCGTCCAGCTCCGGTTCGGTCACCGCGTTCGGCGAGGTCGACTCCCTCGGGGGATGGGCCTCACCGGGGGTACCAGTGGGCGCCATCGCATCCAACCCCGACAAGAGCGGGTACTGGGTGGCACTACGCAACGGCGACGTCACGCCCTTCGGCGGCGCCAAGGCACACGGCTCGGTCCGCGACCGGCTGCCAGCCGGCGTCACCCTCGACGCGCCCATCGTCTCGATGAGCTCCAGCCGCACGGGCAAGGGCTACTACCTGCTCGGCCGCGACGGCGGGGTGTTCAGCTTCGGTGACGCCACCTTCTACGGCTCCACCGGCGGTATCCCGCTGGCTGCTCCAGTGGTGGCCATGGCCGCCAACCCGGCCGGTCGCGGCTACTGGTACGTCAGCTCCGACGGCGGCATCTTCGCCTACGGTTCCGACACCCGATTCTGGGGGTCGGTGCCCGGCGTGCTGCCACCGGGTAGATCTCTCGACGCTCCCATAGTGGGGATGGCGCCGACCGCCACCGGGCGGGGCTACTGGCTGGTGGCCTCCGACGGCGGCATCTTCACCTTCGGTGACGCCCGCTTCCTGGGCTCCGTTCCCGGTGTCCTGACCCCGCTGGGCCAGAAGCTGGCATCGCCGATCGTCGGCATGGTGGCCACGGCCACGGGGCGGGGCTACTGGCTGGTGGCTGCCGACGGCGGCGTGTTCAACTTCGGCGACGCCGCCTTCTTCGGCTCCAGCGGCGGCCAAGGGCACAGCGACATCGTCGGCCTGGCCGGCTGACAGCGACTTCTGCTGACCCGGCCTGGCCGGCTGACCCGCAGGCTCGGCCCGGACGAACCTTGCCCTAGCGACGCAGGACGAAGCGCAGCGCGGCCGCCCCGAAGACCACGAGGTTCACCACCACCAGCGCCACCAGCAGGATCACTCCTGTGTCGCTGGCGCCGCCAGCGCCTCCGCTGGAGGCCAGCTCGATGGCCACCGAGGACGGTGGCTCGGAACCGAGCGGTGCCGCCGCCATGTCGTCGGGCTCGCTGGAGGTGGTGGTCGCCTCGGTCGTGGTTGTCGAGGTCGTAGTTGTCGTGGTCGACGTCGGTCGGATGACGACGGAGCTGGGGGTGACCGAGCGCACCCTGATCGTCGTGGTGGTGGCCACCGTGGTGGCCGGTGGCTCGGTCTGCGGCGGCGGTGGTGTGGTGGTCGCCACGACGATGGACGGGGGTGGTGGAGGCGGAGATGTGGTCGGAGCCCGCGTCGGTGGGGGTGGCGGAGCGGTGGGCGGCGGTGGTTGCGCTGTCGTCGGTGGAGGTGGCGGCGGCGCGGTCGTCACCGGAACCGTGGTCGTGGGCTTCGCCGTGGTCGTGGTGGTCGGGCGGGTGGTGGGCGTCGTCGGTGGGGCGGTAGGGCAGGGCACCACCAGCTGTGTCACAGGGTCGCGGCATTCCGTCGGCTGGGCGGCGGCAGGGGAGCCGACACCGACGGCCATGACCACGGCCAGCGGCGCGCACAGGGTGGCCAGTACCAACAATGCTCGGGACCGTTCCGGTCCCAGCAGGGACGGACGCCTCACGTGGTGCTGGACCGGTGGGAGATGATGCGGACGGCGGCTGTTCCGAAGGCCAGCACGTTGAGGAGCACGAGGCTGGCCAGGGCCAGGAAGCTGGCACCGCCATCACCGTCGCCCGTGTTCGAGGCAAGGTCGACGGGCACCGACGGAGGCGGCACGCTGTTCACCGGGGTGACGACGATCTCGCGCTCCCGGGCGGTGGTCGAGGTGGTGGTGGCGACGGTGGTCGGGGGACGGGTCGACGCCGTGGTGCTAGCTGTGGTCGGGGCTGTGGTCGGGGCCGTCGTCGAGGCGCTCGTGGTGGTCGCTCCCGTGGTCGGGGGTGCGGCGGTGGTCGGGGGCGGCGCCGGAGAAGGAGGAGGAGGAGGAGGCGGCGGCGGAGGCGGCGGAGCCGTCGTCACCACCACCACCGGCTGGGTGGTCGGGGACGGCGGAGCGGTGGTCGGGGGCGGTGGCGCCGTTGTCGTCGTGGGCCGGGTGGTCGTGGTCACCAGGGTGGTCGTCGGCCGGGTCGTAGTGGTGGTCGGCGCCGTCGTGGTGGTGGTCGTGGTCTCGTCGTCGTCGTCATCATCGTCGTCGTCGTCGTCGTCGTCGTCATCATCGTCGTCGTCACAGGACGGCGAGTTCGGGAAACGGTCACAGAAGCCGAAGCCCGGCTGGGCGGCGGCGGTCCCCGTAGTGACAGCGCCGACCACGACGAAGGCCGCCAGCGCCAGCAGCATCGCCATCAGACCGCTGGCCACGACGCCACGGAGCGGACATCGCCACCTCACATGGTCTCCCGGTGACGTGCGTAGAGGTAGATGCCGCCGGCCGTGAAGCCGACCACGTTCAGCAGGACGAGTGCCAGCAGCGTCATCGTCCCTCTACCCATCCCGGGAACGGCCGCATCGCTCGACGTCAACTGCGCGGCCACACTGATGGCACCGCCGCCGAGCACGGCTCTGGCCCACTTGCCGTAGCCTGCGGACGAGTCCTCCGTCGCCTCGTCGGTAGGTGCGCTCGGCAGGGGGGCGGCCAGGACGTCGTAGAGCCGATGCTGTTGCCCCGGTTGGACGAGGGCGGTGCTCGGGGTGACCGGGCGAGCCCCCGCGGTGATGGGTGCCGCCGCGGTGGGTGATCTGGTCGACGACACGTGGGTCGCCGATGCGCGCTCGCCGTCGCCCTGCCCTTCGCCGCTTGCCCTGCCGGTCGCACGACCGGCATCCGTCGGGGCGGCCGGCGGTGGCGAGGTGTTGAGCCCATAGGTCGGTGGAGACGGAGTCCCGACCGGTTCGCTCACCGACCCTCCGTCAACGGAGGGTGACGGGCGAGCGACGGTGGTGGGTGTCGCCGATGAAGACGAGGGCGAATGTGTCGTGGTGGGCGGGCCGGTGGTGGGCGCCGCGGTGCTCGGCGTCGTGCTCGAAGGGGCGGTCGTCGGGGTCGTGCTCGACGGGGCCGTCGTCGGCGTGGTGCTCGACGGGGCGGTCGTCGGCGTGGTGCTCGATGGGGCGGTCGTCGGTGTGGTGGTCGGCGGGGCGGTCGTCGGTGTCGTGGTCGATGGGGCGGTGGAGGTCGGGGGCGGGTCCGTGGTCCCTGTCGCCAGGGCACGAAGGATGCAGATCAACGTCCTGCACGGAGTCGGGTCGTCGCCGGTCTGTGCCGAGGCTGGAGCCGCCCCCAGGGCGAGGCCGGTCACGAGGACGACCGCGGCGAGGACCAGGCCTAGGGCGGCGCGTCGCCGATGGTCACCCATGCTGGTCACCGTTCACCCCGCTCGCCACACTCCTCGCCCGAAGATGCGCTCGATGCGCGCCCGACCCTAGGCGACCACCCCGCTGCGTCGTCGGCGCCACCCATCCACATGAAGAACGGGTGT
>Ga0299914_10001098_pt1 | contig 17389 bp, 17 predicted proteins | sample RVTome_10_FD_201361 | JGI IMG/M metagenome (GOLD analysis project Ga0299914, IMG submission 201361) | Soil microbial communities from uranium-contaminated site in the Upper Colorado River Basin, Wyoming, United States - RVT153D57 (version 2) ...
ACGGCACCCCCGACCAGATCCTGGAGAAGTACCGGGACCGCTGGGAGCTCATGGGCGGGTTCGAGGCGGCGCCGGCCTTCCGCTTCGGGGGCATCCCCTTCGCCGAGGCCGAGGCCGGCATGCGGCTGTTCGCGGCCGAGGTGCTCCCCGAGCTGAAGAGCTGGGAGCAGTAGCGGGGTGGGGGAGCGGCCGCTGCTCGACTACCAGGCCCTGGTCACCGACGCGAGGGTCCACGGCAGCCTCTATGCCGATCCCCAGGTCCTGGAGGACGAGTTCGAGCGCATCTTCACGCGCGGCTGGGTCTTCGTCGGCCACGAGTCCGAGATCCCCGAGCCGGGCGACTGGGTGACGCGCCGGTTGGGGCGCGAGCCGGTGATCATGGTGCGCGACCGCGACGGTCGGGTCCAGGTCCTGGCCAACCGTTGCGCCCACCGGGGCACGGCACTCTGCTGGGAGCAGCGCGGCCACAACAGTTCCTTCCAGTGCGGCTACCACGCCTGGACCTTCGGTCTGGACGGCAGCCTGCGGGCCGTGCCCTACCCGGCAGGCTTCGACCGGGACAAGGAGGACCTGGCTCTCGACCGGCCCGGTCAGGTGGAGAGCTACCGCGGCTTCGTGTTCGCCGACCCCGACGGCGGGGCAGGTCCCCTGGCCGACCACCTCGGTCAGGGCGGGGCCGGCCTGCTCGACCGCTTGTGCGACCTGTCGCCCACCGGGAGCATCGACCTGAGCAGGGGTTGGATCGGCCACCGTGTCGACTCCAACTGGAAGATGTGGCCCGAGAGCGACAACGACGGCTACCACCTCAACTGGGTGCATGCATCCATGGTCTCCGCCGCCCCCGACACCTACTACCAGGAGGTGGTGCTGGGCGGCGAGTCCGGCAACCAGTCCCGGGCGGTGGACTGGGGCGGCGGGCACTTCGAGCTCGACTTCCGGCCCAGCTACCGCCACGAGCTGGCCTGGCTGGGCGCCAGCCGGGAGAAGGTGCCCGGCTACTGCGAGTCGTTGGAGGCCGCCCACGGCTCGGAGCGGGCCACGCAGCTGCTGTGGGAGGGACCCCCGCACGGCTTCGTGTTCCCCAACCTGTTCCTCGGCGAGATGAACGTCGCCATCATCGAGCCGGTCTCGACCAACGAGATGGTCCACTGGCACACGTGCGTCCAGCTGGAGGGAGTCGACGAGGCCTTCAACCGGCGGCTCCTGCGTCAGTCCGAGGCGGCCCTGGGCCCGGCGGCGTTCATCGTGCCCGACGACGCCGTCACCGCCGAGCGCATGCAGCTCGCCTTCGGAGGGGCCCGGGCGGACTGGGCACCGGCGGGCCGGGCCTGGATCGACATGAGCAGGGGTCTGGCCCGCGAACAGGTCCTCGAGGGCACCAGGCGCGCAGGACTGGTGTCCGACGAGACGACCAACCGCGCCTTCTGGCACCACTACCGGCGCGTGATGACCTCTGGCGGCGCGCCGTCGAGCAGGGGCCGGTGAGCGACAGCGAGGATGTCCGGCGCCAGGTGGAGGACTTCCTGTACCTGGAAGCGAGGCTGGCCGACGAGTCCCGTTACCAGGAATGGGAAGCGCTGGTGACCGACGACATGCGCTACTGGGTGCCGGCGGGACCGGCGGAGGGGGACAGGGACGACAGCCTGTCCTACATCAACGACAACCGCGCGCGCCTGGCCACGCGCATCCGCCAGCTGTGCACCGGCAAACGCCACGCCCAGACGCCACCGTCGCCCATGCGACGCATCGTCTCCAACATCGAGATCCTGTCCGACGACGGCACCGAGATCCACGTCACCTCGAACTTCGTGCTCTACGAGCTTGCCGTGCAGTCCAAGGGCAGGCTGCGCATCTGGCCAGGACGGGCGACTCACATCCTGCGGCGCGGCGATGGCCGCTTGCGGATGGCGGCCAAGTCCGTCGAGCTGGTCACGGCCGGCGAACCGCAGCCGAACCTCACCATCCTCCTGTAGCAGGCCGGGTAGCTTCGACGCTGGTGGGCGGCATCGGGGAGCATGGGCGCGGAGGTTGCAGGTGAGCGACATCGCGTATGCATGCAGCGATGGCCTCAACCTCGCCTATCAGGTGGTCGGCGACGGTCCCCTGGACCTGGTGCTGGTCACCGAGTGGGCCACGCCCCTCGAATCCCGCTGGGACATCCCCGCCATCGCCTCCAGGCTGAACCGCCTGGCCTCCTTCGCCCGGCTGATCAGCTTCGACAAACGAGGGATCGGCCTGTCCGATCGGGTGGGTGTCGAGGGCGTCTCCACCCCGGAGCTGTGGGTGCGGGACCTGGTGGCCGTCCTCGACGCCGCCGGTTCCCAGCGCCCCGTGGTGCTTGGCGCCCACGAGGGCGGACAGATCGCCGCGCTGTTCGCAGCCAGCGTCCCCGACCGGACCGAGGCACTCATCCTGGTCAACACCGGTGCGCGCCTCGTCAGGACGGAGGGCTACGACATCGGGTTCCCACCCGAGGCGTGGAACCCCGACCTGGCCGGGATCCTCAGGATCTGGGAGGAGGGCGGTGACGGTGAGGTGCACATCGCCGCCACCGCCACCGACCCCTACTGGCGCACCTGGTACGCCCGCAGCCGGCGCCAACAGGTCAGCCCCGCCGCCGGCGTGGCGCTCATGCAGATGTTCGGTCAGCTCGACGTGCGCCACGCGCTCGGCTCCATCGTATCGCCGACCCTCATCGTCCACCGCGTCGACAACGGGTGGTGGGACATCGCCCATGCCCGCTACTTGGCGTCGCACATCCCCGAGGCCAAGCTCGTCGAGCTGCCCGGGGTGGACAACTACTGGTGGGCCGGTGACGCCGACAGCGTCCTCGACGAGGTCGAGCTGTTCCTGCTCGGTGAGCGACGTTCGAGGGTTTCCAACCGGGTCCTGGCCACGCTCCTGTTCACCGACATCGTCGGCTCCACCGCCCACCTCAGCCGGATCGGTGACGACCGCTGGGCGGAGCTGTTGAACGCCCACGACACGGTGACGCGCCGCGAGGTCGAGCGTTTCGGTGGCCGGTTGGTCAAGGACCTCGGTGACGGCATCCTGGCCACGGTGGACGGCCCGGCCCGGGCCATCGAGGCGGCGCTGGCCATCCGCGAAGCGGTGGCCGAACTGGGCCTGAGCATCCGTGCCAGCGTGCACACCGGCGAGGTCGAGCCCCGCGGAGACGATCTCGGCGGCATCGGCGTCCACATCGGGGCCAGGGTGCTGCACAGGGCCGCCCCAGGCGAGATCCTGGTCACCTCGGTGGTGAAGGGCCTGGTGGCGGGGTCGCCCATCCGCTTCGAGAGCAGGGGCCACTTCGAGCTGCGTGACATCCCCGACCGCTGGGAGCTGTTCGCTGTCGTGGACCAGGCGACGCCTGACGGGTTGGCTCAGCCGGCCGGGGCAGGGCGGTAGGTCCCGAAGGCCCTGGCGTTGCCCTCGGGATCGGGCGGTGCCTGCTCGGCCGGCGCTGCCACCGCAGTGAGCGTCGTGTCGGCGCACCTGCGCATTGCCGCCGGCGTGGTGTCGGCGTACCGGCGAAAGTCCCGGTTGAGATGGCTCTGGTCGGCGTAGCCGCATAGATCCGCGATCTGGGCCAGACCCATGCCCGCGCTGGCCAGCACCGAACTGGCGTGCTCGAAGCGCAGGATCCCGGCCGCCGCCTTGGGGGTGATCCCCACCTGGGAACGGAAGCGCGCCGTCAGGTGGCGGTGGCTCCACCCCGCGCCGTCCACCAGATCGGTGATGCGGACCGCACCGTGGGTGCGAGCCAGCTCGGCCCACATCCACTCGACGGTCGGGTCGCTGAGCGGTCCCCGCTCCGCCAGCAGGGCCAGCGCCGCCTCCACGATGTCGAAGCGCTCCGGCCAGCCCGAGGCCGAGGCGAGGCGATCCGGCAGCGACCGGCCGAGCTCGGGGGCCACGTCGTCGAGCCCGACGATGTGATCGGCGATGGCCGAGCCGGGCATCCCGAAGATGCGGAAGGCCGCCATCGGGCTGAGATCGAACTGGACACCATGTTGGCCGCCGAGGTATTCGGTGACCGCGAAGCCGCCGTGCAGGCCGGCCGTGAACGACTCGAAGCGGCCAGCACAGCCGACGGCTCCTGGCTGGTCGATGGTGAGCGGATCACCGAAGCTGATGATCACCGGGATGATGCTGGTGGCCGGCTGGAGGCGCCGCACCACGGCGGCCGACCGTTCCCGGTAGCCGCAGAACCCCGAGACCAAGCCCGACAGTGGTGGCGCCGGCTGTGCGCGAACCAGCTCCGACCACCCCGTGGCCGACTCGGCCCGCTCGACGGTCATGCTCCTGGGCGGCGGCACCCCACCAGGCTACGACGCCCCCACGAGCATGGCGGCGAGGCCGTTGACGCCGCCGCCGTGGCCCTGGTGCAGCGGTCTTTCCGCCCGTACCGTCCAGGTCCGACCGGAACGGACGCTGACGAAGGGCACGCCGATGGAGAGCGCTGGGTTCTACCTGGACGTGCTCGAGGACGAGGGCAAGGGCCTGGCCGACGCCGCCGAGGGCAACGAGACGGTGCCGGTGCCGACATGTCCGGGATGGGATGTCACCGACCTGGTGTGCCACCTGGCGTCGTTCCAGATGTGGATCACCGGCATCGTGGCCGATCGGGCCCGCGAACCACGCCGGCCCACAGAAGCCCGACCTCCCGCCGGCGAGCCGGTGGTGGCCTGGTTCCGGTCGGTGCTGCACGGGCTGCTGGCCGAGCTGCGATCCACCCCGCCGGACACGGAGGTGTGGACGGTGACGATCGACCACCACGCCGGCGCCTGGGCGGCTCGCCAGGCGGGCGAGACGGCCATCCATCGCTGGGATGTCGACAACGCCCTCGGCCAGGGCGAGCCCATCGCCCATGCCGCCGACTACCTCGACGAGCTGTTCGGCCTGCTCATGCCCAACCTGATGCCGTTCCTGGGCGTCGAACCGCCGCCCGCCACGATGCGCCTGCAGGATGGTCCGTCGTCGTGGACGGTCGCTGCCCCGCACGGCGCAGCCGCTCTCGGGCGCGACACGACCGGCCATGCGGACGTCACCGTGACGGGTACCAGCTCAGACCTCCTCCTCGCAATCTACGGAAGGCCGGCCCAGGTGAGCATCGACGGCGACGCAGAGGCGTTCAAGTCCTGGCAGCAGGCACTGCAGGTCTGACCCGCCCGTCGGCCGATCCCGCTTGCTGGACCATCGGGTGCCTGCGTACGGTCGGCCGGTGACGTTGAGCTATGGACATCCGATGGTCGCCATCCCGGGACCGTCGATCATCCCCGCCCGTGTGCTGTCGGCGATGCACAGGCCGATGCCCAACATCTACGAGGGTGAGCTCATCAAGACGTCGCTGGGCATCCTCGAGGAGCTGCCTTCCCTGGTCCGGACCTCGGGCCAGGTCTTCGTCTCGGTGTCCAACGGGCACGGCGCGTGGGAGATGGCCGTCACCAACACACTGTCGCGGGGGGAGAAGGTCCTGGTCCTCGAATCGGGCCGCTTCGCGGCGAGTTGGGGCGAGATGGCCGCCGTCTGCGGCGTCGAGGTCGAGGTCCTGCACGCCCCCGAGCGCAGCCCGGTCGACCCGGCGGCCGTCGAGGCCAGGCTGGCGGCCGACACCGCGCACGAGATCGCCGCCATCCTGGTCGTCCAGATCGACACGGCCTCGTCGGTCGTCAACGACATCCACGCCATAAGGGCGGCCATCGACGCGGCGAGCCATCCCGCCCTCCTGATGGTGGACTGCATCGCTTCGCTGGGATGCATGCCCTACGAGATGGACCGGTGGGGTGTGGACGTCACCGTGTCGGCCACGCAGAAGGGGCTGATGGTCCCGCCCGGCCTGGGCTTCGTGTGGGCCAACGCCAAGGCCCTCGATGCCCACACCAGGGCCGATCTGCGCACGGGCTACTGGGACTGGACGGCGCGGTCGGAGGTGGGTGCCCACTACCGGCGCTACTGCGGCACCCCTCCCGTCCAGCACATCTACGGGCTGCGTGAGGCACTCGACATGATCGGCGAGGAGGGGCTCGACAACGCCTGGACCCGCCACGCTGTGTTCGGCGCCGCGGTGCGGGCCGCCGTCGAGGCGTGGTCGGTGCCCGGTGGGCTGGAGCTGTTCGTAACCGATCCCTGCGCCCGCTCCAACGCGGTGACGACGGTGCTCACCGGGAACGTCGACGCCAGGCGCCTGCGGGCCGTCTGCGAGGCCGGCGCCGGTCTCACGCTCGGTGTGGCGCTGGGAGACATGGCCGGGGTGGGGTTTCGCATCGGCCACATGGGCCACCTCAACCCGCCGATGGTCCTCGGCACGCTCGGCACCATCGAGGCCGGCCTGGCCGCGATCGGTGCGCCGACGGGCACGTCGGGAGTGGCGGCGGCCGCGCGGGTGGTCTCGACGGCAATGTCCTGAGGGGGCCGGTCCTGAGGAGGCCGGTCCTGAGGGGGACGGTCCTTAAGATCGACGCCGGACCTGGGGGCATGAGCGGTCGGCTTGGCTGCGAGCGCGGCAGGTTCAGGTAGCGACAGGCACCCGAAGCCCAGTTGGCCCGCCCGTAGCAGTCAGGGTGCCGGTGGCGATCCGGGGCCAGAGCTGCCGTCATCGGCGTTCATGGCGTCGACCACGCGGTCCGCGACCTCGTCGGTGGTGTCTGCGGTCCGCTCCGCGGCGGCGTCGGCCACGGCGCTGGTGCCACGCGACAGCGACGACTTCACCTTGGACACGCGCGGGTCCTCGCGGAGGCGCCTGACCTGAGCTTCGAGCCGTTGCTGCTGCTCCTCGCTGATCCGGGTGCCGATGTAGAAGCCGACAGCGGCTCCTGTCAAGAGTCCGAGTTTGAATCCCACGTGTCAGTTCTACCCCGTCGGAGACGGTGGGACACTCGATCCTGGATGCAGTGTCAATGGCGCCAGCGGCTGCGGGCGATGACCTCCTCGTCGGAGGCACCGGCGAACAGGGCTGACTCGGCTCGGCGTACGGCCAGGAGCGTCTCGTGCAGCTCGATGCCGAGTGCCTCCGCCAGTACCTCGTCGCCCGCCAACCGCGACGTGGTCTCGTCCAGGCTGGTCGGCAGGCGATCGATGCCGCGGGCAGTACGGTCGGCATCGCTGAGCTCGCCCGGGTCCACGGTCACCTCGGGCGGTAGGCGGTCGCCGCGGCCGATCCCCGCCAGCCCGGCGGCAAGCACCGCGCCGACCACCAGGTACGGGCTGGCGGTGGCGTCGATCGGCTTCAGCTCGGCGTTGGCCGTCCACCCGCCCGCCCTCGGGGATGCGGTGACCAGACGCACGGCTGCCTCGCGGTTCTCGTGGCCCCAGCACCGGAAGTCGCCGGCCCAGTGTTGGGGAACCAGGCGGAGGTAGCTGGCCACGCTGGGCGCTCCGACTGCCAGCAGTGCGGGCAGCGAGGCCAGCATCGCGGCGAGGAACGCCTCGGCCTCGGTGGCCAGGCGGTACGGACCTTTGCCACCGGCGAACAGGTCCTGGTCGTCGCGCCAGAGGCTGAGGTGCAGGTGATGGCCATTGCCGACACCACCGGCGATTACGGCGGGGGCAAAGCTTGGGCGCAAGCCGTGGCGCCGGCTGACGGCCTGGATGGTCCGGCGCACGAGGACGTCCTTGTCGGCGGCGCGAAGAGGATCGGTGCAGGCGACGGACAGCTCGAACTGGCTCGGTGCGTACTCCGGGTGGAACTGGCAGACCTCGACCTGTTGGTCGGCGAGGGCCCGCAGCAGGTCGATGCCGTAGGCGGACAGATCTACGAGCCGTGTCGAGCCGTAGGCGGGCCCCTCGGTCGCGGGCACGAAGTCGTCGCCGAGGCCCTGGCTGAGCATCCACTCCACCTCGAAGGCCATCTCTGCCCTGATCCCCAGTGCCGCCGCCCGGTCCGTCATCCGCCGCACGAAGGTCCGCTGGCACTGCGGGTGATGCTCACCGGATTGCGACCAGCGGTCCACCGGCGCCCAGGCCCAGCCCGGCTCGGCCGCCAGCACGGTGAGCCGGTCCAGGTCCGGCACGAGACGGAGGTCGCCCATCGGCCCGCCGGCGCTGGGGCTCGTAGTGATGGAGTCGTCGAGCACGAAGGCATCGAACACCGGCGACATGCCCACACCCCACACCGCGGCGTCGGCCAGCTTGGCGATCGGCACACCCTTGGTGCGGGAGATGCCGCTGTTGTCGACGTAGCCGAGCGCCACGGCGGCGACATCGGCGGCCGCCAGCTCCTCGGTCAGGGCCGCGGCACGAGCACGGGAGTCTTCGTCACCGAGCACGACGGCCCCTCTCGCGTCCGGCGGTGGCCTCAGAGGCGCTGGTTGAACTCGAGGAGGTTGCCCGAGGGGTCCTTGGTGAAGCTCTGCCGGCACACGGCGGCCAGTGTGGACGGTGGCGACACCCGAACCCCCTTGCCCTCGAGCTCGGTCAAGACGGCGTCGAGGTCGTCGACCTCGAAGGCGAAGTGCTGGCCGTCCGCCGGTCGCGACTCCTGCACGAGCAGGTGCACCTGGCGCCCGTCGGGCAGTCCCAGCCACGCACCGTCCACGGCGATGTCGGCGTCGGGCCGCGGCAGCACGTCGAGCCCCAGGACTTCGGTGTAGAACGCGACGTTCTCGGCCAGGTCGCCGATGTTGATGGACACGTGGTGGACACCTCGAAGCTCCATGGTCCGAGGATAGCGAGGGCCCTTCCTACCGGTCGTGGGATGATCTGCGGCCGCACGGCCCAGCTGCCACGAGGAGGAAGCCCGAGTGGAGCACCCGGCGCTGGTCGCCGACCGCATCGTTCGCTTCGCCGAGGGGTGGGGCGTGAGAACGTGATCGCGTCGACGGACTGGGGCCTGGGTGGGCGTGTCCAGATCGCCTGGGCCAAACTGGAATCGCTGACCCGAGGCGCTGAGCTGGACACACAACGGCTCTGGAGCTGACCCCCTAGCCTGGAGCGGTGCCACGGCTCGAACTGCAGACGGTGCCCCTGGGCCTGCACTGGCCGACGGTGGACCCCTTCCTCTTCTGTGCCCATCACCACGATGCCTACCCGCCTGGGAACGATCACATGGGCCCGGAGGCATCGCTGTCGGGCCGGCGGCTGGGTCAGGACTTCGACGGCGTGAACGGCTGGAACATGTACCACGGCTTGGTCGTTCCCGGGTTCCCCCAGCACCCTCACCGGGGCTTCGAGACCGTGACCTACGTGCGCCAGGGCATCATCGACCACTCCGATTCCCTCGGTGCGGCCGCTCGCTTCGGGCGGGGGGATGTGCAGTGGATGACGGCCGGCAGGGGCATCGTGCACTCCGAGATGTTCCCGCTGGTCCACCGGGACCGGGACAACCCGCTCGAGCTCTTCCAGATCTGGCTCAACCTGCCGGGCGAGGACAAGCTGGTCGAGCCCCACTTCGCCATGCTGTGGGATCGTGACATCCCCCGACTGCGATCCACCGACGACGGCGGCCTGTCGACCGAGGTCACCGTCATCGCCGGGGATCTGGAGGGCCTGAGCCCGCCATCTCCGGCGCCCCGCTCCTGGGCGGCGCGACCGGACTCCGACGTCGCCATCTGGCACGTCCACATGGATTCGGGCGCCGGTTGGACCATGCCGCCGGTGGCCTATCCCGACACCGTGCGAACCGTGTACCTGTTCGCTGGGTCGTCGATTCAGATCCAGGGGGCCGAGCTGGCCGCCGACTCGGGCGCCCTCGTGCCCCCCCACGAGCCGCTGACGCTCGTGGCCGGCCCGACGCCGGTGGACTGCATGGTGTTGCAGGGTCGACCGATCGGTGAGCCGGTGGCGCAGTACGGGCCCTTCGTGATGAACCAGCGGGCCGAAGTCGAGGAGGCCTTCGCCGACTACCGGCGCGACGGCTTCGGTGGCTGGCCGTGGCCGAGCGACGATCCTGTCCACGATCGGGATCAAGGCCGTTTCGCCCGCCACGCCGACGGACACGTCGAAGAGGTACCCGTCGACGCCGTCGGCTGACGGGTGTCCTGCCGGGTGCGGTTCCAGCCACCTGACTGGCCGCCCAGGCGCCGGATGGGGCGCCCAGTGTGGCGCCCCGGCTACCTATCGTGGGAGCGTCGGGGAGTTATCTGGCTGGCGGGACCGTCGTTGGGCGAACGTGGCTAGCATCGCCGTCGTCGGCAGTGGCTATGTCGGCGCCGTCGTTGCCGGTTGCTTCTCCATGCTGGGCAACGAGGTCGCCGTGATCGAGGTCGACCGGGCCAGGTTGGAGGCATTGCGTGCGGGCTCGGTGCCCTTCCACGAGCCCGATCTGGAACCGCTCATCGGTAGCGGGCTTGCCGCCGGCACGCTGTCCTTCACCGACGACTACAGCCGTGCCATCCCGTCCGCCGAGATCGTGTTCATGTGCGTGGGGACACCCTCCGGTGCGCACGGGCGACCCGACCTCGGCTTCGTGCGTGCCGCAGTGCGGGAGATCGCCCGCCAAGTAGACGGCAACGAGACCATCGTGACCAAGAGCACGGTCCCCATCGGCACCCGCGACTGGCTCGCCGATCTTCTGGAGAGCGAGCTGGCCACGCCGGCGGATCGACCGGCGGTGGTGTCCAATCCGGAGTTCCTCCGCGAGGGCAGAGCGGTAGCCGACTTCCTGCATCCCCACAGGGTGATCCTGGGGAGCAATGACGAGATGGCGCTCGACCTGGTCGAGCAGCTCTACCGACCGATCCTGGAGCAGTCGTTCCCCGGGGGCGATGGGCGTCGGCCGGCACTGGTCCGTACCGACAATCCGACGGCCGAGACCATCAAGTACGCGGCGAACGCCTTCCTGGCCACGAAGATCAGCTTCATCAACGAGATCTCCACGATCTGTGAGGCGGTGGGTGCCGACGTGGAGGCCGTCGCCCTCGCCATCGGGATGGACCCGCGCATCGGCCCGGAGTTCCTGGCGGCAGGACCAGGGTGGGGTGGTTCGTGCTTCGGCAAGGACATCGACGCACTGGTGTCCACTGCCACCGAGCACGGCGTGGAGGCACAGCTCCTGCAGGCCACCCGCGACGTGAACCTACGTCAGCGCGAGCGCGTCGTCGACCGGGTGCGCCGCGAGCTGCACGGCCTGCTGGGTCGGCGGATCGCGGTGCTCGGCGTGGCCTTCAAGCCCGGCACCGACGACGTGAGGGACTCGCCGGCTGTACACGTCGCCGAGCGCCTGCGCGAAGGCGGCGCCACCGTCGTCGCCCACGACCCGATCGTCCGGCGCGTCCCCGAGCTGGGCGACGTCGAGATCACCGATACGGTCACGGCAGCGGTCGACCGCGCCGACGCGGTGGTGATCATGACCGACTGGCCCGATTACGCCGGCCTCGACCTGGCCCAGGTCGCCTCGGTGATGCGAGGCGACCTGATCGTGGACACCCGCAACCAGCTCGACGCCGAGGCGGTCGAGGCGGCAGGCCTCCGCTACGCCGGCACCGGCCGGCCTGCGCCGACGCCGCGACGAGCTCTCGAGCTCTGACCCAGGGACCCGACGCCAGCGGTCACGATTCCGCGGTCCTGCCCAGCTGGGAGTGCAGGAAGGCGCGTACCTCTGCGAGTGCCTGGTCGGCCTCGGGCAGCTCCCGGTGGTAGTGCCAGGTGTGCCAGAGGCCGTTCCACACATCGAGGGTCACGTCGACACCGGCCAGCCGTGCCAGGCGGGCGAACCGGACACTGTGACCCAACAGAGGCTCGCTGTCGGCCACCTGGACCAGGGTCGGCGGCAGCCCGGCCAGGTCGGCGTGCAGCGGTGACACAGCCGGGTCGGCTCGCTCCATGCCTGAGCAATAGGCAGCGCTGAGCCACTCGCCCGCCTGCTGGTCGGCGTCGACGGGGTCGGTACCGGTGGCGCCCGCAGCGACGGAGTGGTCCAGGTGCGGGCTCAGCAGGGCCAGGGCCGCCGGGCCCTGCTCCCCGCGGGCCAGCAGGCCGACCGTCGTGGCCACGACCAGGTTGGCGCCCGCCGAGTCCCCGACCATGACGAACGGCAACCCCGGCCGCTCCTCGGTGCTGGCCCGTACCACGGCCAGGCAGTCCGTGACGGCGGCAGGGTAGGGATGCTCGGGGGCCAGTCGATAGTCCACGGAGGAGAGCTCGAAGCCCTCCGACAACCGGGAGGTGATGGGCAGGGCCACCTCGGTGCTGCCCAGCGCGTAGCCACCGCCGTGGAGGTAGATGAGCAGCGGCGCGCCGGCGTCACCTGCGCAGCGCAGGCAGCGGACGCCGCCCACCTGCACGGGCAGGTGCCCGACGGCGGCCGCTGGGCGATCCCCCGCCCGCCAGCCGGCGTGGATGCCAGCGCGCCAGGCGGCCACGGCCACATGATCCTCGGCCGGTGGAGGGTCGAGAGGGTTGGCCGGAGGTCGGGCCAAGCGGGCCCTGGCTGCCTGGGAGAGGGGCCCGGCCCCCAGCCCCGGCGTGGCAGAGGACGTGCCGATGACGCCTACCGTACTGTCACGGTCCGGAGGGTTCGAACGGAGGAGCGATGTCCGACACTGCCGTGGGCGACGCCGTAGAGCGTGTGCTGAAGCCCATCCAGCAGTTCACCAGGGGCTGGATGCTCTCCCGGTCGACGGCCGAGTACGGGGTCGGGCTGGGGTTCGCCTCGGGCGAGGACTTCTGGATCTGTGGTCGGGCCGGGGTGCTGGGCGAGTGCCGAGCGGACGTGGCGGCTGCCGGCCTCGCCTTCATCGCCCCTGAGGTCGTGGCCCGCGCCTGGGATTCGCTGCCGTCGGGCATGACCCACAGCCAGGTCGCCGACGAGTACGCCGGGCGCTGCACCGAGTGGGGGCGCACCGCCCTGGCCGGGTTCGACCGGGGCGACATGCAGCGTCTGGACGCGCTCGGCCGGCGCGTCGCCGCCGCCGCGCCGCCGGCGCTGGGCTCGTTGTTCGCCGGCTGGCGGGCGATGCCGATGCCGATGCCTGACGATGTCGGGTCCAGGGTGGCCCTCACCACCCAGGTCCTGCGCGAGATGCGGGGTGCCGCCCACATCGTCGCCATACAGTCATGCGGCCTGACACCGCTCGACGCCGTCCTGGCCTCACCGGCGGCGCCGCCGCGCAGCGGGCCCGGATGGGCTGAGCACCTCGGTTGGACCGCGCCGTTCCGCGATCCCGAGGAGGTTCGCCAGGCCCGCCTCCAGGCCGAGCTCGTGACCTCTGCCATCCTCGCGCCCTACTTCGGGATCCTCTCGGGCGCAGAGCTCGACGAGTTCACGGAGCTCGTGGTGACCACGAGAGGGTCGCTCGACATGTGAGCAGCGACGCGTCCGCGGGCGACGAGTGCCCCCGGACATGGGACGCGTGAGCAAGAGAAGCGCTCCCCAGACAGGAAGGGACGGAGATGGCGGTCGTGGTGATCACGGGGTGCAGCACGGGCTTCGGGCGCGCTGCGGCGCTGGCCTTCGCCGAGGCTGGTCACACGGTGGTGGCCACCATGCGCGACCTGGCCAAGGCCGACGGGCTCGGACAGGTGTCGCCACTGCTGACCGTGTGCCAGCTCGACGTCGTCGACGCCGATTCGCGGCGCGCCGCGGTCCTCACCACCCTGGAACGCCACGGCCGCATCGACGTGTTGGTGAACAACGCCGGGATCAGCTCCCTGGGGCCGGCCGAGGAGATGCCAGACACGATCGTGCGAGCGATGTTCGAGACCAACTTCTTCGGTCCCTTCGCACTCATCAAGGACGTGCTCCCGTCGATGGTGCACAACGACACCGGCCGGATCGTGAACGTCACCTCGATCGGCGCGCTGCTGTCGTCGGGCTTCTACAGCGTCTACTGCTCCACCAAGCACGCTCTGGACGCCCTGACCATGGGCATCGACATCGAGCTCCAGCAGTTCGGCATCCGGGCCGTGTCGGTGGTGCCCGGCGGGTTCAACACCAGCATCGTGGCCAACCGCATAGCCGCCGACCGACCCGAGACGCTCTACCCGCGGGCCAAGCTGGCCATCGAGGCCTACGAGGAGCGCGTGGGTACGCGCAACGATCTCACCCCGGTGACCGAGGCCATCATCGAGGCAAGCACGGCAGCCGAGCCTGCCGCCCGTTACCTGGTGGGGGAGGGCACCACCGAGCTGCTCGTCGGAGTGGTCGCGGAGGGCGAGCGCATCCACCAGGTCCTGCGGGATCGCGATGCCCCTGAGGCCCGCTGACCGTCCGGACCCGCCCGGACGTGCCGGCCAGCCCAGGGAACGACTTGCTCAGAAGGTGATGACCATGCGTCCCCGCACCCCGCCGGCTTCGAGCCGGCGGTGAGCGTCGGGGGCCTGGGAGGGGTCGTACGTGTCGGCCACGCGCAGGCTGAGCGCACCGCCGCCGGCGAGCCGGCCGAGCCCGTGGAGCGCCTGGTGGTTGAGCGCGTAGTCGCGCACCAGCACGGCGTGGATGGAGATGCCGCGCTCGGACTCGCCGTCGAAGGAGCGAACCGCGGCCAGGGCACCGCCGTCTCGCACGGCGCCGAGCACATCCGGGCCCATGACGGCGGCATCGATGAGGCCGTCGACACCGCCGGGTTCGGCGGCGCGGATGGCCGCGGCGACGTCGGAGCCTCGCTCCACCACCTCGTCGGCACCGAAGCCGGCCACGAGATCCCGGTCCACCGGGGCCGCGTCGGCGATGACCCTGAGGCCCTCGGCCACCCCGAGCTCGACGGCGTAGCCACCAACGGCTCCGGCCGCTCCGGTCACGGCCAGTGTCTGACCGGGCTCGAGGGCCAGCAGGTCGAGGGCGAGACGGACCGTCAGGCCGTTCATGGGGAGGGTGGCTGCCTCGTGCAGCGTCGCCCCCTCCGGCACGGGGGCCACCGCATCGTCGGGCACCACCACCAGCTCGGCCTGGGCTCCGCCCTGGGCACGCATGGGCAGGACGATGGCCATGACGTTGTCCCCGGCGCTCCAGCGGCTGTCCGGACCGGTGGCATCGACCACTCCGGCCAGGTCCATGCCCGGTATCCACGGCGGCGGGAACTGGGCCATCGCCTCGGCTCTGGCCCCCGAGCGCAGCACGGTGTCGGTGGGGTTGACGGCGGCCGCTACCGCCCGGATGCGAACCTCGCCGGGGCCGGGCTCCGGCTCGGGAAGCTCCACCACCTCCAGGACCTCGGGCCCGCCGAACCGTGAGAACGCCACTGCTCGCATCGCTGCGACCCTACAGGCGTCCGGCGACGACCCGCCCCGCTGGAGTCAGAGCCGGCGGCGAAGGTCGGAAGGCGCCAGGGACGGCGGGACTCAGCCCCGGCGGCGAAGCTCGGAACGGGCCAGGGACGGCGGGACGTAGCCGGCGTCGTCGAAGCTGAAGTTGCTGCCGGGCGGCACGATCTCGTCGATGCGGTCCAGCACATCGGCCTCCAGTGTCAGATCGGCGGCGTCGAGCTGGGAGGTGAGCTGATCCATCGTCCGCGGCCCGAGGATGGCGGCCGTGACGTCGGGGTGGTTGACGACCCAAGCCACGGCCAGGTTCACCAGGCTCATACCCGCCTCGTCAGCCAACGCGGCCAGGGCGTCAGCGGCCTCCAGCTTGCGCTGGTTGGCCGGGACGGACAGGTCGTAGCGCTGGGGGATGCGGGCGGCCCTGCGGCTGGTCAGGTCGCTGGCACCCTTGCGCCAGCGGCCCGACAGCCAGCCCCCGGCCAGTGGGCTCCACGGGATCACGCCCATGCCGTAGCGGCGGCAGGTGGGCAGCACGTCGGCCTCGATGCCCCGAACCAGCATCGAATAGGGAGGCTGCTCGCACACGAAGCGCTCGCGGTTGCGCCGTTCGGCCACCCACTGGGCCTCGACGATCTCCGAAGGCTGGAAGGTGGAGGATCCCAGGTAGCGGACCTTGCCGGCGCGCACCAGGTCGGTCAACGCGGCCAGGGTCTCGTCGATGTCGCAGGAGGGATCGGGACGGTGGATCTGGTAGAGGTCGATGTAGTCGGTCTGCAGCCTGCGCAGGCTGTCCTCGCACGCCCGGGTGATCCAGCGGCGGGAGTTGCCCGCTTGGTTGGGATCCTCGCCCATCCGGCCATGCGCCTTGGTGGCCAGGACTATGTCGTCTCGCCTGCCGGCCAGGGCCCTGCCGACGATCTCCTCTGACTCGCCGGCGGAGTAGACGTCGGCGGTGTCGATGAAGTTGATGCCTGCGTCCAGCGCCGTGTGGATGATCGAGATCGACTCGTCGTGGTCGCGGTTCCCCCACTCCCCGAACATCATCGCCCCCAGGCAGAGGGGGCTGACCTTCACCCCGGTGCGCCCCAGCGTGCGGTGTTCCATGCTCGATCCTCCGTGTGCCGTGCCGGTCGGTGAGTGTGCAGTGTGCCCCGATCAGGCCTCGTCGCGGATCGCCGCCATGCCGCCGGGGTCCACCAGGCTGTCGAAGAGCCGCATGTTGTGGTTGTGACCGACGTGGTGGAGGCCGAAGGCGGACTGGATGGCGGTGTACATCCCCATGGCGTCCAGGCTGTTGTTCACGCTCTGCTTTGCCAGGGTGAGCCCGAACATGGGACGGCGGGCGATGTGGCTGGCCAGGGCCAGGGTCTCGGCTTCGAGGTCCTCACGGGGGACGACCTTGTTGACCATGCCTTGGCCGAGCGCCTCGCTCGCGGTCACCGCCCGCCCGGTGAACAACATCTCCTTGGCCAGGCGGGCGCCCGCCTCGTATGGGTGGACGAAGTACTCGTGCCCGTTGACGCCGAAGGCCACGACCGGATCGGAGAAGGTGGCGTCGGTGGAGCAGACGATCAGGTCCATGGGCCACACCAGCATCAGGCCGCCGGCGATGACCTTGCCTTGGACGGCGGCGATGGTGGGCTTGGGAATGTTGCGCCAGCGCCAGCACAGGCCCACGTACATCTCCGCCTCCCGCGCCATGTAGCCCTCGGCCCCAGGGGCATCGAAGTGGCACTGGGTGCCGATGGTTGCCACGTCGGCCATGTCGGTGCGATCGCGCAGGTCGTGCCCCGAGGAGAAGTGGCGGCCGTCGGCGGCCAGCACGATGACCCGGACCTCGGGGTCGCCGGCGGCCCTGTCGAAGGCCTGGTTCAGCTCGGACAGCATCCGGTAGTCCTGCGCGTTGGCCATGTCGGCCCGGGCCAGGGTGATGCGGGCCACCCGCTCGACCGGCCGGTCGTAACGGATGCGCTGCCAGTCGACTTCGCCGGCGGTTGCGGACATGTCGGCCTCCCTCCAAGGTGGTGGCCATGTTCGGGCGCCGCTGCCGTGGGGGGCAACTCGCCGGCCGCCGAGGGGACCGGCCGGCCGCACGAGTGTCCTCGGTATGACCGGCCGGCCCATGATGGGGCGATGAGCGAAACCCAGCCAGCGGTGCGCCGCGTAGTGACGGGCCACGACCCCCGCGGGGTGGCCACCATCGTCACCGACAGCCCCGCGCCGGTTACCAGGACGGTGCCCGAACGACCCG
>Ga0299914_10001099_pt1 | contig 17386 bp, 15 predicted proteins | sample RVTome_10_FD_201361 | JGI IMG/M metagenome (GOLD analysis project Ga0299914, IMG submission 201361) | Soil microbial communities from uranium-contaminated site in the Upper Colorado River Basin, Wyoming, United States - RVT153D57 (version 2) ...
GCGCACGACCGCTTCCGGGACCTCTTCGTCGCGGCCGTCGAGGGCCTGGTCGTGGGCGACCCGATGGACGACGCCACCGACGTCGGCCCCGTGATCGACGAGGGCGCGCGCGAGCGCATCGTCGAGTGGATCGGAGAGGCGGTGGGCTCCGGGGCCGAGGTCCTCGCCGGCGGCGACCTGAACGACGGCCTGATCCAGCCGACGGTCCTCGAGGGCATCGACCCGCGGATGAAGGTCTCCTGCGAGGAGGTCTTCGGGCCGGTGGTGGGGCTCGCCGCCTTCGACACCATCGACGAGGCCATCGACCTCGCCAACTCCTCCCCCTTCGGGCTGCAGGCCGGGATCTTCTCCGGCCGGACCGACCGTGCGCTGACCTGGGCGCACCGGCTGCGCTTCGGCGGGGTGCTGATCAACGAGACGCCCACCTTCCGCGCCGACCAGATGCCCTACGGCGGCGTCAAGGACAGCGGCAACACCCGCGAGGGCCCGCGCTTCGCGGTGCGCAGCATGACCGAGCCCAAGCTCGTCATCCTCGACCTGCCGGAGGCGTAGCCCCGGGGGGTGCCCGTGAGGGCGGGGTCCGGCCCGCCCTCCACGGTGCTCGGCGTCCGGGTGCCCTCCGGACTCCGGTGGCGGCGCCCTCCTCCCGGTCGGGTCCCGGTCGTCACGCGCCGTCTCGCAGGGGGCTCATCGGTCCCGGCCCCTCGTGGAACATCCCTCGATCGAGGGATTCACCGGCGCCGGGCCCGCCCGGCGCAGCGCCTCAGGCGGCGGCCTCGGCGACCTCCACGAGCCGGGCCAGCGAGGCGCGCACCTCGGCCCGCACCGGGTCCAGGCGCGCCGCCTCCGCCTCGGGGATCCGCACCAGGACGGCGATCCCGCAACCTGCCGGCGAGGGGAGCAGCGTCCACTCGTGGACGATGTCCGAGCGTAGGCACGAGATCACGACGGCGCCGCCGTCGCGCCGCGAGGTGATCGAGGTCGGCATCGGGAAGTCCGGCCAGCCGTCGAGGTAGCGGGTGACGGCTCCCTCGTCCCCCGGCTCGACGCGCTCGGTGCCGACCCACCAGTCGGGGAAGCGCTCCGGGTCGTGCAGGAGCTTCCACACCTCCTCGGGCGGCGCGGCGCAGTCGGAGCGCTCGGAGAAGTCGGGCACGTCAGCCTCCCGGTGGCGTCGTCACGGCGGCGGCCGCGCCCTCGAGCCGCGCCCGGTAGCCCTCCCACCCGGTCGCGTCGGCCAGCGCCCGCGCCTCGTCGGCGGCGGCCGCCGCCTCGTCGGAGCGCCCCAGCGCCGCCAGGACGCCGGCGCGGTCGGCGAGGGCCTTGCCGAGCTCCACCGCCGGCTCCACGAGGCCGGCGACCGGCGGCCGGCCGAGGTCGGTGAGGGCGGCGGCGAAGACGTCCCCCTCGGGGGCGACGGCCAGGCGGCGGCGCCAGGCCGCCTCGGCCTCGTCGAGCCGGCGCAGCGCCCGCTCCGGCTCGCCCCGCGCGAGCTCCACCAGCGCCTGGGCGTGGGCCAGCCGGCCGACGAGCGCCTCGGGCAGGTCCCCCGGCCCGACCGGCTCGAAGGGGAAGCGCGACAGCTCGTCAGCCGCGGCGTCCGCGTCGCCCGCCCCCACGAGCGCCTCCGCGCGCAGCAGCCGCGCCAGCGGGCGCGAGAACTGGCCGCCCGGCCCCTCGAGCGCGGCGCCGAGCCGCCCGGCGGCGCCCGCAGGGTCGCCGGCCGCCAGCAGGACGCAGCCGAGGTCGAAGGCCGCCGTCGCCTCGAGGGCCGCCCCGCCCAGCCGGGCGGCGACCGCCGCCTGGCGGCGCGCCGCCTCGATCGCCTCGGCGTGGCGTCCGAGCCGCGACAGCGCGTGGGCCCGCGCCGCGAGGACGTGGCCTGCGAGCACCGGGCCGGCGCGCTCCTCGTCCTGGGCCCGCTCGACCAGCTCCAGGCAGCGGGCGAAGTCCCCCCGGGCGGCCGCCGCCGACGCGATGTTGCCCCACGCGACCACCGCGAGGTCGGAGCGCCCGGTCGCCTCGGCGAGCGCCGCGGCGCGGGCGCCCAGCTCCTCGGCCTCGGCCATCCGCCCCGCCCGGATCAGGGCCGTGGCGCGATCGAGGGCGAGCTCGGCGGCCAGCCCGGGATCGCGCCCGACCTCCGGGCGCCCCTCCAGCCGGGCGATCAGCGCTTCCGCGCGGGCCGGGTCGCCCGCCATCGCCTCGGCCCATGCCGAGCCGGCCAGCGCGAGCAGCTCCAGCTCGGGCGCCTCGTCGCCCTGTCCCTCCAGCAGGTCGAGGGCGGTCCGGTAGGCGTCCAGCGACTCGCGCGGGTAGCAGACCGAGGTGCGCAGCCAATGGCCGCGCGCGGTCCAGGCGGCGGCCAGCGCCCCGGCGTCGCCCGCCTCCTCCAGCAGGCCCCGCGCCCGGGCGAAGGCCGCGTCCATCTCGGCCCGGTCGCCGCGCCAGGCGTGCACGTCGGCGAGCTCGAGCCACAGCTCCGCCCCGTCCCGCGAGCCGCCCGAGAGCTCGATCCCCTCGCCCAGGAACCGGGCCGCCTCGTCGAGGGCGCCGACCCGGCGGGCCTCCGCGGCGGCCGCGGCCAGGTGCGGGACCGCCTGCCGCGCGCGACCGGCCAGGAGCAGATGGCGGGCCAGCTCCGCCGGGGCGGGCGCGCCGCGCCCGGCGAGGATCTCGGCGAGGCGGCCGTGCGCCCAGGAGCGCCACGGGGCCGCCAGCTCCGCATAGCAGGCCCGGCGCACCAGGTCGTGCCCGAAGCCGACGTGGCCCTCGTCGGACCACGCCAGGAGGCCGGTCGACGCGGCCGCCGCCTGGGCCTCGCCGGCGGCGTCCGCCCCGACCAGCTCCACCGCCTCGCCGGCCGCGAGCGGGCGCCCGGCCGCGGCGGCCACCGCGACGAGCTCCCTCCCGGGCCCCGACAGGCCGGCCAGCGCGCCGCGCACGAGCGCCCTCAGCCCCTCCTCCGGCGCCAGCCCCGCCGCCACCGCGCGCGCCCCCTCCCGCGCGAGCAGCGGATTGCCGTCGGCCGCCGACACGGCACGCGCCGCGTCCTCACGGCCGAGGCCGGGGGCCGCGTCGGCGACGACCGCCGCCACGACGTCGCCGTCGAGCGGGCCCAGCTCGACCTCGACCAGCGCGCCCTCGCGCCCGCGCAGCGCGTCGAGGGCGCGGTCGAGGTCGCCGCCGGCCGCCGCCGGGCGGCGGGTCAGCACCAGCAGCGCGGGGATCTCGTGGACGCGCCGGCCGACGTGCCCGAGGAGGGCGAGCGTGGCGGGGTCGGCGCGGTGCAGGTCGTCCAGCAGCACGACGACCGGGCCGTCGCGCGCGCACCACGCGATCGCCTCGACCACCGCCTCGAACACCCGCAGCCGCTCCAGGTCGGGCGCCGCCACCGCGGCCGCCGGCCGGGCCCACGCCGACTCCACGGCCGGGCACAGCAGCGCCAGGTCGGCGGGCCAGCTCGCCTCGGCAGGCGGCGCCGGGCAGGAGCGCACCAGCTCGCGCAGGGCCTCCGACCACGCGCCGAAGGGCGGGCCGGCCTCGAGGTCGACGGCCGCCCCGGAGGCCGTGCGCGCCCCCGCGGACGCCGCCTCGGCCATCAGCTCGCGGGCCAGCCGGCTCTTGCCGATCCCCGCCTCGCCGGCGATCGCGACGACGCCGCCCGCGCCGTCCCGGGCGGCCCGCAGGCGCTCGGTCAGCGCCCCGAGCTCTGCCGCGCGCCCGTGAAGCGGCGGGGCGGGCGGGACGGAGGCCGGGGCGCGCGCGGCGGACCCGGGGGGCACGGGCGCCGGGGCCGGGGCCGGGGCCGACGCGGCGGGCGGGGCGCCGGCGCGCAGCTCCTCGAACAGGGCCCGGGTCTCCGCCGAGGGCGGGATGCCGAGCTCGGCCGCGAGCAGGTCGCGGCACCTGCGGTAGGCCGCCATCGCCTGCGCCCGCTCCCCGGCCGCCGCGAGGCGGCGCATGAGCGCCCGGTGGCCGGCCTCGCGCAGGCGGTCGAGGCGCAGGGCGCGGCGCGTCCACTCGACCGCCGCGGCCGCGTCGCCCTGCGCCTCGGCGAGCTCCGCCAGCCGCTCGAGCGCGCCGACCAGCCGATCCCGCCAGGCATCCTGGGCCTCCAGCGCCCACTCGTCGACCATGTCGGGCAGGAAGGGCTCCGAGGCCAGGTCCACCGCCCGCTCCAACGACGCGCGGTCGCCCGCGACCAGGAGGGCGTCGGCCTCCTCGGCGTCGATCCATCGCGGCAGGCCGGCGGCGATGCCCGCGCCGGCGCGGTCGCCCACGAGGTAGGCCCCGCCCCCGACCGCGTCGAGCGCCCCCCGGACCGTCCAGAGGGCGCTGCGCAGCGAGGCCCGGGCGCTCGTGTCGAGGACGTCGGGCCAGAAGACGCCCGCCAACCGGGCGCGCGGGTGCGGGCCCGGGCGCATCAACAGGTAGGCCAGGAGCGCCCGCGGCCGCAGGCCGGGCACGTCCGGAAGCGCCTGGCCGTCGATCTCGACCGCGAGCCCACCGAAGAGCCGCGCGCGCAGCATCGCGACGATCTTGGATCCCCCCGCCGCGGCCGTCAATCTCGCCGTCCGGGGCCAGGCGAGCCCGGCCCCGGACGTGGCTGGGGGCCCGCGACCGGAGAGGGGATCGCGGACCCTCCGGCTGGAGGATCCTTCCGAACCCCTGAACGACTCCTGAACGCCCGCCGGAGCCGGCGGGCGCGGCGCCTCAGGACCGCGCGTCGGCCCTTCGCCGGCGCCGGTCGTCGATCCCGAAGACCGACGCCAGCACCGTGTTGACGATCCAGATGATGATCGTCGCGCCCACGGCGCCCCAGAACCCGTCGATCGAGAACCCGGGCACGACCCAGGACGTGATGTAGAGCATCAGGAGGTTCACGAAGAAGAGCGCGATGCCCAGGCTGAGGATGATCAACGGCAGCGACAGCAGCGTCACGACGGGCTTGACGAGCCAGTTGACGATCCCGAAGACGGCGCCCGCCACGATGACCCACCACTCGTCGTCGAACGTGATCGCGTCGACGATCCAGTCGGCCACGAGCAGCGCGGCGACGTTGAACGCCCAGAGCAGGAGGGCGCGCGTCACCGGGCGAGGTCCTCCGCGCGCATGCGCGCGACGGCCTGCGCGTCGCGCTCCTCGATGCGGGCGGCCTCCTCGAGCACGTCGCGAAGGTCGCCGGGCGGGATGACCACGCCCCCGGCGGCGTCGGCGTAGATCCAGTCGCCCGGGAAGACCGTGGCCCCCGACAGCGCGACCGGCACGCCGGCGGCATAGGGCATGACGGCGTCCCCGCCCTGGCGCACGGTCTCGCCGCGGCACCAGGCGGCCAGGCCCATGTCGACGACCTCGTCGAAGTCGCGCAGGCGGGCGTCGGTCACGATGCCGGCCATCCGCAGGTTGGCCAGGCGCGAGAGCTTCTTGCCGCCCGCCAGCGGCTGGTCGGGGTGCCCCCAGCTGGCGGCCACCAGCACGCGCCCCTCAGGGTCCTCGTCGCCGAGGGCCTCGAGCAGCATCGGGCCGAAGTCGTGGCGCTCGCGCTCGAGCCGGTCGACGCGCAGCGGCAGGAACTGCATCGTGACGGCCGGACCGAGCAGCCAGCGCTCCGGCGCCGGGCTGACGAGGTCCGTCAGGTGGGCGCGGTGCGCGTGGCGGCGCATCATCGCGTCGCAGATCGCCGAGCAGCTGACCTCGGCGGCGATCGCGCGCAGGTCGTCGGGCACGCTCACCGCGCCGGCGCCTCCGAGTCGTGTCGGGTGAAGACCAGGCACGCATTGTGCCCACCGAAGCCGAAGGAATTCGAGATGGCCGCGTCGATCCGCGCGGCCCGCGGCTCCAGGACGTGGTCGAAGGGCGCCTCGGGATCGGGGTCGTCCAGGTTGAGCGTCGCCGGCAGCACGTCGCGGGCGAAGGCCATCAGGGTGGCCACGGCCTCGAGCCCCCCGGCCGCGCCGAGGCCGTGGCCGTGGGCCGACTTGGTGGACGAGACCGCCGCCCCGGCAAGGCCGGCGCGCACGAGCGCCCGCGCCTCGGCGATGTCGCCGGCGGGCGTCGAGGTGGCGTGCGCGTTGACGTAGCCGATGTCCTCGGCGCCCAGGCCAGCGTCCTCCAGGGCCGCGAGGATGGCCCGGGACGGCCCCTCCCCGGTGGCGTCCGGGTCGGTCGGGTGGCCGGCGTCGCACGAGCTGCCGTACCCGGCGACCTCGGCCAGGATCCGGGCGCCGCGCGCGATCGCGTGCTCGCGCTCCTCGAGCACCACCAGGCCCGCGCCCTCGCCGATGACGAAGCCCTCGCGCGAGCGGTCGAACGGCCGCGAGGCGCGCTCGGGGCCGGCGGGGTCGCCGTTCAGGGCGCCCACCTTGAGGTACCCGGCCACCACGAGCGGCGAGAGCGCCGCGTCGGCGCCTCCGGCCAGCACGGCCTCGGCGCGCCCGTCGCGGATCATCCCGAGGGCGGCGCCGATCGCGTCGGCCCCGGCGGCGCAGGCGGTGGAGGTGGCGCTGGACGGGCCGCGCAGGTCGAGGGCGCGGGCTGCCGCGGCGCAGGGGTGGTTTGCCAGCGAGAGCGGGATCGCGAGGGGGCCGACCCGGTCGGGGCCGCGCTCGAGGAGCGTCCGGTGCGCCTCCATCAGCGTCTCTGCGCCGCCGTGGACGCTCCCGATGGACACCCCGATGCGCTCGGGGGCCACGCCGAGGTGGCCGGCGTCCTCGAGCGCCAGCGCGCCCGCCACCGCCGACAGCCGGCCCGCGCGGTCCATGCGGCGCGCGTCGCGCTGGCCGAAGCGCTCGCGCGCGTCCTCGCCGTCCCTGACCGGGAAGGCCGGGACCGCGCCGACCGCCTCCACCTCCACCACGTCGACGCCCGTGCGGCCGTCGGCCAGGGCGTCCCAGAGGACCTCCACCCCGGCACCGAGCGGGCTCACCACGCCCGCGCCCGTGATCACGACCCGTCGGCGCACGCGGCGCATGATCGCAGAGCCGCGCGCGCCTCGCCGGGTCTCGGGGCGTGTGCTAGGCGCTCAGTACCACTTTCCCTTCGCGAACCCGCCGAAGGCGATGAGGCCGACCAGGGCGATGATGAGCCCGATCCAGAAGCTCCAGACGAACATCAGGATGATCCCGACGATCACGATGATCCCGCCGAGACCGATCCCGCCGATGCGCGTGTCGCGCGCTGCCATCCGTGCTCCCTTCGTGGAGGTACCTGGAACCGGTCATTCCCCGAACGCCGCACCACGAACCGCCGATCCGGCGAAACGCCGAGGCCGCCGTCAGCCCGGCCCCCGCCGCACGACGTAGGCCGCCCCCGCAGCGAGCAGGTTCGGCCGGCGCTCCGCCGTCCCCCCCGCCGGGCCGCCCCGGGCGTCCAGCAGGCGCCGGCGCAGGAGCTCCAGCCCCTCGGCGCGGGCCAGGGCCTCGAAGTCGTCGATCGTGCACAGGTGGATGTTCGGCGTCTCGTACCAGGCGTGCGGCAGCGTCCGCGACGAGGGCATCCGCCCGCGCACCAGCAGCCCGACCCGCACCGCCCAATGGCCGAAGTTCGGGAACGAGACGATCCCGACCCGCCCGGCGCGGACCATCTCGCCCAGCACCTCGCGCGGCCGATGCAGGGCCTGCAGCGTCTGGGAGAGGACGACCACGTCGAAGGCCGCGTCCCCGAAGTCGCCCAGCCCCCCGTCGACGTCCAGCTCCATGACCGGGATCCCGCGCCGCATGCACTCCACGACGGCGTCGGGCGACCGCTCGACCCCCTGCACCCGGCACCCGCGCTCGCGCGCCAGGTGCTCGAGCAGGGCCCCGTCGCCGCAGCCGAGGTCCAGCACCCGGGCGCCGTGGGGCACCAGCCCCGCCACCAGCTCGAGGTCCGCGCGCAACTAGCCTCGGGGGGCGGCGGTCGCGACCTCGCCCCGGACCCGCTCCAGGAACGTGGCAACCGTGCGGTGGTACTCGGGGACCGTGAGCAGGAACGAGTCGTGGCCGTGCGGCGAGGAGATCTCGCGGAACGAGACGGGGACGTCGTGGGCCGCCAGGGTCCGCACGATCTCCATCGAGTGCGCCGTGTCGAAGCGCCAGTCGCTGTCGAACGAGACGACCAGGAAGCGCGTGCGCGAGGCGCCGAGCGCCGCCGCCACGGCCGCGGGGTCGGCGAAGGGGTCGAAGTAGTCCATGACCCTGGTCAGGTAGAGGTAGCTGTTGGCGTCGAAGCGGCGCAGGAAGCTGGCCCCCTGGTGCTGCAGGTAGCTCTCGACCTGGAAGTCGACGTCGAAGCCGAGGGTCGGCACCTCGCCGTTCTGCAGCCGGCGGCCGAAGCGCCGGCGCATGGACTCCTCGGACAGGTAGGTGATGTGGGCCATCATCCGGGCCACCGCGAGGCCCCGGTCCGGCCGGGCGCCGGCCTCGTAGTAGTCGCCGCCGTGGAAGTCCGGGTCGCTCATGATGGCCGTGCGCGCCACCGCGGAGAACGCGATGTTCTGGGCCGACAGGCGGGCCGAGGCGCAGACGACGACGGCCGACTCGAGCTCGTCGGGGGCGTCGAGGGCCCACTGCAGCGCCTGCATCCCACCGAGCGAGCCGCCGATGGCCGCCAGGAGGCGGCCGATCGCCAGGTGCCGGGCGAGCGCCCGGTGCACGGTGACGAGATCGCGCACGGTGAACAGCGGGAAGCGCAGCCCGTAGGGGCGCCCGGTGGGGTCGGGCGACGACGGGCCGCTGGTGCCCCGGCAGCCGCCGAGCAGGTTGGCGCACACGACGAAGTAGCGGTCCGTGTCGAGCGGCTTGCCGGGGCCGATGAGCGTGTCCCACCAGCCCGGCCGCGCGTCCCCGGGGTGGTGGCCCGCCGCGTGCGCGTCGCCGGTCAGCGCGTGGCAGACGTAGACCGCGTTCGCGCGGTCGGCGTCGAGGCGGCCGTACGTCTCGTACGCCACCTCGACCGGCGCCAGCGTCGCGCCCGACTCGAGCCGCAGGGGGTCGTCCTCGGTGAAGAGGACGACCCGCCGGGTCTCGACGAGGCCGACCGAGCCGGCCGCCTCCGTGTGGGTGCCCGCCGTGGCGCTACCTCGTCGCCACGGCGAGGGCCTGGTCGATGTCGATCTCCGGGTGCTCGGCGCCGGTGCTTGAGCTCATCGTGTGATCGGGTCCTCTGGTCGGGATCGGCGAAGGCTGCGGTGGCTCCCGCGGCACCACCGGCGGGAGGGCGCGCCGCCCTCCCCGGGCTCGCCGCTCAGGCGCCCCGCGCGGGCGCGTGGCATTCGTCGGCGACCGCCGAGGACATGTCCCCGTCGGCCGCGATGTCGCGGTCGAGCTCGGCGATCGAGCGGGCGAACGACTCGTCGCCGTAGCGCGAGTAGACGTGGCGCACGATCCGACGCGAGTCCACGACCACCTCGTCGCCATCGACCAGGACCGGCACCCGGCGCTGGCCGCTGGTCCCCATCACGGTCTCGCGCTCGTCGCGGTCGTAGGGGACCTCCACCAGCTCCACGGGGGCGCCGACGTTCTCGATCGCCTGGCGCGCGGCCGCGGACCAGGGGCACTTCCAGCGGTGGTAGAGGCGCGGGACCGCCTTGTCCTTCGGGCTGCTCACGCCGGGAGTATGACGTGGCGCCGCGGGCCGCGCCGAGCGGGAGCCGTCGGGGCCGCCCTCAGGACGGCCCCGACGGCGCCTCAGCCCCTACAGCGGGGCGACGTTCGCGGCCTGGGGGCCCTTCGGGCCCTCCTGGCTCTCGAAGCTCACCCGCTGGCCCTCGTCCAGGTTCCGGAACCCGGACCCCTGGATCTCCGAGAAGTGCACGAACAGGTCCTTGCCCCCGTCATCGGGGGTGATGAACCCGTAGCCCTTCTCCTGCGAGAACCACTTGACGACGCCTTCTGCCATGGAACGACCTCTCGAGCTCGGCGGGTGAAACACGACCCCCCCGGGCCCACGGCCCAACCGACGTCGTCGCTTCGTCCACGCGTTTCCGACCGCTTCCGAATGAGCGGCCGCGCGCACACTAGCGCGGATCGGCGCAAAGGCCACCCCCGGACCCACGCCGTGCCTGAGATCCGCCGGCCTACCGGCGGATGCCGGCGGGCCTGCGCATCCGCGCGCCGAGCTTCTCGAGCGCCGCGTAAAGGGCCTCGAAGTGCTCCCGCCGGGCGACCGCGCTGGCCGAGCCGTCCTCGACGAGCTCCGCCGCGTCGCGCTGGTGGTACTTGGCATACCAGGCCGCGCCCGCGACGAGCGCGTCGACCTCCGCCTCGGTTAGCGTCTCCACTGGGGATTCCGGGCTCGGGTTCGTCGCCACGCCGAGAACACTACCCGTCGTCTCCGACGACTCCCCGCGCCGAAGGGCGTCGGTTCCGCACCAACCGGAGAAAATGCTCGTGACGCCAGCGGTTCCTCCTTCGATCGCACCGATGCTCGACGCTCTTCGCGCCTGCCTCGATGAGCCCGCCGGCCGCTACCGGAGCCTGCGCGACGCGCGCGACTACGACTCATATCTCGCGACACCAGCCCACCGCTCCGATGAGGAGATACTGACCGAGCCGGTTCTCGCAGCGATCATCGAGCGGGTGCTCGGCTTCCCTTCCGACGCGTACTTCCCGCAGCTCGGCAGGAGCGGATTGAAGCCCGACTTCACCCCGATCGACCTGGTCGCGCACTCGTTCGTCCTCGACGCGAAGAGCTCGGACCATGCCCTTGCGCCGCACGAGCCCCAGATCCGCCGCTACATCACCCAGCGCTCGCTGGACTACGGAGTGCTCTTCAACCTCCGGGAGCTGCGGGTCTACCGACGCGGCCGGCGCGGCCACGACGCGACGCTCTCCTTCCAGCTCGAGCCGCTCTGGCGGCTCGCCCGTGGCGAGGCCCTTCCGTCGACCGAGCTCACGGCGTTCGAGGCGTTCTGCGAGCGCTTCGGCTATCGGGAGATGGCCGTCAACGACCAGATCCGCCACGTGCGCAACCAGACGTCGTGGGCCGCGCGCCTGCGGGCGAGGGAGCCGGTGGAGGTCGACGTCGATTTCCTCACCGAGCGCCTCCGCGCGTTAGCGCGCCTGCTCGTCGCGGACGCCGCGTCGCAGGTAGAGCGCCTCGAGAACACCTTGATGCTGCGACCTGGCCGGAAGCCGGCGTTGCAGCGAGAGCTCGAGTCGCTGGCGCTCGACATCTCCCCGGGCGTCGATATCAGCGCGTTGCCGTCCACCATCGGCGGCTGGCGGGAGCGGGACGGCCTCGCGGGCCGCGCCTGGCGTCAGTACCTCCTGCGCGTCGCCTACCTCGCGCTGACCAGGATCCTGCTCTATCGGGCCTGGGAGGACGTCGAGTTCGTCGACGACTACCTCTACGACGGCGGCTTCGGGGTCGCCTACGACCGGCTGTCGCACAACGTCCAGCGCGTGCTGCAAGAGGCGTTCCTGCACGGAGCCGAGCGCTACCGCTGGCTCTACGGGGACGACAACAACTACGACTGGTTCCGCCCCCGCGAGGCCGCCCTGGTGGAGGTCCTGTACTCGCTCGCCCCGGTTCCGCTGGGCCGCCTCGACGCCGACGTCCTCGGCGACCTCTACGCGTCCTACGTGGACGAGATCGACCGTGATCGGCTCGGGCAGTTCTACACGCCGAGAGCAGTCGTGCGGTTCATGCTCGACCGTGCCGGCTTCGATGGCGCCGACGGGGTGTTCCTCATCGAGGGGGACAGGCGGCGGCCGCGTCGCGTGTTCGACTTCGCGACCGGCTCGGGTGGATTCCTGGTCGAGGCGGCGCGCCGCATCATCGACGAGGGCGGGATCGCCGAAGACGACGTCCGCGGGCTCCGCGAGGCCCTCGGCGCGACGGTGCACGGCCTCGTCGGCGGAGAGATCAGCCCCTTCCCCTACTACCTGACCGAAGTCAACCTGCTCCTGCAGGTCTCGCGGCTCCTCGGACGGCTGAACCTGGCCGACGAGTCGGCTCACACCTTCACGCTCAGCGTTCTGCACATCGACAGCCTCCTGGCGCGACGGGGGTTCGACGAGAGCCTCGACCTCGACCCGGCGCACCGCGCCGACCGCGCCGACCTGATGGTCGACGAGCGCTTCGGCCTGGTCCCGCTCGACGGCGACAAGCAGGAGGCCTTCCGGGCGCTGCGCGAGGGAGGTGGCTTCGATCTGGTGATCGGCAATCCGCCCTACGTCGCGGAGGCGAACAACAAGCCTCTGTTCGATCGTCTGCGCGCCATCCCGGCCTGGGCGGGGACGTACCGCGGTAAGACCGACTACCTCTACTACTTCCTACTGCTGGCGGCCGAGAAGGTCCGCCCCGGCGGACGGCTGTGCGTGATCACGCCGGCGGGCTGGATGAACGCCGGCGCCGCCGATTTCCTTCGCGAGCGGCTCGCCGCTGACCTGCGGCTGGACGAGCTCTTCCTCTTCGGCAGCTACCGGCTCTTCACCCCGCGGCATGGCCAGGCCGCGCGAAGGCGCGTGCCCACGCCCACGGTGGAGAGCGCGATCCTCCTCGCCACCAAGGTCGCGGCGCCCAAGAGCCACTCGCTGCGGATCGTCGCGCTGGAGGATGAGCTCGCGGCGGCGCGCGTGCTCTCGGAGGATCCCGAAGCTAAGACCCCCGACCGCGATCGGTTGCTGGACGAGATGGCCCGGCGCATCAAGGGCCGGCCCGGGCGGCGCGACGGCATCCACGTTCTGCGTGTGAAGCAGGCGGAGCTGCGATCGGAGCGGCCGTGGCCGGTGAAGCACTCCGCCGTGGATGTGCCGACCCGCGTCGTGGCTCATCTCCAAGCGCAGCTCGACACAATGGGTTCGGTCGAGCAGCTTGAGTGCTCGTGGCATGTCTTCCAGGGAATCCAGACCGGGGCGGACGCGTACACCCGCCGGATTCAGAAGCGACTGACCCCTGACCAGGTCCGTCAGCTCGCCGAGGCGGGTGCCGAGATCGGCGACCCCATCCTCGAGCTTCCTGCGGGAGCCGAGACGACACCGCCCTGGAGCGATTACCCCGAGGTGCTCGCCAGATCACCCGAGAGTCGGGCACTGCTGTACGGGGCAATCGATGACGAGGACTTCGCGAGCCTCGTCGTCCTCGGAAACGAGCGGCCGCCGACACCGATCCTGGACGCCTTGACCCCTTGGCGCCCTCTCCTCGAGAGCCGTGCCGACATCGTGGCGAATCGAGGCCGGAAACCCTGGTGGGCAGCTCATCGGGCCCGCGATCACCGATTGTTGCGGGCCCGAAGGTGATCGCGCTGTATCGCACGGACCGTGGGCGGTTCGCGCTGGACGAGGCTGGCGACTGGCAGCCCAGCGTCAAGGCCACCATCGCGGTCGGCCGAGAGCCGGACGCACCGGTCACCTACCTTTGTGGCTTGCTCAACAGCGAACTGCTCGACCTCTGGTATGCGGTCCGAGGGAAGACGCCGTGGCATGTCCGCCGCAACTACGAGCCGCTTCGCATGAACGAGATCCCGTACCGCCGCCCCGAGGGCGATCCCCGGGCGGACGAAATCGCTGACCGCGTACGCCTCATCGCCGCCAATCGCCGGGCTCTTCTCCCCTACCGAGCGATCGCACCGGCGCTGACGAGCATTGCTAAGGACCCGTGGAAGACCGACGTGCCCGTGGTCGAGCCGAGTCCGCTGATCGGCGGCCTCCCACCAGAGGGCACGGTCTCGATCCGCCTCGACATGCGCCTGACGTCGGCCCTCGGGCCGGCCCCGCTCGGCCGCCCGACCCGTCGGGGCCCGCACAGCCTCGTGTTCCGGCGCGGGCGTCAGGACACCGGCCGGATCACGGGCGACCCGCCCGTCCTCGATCTGCTCCAAACCGTCCTCGACGCACGGACAGAGGATCCTGGCGGTGTGCTCCTTCCCAAGGACCTTGATGCTTTCGCCATGCTCGTCGAGGCCAGGACCGCGGAGATCGCAGAGTTGCTGATGGAGGGCAGGCGGCTCGTCGAGGAGGTGGAGCGGCTCGTCTGCGCGCTCTACGCCGTCCCGGACGAGCTGACCGACGAGGTCATCGAGCACGCCGTGCGCCGTGCGCGCTCGGCCGGTCCGGAGAACGGCTCGGAGGGCTGACCGCGACGAGCCCCGCCCCGCCGCGATCCGACCGACCGGGCGCGGCGATCATCGGGACGGGCGGATTCGAACCGCCGACCCCCGCCACCCAAAGGCGGTGCGCTACCAGGCTGCGCCACGTCCCGGGGTCGGACGCAGGGTAGCCGATGCGCGCTCAGGCCCCGGCCGACGCCCCGGCGGGCCTCCCCTCGGGCGCAAGGAGCCCCACGAGGACGCCGAGGACGCAGTCCATGCCCGATGTGTGTCCGTATCGTCGCAGCCGGTCCACAGCATCGAGCACCTCCGCCGTGGTCGATCGGTCGAGCGCGACGAGCAAGTCGCACACCGCCCCCGACGCCATTCCCCGGGACGCGTAGTACAGGTGCTCCGCGGAGATCTCGGTCGTGACGCGGCGCGCGCCGGTCTCCGCCCACTCCCGAAACGGCGCCAGGCCCCAGGCGTCGATGGCTCCCGAGAACTGCAGGGCGACGAGCATCCCGACCAGCAGGTCGTCGCCACTCGGAGTCAGCCCCGGTCCTCGGCCCACCCAGTGGGTGACCGCCCCGTCGACGCGACCACGGGCCAGCGAGTCGACCGCCCCGGTGAGGGTCGGGTCCGTGGTGAGGGCGAGCCAATGCTCCCCGAGCCCGGTACGCGCCCGCGCCCGTGCCAGGCGCGCGACCAGTGCGCTCGCCGAGGCGCGGAGCCCGTCGCCGCGGCCCGTCGGCAGCGCCGTGTCGAAGACGACCGTCCGCGGGGTCCCGGCGGTGACCACCTCGCCCGAGCGGCTCGTCATCGCGCGATCGACGGGGCACCATCCCAGCGCGTCGCAGCAGGGCAGCCGCTGCAGCCGGCGCAGGTCTGCGGATGTCATCTCGATGCCGTTGGGGAGCGAGATGACACCCATCGAGCAGTTGACCAATCGGTGCCCTGCGCGCACGTTGACCGCCGAGCCGAAGACCGAGTGGATGCTCAGGTGGCGATGTCCGTCGAGGATCCGCGGGACCTCCGAGCTCATGCGCGTGATCGGCACCGTCGTGCGCCCCCGTCGGCCTCGGGATCAGGCCTCCTGGCCGCGGGCTTGCGCGAGGGCCTCGAGGGCCGACTCGAAGCACGGCATCGAGGCCCGGACCTTTCCGACCCCGACCATGCCGATGCCCGCCTTCTTGTGCATGACGGCCGTCGTGATGAAGGGCGCGATCCCCGTCGCGACGACCTTGCGGATGTCGATCCCCACGGGCACGCCTCGGAAGTTCCAGTTCGGGATCGGCATGTTCGGGTTGCTGGCGACCATGATCTCCGACTGCTCCTCACTCGTCGCCAGGGCGTCCTCGAACCCGCCCTCCCCCGTTCCGACCATCTGCTGCACGGCCGGAGCGGCGACGGCCACCGGGCCGCCGAGCCCGTAGGCCTCCAGGATGGCGCTGTCACCGGTGTCCGGGCAGGCGTCGTCCTTCGTGAATCCGGGGAAGTACAGCGTGTCGAGCTCGTCCAGGGGGCCGGTGAACCACCGGTCGCCGAGCCCGCTCACGCGGATCGCGAACTCCCGCCCGTTGCGGGTCAGGCACGTGACGATGCTGCCGTCCTGGATGGTGGCCGCCGCGTCCATGGTCGCCTTCCCGGCCGCCATGGCGAGCGTGAGGAAGTAGTTGACGTTCCCGGCGAGGAACTCCATCACCGATTCGAGCTCCTCCTGGGGCAGGCCGGCCTCGACGAGCTTCGGTCCGAGCTCCCTGAAGAGCAGGCTGGACGCGGCCGTGTTGCGCACGTGGAACTCGTCGCCCATCGTGATGGCCTGGGCGATGACCGGATTGACGGGCAGCCCGCCGCCGGGGAGCGTCTTCAGGGCCTTCGACAGGGCGGCGCCGAGGACGTCGCGCATCCACGTCAGGTGCTCGCCCACCGACTCGTCGTAGACGCCGAACCGCAGGACCTTGCCCTCTCCCTCGTGCATCGTGGTGTAGGCGCGGTTGCCGTCGGTGGTGTTCTCCACGACGAACACGGGCAGGTTCCCGCTCAGGATGCCGCCCATCGCTCCGACCGCGCCGAAGTCGTGGTTGGGGGCGAAGGTGACCTTGTCGGCGCACACCCGGCGCGCTGACGCCTCGTCCTTCGCCCAGCCCTCGAACAGGGCGGCGCCGATGGCCGCACCTTGGACCGGATCCGGCATGTCGCTGAAGGCGATCGGCGGACCGGCATGCAGAATGAGCTTGTCCTCCAGCTCGGGAATGACGGTCTTCGCGCGCACCACGTCGACGAGCGTGGGTTGCGCAGCGATGATCTTCTGAGCAATTGCTTCGTTGGCCTCGTCAATGGTCGTGTACGACGACATCGCAGATCTCCGTCAGTTGGTGATGTCAGTGGTCGTCGCGGCTCGTCAGTTGAGGTCGGCCTGCCTCCCGTTCGCGAGGGCCGGGTCGGCGCACGACGTCACGTGAGGGCGTCGATGAGCGATTGGAGTCGGCGATCGCCACCGGCGACCGGACGCCAGTCGTAGTGGACGACGTGCGCACCGTGCTCGTGCAGGGTCTCCGCAAATCCGCGCAGGCCGATGTTGATGACCCGCGGCGGTTCCGACAGCAGGCGGCGGATCGGCTCCGGCGTCGCGGCGGTTGAGCCCGTGGGTGCGAGGTTCCGCCGGCAGACGGCCAGCGCGTGTCGGACCGCGGCGGCGTTGCTGGGCAATACGGCGACGCCCGCCTGCTGGAGGGTGAGGGTCTGCGCGCCGACGGACTGTGGGTCGTCCGCCGTGCCGCAGACCGACGCCACCACGGCGAGATCGCGGCCGTCCGCGCGGAGCCTCGCGAGGCCGTCGGCGATGACGGGGGCGAGCGCCCCGGCCGGATCCGCGTCCGAGCCGTAGCCGAGGACCACGTCCAGCAGGAGGACCGCGTTCTCCGGATCGTCGAAGACGGCCGGGATGCGATCGACACGCGAGGACGGGTCGATCATCGGATGCGGTCGTCCGCGGGTGTACGCATCGTCGCCCAGGTCGATCACCTCGTGTCCGGCCGACTTGATCAGGTACCCCGCCGGATGGTCGGCGTCCTCGGACAGGCCGAGCGAACCGACGAGCATCGTCGCGGCCTCCGAGGCCAACGACCCACCCGTGTAGAGCGCCTTGATCCAACGCTGCTCGGGGCGAAGCGCCACCGGACGGGAGGCCCGGGTGCCGGCCAGTTCCACCGCCACCCGCGCCGCCTCCTCCAACGTCCGCGCGTAGTGGACGTCGGCGTCCACCTCGGCCTCGGGTCGTTCCCCGATCAGGATCGCGACGACCGGCTTGGAGAGCGAGCCGGCCACACCGATCACCTCCTCCCGCACGCCGGGGGCCGGAGGCTTGCCGAT
>Ga0299914_10001100_pt1 | contig 17383 bp, 17 predicted proteins | sample RVTome_10_FD_201361 | JGI IMG/M metagenome (GOLD analysis project Ga0299914, IMG submission 201361) | Soil microbial communities from uranium-contaminated site in the Upper Colorado River Basin, Wyoming, United States - RVT153D57 (version 2) ...
GGCTTTCGTTCGCAGAGGCCGGCCTCGACTTCTTCCGCCGTTCGACGTGGTTCGCCTCGAGCGACGGCGCCGAGATCGAGCAGGTCGTCACGAACTCCGGCGGGGGTATCGAGGCGACCGCGGTCGGAGACGGCGACATGCAGCGCCGCAGCTACCCCAACTCGTTCCGGGGCCACGTGAAGGCGGCGGGCTACGAGCACATCCGCACGCTCGGGCTGATCGAGGAGGCCGAACGCATCGGCTCGGAGGCCGTGGCGCTGCTCTCGGCGCCGGAATGTCCGAGCGAGGTGACCACGCTCGTGCTCGATTCCGGGCAGATGGAGCTGCAGATCCACGAGTCGATCGGCCATCCGATCGAGCTCGACCGCGTGCTCGGCATGGAGGAGGCGTTCGCGGGCTCGTCGTGGCTTTCCCCCGGAGATCGCGGGAACGTCCGGTACGCGAGCGACCTCGTCTCGATCACGGCCGACGCCACGTTGCCCGGAGGGCTCGGCACGTTCGGCTTCGACGACGAAGGCGTGCCTGCCCAACGGGTGCCGATCATCGTCGACGGCATCTTCGAGAACTTCCTGTCGAGCCGCGAGACCGCCGGCGTCGTAGGGCAGACCTCCAACGCCACGAGCCGGGCCGACGGGTGGAGCCACCTGCCGCTGATCCGCATGACGAACATCTCGATCGAGCCGCGCGAGGGAACCCTCGCGGAGATCATCGGCGACACCGACGACGGCATCTACATGACCACGAACTCCTCGTGGTCGATCGACGACAAACGCATCAACTTCCAGTTCGGCTGCGAGCAGGCACGGCGCATCGAGGGCGGGAAGCTCACCACGCTCTACAAGAACCCCAACTACACGGGCATCACGCCGGAGTTCTGGGGATCGTGCGACGCGGTCGGCGGTGCCGAGGACTGGGTCGTGTGGGGCACTCCGAACTGCGGGAAGGGGCAGCCGGGCCAGGTCGGACGCGTCGGCCACGGCGCCTCGCCTGCGCGCTTCCGCAACGTGCAGGTGGGGGTGCGCTCGTGAGCGGAGGGACCGGGGAGCTGCTCGGCGCCGAGGCGTTCCGGCGCATCGCCGAGGGCGCACTCTCGCTCGAGGGCGCAGACGGCGTCGAGGTCCTGCTGATGCACGAGTCCGGCGGGCTCACCCGGTTCGCGAACTCCGAGATCCACCAGAGCATCGCCCGCGAGGACACCGGCCTGCGGGTGCGTGTCGTCAAGGACGGGCACATCGGTGTCGCCGCGACGAACGAGGCCTCGCCCGGCGGGGCGCTCGCGGCCGCCCGAAGCGCGCTGGAGATGACCGGTGTCGTGGCGGCCGACCCACTCTGGCCGGGCCTGGCCCCCGCCGAGGCGGTCCACGAGGTCGACCGGTACTTCGACGCCACGGCCACGACCTCACCCGAGCGGCGGGCGGACTCGGTCGCCGAGCTGATCGGGCGATGCGCACCCGGCTGCGCGGCGGCCGGCGCGTACGAGACGATCGCCGTGGAGCTCGGGGTCGCCAACAGCGAGGGGCAGTTCTGCTGGGCGCCGTCGACGCAGGCATCGCTCACGACGGTCGTCACCGGACCCGAGGGAGGCAGCGGCTTCGCCGAGGTCTTCGCCGGCTCGACCGACGCGGTCGACGCCGGCGCCATCGGGCAGGTCGCCAGCGACAAGGCCGTCGCCTCGGCCTCGCCGAGGGCGCTCGACGCCGGCACGTACCCGGTCGTGCTGGAGCCGTCGGCGACCGCAACCCTCGTCGGCTTCCTCGCATGGGTGGGCTTCGCGGGACGTGCCTTCATCGAGGGCCGATCCTGCTTCGACGGCAAACAGGACCAGCAGGTCGCCGCCCCGTCCGTATCGATCTGGGACGACGGCACCGACCCCCGCACGCTCGGTGCCCCCTTCGACTTCGAGGGCACCCCCAAGAGCAAGGTCGACCTGATCAGCGACGGGGTCTTCCGAGACGTCGTGTACGACCGGCGCACCGGCAAGGAAGCCGGCCGGGCCTCGACCGGCCACGGCCTGCCCTCACCGAACCCGGAGGGGCCGTTCCCGCTCCATCTCTTCATGGGCACCGGCGACGCGACCGTCGAGGAGATGGTGAGGGCGACCGAACGCGGCCTGTTGGTCACGCGGTTCCACTACTCGAACATCGTGAATCCGATGGAATCGTCGATCACCGGGATGACGCGCGACGGCACCTTCCTGATCGAGCGGGGCGAGGTCGTCGGGCCGGTGATGAACCTGCGGTTCACCCAGTCGATCCTCGGGGCGCTCTCGAGCGTCTCGATGGTCGGGCGCGACGCGCACCTGGCGAGCGAGTTCTTCTTCAGCGCGTCTCGCGTGCCGGCCCTGAGGGTCGACGAGTTCCACTTCTCCGGGGTCAGCGACCACTGACGTCGGGACGGCCCGGTGCGGAACCCTCTTCACGTTGTCGCTTCGCCGTTCGCACGACCCGCACCACGACCCACAGCCCGACGGCCAGAGCCGCGACCACACCGACCACCAGCGCGAGCACGATGCCACCGAAGACCCAGATCCAGCCGCCGATGCACTCGAGGTCGGCCTCGTCGGCGAACGCCGCGGCGACGACGTCCTCGCCGTCGGCCGTGGTCACCCTGTCCGTCGACAAGCTCGAGGCATGGAACTCGACGTCGACGTCGGGAAGCGTGCCCGCGTACTCGATCGTGGCGACGTAGGCTCGATGCGGGTCGAGCGGCCCCTCGAGCGGATCGGTCTCCCGCATCAGGGGCGGCTCACGCCCGACCACGAAGACTCCAGTCGACGCGTTGCCGCCGCCTTCCACGCGCCAGCGCACAGGTCCGTCGAGGTCGGCGACCTGCACGGCAACGATCCGCTCGTCGGTGCATCGAGGAGCCACGATCACGGCGTCGCCGTGCGCGTTCCCGCGGATCCCCGCCGTCGGGTTGGCCTCGACCGAGCAGCCGGCGAGGCATGCGGCCAGCGCGAGGGCGCCGATCGCGACCGACGACGCCGAGATCCGTTGCACCAGCATGTTGTACGACGGGAACGGCCCGCGACGCGGTAGGCTGGCCGCCCCGAGGCTCGAGGAGGCTCGACGATGCAGGTCGCCGACGTGATGCACACCGACGTGAAGACGGCCGATGCCGAGGAGACGTTCGCCGACGTCGCCAAGACCATGCGCACCAACGGCATCTCGTCGGTGGTCGTGCTCGACGGGAAGAAGCTCACTGGCATCGTGACCGAACGCGACATCGTGAACCTGGTCGCGGCGGGCGGCGACCCGCACACCGTGAAGGTGGCTCACGGCATGACCCGGCGCGACCTCGAAACCGTGGGATCCAAGCTGGACCTCGCCGATGCCGCCGAGCACATGGTGGAGCGGAACATCCGCCACCTTCCGGTGGTCGATCGAGGACGGGTGGTCGGCATCGTGTCGATCCGCGACCTCACGCGATGGGCCGCCGAGGAACTCGCCAGCGGATCGGAGATGCCCGACATCGCTCGCAGCCACAAGGCCCTGCGGGCGGCCAGCGAGCTGCAGAAGCAGCGCCGGAAGGGAGCGTAGCCCTACTCGTCCGACGCGCGCTCGAACGCGTCCGTCGGATCGTGGAGCGACCCCAGGGCGGCGACGTCGCGCGGGAAGAACAACGACAACGTCCAGTCGAGCACCACGCGCACCTTCCGATTCAGCGTCGGCAGCTGCAGCAGGTGGTAGGTCCGTGCCAGGAACCACGCCGGGAACCCTCGCACGGGCACACCCAACACGATCGCGACACCCTTGTACCGGCCGAGCGAACACAACACGCCGAGCGCCTTGAACCGGAACGGCTCGACCTCCCCGCCTTCCAGCGTCGCGAGAACGTTCGCGGCGAGCCGCTTCCCCTGCCTGGTCGCATACTGCGCCGAGGGGGGACAGAACCCGCCGCCGACGAGATCGGGGACCGCCGCCGCGTCGCCCGCGGCCCAGACCAGATCCTCGTGGCCCTCGACACGCATCGCGGCGTCGACCCTCAGCCGCCCTTGATCGTCGACCGGCAGCGAGGACGACGCCCCGAGCGGCTCGGGCTTCACGCCCGTCGTCCACACGAGGGTCTCGGCAGGGAACGACTCCCCGTCGCTGAGCCGCACCACTCCCCCCTCGATCGACTCGAGCCGGGTGCCCGTCCTGATCTCGATGCCCCGGCGCGCGAGCTCTCGCGCCGCATACCGCCCGAGGCCGACGTCGATCTCGGGAAGGATCTCGTCACGCGCCTCGATCAACATCCAGCGCGGCTCGTCGGGCCCGAGCTCGGGGATGTGCTTCATCGCCCAACGCGACAAGTCCTCGAGCTCGGCGAGGGACTCGACCCCCGCGTACCCGGCGCCGACGAACACGAACGTCAAAGCGGCTCGCCGCCGAGGGTCACGTGGAGGTCGCTGGGAGGCGGCCTCCAGCCGCGACAGCACGTGGTTGCGGAGCAGGATAGCCTCGCCGAGGGTCTTGAACCCGATGCCGTGCTGCGCGAGACCGGGCACCGGCAACGTCCTCGATCGTGACCCCGGCGTGAGCACGAGTTGGTCGAACGGCATCTCGAACCCGTCGCCGTCGACCCCCCGCAGATGGATCATGCGTCGCTGCGCGTCGACGCGTTCCACGCTGCCGACGACCACTCGGGCGCGGCCGAGCGCCGAGCGCAGTGGCACGACCACGTGACGAGGTTCCAACGTGCCCCCCGCCGCCTCGGGCAGCAGCGACTGATACAAGAAGACGTTCTCGCTCGTGACCAGGGTGAGCTGGTGGCCCGCCTTGCGCAGCCGCTTCTCCAGATGCCGGGCGGCGTTCAGCCCGGCAGCCCCACCGCCGACGATCACTACATGCATCGCAAGGACGTTACGACCAGCGGGCCACGACGTCCGGGATCTCGGTGAGGTCGTGGACCGCCGCATCGGCCTCGTCGAGCTGGGAGGTCGTCGGGTGGTCGGGCGCCTCGCCTCGCAACACCCACACGGCCCTCATGCCCGTCTCCTTCGCCGGTCGCACGTCGTAGTCGAGCCGGTCGCCGATCATGGCGGTACGCACCGGATCGATCCCCGCCGTGGAGAGCACGTGGGTGAACAGCTTCGGGTCCGGCTTCTGCAGACCGAGGTCGTCGCTCACACCCCAGACCTCGAAGAACCGAGTGAGGCCGTCGCGTTCCATCGCCCGGCGCACCGAGCTTGGTTGATTCGCGATCACGCCGAGACGGACCCGTCCGTCGAGTGCCTCGAGGCACGGCACCACGTCGGGGTAGAGCGAGGCCGGTGGGTACGCCCAATGGCGGGCGGCGCGGGTCTCGACCTCGGCGATGTCGTCGTCGGAGCCGAGGAACCGAGCCGTGAGCCGCCGGCGGAACGACTCGGACTGCGCGGCGCGAGCTTCCGCGTACTCGCGATCGAACTCCTCGTCGGTGAACTCGGCGCCCGACTCTCGCAACGCCGTCATCCACGAGCGGGCATAGATCGAGTCGTCGTACATCACGCCGCCGATGTCGAAGAACACCATCTCGAGCGGGGGCCGGTCCATCGCGACATCGTATCCATGTGCATCCCTGGACTCCGCGGGGCGCTGCATCTAGCATGTGCCGACCCCCCTCAGAAAGGAAACCACCGGTGTCTCCCACTCGCCGGACTGCCCGGCGCGCCGTCGCGTGTGCCGCCTTCACTCTCTTCGCGCTCGCGGCCGCCCTCGTGGCGCCCTCCGGCGAGGTGCAGCCCGCATCGGCCGCCCCCGCCGGGGAATTCACGCTCATGGTCCTCCCCGACCCGCAGAAGTACGCCTCGACCAACGCGCTCTCCGCGACGTATCGGGCACAGATGCAGTGGATCGTCGATTCCGCCGACGACCTGGGCACGGTGTTCGTTGCCTCGGTGGGCGACATCGTGCAGACCCACGACTCGGTGCAGCAATGGGACAGGGCCGATGCGGCGTGGGACATCCTCGACGCCGGCGGCCCGCCGTACAGCATCGTTCCCGGGAACCACGACATGACCGCGGCGGGTGTATCGACGCTCTACGACGCCTACTTCCCTCCGAACCGCCAGTCCGGTCAGCCGACGTACGGCGGGTACCTCGGCGATCCCACCGACGGCATCCCGGACCCCGTCGACAGGAAGAACAAGGACACCTACCACCTGTTCTCCGCCGGCGGCGTGGACTTCCTCGTCGTGAGCCTCGAGGTCGACCTGCCCGTCTACGCGGTCGACTGGGCCCAAGACGTGATCGATGCTCACCCCGACCGCCACGTGATCCTCGTCACCCACCGGTGGCTCCGGGAAGAGGGCACGAGATGGACGAAGACCCTCTACCGCACCGACACGCCGCTGCTCACGCCGGAACAGGCGTGGAACCAGCTGGTCCGTCCGAACTGTTCGGTGTTCATGGTGCTCATGGGACATGAGCACCTGGAGAACCGGCGCACCGATGCGAACGCCTGTGGCGAGCCGGTCTTCCAGCTGTTGGCGAACTATCAGCACCGCGTGAACGGCGGCGACGGATGGCTCCGCTACTACACCTTCCGGCCCTCCCAGAACGAGATCGAGGCGTTCACGTACTCGGTGACGCGTAACGGCGGCGCCGGCGAGTTCGAGAACGACGCCGACAGCCATTTCACTCTGAACTGGGACCCGACGGGCACGACCCCCCCGCCGCCGCCGCCGACCCAGCCCGTGCTCGCCGAGCTCGTCACGGCGTCGCCGTTGTCCGTGCAGCCCAACCGCGAGGTCTCGTTCACCCTGCGGTGCCCCCACGCCACCGATCCGTGCAACGGCACGGTGAAGCTGGTCGCGGGCGGCAGCCCGCAGCTCGGACCCGACCCGATCGCTCTCGCACCGCTCGGACAGGCCACCTATACGGCGACCCTCAACGACGCTGCCTGGAACAAGATCCAGTCAAAGGCCAACGGGAAGATCTCCGGTGCCCTGAAGCTCACGGCCTCCGATGCCTCGGGCACCGTGCTGAGCGACAGCATCTCGGTCCAGCTCGCGCTCGCGTCGGGGACGACCCCGCCGCCGCCGACCCAGCCCGTGCTCGCCGAGCTCGTCACGGCGTCGCCGTTGTCCGTGCAGCCCAACCGCGAGGTCTCGTTCACCCTGCGGTGCCCCCACGCCACCGATCCGTGCAACGGCACGGTGAAGCTGGTCGCGGGCGGCAGCCCGCAGCTCGGACCCGACCCGATCGCTCTCGCACCGCTCGGACAGGCCACCTATACGGCGACCCTCAACGACGCTGCCTGGAACAAGATCCAGTCAAAGGCCAACGGGAAGATCTCCGGTGCCCTGAAGCTCACGGCCTCCGATGCCTCGGGCACCGTGCTGAGCGACAGCATCTCGGTCCAGCTCGCGCTTTAGCGCCGGGCGCGCCGCCGTAGCTCCTCGACGAGCTCGGCGGGCGTCGACTCGCAACCCAGCCGGTAGTCGTACCTGGCGCCGTGGCAATCGCTCGAACCCGTCGGCACCAGGTCGAGTCGCCCCGCCATATCTCGGTACCGAGCGCGGGTCGCCTCGTCGTGGTCCGGGTGATCGACCTCGAGGCCGGCCATGCCTTCCTCGGCCATCTGCTCGATCAGCTCGTCGGGCACCGATCCGTTGCCCTTCCACATCGCGGGGTGCGCCAGCACGCAGACGCCCCCGGCATCGCCGATCAGCCGCAACGCGTCGACGGGGTGCAGCGCGTGTTTGGGCACGTACGCGACCCCGCCGTCGGCGATGTAGCGGTCGAAGGCTTCCTTCTCCGTCTCGACGATGCCCGCCTCGACCATGGCTTGGGCCACGTGGGGACGGGCGATCAGGTCGTCGCCCGCGATCCGCCTCACGGCATCGAACGAGATGTCGTAGCCGGCCTGCTGCAGCTTCTCGATCATCATCTCACCGCGCCGGAAACGGGTGTCCGTCAGGCGCCGCAGCTCCGCTCCGAGCTCGTCGTGCGTGGGATCGCCCCAGTAGCCGAGCACGTGCAGGCTCGCACCGTCGTATTCGGCCGAGAACTCGATGCCCGGCACGATGACGACGCCCTGCTCGGCTCCCGCGACCTGCGCTTCCTCGAGTCCGGCGAACGTGTCGTGGTCGGTCACACCGATGCCGGTGAGGCCTCGCTCCCGGGCCAGCAGCACGTTGTGGGCCGGGGTCTCGGTGCCGTCGCTGAAGGTGGAATGGGTGTGCAGGTCGAATCCGCTCATGCGCCGATGTTCCCAGACGAGGAAGGGCGCCGGGCTCGGCGACGATCGTCAGGGAACGGGTGTGATCAGCGAGGCACCGGCCTCGTCGACCGTGCGACAGCCGGCGAGCGCCATCGCGTTCTCGAGCTCGGCACGAAGGATCCCGAGCACGCCGGCCACACCCGCCTGCCCCTCGGCGGCGAGGCCCCAGATCGTCGGACGTCCGACCAGCACAGCGCTAGCGCCGAGGGCGAGCGCGGTCAACACGTCGGTACCCCTGCGAACGCCCCCATCCATCAGCACCGGCACACGTCCGGAGACCTGGGCCGCCACTTCGGGCAGCGCATCGAGACCGGCGGGCGAGCGGTCGAGCTGACGTCCTCCATGGTTCGAAACGATGATGGCGTCGGCGCCTGCCTGGACCGCGAGCTCGGCGTCCTCGGCGGTCAGCAGGCCCTTCACGACGACCGGCAGCCCGTGTGCCGTCTCCTTGATCCACGCCAGGTCGTCCCACGTGAGCATGGGATCGAACAGATAGTCGCTCTCACCGATCCCGATCGGCATCACGAAGCCGCTGCGGGTGTCACGATGCCGCAGCCCGTTGACCACGAAGTCCACCGTCCAACAGACCGCCCCGTACCCGGCTGCGACGACACGCTCGAGCATCGCGACGGTGAAGCCTCGATCCTCGGCCACGTACAGCTGCCACCACAAGGCGCCGTCGGTGGCCTCGGCGACCTGCTCGAGATAGGCCTCGGTCGTGGAGCTGACGACCATCACCGTGCCGGCGGTCGAGGCGGCCCTGGCCGTCGCGAGCTCACCGTCGGGATGTGCGAGCCGCTGGTAGGCCCAGGGTGCGACCAGCACGGGGAACGCAAGCGGCGTGCCGAGCACGGTCGTCGACGTCTCGGGCGCGCCCGAGCCGCGCAGGATGCGCGGGCGAAGCATCCATCGGCCGAACGCCCTGCGGTTCTCGGCGAGGGTCCATTCGTCGCCGGCGCCCCCCTCGTAGTAATCCCAAACGTCGGGCGGGAGGGCGGCACGTGCCGCCGGCAGATAGTCGTCGACGGTGACGTAGTGCGGGGACTCGCTCATGGCTGGGGGAAGGCTAGCGCCGCGCCGTCCTACCTCGCGTTCGGACGCGTCCAGCCCCCATTTCGCGCGAGAGCCCGCGGGCGGTCTCCCGAACCGCCGCGACGAGCGCCGGCGCAGGCTTCCCGCCCTGCGCGAGCCGCTCCACGGGACCCACCACTCCGATCGACCCGACGGAGTGGACGAGATCGTCGAAGATCGGCGCCGCGATCTCCGCCTCGCCGACGATCGCCTCCTCGTCCTCGAGCGCGGTGCCCTCGGCGGCCACCGTGTCGAGCGCCGCCGTGAGCGCCGCCGGGTCCGTCACCGTCCGGCCGGTGAGCGGCGTCAGCTCGGCCTCGAGGAGCGCGTCGCGCGAAGCCTCGGGGAGATAGGCCACTATCGCCTTGCCCAGCGCGCACGCGTGCCAAGGGATCGAGGCACCGACCTCCAGGATCTGCACGGAGTTGTCCGGACGGAACACGTGATGCACGATCAGCACGTTCGAGCCGTAGAGCACGCCGACGCGAACGGCCTCGCCGACGCGCGAGGCGAGCGAGTCCGCCCACAACAGGGACCGGCCGCGCAGCTCGTGGTTGTCCAGGAACGCGTTCCCCAACTGCAGCATCGCCGGTCCGAGGCGGTACTTGTCGGTCTCCGGGTCCTGCTCGACGAGTTCCTGTGCCTCCAGGGTCCGCAGGAGTCCGTAGGCCGTCCCCTTGGCGAGGCCCAGCCGGTCGGCGACCTCGGTGACCCCCAGGCGCGACGAGCCCGTGCCGAGCGCCTTCAGGATGCGCGCCGCCCGTTCAACGGACTGGATCGTGCCTCGGCGCCCGCCCGGAGTCGATCCGGGCTCGCCCGCCGAGTGGTTCATCCAGGTCCCTCCAGCGTTCGCGCGAGCGCCGCGAACAGGAGCGCCGTGGAGGTGGCGCCCGGGTCCTGGTGGCCCACGCTGCGCGGTCCGAGGTAGGAGGCTCGTCCCTTCCTCGCCTGCATCGGGACCGTGGCGCGCATGCCCTCGCGGGCCGCGTCGGCGGCCTTCCGCGCGGCGGATGCGGCATCGCCACCAGCCCTGAGCTCCCGCTCGAACGCCTGGAGGGCCGGCGCGTACGCATCGACGATCGTCTTGTCCCCCTCTCGGGCCGCGCCGAGCCCTTGGATGCCGTCGAGCCCGGCTCGCATGGCCTTCAAGAGCTCCTCCGCGCCGAACGTCTCCGTATCGCTGAACACCTCCCCCGCTCTGCGGAGGCAGGTACCGAACAGGGGACCCGCGGCGCCCCCCACGCGGTAGATCAACGTGCTCCCGGCCCGGACCAGCAGCTCCCCGGGGGGAAGGTCCTGCGTGGCGTCCAGGTCCGTCACGGTCGCGGAGAACCCTCGATCCATGTTGATGCCGTGGTCCGCGTCGCCGATCGCGGCATCGAGCTGGGTCAGGAAGTCACGGCTCCCCGCGATCTCGTCGGCGCTTGCACGGATCCATCGTCGGATCGTCGCATCGTCGAATCCGAACGATCCCTCGCCGAGTCCATCGACACGCCGGGTCACGGTGGCACCATCGAACCGCTCTTCGTCCGTGTCAACTTCAAGCGCCATGTGTTCGACGATACCGAACCCCGTTGGACCTTGTCGTGTTAATTTCGATGATCCTGATGTATTGACATCTTCAGCCGAACCGAGTTTCCTCGGCGACGACACGGCCCCGAGGGGGGGCCCGGTACGGAGGGGGTGGTCGCTCAGATGTTCCTCGGAGAGGTGGTCGGCACCGCGGTGCTCGTCCTGATCGGCGACGGCGTGGTTGCCGGGGTGCTCCTCAACAAGTCGAAGGCACAGAACTCCGGGTGGGTCGTGATCACGTGGGCATGGGCGATCGCGGTGGTCATGGGCGTGCTCACCAGCATCGCCGTCACCGATGGCATCGGCCACATCAACCCGGCCGTCACGATCGGGTTCGCGGCCGCAGACCTCGGCGTCGAGTGGAGCGACGTGCCGATGCTGATCGGCGGGCAGTTCCTCGGCGCCTTCATCGGCGCGATCCTCGTGTGGCTCGCCTACCTGGTGCACTGGGGCGAGACCGAGGACCCGGGTCTCAAGCTCGCGGTCTTCTCGACCGGTCCCGCGATCCGCAACACCGCTGCGAACCTGATCACCGAGATCATCGGCACGTTCATGCTCGTGTTCGGGGTCGCTGCGATCTTCGAGAACGAGGCGGCCGCCGCACTGGGAGCCTTCTTCGTGGGCCTGCTGGTGCTGGGCATAGGCATGGCGCTCGGGGGTCCGACCGGCTACGCGATCAACCCCGCGCGCGACCTCGGCCCGCGCATCATCCACGCCATCTTGCCGATCCCCGGCAAAGGCAACTCTGACTGGGAGTACTCGTGGATCCCCGTCGCCGGTCCCGTCGTGGGCGGCGTGATCGGCGCGCTCGCAGCCAAGGCGATCTTCGATCTCTGAGAACGGTCGGCGGGAGGGTCCTCGTGGCCCTCCCGCCACCCCCCAACCCGATCGGAAGCGAGGTACGCATGAAGAAGCTGATCAATGACCCCGCCGACGTGGTCCGCGAGGAGCTGCAAGGCATCGAGGCGGCTCACCCCGACCTCGTCAAGGTCTCCTACGACCCGCACTTCATCACTCGCGCCGACGCACCGGTGCAGGGGAAGGTCGCGCTCGTATCGGGAGGCGGGTCGGGGCATGAGCCGATGCACGGTGGATTCGTGGGCATGGGCATGCTCGACGCGGCCTGTCCTGGAGAGGTCTTCACCTCACCGACCCCCGACCAGATGGAGGCGGCCACCAAGGCCGTCGACGGCGGTGCCGGCGTCGTGCACATCGTCAAGAACTACACCGGCGACGTCATGAACTTCGAGATGGCCGCGGACCTCTGCAGGGCCGAGGGCACCGAGGTCGAGGCGGTCGTGGTCGACGACGATGTCGCCGTCCAGGACTCGCTCTACACGGCCGGGCGCCGCGGCGTGGGCACGACGGTACTGATGGAGAAGATCGCCGGCGCCGCCGCCGAGCAGAAGCGCCCGCTCAAGGAGGTCGCCGACATCTGCCGGGAGGTCGATGCCAACGGCCGATCAATGGGCATGGCCCTGACGTCGTGCACGGTCCCGTCCGCCGGCAAGCCCACGTTCGAGCTCGGCGACGACGAGATGGAGATCGGCATCGGCATCCACGGCGAGCCCGGCCGCGAGCGCATGAAGATGAAGCCCGCCGCCGATGTCGTCGAGATGATGGCGACCGCCATCGTCGACGACATTCCGTTCTCCAAGGGCGACCAGGTGCTCGCGTTCGTCAACGGTATGGGCGGCACGCCGCTGATCGAGCTCTACGTCGTGTTCAACGAGCTCAACAAGTTCCTCTCGGGACGCGGCATCACGATCTCGCGGAACCTGATCGGCTCCTACATCACGTCGCTCGAGATGGCCGGATGTTCGATCACGTTGCTGAAGATGGACGACGACTTCACGCAGCTGTGGGATGCCCCCGTGAAGACGGCCGGATTGCGGTGGGGGACGTGATCCCGAGCTCGGTGTCGACGGCGTCGAGAGGGGGGTGAGCCGGCGGGTGGCGGTTGCGTACGACCAGGTCGTCGCGTGGCTCAAGGTCTTCGCGGCGACGCTCGCCGAGAACAAGGGATACCTGACCGAGCTGGACTCAGCGATCGGCGACGCCGACCACGGCATCAACATGGATCGTGGCTTCCAGGCGGTCATCGGAAAGCTGGACTCGGCGACCCCTGGGGACATCGGTGCGTTGTTCAAGACCGTCGGAATGACGCTGGTCTCGAAGGTCGGAGGCGCCGGAGGCCCGCTCTACGGCACGCTGTTCCTGCAGGTCGGCGTCGCGACCGCAGGGAAGGATCGGATCACGCCCGAGGACTGGTCGGCGGCGCTCGCCGGTGCGGTGGCGGGCGTGCAGGCTCGTGGGAAGGCAGAGCCGGGCGACAAGACGATGCTCGACGCGCTGATCCCCGCTCGGGACGCGTTCGCCTCCGCGTTGGCCGACGGAGCGGACCTGCCCGCGGCGCTCCGACGATCGGCCGACGCGGCCGAGGAAGGCATGCGCGCCACGATCCCCCTCGTGGCGAGGAAGGGTCGCGCGAGCTACCTCGGGGAACGAAGCGCAGGCCACCAAGATCCCGGCGCGACCTCGAGCGCCCTGTTGATCCGCACCGTCGCCGACACCTGGGCCGGCGACGGCTGACGAACGAGGAGGAGGCCCCCAGATGGCTGACTACGTCGGTGCCCTCGACCAGGGCACGACCAGCACTCGCTTCATGATCTTCGACCACGGCGGCAACGTGGTGGGCATCGATCAGAAGGAGCACGAGCAGATCTTCCCCAAGCCGGGGTGGGTCGAGCATGACGCGAACGAGGTATGGACGCGGAGCCAGGAGGTGATCGACGGCGCCCTCGCGAAGAACGATCTGGCCGCGGGCGACCTCGCCGCGATCGGCATCACGAATCAACGCGAGACCACGGTCGTCTGGGATCGCGCGACCGGGCAGCCGATCCACAACGCGCTCGTCTGGCAGGACACGCGCACCGACCAGATCTGCAACGAGCTCAGCGCGGACGGCGGCCAGGACCGGTTCCGCGAGAAGACCGGGTTGCCGGTAGCGACCTACTTCTCGGGCCCGAAGGTCCGATGGCTGCTCGACAACGTCGAGGGCGTGCGTGCCAGGGCCGAGGCCGGTGAGCTCGCCTTCGGGAACATGGACACCTGGTGCATCTGGAACCTTACCGGCGGCACGAACGGTGGTGCCCACGTCACCGACGTCTCGAACGCCAGCCGCACGATGTTGATGGATCTCGAGACGCTGGACTGGGACGACTCGCTGTGCGACGCGATCGGCGTGCCGCGTTCGGTCCTGCCCGAGATCCGTTCATCGAGCCAGGTGTACGGCGACGCCGCCGCCACGGCCGCCGCCGGCGTTGCCGTCGCCGGCGACCTGGGCGACCAGCAGGCCGCGATGTTCGGACAGAACTGCTTCGACGTCGGCGAGGCGAAGAACACCTACGGCACGGGATCGTTCCTGCTCCTGAACACTGGCTCGGACCCGGTTCCCTCGAAGAGCGGACTGATCACCGGGGTCGGTTACAAGATCGGCGACCAGCCGGCGGCGTACATGCTCGAGGGATCGATCGCGATCACCGGCGCGCTCGTGCAGTGGCTGCGCGACAACCTGAAGTTAATCGAGGCCGCGCCAGACGTCGAGGCGCTCGCGAAGACCGTCGAGGACAACGGCGGCGTCTACTTCGTGCCGGCGTTCTCGGGTCTGTTCGCGCCGTACTGGCGAAGCGAGGCGCGCGGCGTGATCGCCGGGCTCACTCGGTTCGTCAACGCCGGACACATCGCGCGCGCGACGCTCGAGGCGACCGCCTGGCAGAGCCGCGAGGTGGTCGACGCGATGAACGCCGACTCGGGCGTCGAGCTGACATCCCTCAAGGTCGACGGCGGCATGGTCTACAACGATCTGCTCATGCAGACCCAGGCCGACGTGCTCGGCGTGCCGGTGATCCGTCCGAAGGTCGCCGAGACCACGGCGCTCGGCGCCGCGTACGCGGCCGGGCTCGCCACCGGGTTCTGGAGCGGTATCGACGACCTTCGGGGCAACTGGGGCAAGGACAAGGAGTGGACCCCCGAGCTCGACGCCGAGACACGCGAGCGGGAGTATGCGATGTGGAAGAAGGCGGTCACCCGCACGTTCGACTGGGTCGAGTGAGCCGAGACCACGGGAAGGATGCCATGACCGAACGCCGCGATCACGAGGAACACGAAGGGTCGTTCGCCGAAGGGCAGAGCGAGCACGACCCCGACGAGGACGAGCACGGCGACTTCGCCGAAGGCCAGGAACGGGAACACCACGAACCCACGTCGACGCGCAAGGGCACGTTCGCCGAGGGGCAGACCGACGAGGACGAGGATCCCGTCACACCCGAGCGCGGGGACTTCGCTCGTGGTCAGGAGCACGAAGAGGACGACGACTGAACCCGCTTCCCGCTCGTGGCATGATCGGCCGATGACCAGGGGCTCGCCGCCGCACGTGCTGATCGTGGGGGGCGGCGGCACGGGAGGTGCGCTCGCGCACGACCTCGCCCTGCGAGGCGTGCGGGTGACGCTCGTGGAGCGCGGCGAGTTCACATCGGGCACGACCGGGCGTCATCACGGTCTGCTCCACAGCGGCGCGCGATACGCCGTCAACGACGCGGAATCGGCGGTGGAGTGCATCGAGGAGAACACCCTGCTCCGCCGCATCGCTCCGGGATCGTTCGAGGAGAACGACGGCCTGTTCGTCGGGGTGACCGACGACGACATGGCGTACCTCCCCGGGTTCCTCGAGGGGTGCGAGGCCACGGGGATCCCGACGCAGGTGTTGCAGCCCTCCGAGGCGTTGCGCCTCGAGCCGATGTTGACCCCGGACCTGAAGATCGCGGTACGGGTCCCCGATGCGACGATGGACGCGATGCGGATGCCGATGCGGTTCTTCGCCACCGCGAAGGCCAACGGGGCCGACCTGTTGAACTGGGTCGACGTCGCCGACCTCGAGCTCGCGGGCGGCACGGTCTCCGGCGCCCGCGTGCGCGACCTCGTCACCGGTCGCACGACCCGCATCGGCGCGGACCTCGTCGTGAACGCCACCGGCCCGTGGTCGGAGCAGGTCGCGAGCATGGCCGGCGTCGACGTTCCGATCCGCCCGTCCCCGGGGGTGATGCTCGCCGTGCGGGGCCGCCTGACGAACATGGTGATCAATCGTCTGCACGCTTCGGGAGACGGCGACATCGTGGTCCCCCAGCGAGCGCTCTCGGTGGTCGGCACGAGCTCGTGGGTCGTCGAGGATCCCGACGACCTGGGCGTGCCGGCGGACCACGTGCAGCGGATGATCGACGAAGGATCGATCCTGGTGCCCGCGATCCGCGGGGCGGCGTTCCGGGCGGCCTGGTCGGCGGCTCGGCCGCTGATCGGGTCGCGCGACGACGCCGATTCCGGTCGCGAGCTCTCGCGCACGTTCAAGACGATCGATCATGCCGTGGACGACGGCGTGGAGGGGTTCGTCACGATCACCGGCGGGAAGGGCACGACCCTCCGCGGCATGGCCGAGGTCTGCGCCGACGTGGTCTGCCGCAAACTCGGCATCGACGCGCCGTGCTCGACGCGCGAGACGGTGCTGCTCCCCCACGCGGCGGCGTACGCCGCATGACGACGAACGGTGCTTCGACGCGGCGGCTGCGCCTGCACCGGTACCGGCGCGGCGACCTCGAGCCGCACATCGAGGAGCACGACGTGCCGGCCGACGAGGACACCACGGTGCTCGCCGCGCTCCGTTGGATCCAGCTGCACCGGGACCCGACGCTCGGCCTGCGTCATTCCTGCTTCCACGCGTCCTGTGGAACCTGCGGGGTGCGCGTGAACGGCCGGGAGCGCCTCGCGTGCGTCACGAAGCTCTCCGAGCATCAGGGCACTGTCACCGTCGATCCGATGGCGAACATGCCCGTTCTGCACGACGTCGTCGTCGACATGCAGCCGTTCTTCGCACGCTTCCCCGACCAGCACCCGATCGTCCGTGCGAGCGAGCTCCTGCCGAACGCCGACACGGTCGACGGCATCGACGAGCACGAGCGGTTCGAGGACTGCATCGAATGCGGTCTGTGCCTCTCGGCGTGCCCCGTCGCCGCGACCGACGCCACGTACCTCGGGCCGGCGGCGCTCGCGTACGCGCAGCGACTGCTCGAGGAGCCCCGGGGACCGGACCGCGAGGCCCTCCTCGACTGGGCCGACCAGGACAATGCCGCCTGGCGGTGCCACGCGGCGTTCGAGTGTACGGAAGCCTGCCCCAGCGACGTCCGGCCGGCTCAGCGGATCATGGCCCTGCGCCGCGAGCTCCGCCGCCGCACGCAGCAGGGCCGTGAGGTGCCGGAGCCGGCGAACGAGGAGGCGCGGTCGTGAGCAGGTCTCGCGAACGACCCGAGCGCGATCCCGGCGTCGAGGAGATCCTGCGGGGCCGGCGCGGCGAGGGTCCCATCTCGCGCAAGGCTCCCGGGCCGGTCGCGTGGTTCGACGTGCGCAGCATGACGACAGGCCATCTCGCGTTCTCGATCCATCGCATCACCGGCATCGGCATCGTCTTCTACCTCTACCTCCATCTCGGGGTGCTCTCGATGCT
>Ga0299914_10001101_pt1 | contig 17383 bp, 18 predicted proteins | sample RVTome_10_FD_201361 | JGI IMG/M metagenome (GOLD analysis project Ga0299914, IMG submission 201361) | Soil microbial communities from uranium-contaminated site in the Upper Colorado River Basin, Wyoming, United States - RVT153D57 (version 2) ...
CGGGACGGAAAACGGCCGTTTGCGACAACACGACTGTCTCGGTCACACCTTGAACCCTTTGCACGGTGTAGGATTGTTGCAGCAAGGCTTCGGCCTGGGTCAAATCAGGCGCAAGCTGGATGGTGGTTGTGTAGTTGGCGGCCGCCTGCCAGCGCAGGCCCAACCGGCGCCTCCCCCAAAGCTGTTCGTCATGCAGCATCGCCTGCTGGGCACTGGCCCAACCGCCATCGCGTACTGACAAGAGTGTATTAAATAGTTCGCTGTCCTGACTGCTGGCTGCCTGCTGCAGCAGCTTCAGGCTGGTAAAGAGTTGGGCCTCCAGGTATGCGGCGGTGGCCTGGGCACGCCGGGTTAACTGCCAGTAAGCGAGGCCCCCAATGAGTAAGATGATAATGAAGATGGCGAGGGATAGACGATAGGGAGGAGGCGGCCGTTCCAACACCAACGACACCGGTACTTGTTCCTCCCAACCCTCGTCTTCATCTTTATGCCACTCAAAGCTCATTGCCTGCTACTTACTTATAGGAAGATAACCTCTACACAGCCAAGCTTCCCAAAATCGGCTCGAATTTTCTCCTGGGGTTGAGCCGTATATACCGCCATACAAACTCCTGTCGTCACGACATCACCGGCCCGCAGGGTATGCCCATAGCGTGGCAATGTATTCGCAAGCCAGGCCATCGCCATTAAAGGATTACCGAGAACAACATCACCCCGCCCCTTGCTGACCAGGAGATCGTCAGCATATAGGCTGACCACATGATCAGGCAAATGAAGGTTTTGCCATTGCGTATTGGCTTCACCGGCAACCCAGGCACCGTGAATGGCATTGTCAGCGATCACCGTTGGTGCATCAAACCGGCTCCAGTCGCCCAAGCGATGATGGACAATTTCAATTGAAGGGATCACATTGGCAATAAACGGCCGTATACTGTCCGCATCATAGTTTCCCACAAGTACATCCTGACTCACTGTAAAAGCAAATTCAGGCTCAATAACCAGCATCGTAAAGTCAGCCGCCTTCAATATGCCGGGACTTTGGTGCTGCCAGGCAGAAAGCATCTGTCCGTAAACAGGCCCGTCTGTATTGAGTAATTTTTGCGCCCCCTCACTGGTGCAACCAATCTTGTAACCGATCTTATGCCCGCCATGCTGAGCCAACAATTTGGAGACAAGTCTGTCTTGAATAGCATAAGCTGTTGGCAAATCAATCTCTTTCAAATTATCAGGCATGGCATCAACAGATGTCCCCTGTCGCCGAAGCTGAAAGCAGAAGTCAGCGTATTCATCAACCTTGTTCATCTCTATCTCCTTTGTAAATCGAACATCCCTGTTCGATGTCCGAAAAGGATTTTCGGACTACAAATTTTCATTCATCACTTCACTGTATTAAGTGCAAGCGTGGCGGGCAGCCGCCCGTGTCGTCTCCTGTGCAAATAGTCTGTAGCCGCCGTTTGGCGATACGAATTTTCCCTTTATTTATGAATTCCTACTCAGTGCCTGCCGTAGAGCGCTTGCCAGCCGTAGTATGCCCTCTTCCATCTCCTCTAGAGGAATGCTGCTGTAGCTGAGGCGGAGGGTGTTGTGACCGTCGTCGTGGGCGAAAAACGGCCGTCCTGGCACATAGGCCACCCCGGCCCGCAGCGCTTCTTCGACCAGCACTGTTGCATCCTGTCCTGGTGGCAGTTGGCACCAGACAAAGAAACCACCGGCGGGAGAATGGTAGTTGACCTCTTCCGGGAGATGCTGGTTCATCGCTTCTAATAGATGGTTGCGCTGCTGGTGATAAAAGCGGCGCAAACGGTCAATTTGTTCGGCCAAAAAGCCGCTCTGTGATGTTTCGTATACCAGCATCTGGGTAAATGTCGGCGACTGTAAATCGCTGGTCTGCTTGGCATTAACCAGAGGGAACATTAGCTCCTCTTTGGCCAGCAGCCAGCCCAGGCGCAGGCCCGGAGCCAGGATTTTAGAGTAACTGCCCAGGTAAATTACCTGTTCCGGGGCTAATTCGTATAGTGATTGACAGGGCTGGCCCACAAAGCGCAGCTCACCATAGGGATCATCTTCCAAAATGGGCACATTATATTGCTGGGCCAGATCAACGACGGCCTGTCGTCGCTCACGGCTCATATCTACGCCGGTGGGGTTCATGAAGTTGGGGATGCAGTAGATGAGGGTGGGTGATTGTTGCAGTGCCGCCTCCAGCGAATCTGGCAGCATCCCCTCATTGTCGCAGGCGACATCCAGGAATTGGGCACCATAGAGGCGGAAGGTGGATAAGGCACCGGTATAGGTGGGTGCGGCCACGACCACTTTGTCGCCGGGATCGAGCAGCAATTTACAGGTCAGGTCAATGCCTTGCTGGGAGCCGGAAATGATAAGCACATCGTCAGGGTTGGTATGAAGGGTGCGGCTGGCGATCAGCTCTCGCAACGGCCGAAATCCTTCCGTCAGGCCATATTGCAGCGCGTCCGGCCCGTACTTGTCCAAAACACAGGCGGCCTGGGCTTTAATGGTTTCCGCCGGAAGGATGGTGGGTGAGGGATTACCAGCGGTAAATTTGATGATGCCCGGTTCGGCAGCACGTTTACTAATGGCCCGAATGGCATTGGGTTTAAGGAATTGAGCGCGGTCAGAAAAATGATGGGAAAGGGTCATGATCTTCTGGAAGAGGCTGTCTGGGTTTTAGACAGCCTCTCGATAAGGGGAATAGGTGTAATATTTGGGCCACGAATCCAGACGGACATGCAGCCAGTAGACGCCTAAGCCGGAGGTGCTGATCCATAACGGCCGTTCCCCGACTTCGGCCAGCACGGCCTTGGCCAATGTTTGTAATAGTTCGTGCTGCTGCTGGATTGGGGCAGTTCGCAAAAAGGTGGCCATGTGCCCATAGCCTGCGCTGGCAGCCACCGGTTTGGGCACGACTAAGACAGCATCCCGGCCTAAGTTGGGGAAGGAGATGACGGTGACTGGCCCGGCGGCATGATTGAAATGGCCGGCAAAGGAGCGGGGATCGGGGCTGACTGTTGCCAGATGAGGACTGTTGATGGTCACAAACTCATAGGGGCGGTTCAGGGTAGCTTTGTTGATAGCGGGCATTTCCCAAAAGAAGGCAGGGAGGGGAATGGCCTTTAATTCCTCCAGAAAGAACTCTCTGAAGCGCTGAGCATCTTGCCAACTTGCCAGGACTTCGGCGAAGGTAAACGGCCGTTCATCTGTAAAGAGCTTGACCTGGAAACCTTGCTCACCAGCTAATCGTTCTCGTTGGGCCTGCCACATCTCTTTGTCTCGACACCTTCCAGTTTTTGCCGTAAGATGGGATAGATGATACACCATAACAACTAAAAGAGGCAGGCTATGGTAATCCTCCCGGAGGTTTCTAAACCTCCTGGAGGGTCGGCCGATAGGAAATAGGAGAAGAGATAATGTTAAAACCAGATCATATTATCTATGCTGTACCTGATTTGGAGACGGGCATGGACGCGATTGAAGCTTTATTGGGGGAACGGCCGATTTTCGGCGGGCAGCATCCGGGCAAGGGCAGCCACAATGCCCTGCTGTCTCTGGGGGAAGATGTGTACCTGGAAGTCATCGCCAGCGATCCCACTCAGCCGGAGCCGGCTACAGCCCGTTCTTTTGGCCTGGATAAATTAACCGGGGCACGGCTGGCAACCTGGGCGGCTCGGACCACCGATATTGAGGCTACGATTCAGCGGGCCAGAGCGGCCGGGTATGATCCTGGCGATCTGGTGGCTGGTGGACGAACCCGCGACGATGGTCTACGCTTGTCGTGGCAATCTGCCAGCCGCCCGGAAGCAGTACGGGGAGAGACCCCACCCGGCGATTGGCTCATTCCCTTCCTGATTGATTGGGGGGATACGCCCCATCCGGCGGCTACCACGCCCGGCCAATCCCGCCTGGTGGCTTTGCAAGCAACGCATCCTGATCCGGCAGCGGTGCAGACGATTTTACAAGCGTTGGGGCTGGATTTAGTTGTGGAACCGGGTGATAAGCCAGCTTTGATAGCCACGATTGATTCGCCGAACGGCCGGGTGGTGCTGCGTTAGGACTCGTATCACTAGCGGGAGATGCCCGGGCGCGGGGGAAGCGGGTTCGGTCATGTGGCTGATTGTTGTCGTATCTCACAAATGTTGAGACCGCCCTAGTCGAGTAGCGTTTTCTTATCTCAAATATATTGAGGTCATTATCTCAAATATACGGGGCCAGCCCCCAACCCTAGCCAGCAGATGTTCCGGTTTCAGCTTCTGATTGACCTCAGATAACGTCTGGCAGCCAGCCAAGCCAACATGCCGGCCAATTTTCCCACCACTGAACAAAAACGAGACGGTCTCCTACCCCAACTTTAGTCAGGGTTCCTTCGTATCTTTTTGCATCGCTTAAAACTTACTTCGGCTAGCTGTGCCTACGGCCGTTTTTTCGTATCCTGCTACAAAGAAAAACAACCAGAAAGACTATTTAATAAGGAGATTAATTGGAAATATCCGAGCAAGAACTCTCCTCATTGGCTGCGGATCATCCCCTTGTTGTGGCCACCGAACTGCATAATGATGAGCTTGACCGTCGGCGCAATCAGTTGTGGATCGGTCTGTGGAGTGCCACAGTCCTTGTACTGGTTGTAACCTTTATTGCGCGACGCATCACCGGGGAGCCAGTCAACCCCCTTTCGATCTTGATACAAGTGACACTCTACGGCCTTGTGCTGGCGAACTTCATTTTCATGAAAACCCGCTACGCCCAAATTACACAAGGTCTCTATGCAATGTGTATCCATTTAGCTGTGCCGCCGGTGTTCGTTCTTTATGGGGGCACACGCGGCTTTGGCGATATTGCCCTGTTTACGGCCGTAATTGTGGCCATGCTATATGGCTGGCGGCCATGGATGTTTGTGACCTTTGGGACGATGGCCATTACCCTGATTTGGGTCCTCTATCACGATAGCATTGGCCAACCAGTTGCCCCGCTGCTCGATTATTCAGCCCAATTTACCACGCTGAAATTTATCGTGACCATGCTGGTCATGATCTTTTTCGTGCGCTATATCAATACCTTTTACAAAGAATTAATTGATAAATATCGCCGCTTTGCTGGGGAACAGGTGCGACTTAATCAGGATCTACAGGCGAGCGAACGAGCGCTGGAACAACTCAACAACAATTTGAAAATCTCGCGCCAGAAAATTGTGACGGCACGAGAAGAAGAGCGGCGCCGCCTGCGGCGGGATTTGCATGATGGGTTAGGGCCGACGTTGGCTGCGCAAATATTTCGCATTGGAGTAGCCCGGAACATGTTAGAAAAAACTCCCGCTAAAACCGCCGTTATGCTCACCGAATTGGAAAGAGACATTGACCAGACATTAAGTGATGTCCGGCGCCTGGTTTATGGCTTGCGCCCGCCGCTGCTAGACCAGTTTGGCTTAGTGGGGGCAATCTCTGATTTTGTCAGACAACAGGAGGAGCGGATACCCATCAATCTTAGCTTAGCAGATCAGTTACCACCGCTTAACGCGGCCGTTGAAGTGGCAATTTTTCGTATCTTTCAAACTGCGCTCGATAACGTCATCAAACATGCCAACGCTACCATATGTATGATTCGCTTAAGGTCTGAGGGTGATGAGTTGATGTTAATCATCGAGGATGATGGTGTGGGTTTGCCTAAAGATGTAACTGAAGGGGTGGGCTTAACATCAATGCGCGAGCGAGCTGAAGAATTGAGTGGCACATTTCATGTGACACCGCGTCATCCTCAGGGCACTTACCTGCAGGTTGCCATTCCGTTGATTGGAGAGGCAATTAGTAAAAAAGGAGTAACTACTCAGGCTCACGAGAAGAAGTTCAACTTTTAGCCGACAAATCGTTTGGTCAGCCAAAGAAAAAGTTGAACTTCTGGCTTAGTAGTTACAAAAAGGAAATCAAAGCAATGATTAATTTGTTTATTGTCGATGATCACCAAATATTTCGTGATGGTCTGAAATTGTTATTTGAAAATAGCGATGATATCGCAGTCGCGGGGGAAGCGGAATCGGGTGAAGAGGCGCTGGTACAGCTATCAGACGTGACTCCAGACTTGATCCTGATGGATATTCAGATGCCTGGCATGAACGGCATTGAGACAACCAGACAGGTCAAAGCGATGCAGCCAGAGGCAAATATCCTGATGCTCACCATGTTTGAAGATGAGCAATCGGTGTTTGCGGCGATGCGAGCAGGCGCCCTCGGCTACATACTGAAAGGCGTTGGTCACGAAGAGATGTTGCGTACCGTACGCGTCGCGGCTGCTGGTGGAGCAGTGTTTAGCCCTAAAATTGCCAACCATATCATCCAATGGTTTGTGCAATCGGCCGAACAACCTGCGGAGGAAACGGCCGTGAAACTACCGGCACTGACCGTACGCGAGCGGGAGGTGTTGGAATTGCTGGCCGTGGGGTTAGACAACAGCGTGATTGCAGAAAGGCTAACCGTCACCTCTAAAACGGTGCGCAATTATGTCTCTCAACTGTTAAAAAAACTTGAAGTCAAAGACCGTTTAGAGGCCGCAGAAAAAGCTCGACAGGCTGGTATTGAGTAAGAGGATAGAGCCTAGGGACATTACCTATCCCAAGAATGTCCCAATCCTTTTGAGGACAAAGTCAGGACCCCGCCTGGGACATATTAATGGTAGTCTGTTTTTAGATACGCAAACGGGAATCTGGAACAAAGAATTATCATTCATTTCATTCAAAAGGATTCAAAATGTTATTAGACCCTCAACAAATTTCAGCACAAGGGGACAGGACATGAATCAAACGAGAAAGTTTTTAGTGGCATGTCAACCCCTTCTCATAAGCGAAGCGACACAACTAATTTTTAAAAACAAATTTCAACATAAGGAGATAAATTATGAATCACAAATATGATAACCAGTTGCAGAAAGTACGGGCCACTTACAGGGACAACCAAGCTAATATCGCCAATTTGTTATCAAGCCAAGCTCGTTTGGAGCAGCAGATAATGCGCTTGAATATAGCTCAAGCCTTCGCCCAATAAGGTGTTACACGTAGTTATCATCCCTGGCCACAATTAACAGGTGAAAAATAATTTCGTTCCTAACTTTCGTCAGGGTTCCTTCCTATCTATTTGCCTCGCCTAAAACTGTCTTAAGCTGGCTGTGCCTACGGCCGTTATCTCGTATCCTGCTACTAAGAAAAAGCAGCAATCAAGTTCTCAATTGTTAATTGTGGGCAAGACCTTGAGAAACCTTTAAGGAGAAAACAAAATGTTCAATCTGACAACACATGGACAACAATCATATAGTCGCCATTCTAAGTTTCCAGGGCGATCTCAATCGTCTCACTTACCGCGACCTAATCAATGAAACCAGCAACCTTTATGAATACGGTTACCGAAATCTTGTTCTCGATATGAGCGGCATCCCAAACCTGGGCCTGGCCGGATCCTTCGCCCTCTACAGCGCAGCCATGTTATTCAACGGAGACACACCGCTGGATCCCGCTGGAGGTCTCAGAGCCCTTCACGCCATGGCGGATAAGGTCGTGAGTAAACCAACGCATCATTTCAAACTATTTCGGCCGCAGCCGACTGTCAAAAATGCACTTTCTCAATCGGGGTTACCCGTTTACGAAGATATGGAATCTGTATTGAGTTCTTTTAGTTACTAAAGCGAATTCCCAAGCTGCAATAACCACTTAGAGATATTAAATCATGAAAAATAAATCCACTCGAAAAGTAGCTTTACTGCTGCTATTAGCCTTCCTTTGGGGCTCTGCCTACCCGCTTACCAAAATAAGTGTGAATGATATTCCGATGATGACCTACTCCTTGGGTCGTTCAGCCATTGGGGCTCTCATCCTGTGGCTAATCCTGCGCTTTAATGGGCAGCGACTACCAGGCTGGGATCGAATCTGGATTCACCTGGCGGCTATGGGTGTGGTGCACAACGCCGCTCCCTATGCTTTGGTGGCCTGGGGTTCTCAGACCGTTGACAGTGGGCTGACGGCTATTATTACCAGTACAGCACCGCTTTTTACCATCATCCTGGCCCATTTTATGGTGGCTGATGATCGGCTGACCCCGGCCAAGATCGTAGGCGTGTTGGTGGCCTTAAGCGGCATGGTTGCCCTCCTGGCTCCATCCTTTCAGGGCGGGCTAACCGCCAGCCTGCAAGGAATAATGGCTATATTAGCTGCTTCATTGTGCTATGGTGTGGCCACTGTTTATACTCGCAAATACCTGCTCGGTTTGCCTTTCCTCGTTGGACCGACTGCTCAACTCATTGTAGCCACTGGTCTCTTACTACCCGTGTCTTTGTTGTTGGAACGGCCGTTTGAATTACCAATCCCATCTATGACATCATTGTTGGCCTGGGGCGCTACGGGCGTTTTAGGCACGGCCGTGGCCTTCATCATCTTTTTCCGGCTGATAGAAATGGCCAGCCCCTCCTTTGTCAGTATGGTCTCTTACCTCATCCCTATCGTCGGCGCTGGTTTAGGTGTCCTGGTTTTAGGAGAACGGCTGCCCTTGAGTGCCTATTTCGGTTTCGCCATCATTTTGGCTGGTGTCATGATAACCAATGGCGGCTACAGTTGGAAGTTAACGCCCATTCGTCATTTTATTAAGCAAAATAAATATTCAATCTCTGGTCATTTAACCAGGATAGGAGAATCGCATGAACCTGTACACCTATGAACTTTTATACCTAGACAGACATCAAGATTTACTGGCAGCGGCAGATGAGACACAGTTGGCAAAACTTGCCCAAGAAAACCTTGCAAAAACTAATCAGAAATCTCCGAAATTCATTGACGATTTTTTCCAGAAAGTTGGTCAGAGGATTGTCGGTATCTACTACGAGCTTTGCCAGAGAGGTAAAAGCCTAAATCTTAAAAAACGAACAGTTAATCACCGGTCCCCGACCAATCTTGGCCTTCTTAGCTTTCATCACAGTCGGGTTGGTCAGGGACTTTTAGAAAATAATCGGATGACAAAGGGATTATATGATGAGCATTTATAGTGGACAGGCAGCAGTTGCCTTCGGCAAAATGAGGAAAGAGGCCTATTGGGATGCCTGGCGAAATATTCTTTTGCGCCGTCCAAACAAATTACTCTCTTTTACGGCCGTAAAAAATATCTTAAACCTGTGTTGTGCACAAGATATAGGAATACAGAATATTGCTGTTGACGAAATCGTTGGTAGTCAGGGTCGGTACAATGAGTTCAGCCGAGCCTTCAAACCAATAAGGAAATTCACAGAAGAACGTTGGCGGCGAGTGGCCGAATCCTGTTACCAGAAAGGGTATGATCCCATTAAGGTATTTAAGGTCAGTAACATTTACTTTGTTGTTGATGGCAACCATCGCGTTTCCGTTAGCAGGGCCATGAAAAGCAAAACGATTTTGGCTCACGTTTATGAGTTTGACACACCCATCATTCTTGACAAAAAAGACGACCTGATCAACATTCGCCTCAAATGGCAAGCAGCTCATTCAGCATCAATACCGGACAAAACAAAATCCCTTGGCCCCGGCAGCATGGTCAAGTCCAGACTGAATTCCGGCATGATCGCTCTATTTGCAATTTTACTGGGAGCGGTCTTAATTGGTCTGGTGAGTTGAAACAACGGTTGCCTATGCCGCATCTGTTGGCACACCCTAACTTTCGTCAGGGTTCCTACCCCCTCTATTTGCCTCGCCTACAACTGTCTTCGGCTAGCTGTGGCTACGGCCATTATCTCCTATTCTTCTTGAAGGGGATAACAAAATTTTCAATCAGATAACGCGTGGACAATAAAATCGCACGGTAGCCGTTCTAAAATGGTACCGACGACACGCTCACCCTCTTTGTCGATGGTTCACCTCTACTGACTGATATTGCTTACAAGGGCGTTTCTGCCTTTGCAGAAATTGACGCGGGCACAAAGGCGATCACCTTACGCAATGGCAGTGATACGGTTGTGGCTGAATTGTCAGCGGCCGAGTTGGCAGACGGAGGTGTCTACACCTTCATGAGCACCGACTTTAATGACGGTGTCCATGATATTACGCTGATACAGCGAGAGGATGCGCTCTATCTGACCGCCTATCTGACCTACTACACCGTCGATCAGGCACAAATGAATGAACAATGGCAAATGAAGGTTGTTGGTGATACTGACAACACTTTCTATAACCTCGCAGTTATGGGGCTGGATAGCTCACCGATCCTTGGCTCAGTAACGGTTGACGCGGCCAATCTGACCGAGACCCAAGTCAGCTGGCAGTTAACATCTGACAACAATCCGACGCTCATTTCCATCTATGCCAACCCCGGCGAAATCAGTGCCACGCTGCCTTTGACCCTTGAAAACGGCACCGTTGACTGGCAAGAAATCCCACTCTATGAGGGTCAATTGATAGCCGAATTTGAGGTGTCTGATCTTAATGAGCTAGGCGGGCAATTAGTCACCAAACAGATCGATTTGAGCGATCTCCCTTCAGGCATCTACCACCTTTGGGTGCGGGCTGATGATGGCCTTAATCCACCAATAGAGACGTATGCTGAACTCCCATCTGTATCACATTCAGGCATACAGAGTGTTTATGGCACCAACCCATTATGGATTGCCAAAGATGATTTCAATCCAATGGCTCGCTTACAGGGTGCGGCCGAAATCGTGATCGACCACAGCGCTGACTTCCCCGCTGAGTGGTCAGCCACGGTTGATACTATCTTTGACCCTGAAGATGACTCCCTTTATATAGAGTGGCAGGCCCATAGTCACCCCGATACAGATCTCTATCGCTTGCACTTCGGCCACACACCGCTTAACCCAACGCATGTGATTACGGTGGGTAACAGCATCCAAGAATTCGATGCAGATGGGCTGCCGCCCGGTGTTGAAGTCGGGTTTGTGACCTTACAAGACATTAAACCAGGTGTGACTTACTTTATCTCGATCGAGGGTGTGGATACGGACACTGGTCAGACCGTCCGTTCACCGGAATTCGCCTTCATTATTGATCCCGGCTCCTTTACCATCTCTGCGTCACAGGCGACGGTCAACATTCCCGCAGGCAGCACGGCCCAAGTGCCGGTTACCCTGAATGTGGAAGAAACACTCTTCTTCCCGGAGGTTTGGCTCTCGACTGATCTGGGTGGCGCGGCTCCCGGTATCACCGCCCGTTTTGTGGATGATGTGGACGGCCTGACCAACATCAACCCAATTAATCCAACGCATCAGTTGGAGATCACGGTCGATGGTAGTGTTACTGATGGCACTTACTCGATTGAAGTGGCTGGCTACAACGGTGATGCTGAGGAGACGTTGAACATTCAGGTGATTGTCGGTGAAGATAGCACAGGGTATACGATCCATCTACCATTTGTTTCCTCCCCGTAACCTCACTCAAAATGGCGAGTCGTGATTGCGTGTCATTATTCCTGCATCTAACCAGGATAGGAGAATCACATGAACCTGTACTCCTATGACGTTTTATATCTAGCCAAACATCAAGATTTATTGGCAGCAACTGAGGAACGGTTGGCAAAACTTGCCCAAAAAAACCTCACAGAAACGAAATGGCAGGCGGCTTATTTGGAGTCGGCACCAGCTAAAGTAAAAAATCATGATAATTCGCACAAGGCACTACAACAACGTAGTTATTTTATCAATAAACGGCCGTATGGATTCCGTCACCGCTCCACAATTATTACAGACTATCGAGGAGCAAGTTACCATCGGCTACGCACGTCTAGTCATTGACCTAAAAAAGGTGGATTTCCTGAATAGTATCGGTATTAAGTCGTTGTTGCAGGGAACTGAACTGACTCGGCAGCGAGGCGGTGATATTCGCCTCGCCAATGTCCATACGCATTTAAGGTCTGTGCTGAAATTGGCTAGGGTTGACAGTATGATTAAGATATATCCCAATGTAATCCGGGCAACAGTCAGCTATCTTCCAAGTTCGCTTCCGGGCAAGACGAAATACTATTCCAATTTTTAGCAAACAATCTACGGGCAATTGTGGATAATGCTAGGATTGGCACCTTTATTTGCCCGGTAGATGGTTGGCGAGGTAAGCTAATGACATGACGGATCAGGATGCGGCCAATGTAAATGAGGTACTGCGCCAGCAGGAGAGCTTGCGGGCGATTATTGAATCAATTAGCAGCGAGTTGGAATTACGGCCGTTACTGACGCACATTATTCAAAGTGCCTGTGAACTACTGGAAGGCGCTCGTGGTATCATCGGCTTGGTAGATGACGAACGCCAGTTGGTACGCACCGAAGCAGTTTACAAGATGCCGGCCAACGAACTAGGCATGGAAATGCCCATAGGGGAGGGGCTGGCTGGCCAGGTCTTGGCAGTGCAAGAGCCACTCATCCTGAACCGATATAGCGAATTAGCACATCCTGTGCAACTAGACCTGATGCAGGATGCGGTGGTGGGGATACCCATTTTCTGGCATGGTCGCATGATTGGCTTCTTTGGTATTGGGGCTGATCCCCCCAGGCAATTTGCTGAACGAGACGTAGAGTTGCTTTCTCAGTTGGCACGTCATGCGGCCATTGCTATCGAGAATGCCCGCCTCTTTGCTGCCGAGAAACGCCGCGCCGTTCGCCAGCAAACCCTGGCTCACATCGGTAAAATTATTAGCGGCACGCTGGAACTGGATGAACTACTGCAAACGGCCGTGGACGCCATACGTGAATATCTCCACTACACCAACTGCGGCTTCCTGCTGACTGATCCCCGAGATTCAGAAACATTGGTTTTGGTAGGCCGCAGCGGCATTTATGTTGAGCATCTGCCTGCTGACTATCGCCAGTCTATCAATGAAGGCATCATCGGCGCGGCCGCTCGCAGCCGCCAGCCTATCCTGACCACCGATGCCCAAAACGACCCACGCTATCTGCCTATCCCCGGCGCTGGTGATATACGCGCCGCTATCGGCATTCCAGTTATTGTCGGCGACCAGCTTTTAGGTGTCATCAACGTAGAATCGAGCGAGATGCTGGACGAAGCGGATGTGGCTTTATTGGAAATAGCTGGGAATCAGTTGGGCGCAGCCATTGTCAATGCCCGCCTATTCGCCGCCGAAAAACAACGGACGACACGCCAGGCCACGCTCAACCGCATTGGCAAATTAATAACTGCCACGCTAGACCTCGATGACTTGCTGCAAACGGCCGTTACAGCCATTGATGAAGAGCTTGCCTACCCTAATACGGCCGTTCTGCTTGTCGAACATGAAGATCCTAACATGCTGGTGCTAAACGCCAGCAGCGGTATCTATGCTGAAAGTGTCAAAACCTCTTACCGCCAACCCATTGGCAAAGGAATTATAGGCCTGGCGGCGCAATCCCGACGGCCTGTCTTCGTTCCCGACGTGCGTCAGGACTCTCGCTATATACCCATTCCCGGTGCCGAAGATATTCGCTCGGAGCTGGCACTGCCCATCGTCGTTGGCAACCGCCTGCTTGGCGTGTTGAATGTGGAAACGACGCGCCCCATTGACCGCGATGAAGCCGCCAATCTGGAACTTGTGTCCGACCAACTCGGTGTTGCCATTTCTAATGCCTATTTTTTTAACGAGATGCAGAGCAACCTTGCGGAAACGCAGCTTTTATACGAAACCAGCCGCCGCATGACCAATGCCTTTGATGTAGATGACGTGATTAAGACCTACTTGCAGCATGTGGCGGTGCGCGGTCATTATGTCTGTACAATCGCACTCTATGAGTTTAATGAGTTTGGTGAGCGTACGGCCGTTGTCGTACGTGGTATCTGGTCTTCAGAAGAAGGTTTGCGTCTCGTTCGTGAACGTTTGCCTTATGCCCGCGATGCGCTCGATCCGCCGCTGGATCAGGGGCAAACAATTCTCATATCAGATGTGCACACAGACCCCAGGGTCAGTCCACAACTGCGCCGTTTGCAGGCCGAATCAGGCCGACCCGCCTTAGCCTTTATTCCCCTCATTGTGCGTCGCCAACGTATTGGTGTGGTTATCCTTACCTATCAGAGTGCAACTGCTTATGAACGGAAAGAGAGTGATTTGTGGCCGTACCAGGTGACGGCCGCTCAATTAGCCACGGCCATTGACACACGGCGGCAGCAGTTACTGCTCATGCAAAGTAGCCAGGATGTGGCCGTGCTGCACGAACGTCAGCGGTTGGCCCGTGAGCTGCATGATTCCGTAACCCAGCTTATTTTTAGCATGACGCTCGTGACCCAATCGGTCTCGCCTGCCTGGCAGCGCGATCCAGCGGAAGGGGAAAAGCGGGTTAACCGTCTATTGGAGCTCAGCCAGAGTGCGTTGGCCGAAATGCGGGCTTTGCTGTTTGAGCTGCACTCTTCAGACCCGCCGCCGCTGCCGACGGAAACGGGTGTGACGCTGCCCAGCATCACCAGACTGCGGCGTGATGGGTTGGTGGTGGCTTTGACGCGGCACATCGAATCACTGAAGCTTGAGTGCCCGGCCATTTCGTTGGATGCCGGAGAATACCAGTCGCAGACTTTGGAGATAGAAATCACGCTGTTCCGCATTGCGCAAGAAGCATTAAACAATGTTGTGAAACATGCCGAAGCTGAAGAGGTAAAGATTTACTTGTCTGTGGGTCAAACAACAATTTGCCTCCAAATCGAGGACGACGGCGTGGGGTTCGAGCCGAAGAAAGATAACGGCCGTTCACCAAATGGTCTTGGTTTGCGCACTATGAAGGAGCGGATAGAAGCGTTAAACGGCCGTTTAGAGATTCGCTCAACAGCAGGGCAGGGAACGGCCGTGAAGGCATGCCTGCCATTAATGAATGGAGAAGCAAAATGAGTGCCCCTGTCAAAGTGATGATCGTTGATGATCATGTCATCGTCCGCGAGGGCTTAACCATGCTGCTGAGCGAAGAAGCCGACATTGAAGTGGTGGGCGAAGCCCGCAACGGTGTCGAAGCCCTGACCCGTATTGACCAATTGCAGCCCAATGTGGTGCTGATGGACCTGGTCATGCCGGAGATGGATGGCATTGTTGCCACGACTCAAATCCGACAAAAATACTCGGACTGTCAGGTGCTGGTACTTACCAGTTTTGCCGAAGATCAGCGTGTACCGGATGCCATCCAGGCTGGTGCTATCGGCTACCTGCTCAAGGATGTGCTCAAAGCCGATTTGTTACGGGCAATACACGCTGCCGCTCGCGGGGAACCGACGCTACATCCTGAAGCACAGCGCCAGCTCATGCAGCAGGTTATCACACCAACCTCACCCAATCTGCTAGAAACGTTGACCGGGCGGGAAATGGATGTTCTGCGACTTATCGCCTTGGGCCACAGCAACAAGGAAATTGCGAACATCCTGCATTTAACCGAAGGCACTGTCAAAGGTTATGTCAGCACCATTCTGGGCAAGCTGCAAGTCGCGGACCGCACCCAGGCTGCGCTGTATGCCGTCAAACACGGTATAGAATAGTCCAATATGGTCCTTTTTTCAGATTTGCTTGACAGGGTATATGACCATGCTAAAATAACCCGGCCTATAGGTTATGATAATGATGGTTAACGCAACCTATGGGGATGATAAATCAGGTAGACAGTTATGGCACTTGTACCTTCTTCTAATAAGCAACTGGCGCGGGGAGACACGGCCGTTTTCGCCCCTCTTATCGAACTGGTCACTAACACCGTTGCCAGCCCCAACAGCAAACGGGCCTACCGCACGGCTCTCACTGAATTTCTCACCTGGCTGGGCCAGGAAGGATTCACCACCCTCAATGCCGCTGCTGTGAATGGCTATATCCAATATCTACGCGAGTCTGACCGCAGCAAATCCTCCATCAACCAACAACTGGCGGCCATACGTAATCTGGCCAACCAGGCCATGCTCAACGGCCTGATTTCCCAATTGGAAGCCTGGGGCATTAGCCAGGTTAAAAATGAAAAGATTCGTGGCCGGCGCACGGGAAACTGGCTCAATCGAGCCGAAGCCCAGCAGCTTATCTGGGAACCTTTGCGCCAGGCTGAGCAGGAAGAGATTGGCTGGTTAAAAGCCTACCGTGATCAGGCGATCATCTCCATCATGATTGGGGCCGGCCTGCGTCGCTCGGAAGCGGCCGGCCTGACCTTTGGCCATATCCAGCAGCGTGAAGGGCGTTGGGCTATCATTGACCTGGAAGGTAAAGGCGGCCGTATACGCTCCTTCCCTATTCCGGCCTGGGTCAAACATGCCCTTGACCGCTGGACTCAGCAGGCTCGCCTCGGCCACGAGCCGGCCGATAGCTGTATTTTCCGGGCGCTGAATAAAGGGATATACGGCCGGCTCTCTGGTGAAGTTAAAACTAAATATCTTCAAGACTCCCCCCTACCCCACTACACTACCGGCAATATGACCGCGCAGGCAATTTTCAAAACAGTAGGGTACTATGCCCAGCACTGTGGTTTTCCTGATGTAGCTGCTCACGACCTGCGGCGCACGGCCGCCAATTTAGCCCTCAAAGGAGGGGCGGATATTCGGGAAATCCAATATATGCTCGGCCATGCCAGCATATTGACTACAGAGAAGTACCTGGAGCCGATGATGAGCCTAAGCAAAGGCGCGGCCGACTTTATAGATATCCGCCTGGAACTATAGCCCGTTGTCAGACAGTCATCAGGCAAGCTGTTTAGGCAGGTTTTGCATACTTATGGGGCAGATGGTCGTATATTCTGAAAATAGTCGAATCATAGTTATTGGTGTTTGCAGCCACCTTTTTTCGTTTTGGTGCCTATGCTGAATATGCATGTCTGCCTGAAACGTATCCGGTATTAAAACCGGCTAATATGACTTATGAGGAAGCTGCCACCATCCCCACTGGGGGAATCAATGGCTTACATTTTCTTAGGGCAGCCAATGTTCTCCAAATGCATCAGATCGTTGAAGCCAAACGGCCGTTATGTATTGGGGAATCCACGCCTTTTAGGGATGATCAGGGGAAGCTGGGTTTCAATGACAACAGATAAGAAAGTCATATTTGAGCAGGCGAGTTATCGGGCTGAAGATTACACATTCCTCAAGGAGCTGATTGAGGCGGGGAAGGTGAAAGCGGTTATTGATAGACACTACCCGCTGGAACAGACGGCCGAGGCTCACCGGTACGTCGAAAAAGGCCAAAAAAAGGGCAATGTCATCATCACTGTTTCCCCCAGTACTGCCTGATTATGTGATAGAATGGGGCCGGTTCATTTCATATGGCTCAAGTAGCTTGCAAGGCAGACTTGAGCCATCCTGGGAAGGTTATGATGAGAGATATTGAAAGTTCTGGCTATCCATTGGTTTACAAAGCTGGGATGAAGGCGGCCGTTCCGCCGGGTTTGGATGTTCAGGCCGATAATGTTGCTGTGCGGGCTGAGGTATGTGCCCTGA
>Ga0299914_10001102_pt1 | contig 17381 bp, 19 predicted proteins | sample RVTome_10_FD_201361 | JGI IMG/M metagenome (GOLD analysis project Ga0299914, IMG submission 201361) | Soil microbial communities from uranium-contaminated site in the Upper Colorado River Basin, Wyoming, United States - RVT153D57 (version 2) ...
CTGGAATCGTCGTCTCGATGCAGGACGAGAAGAGCCAGCTGCAGAACAAGGACAAGGCATGGCGTGTGCTGCGAGCGCGCCTGCTCCAGATGGAGCAGGAGAAGGCGGCCGCTGAGTTGGCCGGTGCTCGCAAGAGCCAGGTGGGCACGGGCGGACGATCGGAGAAGATCCGCACCTACAACTACAAGGACAACCGTGTCACCGACCACCGGATCGGGCTCACGATCAAGAGACTCGACTCCGTCCTGGAGGGCGACCTCGACGACTTCGTCGAAGCGTTGGCCGCCGCCGAGCAGGCAGAGAAGTTATCCGGAGTCGAGTGAGCCTTGGATCAGATCCCCCCTCATGAGCTGAGCAGGCTCGAAGCGGTCGCCGGGGACGGCAACTCTCTGGACGAGCTGGTCGCACGTCGTCTCGGAGGCGAGCCGCTTCAGTACATCGAGGGCACGGCTCCGTTCGGTCCGCTCGACCTCCTGGTCGACGAGCGGGTCTTGGTGCCTCGTCCCGAGACGGAAGGCCTCTACGAGATCGCCACCAAGATGGTGCGAAACCCCGAGGTCATCGTTGACCTTTGCACCGGTTCGGGGGCTCTCGCCCTCGCCCTGAAGCGGCATTTCCCATCCGCGGCAGTGTTTGCCACAGACATCTCCGAGGACGCCATCGCCGTCGCCGCCGAGAACCAGTTCCGTAACCGGTTGGACGTCTACCTGGCGGTGGGCAATCTCTTCGACCCCTTGCCGGCGTCTCTGCTCGGCTTCGTCGACCTCCTCGTCGTCAATCCCCCATATGTCTCCGAGGACGAGTTCGACAGGCTGCCCGAGGACGTGAGACGCGAGCCCAAGGTCGCCCTGGTCGCCGGTCGCACCGGTATCGAGGTGATCCAGGAGATCGGAGCCTCTGTCTCGCCGTGGATGAGACCCGGAGGGGTGGTGGTCTGTGAGATAGGGGAGAGCCAAGGGATGTCCGCAGCCCGATCCTTCTTGGATCTGCCCACGGTGGTTCGCCAGGACCTGTCAGGGCGGGACCGCTACATCGTCGCGGTGAAGCCATGATGGAGTCGGCCGTCGCCGCGGTCCTGGACGGACTGGTCGTGGGCTTGCCGACCGACACCGTTTATGGCGTCGGTGTCGACCCGTTCGACTTCGACGCCGTCGCCCGTCTCTATGAGTTGAAAGGGCGGCCGGCGCACAAGCCGGTCGGCCTGCTCGTCGCCACGGTGGATCAGGCCACCGAGATCGCTGATCTGGGTGACGTGGGACGGGCTCTGGCCACGGAGAACTGGCCCGGAGCATTGACCCTCGTGGTCAGGCCGAAGGTCGTCATGGCCGACTGGGTCGGAGACCGGCAGCGTCGCACTCTCGGTGTCCGCGTTCCCGATCACGCCGTGGCCCGGGAGTTGATCGCTCTGACCGGGCCACTTGCGGTCACCTCGGCAAACGAGTCGGGCGGTCCGGAGACCATGAGCGATGTGGAGGCACGAGCGGTCTTCGGCGACCGCGTCGCCGTCTATCTCGAAGGGACCGCTCCGGGTGGTGAGGCGTCCACCATCGTCGATCTCACTTCCGGCCGGCCGACGGTGATCCGCCCCGGCCCGGTCAAGGTCGGGTGAACCCGGCGGTTACGCTCGCCACATGATCTCCATGGACTCAATCGAACAGGTCGATCCGGCCATCGCCGACCTGATCAAGAAAGACCTGGAACGCCAAAACTCACATATCCACCTCATCGCCTCGGAGAACTTCGCGTCGCCTGCGGTGATGGCGGCCTCGGGCTCGGTGTTCACCAACAAGTACGCCGAGGGCTATCCGGGACGCCGCTACTACGAGGGCTGCCAGGTGGTCGACGAGATGGAACAGCTCGCCATCGATCGTGCGAAGGAGTTGTTCGGGGCCGAGTTCGCCAATGTCCAGGCCCACTCCGGCGCACAGGCCAACATGGGCGCCTACTTCTCACTGATCGATCCCGGTGACACGGTGCTGGGAATGCGTCTCGACCAGGGCGGGCACCTCACCCATGGCTCCCCGGTCAACTTCAGCGGGCTCTACTACGACTTCGTGGCCTACGGCGTCGACCCTGACACTGAATTGATCGACATGGACGAGGTCCGTCGGCTGGCGAAAGAGCACCGGCCCAAGATCCTTCTCGCCGGTTTCTCGGCTTATTCCCGCACTCTGGACTACCAGGGGTTTCGAGACATCGCAGACGAAGTCGAGGCGATCTTCATGGTCGACGCCGCCCACTTCATCGGTCTCGTCGCCGGCAGGTCACATCCCTCGCCGGTGCCTCTCGCCGATATCGTCACCGGGACGACCCACAAGGCACTCCGTGGCCCGCGGGGCGGGATCGTTCTCGCCAAGGAGCGGTTCGGACAGGAGATCAACAAGGGTGTGTTCCCCAACGTGCAGGGCGGACCGATCGAGTCGCAGGTGGCAGCCAAGGCCGTGTGCTTCCACGAGGCGATGCAGCCCGAGTTCGCTGTGTACACCGACCAGATCGTGGCCAACGCCACGGCGATGGCGGAGCGGACTCAGGAGGAAGGGGTCCGCGTGGTCTCGGGGGGGACCGACAACCATCTCTATCTCATCGACCTGCGCTCGGTCGACGGCGAGCTCACGGGCAAGGACGCGGCGAAGATGCTCGATGGAATCGGGATCACTCTCAACTTCAACACCATCCCCAATGACCCTCGCCCCCCATACCGGGCTTCCGGGCTCCGAATCGGGACGCCGGCGATGACCACCCAAGGGATGAAGGAGGAACAGGCGGCCGAAGTGGCGTCACTCCTGTGCCGCGCTCTACGTGAGCGATCGGACGAGGAGGCGCTGAAGGAGGTGTCGGGACGGGTCTCCGAGTTGGCAGCCGGGTTCTCCCCTTATCCCCATGACTTCACCGGCCACGCCTGAGCTCGCTCGGGCAAGCCGAGCAGGCGGCTACGAGTCGAGGGCTCGGACCAGGAAGGCTGCCATCTGGCCCCGGGTGACGTGGTCGTCGGGGCAGAAGCGGGTGTTGGCCGGAGGATTGCACCCGTGGGTGATCCCGGCGGCGGCCAGTCGCTCGATCGACGACTCGAACACCGAGTCGTTGTCGTCGATGAAGTCGATGGCACTGGTCGAGCTGAGACTCAGCCCGCGTGTCAGGAAGGCGGCCATCTGGCCACGGGTGACGTGGTCGTCGGGGCAGAAGCGGGTGTTGGCCGGAGGGTTGCACCCCTGAGTGATCCCGGCGGCGGCGATCATCTCGATGGCGTCCTCGAACGCCGACCTGTTGTCGTCGCTGAATTCGACATCCCCGGAATCGGGCAGTTCGAGGGCCCTGGCCAGGAATGCCGCCATCTCCCCCCTGGTCACCCGGTCGTGAGGGCAGAACAGAGTGTTGACCGGCGGGTTGCAGCCCCGGGTGATCCCGGCTGCGGCGATCGTCTCGATCGACGTCTCGAACACCGACCCGTCGTCGTCGCAGAATGTCCCGGCACAGGTGGCGTTGTACCCATTGGCATCGAAGAAGAGCTGCGTTGCCCACCACCCGGAACCGTCGACGTAGGTGCCCATCGCGGCGAATCTGAAGGCGGGGTTGAGGATGTTGCGGCGGTGGCCGGGTGAATTCATCCACATCTGGTGGATAGGCGTGCAATCTGGCATGTCGTCGTTGCCGTGCCTGGCGATGTTCTCACCCCAAGTCCTCCAGTCGGAGGGAAGGATGTCATAGCGACGGTCGGACGGCATGTGCTCGAAGTCGTTGAACCGCATCCACCGGGACCATTCGCGTAACTCTGGGACCAGGTCGTGGGCCATCTGCAGATGGCCGACACCAGCGGCGGCCCTGGCTTCGTTGGCCTTGTCGAGGAGGCATTCCTCGTAGGCGTCCCGACTGATCGATGCATTGGCCGGGGGCGGAGAGAAGGCGATCAGAGTGAGCAGCGCAGCGAGAGCCAAGGGAAATGGCAACCAGCGCTTGATCCTGAGTTCGACTCTGCCCATCTCGTCCCTAGAGGGCCCGCCTTCGTGACCCGTGTTCTCAATCGGCATTGAACCTAAACCGCTTTAGGTGATGTTTGCCCGCCCAGAGTGGGGAATTCTCGATCTAGCCGGAACGAACAGTCACGGTGAACACGCCTTGGCTAGTGTCCAGTGGAGGTTGTCGCGTGGCGACACCAGATTGAACGGTCCTGGGTCGCCTCCGGACACGGGGCCGTCGAATGAGGAGGAGAACGTGAGGAAGAAGACACCGTTCGTGTCGGTCCTGGTTGCCTTTCTGCTCGTGATCGCCGCTTGTGGCGGGAACGGTGGAGGCGAGGGGTCGACCACAGCGCCACCCGGGACAGGTGAATCCCCGGATACCACCGAGGGATCAGAGACACCGGAGGCACCCTCGGGTGACCCGATCGTTGTCGGGGGCACCCTTGCCCTGACCGGCCCGTTGGGCCCGACGGGCGTCATCCACCAGATCGCCGGCGAGCTCTTTGTCGACCGTCTCAACGAGGCCGGTGGTCTTCTCGGCCGCCCTGTGGAGTGGCGTCTCCTCGATGACGAGTCGGATGGGGCCCGGATCGCCGAGCTCTATGAGCAGCTGATCTCACAGGATGGGGTCGACCTGATCATCGGGCCTTATGCCACGCCCAACATCCTCGCGGCGATGCCTGTGGCGGAGCGCCATGGCTTCGTGCTTCCCCAACACACCGCGGTGCTTGCGCCCGCGTTGACGTACGCCTGTCAGTTCCCGGGATGGTCGATCGGGCCCGAGCCGAACGTCTTCATCCCCAACCAGCTCGCCGATGCCCTCGACAGCCTCGGTGGGGACATCTCGACGGTCGGCCTCGTGACCAACGAAGGGGGGTCGACCAGCTTCGTGAGCTACGGTTCGCCGGACGACCCGGATGATGCCGCCACCGTGACAGTCCTTCCCGAGCGGGGATACGAGATCGTTGCGGACATCCCCTATCCGATCGGGAACACCGAGTGGGGCCCGGTCGCCACCGAGCTCCGGGACGCCGATCCCGACATCGTCGTTGTCAACGGGCTCGGGGTCGAGGCCAACGGGCTCATCGAGGCAATGGGTCAGCTCGACTACTCCCCCCCGATGATGTTCGCCCTGTTCCCGGCTCCCGGCGCCGTGCTCGGTCTCGGAGATGCCGCCGAAGGGCTGCTGTCGGTATCGATCTTCGAGCCCAACGAGCCGATCCTCGAGGCCATGGATCCCGAAGTTCGGGAGATCACCGAGGAGTTCTCGGCGCGGGTCGAGGAGGAAGGCCTCCCCTACACCGCGTTCGAGACCCAGGCGGCGGCATCGTGGAACACTTGGGAGATCCTGACCCAGGCGGTCGAGGGGGTCGGGGAGATCGACCACCAGGCGATGTGCGACTACCTCCACGAGAACGGCGCCGATCTCACCTTCGCCGGCCAGGTGGAGTTCGATCCGGCATCGAACAACTTCTGGCCCACCAACCAGGTTCTCAAGCAGGTCCAGGACGGGGACTGGCTCGTGGTGTGGCCCGAAGACGTGGCTGTCTCAGAGCTGAGAGGGCCGGCCGGCTGACCCCGAGCGACACGTCACCGATACGATCGGGCCGTCCCGCCGACGGCCCGATCGGCATTCGGCCCGATACTCAGGGAGTCGATCGAGGTTGACCGAACTGCAGGCATCGATCTTCGGGGCCTTGACCGGGAGTCTCTTCGCCCTGATGGCCGTGGGGCTTTCGATGCTCTGGGGCTTTCTCAAGATCATCAATCTCGCCCATTTCGCGATGATCCTCCTCGGCGGCTATCTCACCGTGGACCTAGCGAGTCGCCTCGGTATGAGCCCCGTTGCCACGATCCTGATCACGGCTCCGCTGATGTTCCTGATCGGTGCCCTGGTGCAGGCCGGTTTCGATCGTTTCGGGGTCTCCGAGCTGAACTCACTTCTCATCAGCTATGGGCTGCTCATCGTCACGGTGCAGATCGTGACCAATGTGTGGACGGCCGACTTCCAGCGAATGAGCCCTGATATCAACCCGCTCTCGCTGCAGTCCGTAGCGATTGGGCCGTTCGTCTTCCCGATGCCAACACTTCTCGCCGCCGGTTTCGGCACGGTCCTCGTCTTCGGCGCACACCTCGTCCTGGAGAGGACCTATGCCGGACGCGCCCTCCAGGCGTTCGGCCAGGATCGTCAAATCGCATCCGCATTCGGCATCGATCACCGGACACTCGGTCTCGTTCTCGCCGGCACGGCTGGTGCCAGTGCCGCCATAGCGGGGATGCTCTTCGCTGTGGGAGAGCCGTTGACTCCCGACTCCCCCTTCGAATGGATCGGGCGGGTGTTTGCCATCGTCATCCTCGGTGGCATAGGCAACGTCACGGGGACGCTCTACGCCGGCGTGCTCGTCGGGGCCATCTCGGGGCTGGTCTCGGTTTTGTGGTCTCCGTCGGCGGCGCCTTTGGCAGTGTTCTCGCTCGTGGTCCTGGCCCTGGTATTCCGGCCCAATGGGCTGTTCCCGAGGAAGGCGGGTCATTGATGAGGAAGCGAAGTTGGGTGGCCCCGACTGCCGTCGCCCTCGGTCTGGTCGCCACCCCGGTCCTGTGGGAGATCACCCGATTCCCGGTCTTCTATCTCGTCTTCGTCTCGGGGATTCTCTTCTGGGCCGCCCAGGCAACCAGCTGGAACATCCTCTCCGGGTATAGCGGGTACTTCAGCTTCGGTCAGGGTGCCTTCTTCGGTGTGGGCGTTTACACGATGGCCGTGCTCTTCGGCAGACATGGGTGGAACTGGCTGTTCGTCGTCCTGCTCGGAGGCGTAGCCGCGATGCTCCTCGCCGCGGGTATCGGGGCGATCGCCTTTCGGCTGCGGTCACTGCGCGGGGAGATCTTCGCCCTCCTCACCTTGGCGGTCCCCTTCATCCTCGCAGCCGTCGTTCGCCTCGTTGATGTCATCGACGGGGGGCAGGGCATCGTTGTGCCCGTGCCTGCGTTCCCCGAAGCGGTCGCCCCTTTTCAGCGCTTTTACTTCGTGATCAGCGCCGTGGTGGCGCTCCTTGCCCTGACGGCGGCCTACCTCATGCAGAACAACCGCTATGGATGGGCCTTGTTCGCAGTGCGTGACGACGAAGACGTCGCCGAGGGGCTCGGAGTGCCCACGTTCTTCCACAAGATGATCGCCATCGGCATCAACGGGCTAATAGGTGGGATGTCGGGTGCCGTGGTTGCCCTCAACCTCGGATTCGTCAGTGTCGAGGGCACCTTCAACCTGAGGGTTCCCCTGTTCGTGATCGTGATGAGCGTTCTCGGGGGACGTAACCATTGGGCGGGCCCGCTGGTCGGCGCTGTCTACATCCACACCCTGCAGAACCGCTTGGCGGACGCCGGATTCGATGGCTGGAGTCTCATCGTCCTCGGCACAGTGCTCGTGCTCCTGATGATCCTCGCCCCTGACGGCCTGATGTCTCGATTCAGTCGTCGCCCCTGGCAGGTCTCCGCAGCCTTCGTGCTCGTGCTGGCAGGTCTGGCCATGTTCGGGACGTGGGGAGAGCCAGTCGATTGGTTGGCTGCAGCTCTCGCCGCAGCAGCCATCGTCGCGTTCTTGCCTGGAAGAGGTGTCTCACCGGCGCAGCGCGGCGTGTCATCGGTTGGCCTCGGTGAATCGAGGGCGTTCGGGGAAGCGATGAAAACCCGGGGCGAGAACTGGACTCCGGAGCCCGTGGTGACGGCCACCGACGTGGCCAAGTCATTCGGGGGTGTAGACGCCCTCCGTGGCGTATCGATCACCGTTCACGAGGGGGAGCTGGTCGGGTTGGTGGGCCCGAACGGCTCGGGCAAGACCACCTTGGTGAATCTCTTGTCAGGTGCGCTCCGACCCACATCGGGCTCGATTCGCCTGGCCGGCGCCGAGATCGTCCGCCTTCCCCCACACCAGATCGCCCACCTGGGGATCGCCCGCACCTATCAGATCCCGCGGCCGTTCTCGTCCCTCACGGTCCGGGACAACATCGCCGTGGCGATCATGTTCGGGCGCGAGCCCAAGTCCCTCGCTGAGTCTCGTGCGGAGGCGGAGGAGTTTCTGATGCTGGTAGGGCTCACCGACCTCGCAGACGTGCGCCCCGAGCAGGTGAACCTCCATGAGCGACAACTGCTCGAGATGGCACGGGCCATGGCCACCCGGCCATCACTCCTGCTCCTCGACGAGGCGCTCGCCGGGCTAAACCCGGTCGAGATCGACAACGCCGTGGCCGTGGTCCGCCGCATCCACGGCTCGGGAGTCTCCATCGTCCTCGTCGAGCATCTCCTCCGCGTCGTGATCCAACTGGCGACACGGGTCATCGTCCTCGACCAGGGCAGGCAGCTCGCAGAAGGCACTGCCGATGTGGTGTTGAGAGACCCAGCGGTGGTCACCGCCTACATGGGAAAGGAGTCACATGCTCCGGGTGACTGATCTCGACGTCTTCTACGGCGAAGCCCAGGCACTGCGCGGCGTTTCGATGTCTATCGATCGTGGTGAGGTGGTCTCGGTCGTCGGTTCCAATGGCGCAGGTAAGTCGACTCTCGTCAACGCGATCATGGGCATCCTCCAAGCCAGAAGCGGGACGATCGATCTCGACGGTGTCGAGCTCACACGGCTGGCCGGTCATCGCACTTGCGCGGCGGGTGTGGCCATAGTCCCGGAGGGGAGACGGCTGTTCCCCTACCTCTCGGTGAAAGACAACCTCGATCTGGGGGCCTTCAACAAGGATGCTCGGGACCATCGTGCCGAGACTGTCGATCGTGTGCACGCGCTTTTTCCGCGGCTCGCCGAAAGAGGCGTCCAAATGGCCGGCAGTCTGAGTGGAGGTGAACAGCAGATGCTCGCGATTGGGCGTGCCTTGATGGCGAGGCCCCGACTTCTCCTGATGGACGAGCCCTCTCTTGGCCTCGCTCCCGTCATCGTCGACGAGGTGTTTGATGTGATCGAGTCGGTCCGGGGGAGCGGGGTCAGTGTGCTTCTCGTGGAACAGAACGTCCAGCGTGCTCTAGACGTCTCCGATCGGGCCTATCTACTCACCGAGGGGCGAATCGCGATGGAAGGCGACGCTGGTTCCATGGCACGGGATCCGGAGATTCGTCGCGCCGTCCTCGGTGTGTGACCGGCCGCGGGCGCGTCACACTCAGCCGATCGACGCAGCCAAGTCGGACAGCGACCGCACACATGCCACTCCGAAGTCGCCGTTGACCGCGAAGGGATCCATGAGGATCGGCTGCAACCGGGCGCGCCTCGCTCCCACGATGTCGAACGCCGGTGTGTCCCCGACGTACCAGACAGCCTGTGCTTCGATCCCGAGGATCTCGAGCGCCGGCTCGAAGATGGCAGGGTCGGGCTTCTCGACACCCACCGTCCCGGAATCGATGACACAGCGGACCTCCACCCCCGGTCCCGGACCGACCTGGAGCACGGCCATCTCTCGAAGCCTGGCCTCGATCGTGCCGTCCGAGTTGGAGACCACCCCGATAGGGACGCCAGTGGCGGCGAGCGCCCTCAGGCCGTCCACGGATCCTGCGATGAGATGGCTCCACAACCAGCCTGTGACGTATTCGTTGCGGAGGTGCTCGATCGCCTCTTCAGCGACCTCCTCGGGAACATGCAGCGACGATGCGTAGACGCGGAGGTAGTCGGTCCAGATCGGCCCCATGAACTCGTCGCCCTCGAGGTCCATCGGGAAGACCCTCACCGCCTGATAGTGAGCACGGTCGATGGCCTCATCATCGGCGACGGTGTGACCCACCTGAGCGAGCGCCGAGCGGATGTGGGCGTGTGAGGGGAGGAGGAACACGCCTCCCACGTCGAGCAGGATTGCCTCTGGCTGTCGTGTCATCGGAGTCGAACCTATTCGGGATGGTTTGCTAGGTTCGATTTGTCCTAGGCGCACCTCCCCAATAGAGTTTGTGAATCTCTTCACAAGCTCATCACCCAGTGAAGCAAGAATCCACCTCAAAACAGGTCCACTCAGCGGTCGACGAAGGCTGGATGCAGGCGGGATCGTTCCTCAACTCGATCCTCGCCGGAGCATTGCTCGGCTATCTGCTCGACCTCTGGTGGGGAACCGAGCCCTGGCTGGTCGTCACCGGGATCGTTCTCGGCTCCTACTCGGGGTTCATGAGGATTTGGGCGCTCATCAAGCAGCAGGATGTGCCACGTCGTGACGACTGACGGCCATCCTCCCGTCGATGTCGAGATGCGCCTCGCCCGCAACACCGTTGCCCGTGTCGTCTACGTAGCCCCGGTGATGATCGCTCTCTTCTGGCTGACACGGGGATGGGCCGGAGCATGGAGTGCCGCGATCGGTGTGGTCGTCGTCGTCGCCAACTTCCTGCTCGCCGGCGCAGTCCTCTCGATTTCCGCCAGGATCAGCCTGGCGGCTTATCATGCCGCCGCCTTGATCGGATTCTTCCTCCGATTGGGGCTGTTGACAGTCACCATGCTGCTGATCGCCAACTACGCGCCCATAGACCGGCTTTCGTTCGGCATCACTGCAGTGGTGACATATCTGGTTTTGATCGCCATCGAGACGGTGGCGGTGGCCAAGGGCAAGGAAAGGGAACTCGAGTGGACGTGATCCTGGCATTCACATGTCAGCCGACGGAGCAGCCGTTGTGCATACCGGAGACGATTCTCGAGCTGTTCGAGTTGCCCGTCCTGTTCGGCGCCATCAATCGCACGGTGGTCTACATCCTCCTCACCGGTCTCGTGGTCATGGGTCTTCTCTTCTTCGCCTATCGCCGGCCGCGGGTGGTCCCCACCAAGTTCGGAGTGGCGATGGAGAGCGTCGTCGACTTCGTACGCAGCGACATCGCGATCGGCGTCATCGGCCCGGGTGGCGAGAAGTACGCCCCGTATCTCCTGGCCCTCTTCCTCTACATCCTGGTGGGCAACTTCTTCGGGATCACCCCATTCATCATGTTCCCCGTCGGATCCAGGATGGCGATCCCGGCTTTTCTCGCCCTTCTCACCTATGTCATCTTCGTCTTCGTCGGGTTCAAGAAGCAGGGCCTCCGCTACATCGGGGACACTCTCTGGCCCCCCGGGGTTCCAGTGGTCCTCAAGCCTCTGATCGGGATAATCGAGCTGGTCTCGATCTTCATCGTCCGTCCCTTCTCACTGGCAGTCCGGTTGTTTGCCAACCTGGTGGCCGGTCACACCATGCTCGCTCTCCTGCTCGGGTCCGGTGTCTACTTCGTCTACGCCGGGGCCACCGGGATGATCGGACCGCTCCAGGCGTTCGTGGTCGGGCCCTTGTGGTTCGTGTTCGGCATGGCCATCTTCGCCCTGGAGCTGCTGGTCTTGGCTCTCCAGGCGTACATCTTCACGTTGCTTTCCGCCGTGTACATCGAGAGCTCGTTGCACCCGGCCCACTAGATCCACGAATAGCCAATAGGCAGAGAAAGGGAATACATCAATGGATGCACTAATCATCCTGGCACAAGAGGGCGTAGGTCTCACCGGCAACATCGGCAACGGTCTCGCCGCCATCGGATACGGTCTCGGCGCCATCGGCCCCGGCATCGGTGTGGGCATCGTCGCCGGCAACGCCGTGCAGGCCATGGCCCGCCAGCCGGAGGTGGCCGGCATGCTCCGGACCAACATGTTCATCGGCATGGCCCTTTCGGAGGCACTCGCCCTGATCGGGTTCGTGGTCTTCTTCCTCGCAGGGAGCTGAAGTGTCGCACCAGTCGACAGCGATACTCGCCGCCAGCGAGGGCGAGGGAGGCAGCGCAGTCGAGCTGCTGTTGCCTGCGTGGCCCGAGCTCGTAGCCGGGATCATCGCGTTCGCCATCGTCTTCTTCTTCGTGTGGCGCTGGGTGTGGCCCAGCATGAACAACATGATGGAGACCCGCCAGGCGGCCATCGCCGGCGAGGTCACGGCAGCGGAGAAGGCCAAGGCGGAGGCCGAGAGCCTGCGCTCCGACTACCAGGCGCAACTGGCCGACGCTCGCACAGAGGCGAACCGGATCATCGAGGATGCCCGCAAGTCGGCGGAGCAGATGCGTGCCGACATGACGGCCAAGGCAGAGGCCGATGCCGAGCAGATCAGAGCTCGCGCCCGGGAGGAGGCTGCCGGCGAGAAGTCCCGCGCCCTGTCCGAGGCAAAGGCCCAGGTGGGCGACATCTCCGTCGATCTCGCAGGCAAGATCGTGGGCGAATCCCTCGACCAGGCTTCGCACAAGGCCCTGATCGATCGCTATCTCGCCGATCTGGAGAAGCTCTAGTGGTCCACCACGCATGATCGACGACCGGATCAAGGGGTATGCGCAGGGCATCTTCGAGATGGCGCGCGCCGAAGGCCACCTGGACGCTGTCGAGGACGAGCTCCTCGCCGTCGCCCGGGCGCTCGAGACCGCCCCGGAGTTGCGCTCCAACCTCACCGACCCCCAGCTCCCCCTGGAGAAGAAGCAGGGCATCATCGATGGCCTGCTCGGCGGCCGGGCCTCTTCCCTCACCGTTGGGGTGATCCAGCTCCTGGTGAGTCAGGATCGTGCTTCCGACCTTCCCGCCATCGCAACGGCTGTCGCTGCCGCTGCCGCGGCTTCCCGCGACAAAGAGCTCGCCGAGGTCCGTTCTGCGGTGCCGCTCGACGAAGAGACCGTCGGGCGCATCGCTGCCGCCCTGGGCCGGGCCACCGGCAGGACGGTCGAGGTCAAGGTGGTGGTCGATCCCGATCTGATCGGCGGGGTCGTGGCACGGGTGGGTGACACAGTGATCGACGGATCGATCGCCAAACGCTTGGATTCGTTACGACAGGCCGTAAGGAGCAACTGAACCCATGTCCGAATTGACCATCACCGCCGAAGAGATCACCGAGTCACTTCGCTCCCAGCTCGCCGGATGGGAGCCGGACACGAGCAAGGAGACCGTCGGGTACGTCACCTCCATCGCCGACGGTGTCGCCCGAGTCGAAGGTCTTCCGAGTGTCATGGCCTCCGAGCTACTCGAGTTCCCTCAGGGGCTCGTCGGAGTCGCCCTCAACATCGACGAGAAAGACATCGGCGTCGTCTTCCTGGGTGACTACAACCACATCGAGGAGGGTGACCCCGTCAAGCAGACCGGCTCTGTCCTCTCGGTGCCCGTGGGCGACGTCTTGCTGGGAAGGGTCATCGACCCCTTGGGCAACCCCATCGACGGCAAAGGGCCGATCAACGTCACCGAGCGACGGCTGCTGGAGACCCAGGCGCCCTCGGTCGTCGAGCGCCAGCCCGTCCACGAGCCTCTGCAAACCGGGATCAAGACCATCGACTCGATGACCCCGATCGGCCGTGGGCAGCGTCAGCTCATCATCGGTGACCGCCAGACCGGAAAGACAGCGCTCCTGGTCGACACCATCATCAACCAGAAGCAGTTCTGGGGAACCGACAAGGCCGTCAAGTGCATCTACGTGGCGATAGGCCAGAAGGCATCCACGGTGGCCGAGGTCGTCGCCGCTCTCGAGGAGCACGGGGCCATGGAGTACACGGTGGTCGTCCACTCTGCTGCTTCAGACGCTCCGGCCCTCCAGATGTACGCCCCCTACGCCGGCTCGGCCATAGGCCAGCATTGGATGTACAACGGAGAGCACGCCCTGGTCATGTTCGACGACCTGTCCAAGCAGGCCGTCGCCTACCGCGAGATCTCTCTTCTCTTGCGTCGCCCTCCCGGCCGTGAGGCCTATCCCGGCGACGTCTTCTACCTCCACAGCCGGCTGCTGGAGCGCTGCGCAAAGCTGTCCGATGAGCTCGGCGCCGGTTCGCTGACCGGCCTCCCGGTCATCGAGACCAAGGCAGACGACATCTCGGCGTACATCCCCACCAATGTGATCTCCATCACCGACGGCCAGGTGTTCCTGAAGACCGACCTGTTCTTCCAGGGTGTGCGTCCTGCTGTCGACGCCGGCCAGTCCGTCTCCCGTGTCGGTGGCAACGCCCAGATCAATGCCATGCGCAAGATCTCCGGGCCGCTCCGCCTCAACCTCGCCCAGTTCCGTGAGCTGGCTGCGTTCGCCGAGTTCGGGTCGGAGCTCGACGCCTCTTCGCTGGCCCAGCTGGAACGAGGCCGCCGCGTCGTCGAGGTCCTCAAGCAGCCCCAGTTCGCTCCGGTCCCGGTCGAGGAGCAGGTCCTGGTGCTCTTCGCCGTCACCGAGGGGCACATGGACGACGTCCCCATCGAGGACATCAGGCGCTTCGAGCGCGGGCTTCGCGAGTACTTCCGCGACCGTCAGAGCAACGTCCTCGCCACCATCAGCGAGTCCGGCAAGCTCCCCGAAGGCGATGAGCTGGTAGAGGGGATCAAGGCGTTCAGGCAGACCTTCGAGGTCTCGGAGAAGGCCGAGTAGGAGATAGATGGCGAGCGCCGCACTCCGCGACACCCGACGCCGGATCACCAGCGTCGAGGCGATCAAGAAGATCACACGCGCCATGGAGTTGATCGCCACCAGCCGCATTCCCAAGGCGACCGCTCGTGTGGAAGGCTCCAAGCCCTACACAGCGAAGCTCGTCGAGGTGATCGAGAACGTCGGCCGGGCCAGTGGCGGTGCCTCCCACATGCTCCTGGAGCGGCGTGAAGTCTCCACGGTGGGGATCCTCGTGGTCTCCGCCGACCGGGGAATGGCGGGTGCCTACGCTTCCAACATCATCCGTCTCGCCGAGCGCCGCATCGCCGAGTTGGAGCGAGCCGGCAAAAACGTGCTGATCTATGCGGTTGGTAAGAAGGCCCAGGCACTGTTCCGCTACCGGGGCTATCGGGTCGAGCAGGCCTATCTAGGAGTCACCGACACCCCCGGCTATGCCAACGCCCGGGCCATCGCCAACACCGTAATGGAGGCCTACGCATCGCGGCGCATCGACAGCCTCGAGGCGTTCTACACGCGGTTTCAGTCGGCGATGACCCAGGTCCCCACCTCGACCGAGGTCCTCCCCATCACGCCACCTGCCCGCGAGGCCGATGTCGGTCCTGCCGTCTCCTACGAGTTCGAGCCGTCGCCCGAGGAGATCCTGAACCGGCTCCTGCCTCGCTTCGTCGAGGCCTTCATCTTCAACGTGCTCCTCGAGGCTTCGGCATCTGAGCACAGCGCTCGCCGCAGGGCGATGAAGGCGGCCACGGACAACGCCGAGGACCTGATCAAGACGTTGACCGTTCAGGCCAACCGGGCCCGCCAGGCCGAGATCACGACTGCCATCACCGAGATCGTCGGTGGCGCCCAAGCACTTCAGGATGCCAAGTGAGCCTCGGAAACCATTCTGTGAACGGTGGGCGAGTCATAGTCGCGCCCAGCGTTCACAGAACGACTTTTGACCACAAGGAGCAACGAGATGAGTGACCAAGCAGGATCAGAGGGCCGTATCGTCAAAGTGGCCGGGCCGGTCGTCGACGTGGAGTTCCCACCCGACCAGCTGCCCGAGATCCTCAACGCCGTCGAGATCTTCTTCACGCTGGGCGATGACGACAAGAAGGTGATCGCCGAGGTTGCCCAGCATCTGGGCGGATCCAAGGTGCGGGCCATCGCGCTGGCGCCGACCGACGGCATGACGCGAGGCTCGCGTGTGGTGGACACCGGATCTCCGATCACGGTCCCGGTCGGCGACCAGACCCTCGGTCACATCTTCAACGTGTGGGGCGACTCCCTCGACGCCCCTGACCAGGACTTCTCCGAGCCCCGCTGGCCCATCCATCGCGCTCCACCCAAGTTCGAGGATGTCGAGCCGCAGAAGACCGTCTTCGAGACCGGCATCAAGGTGCTCGACCTGATCTGCCCCTACCTCCAGGGTGGCAAGATCGGTCTCTTCGGCGGCGCCGGTGTCGGAAAGACCGTGCTGATCCAGGAGATGATCAACCGCGTCGCCACGCAGCACGGTGGTGTGTCGGTGTTCGCCGGTGTCGGCGAGCGCACCCGAGAAGGCAACGACCTCTTCCTGGAGATGCAGGAGTCGGGGGTCATCGACAAGGCGGCGCTCACCTTCGGGCAGATGGACGAGCCGCCCGGGGTTCGTCTCCGTGTCGCTCTCTCTGCGCTCACCATGGCCGAGTACTTCCGTGATGTCCAGGGCCAGGACGTCTTGTTGTTCATCGACAACATCTTCCGGTTCACCCAGGCGGGCTCAGAGGTCTCCACGCTTCTGGGGCGGATGCCGTCCGAGGTGGGGTACCAGCCCAACCTGGCCGACGAGATGGGTGTACTCCAGGAGAGGATCACCTCGCTCAAGGGTCGCTCGATAACCTCCCTGCAGGCGATCTACGTCCCTGCCGACGACATCACCGACCCGGCCCCTCACACCGCCTTCGCCCACCTCGACGCGACCACAGTGTTGTCCCGGCCGCTCACCGCGCTGGGCATCTACCCGGCCGTGGACCCTCTGGACTCGACGAGCCGAGCCCTCGACCCCCAGATCGTGGGGGAGGAGCACTATGGCGTCGCCATCGAGGTGCAGCGCATCCTGCAGCGGTACAAGGACCTCCAGGACATCATCGCCATCCTCGGCATCGACGAGCTCTCCGAGGAGGACAAGTTGCTGGTGGCCCGGGCCCGCAAGGTGCAGCGATTCTTCGCACAGCCCATGTTCGTCGCCGAGCAGTTCACGGGCCAGGAGGGGATCTACACGCCGCTCGAGGAGACCATCGCCTCCTTCAAGGCGCTCATCGAGGGTGAGATGGATCGATTCCCGGAGCAGGCCTTCTACATGGTCGGCGGACGTGAGGACGTCGAGAAGAAGGCTGCAGCGACGGAGGGCCAGGCTGCCTGATGGCTGATTCCATGGCGGCCGACTTCGCCCGTGGCCCGAACGAGGTCTGCACCCGGTGCAGGCTTCCCTCGGTCACGCCGCCACGGGCGAACAGACGCCGGTCGGCCGCAAGCGTCGCGCCGGTCGGAGGCTCCCTTGGCTAAGGCCTTCCAAGTCGACGTGGTGTCGCCGGAGGCGACTGTCTGGAGTGGACAGGCGACGATCGTCGTCGCCCGCACTCCCGAGGGGGAGCTGGGAATCATGGCCGACCACGAGCCGCTGATGGGCGCCCTCGCCACCGGCCCGGTCGAGATCGAGGCCGAGTCCGGTGAGCGGATCACCATCGGTGTCCACGGCGGATTTCTCCAGGTGCTCGACAACCAGGTCACTCTGATCACCGACCGAGCACAGGTCACCACCGACACCACCGCTGCCAGAGAGGTGGCTGCAGAGCTGGCCGAGGCCGAGACCGAGGCGCCTGCGGAGTAGTCGCAGTGTTGCTGCGGGCTAGCCGGCCAGACCCGACACGAACCCGTCCACGGCTCCCGGGAGCCCTTTGCCGATCGCCCCTGCGATCACCGGGAAGAACATCGCCGAGAGAAAGCCGGCACTCTCCACTTGCAGGGTGACGGTCACCGTCGTGGTCTCGCCGTCTCCATCCAGATCGACCTCGGTGATCCCACGGATCTCCGAGCT